>Ga0316624_10000875_pt1 | contig 11161 bp, 9 predicted proteins | sample OWC_Aug_N3_C1_D5_FD_207657 | JGI IMG/M metagenome (GOLD analysis project Ga0316624, IMG submission 207657) | Wetland soil microbial communities from Old Woman Creek delta, Ohio, United States - OWC_Aug_N3_C1_D5_A | ecosystem: Environmental > Terrestrial > Soil > Wetlands | place: USA: Ohio...
TTACGTTTCATATCCTTATTTCAAGTAAAAAAAGATGCCTTTACAAGAAGTTTCCTCTATCCTGAAGGCTGGTTAATGCCTGGGAATCTTCAAGTCCTTCAATGCCTTTGCAAATGGATTAGATGGTTCTTCCTTCTTCTCCCGACGCGGGGGGTTTATGTCTTTACCACCTTGCTTCGTCTCCCCTTTTGACGTGTCGCCAGAAGTCTTTCGTCCTAGTTCAAACGGTTTTGTTCTCATAGACAAAGAAATGCGTTTTCGCTTTTCATCCACACCGATGACGGTGACCCTAACCTTCTGATTGACCTTTAGCATGTCATGCGGTTTTTTAACAAAGCGATCTGCCAATTCACTCAAATGCACCAAGCCGTCCTGATGCACTCCGATGTCAACAAACGCCCCGAACGCTGTTACGTTCGTCACGATACCGGGAAGATGCATGCCGATTTCCAGATCAGTTATATTGTTTACACCTTCCGTAAATGTAAACAACTCAAATTGCTCCCGCGGGTCCCGGCCCGGTTTTGCCAGCTCTTCCATGATGTCTATAAGCGTCGGCATGCCTATCGTATCGTTTACATAGTTTTGTAATTTAATGTTACTTCTCAGATCGGCACTGTTCATGAGATCTGCTACCGTACATTTCAGATCGTGAGACATTGCTTCGACAACTCCGTAGCTTTCCGGATGAACAGCCGAGGCATCAAGGGGATTCTTTGCGCCTCGAATTCTCAGAAAGCCAGCCGCCTGTTCAAACGTCTTCGGTCCCATGCCGGAAACCTTCATCAATTCCTCCCTCGACAGAAAGGCTCCTTTTTCATTGCGATATCGTATCACATTTCCGGCCAGCCTCTCGGACAGACCCGATATATATTTCAGCAGTTCTTTGCTTGCCGTATTGATTTCAACACCCACGGCATTGACGGAACTCGAAACCACATCATCAAGCGAAGTCTTCAGGGCCTTCTGATCCACATCGTGCTGGTACTGACCGACGCCGATGGACTTAGGGTCAATCTTAACCAGCTCCGCTAGGGGGTCCATGAGGCGCCTGCCGATAGACACAGCGCCCCGGACGGTAACATCAAAATCCGGAAATTCCTCCCGCGCTACTTCGGAGGCGGAATACACCGACGCCCCGCTCTCATTAACCATCACTACCGTAACGGGCTGGCCGAAATCGATTTTTTTGCAGAACGTTTCCGCCTCACGACCTCCCGTCCCGTTTCCCACGGCAATGGCCTCGATATGGTATGTTTCCACCAGCTTTTTTAAAATCTTTACCGATTCTTCCGCACGATGGAAGGGTTCAATGGGAAAGATCGTCTCATTGTACAGAAACTTGCCTTGGGGATCGAGACACGCCACTTTACACCCCGTTCGGAAACCGGGATCGATGGCCAGAACCTCTCTTTGTCCCAGAGGGGAGGCAAGGAGGAGTTCCCGCAGGTTCTCCGCAAATACCTTGATGGCCTTTTCGTCCGCTCGTTTCTTACATTGCAGACGGATATCCGTCTCCATGGAAAGCGAGAGCAATCTTTTATAACTATCCCGTGCTGCGAGGCATACCTGCTCGGCTGCCGGGCCGTCAGTCTTCACAAAACGGCGCTCCACAAGAATCATCGCTTCTTCTTCGTCCGGAAGGATGTGGAATGTAAGGTATCCTTCATCCTCGCCGCGGCGAATAGCCAGAATGCGATGCGACGGCGCCTTTGCGGCAGACTCCTCCCAATCGTAATAATCCTTGAACTTTATGCCATCTTCTTCCTTACCTTTGACAACCCTGGATCTGATTGTAGCTTTGCCGGCAAATAGTTCCCGGAGTTCCGCTCTGAGATCAGCGTTCTCATTGATCCATTCGGCAATTATATCCCGCGCACCCGCGAGAGCGTCTTCAATAGTCTCCACGCCTTTTTCAGGATTCACATAGTAAGCCGCCTCCGCCTCAAGATCCATATCGGTCTGTGCAAATATTTTTTCGGCCAGCGGCTCGAGACCTTTTTCCTTGGCAATCGTGCCGCGGGTACGACGCTTAGGCCGATAAGGGAGATAAACATCCTCTAAAACGGCTAGCGTTTCCGCACTTAAGACCTTTTCCCGCAACTCATCGGTAAGCTTGCCCTGGTCAGCAAGCGATTTCAGGATTGCCTCCTTTCTCTTATCCAACGCACGCAGATATTCTAACTGATCACGGATGGCGATGATAGCGACCTCATCCAACCCACCGGTTACTTCCTTACGATAGCGGGCAATAAAAGGCACGGTGGCATCATCACCCAGAAGCAAGGCCGCTGCCTGCACTTGCTCACTCCTCACATTCAATTCCGAAGCAATTTTTTTTATATGCTTTTCAATCACAGACTATCAATCTCCTTCAAATACCAATTTAATAAAAGACTGTCGGGGACGCTTGCCCTGCTGTTGAAAATATGTCAGCTGAACTTCGCAACATATTCATACATCACCCAGAAATGAGAAACGCTTCCCAACATGACAAAGACGTGAAAAATTTCGTGAAATCCGAAGAAATTCGGCCAGGGGTTTGGCAGTTTGATCGCATAAATAACGGCGCCGATTGTATAGAATAATCCTCCTATTAGGACCCAGATGAATCCTTCCACGTGCAGAGCCATTATAAGAGGCCAAACACCGGCAATCGCGAGCCACCCCATTACGATATATACAGTTGTGGAGAACCAGCGTGGAGCCTGAAGCCAGAATAACTTGAGAAAAATTCCCAGTACGGCCAACGCCCAGACGCTGCCGAACAAACTCCATCCCCACGAACCCCGGAGCGGAATCAGGCAGACAGGGGTATACGTGGCTGCAATCAGAATAAATATCATCATATGATCTAACCTTCGCAAGTTCCGGATGCCATTCTCTGAAAGCGGCAACCAGTGATACAGGGTGCTGGCAGTATACAGCAGGACCAGGCCGGCGCCGAAAACCGAGAATGAGACAATGTGCCAGGGCTTAACCGGGTTCGCAGCTTTAAGAATCAAAAGGACGAGACCGGCAACGGCAAGGATAGCACCTATACAATGCGTCAAGCCGCTCATCGGATCTCTTAATTTTTTTATCACTTTTATATACCGTCCTGTTGGAGTTGCTGCTCATTATTATAAATATCTCACATAAATAATAAAACGGTGGCAGGAATAAAGCAAGCAGGGGCAGCATACAGAGGTCAGGACTTTAATTTTGCTATGCTTTCTTGATAAGGGGGAAAGACAATCCCCTCTTCGGTGATAATGGCAGTAATATAGCGATTCGGCGTCACATCAAAGGCAGGATTATAGACATTCACCCCTTCGGGTGCCACTTTTACTCCCCGGATAGTTGTGATTTCATCTCCATTTCTTTCCTCAATGGGAATATCATCACCGCTCTGAATGGATATGTCTATAGTTGACAGCGGTGCAGCCACGTAAAAGGAAATACTGTGCTCTTTAGCCAGTACAGCGATTGAATATGTACCAATCTTGTTCGCCGTATCACCATTGGCAGCGATCCGGTCCGCCCCGACGATGATCTTGTCGATCTTTCCCTGTTTCATCAAGAAACCGGCCATATTATCGGCTATCAATGTAGCAAGGATATTCTCCTTTTTGAGCTCCCAGGCCGTCAGCCGGGCTCCCTGGAGAACGGGTCTTGTTTCATCTACAAAGACATGTATCTTTTTCCCTTCTTCGAAGGCGGCCCTGATCACACCCAGGGCCGTCCCACAACCCGCTGTCGCCAGTGCCCCGGCATTGCAGTGCGTGAGGATATTATCACCATCCCGGATCAGCGATCTTCCGTTGATGCCGATCCTTTGGTTAATGGCAATATCTTCTTCACAGACACGGATGGCTTCCTCCACAAGGGCTTTCTTGATCTCATCCAGGTCGGATAGCAGGACTTCTTCAAAGCGCTTTTTCATCCTTTCTATGGCCCAGAAGAGATTCCTTGCCGTGGGGCGGGTCAGGGAAAACTGCGTGCAGATTTCATAGAAAGCTGTTTTCAGGTCTTCTTTCGACTTGGGGGAAAACTTGAGCGTGCCGAGGGCAATACCCAAGGCAGCGGCAACCCCGATGGCCGGGGCACCGCGAATAGTCAGATCCTTGATAGCCGCGACGACATCTCTATAATCCGTAAATCTCAGATACCGCTCTTTATGGGGCAAGGCATTCTGGTCGATCAATACGACAGCATTATTTTCCCAGAATATCGTTCTGATAGCGTTTTGCATTTTATTTTATTAAATCCTCTTGAGTACTTTGCAAAATAAAAATTGTCTTCGGAATGGGCGAATGTTTGAGCGCGAAGTGCGAGTTTTGTGTTTGCAGTAACGCGCGGCATTAGAACGGTCGATAAAAGATTTTGAGCACTTGCGAAGGCAACTTTTAAAACGGCAAGCTTATCCCCCGGCTAACTTCTTTTTCAGGAGCTCATTGATGAGCTTGGGATTGGCCTTTCCCTGGGTAGCCTTCATGACCTGACCGACGAAGTACCCAAATAGTTTCTCCTTCCCCCCCCGGTATTGCTCAAGCTGGTCCGGATTTGCCGCTAGAACCTCGGCAATGGTCTTTGCGAGTGCGTCTTCGTCGGTAATCTGAACCATGCCTTTTTCTTTGATAATCATTTTGGGTGGTTTACCTGTTCTATACATCTCTGCAAAAATATCTTTTGCCATCTTGCCGCTGATAGTTCCTTCTTCAATGAGTCCTATCATCTCAGCCAATGCCTCGGGACGAACAGGAGAAGCACTAAAATCCTTCTTTTCTTCATTTAAAAATCTCAGTAAATCGCCCATAATCCAGTTGCTGACTATCTTCGCCGTTGTCTTTACTGGAGATGCAACTACTTGCTCAAAAAAAGCTGCTGAGGTTGGAGTGGATGTCAAAACCATAGCATCGTAGGGAGGGATCTCATAAAATTTAACGTACCTCTCTCGTTTCTCGAGGGGCAATTCGGGGAGGCTGATTCTTACATCCTCTATCCATGCCTGATCAATCACAATGGGAACAAGATCGGGATCGGGAAAATAGCGGTAATCGTGGGCCTCTTCTTTGCCGCGCATGGATTGTGTCACCCCCTGTGAATCATCCCACAGCCTGGTTTCCTGGATCACCTCTTGACCATTCTCCAGAATGTACTGCTGCCGCTTGATCTCATATTCCAGGGCGCGCTGGACGTTTCTGAAGGAGTTCATATTTTTCAGTTCTGCCCGGGTACCGAAGGCAGCTTCACCTCTGGGTCGGAGAGATACATTGGCATCGCAGCGGAAACTCCCCTCTTCCATGTTGCCGTCGCAGATTTCCAGATAGACCAGTATTTCATGGAGTCTTCTCAGGTAGGCAGCAGCCTCCTCTGCAGTTCTCATATCGGGCTCACTGACAATCTCAATCAGGGGCACCCCCGTCCGGTTTAGGTCAACATAGCTCGACGGCAAATGTTCATCATGCAGCAGTTTGCCCGCGTCTTCCTCCATGTGAATCCGGGTAATGCCTATCCTTTTCTTCCCGCCATCCAGTTCAATATCCACATACCCATGCTCTGACAGTGGCTGGGCATACTGAGAGATCTGATATCCTTTGGGAAGGTCAGGATAGAAATAGTTTTTCCTCGCAAAATTACATGACTCGTTGATTTTACAGTTCGTCGCCAGGGCCATTTTCATCGTGAACTCGACCACTGTTTTATTCAAGACGGGCAGGACCCCGGGCATACCCATGCATATGGGACAGGTGTGGGTGTTGGGATCAGCCCCGAACTTAGTTGAGCAGCTACAGAAAATTTTTGATTTTGTAAGGAGCTGGGCATGTACCTCCAGCCCTATGACCGGTTCATACGCCATCAGAGCGCTGGTCTCCTTTTCTCAAGTTTTGCCTGCCTTTCAAAAGCAGAGGCTATCTGGATCAACTTGCCTTCTTCAAAGTGTCCTGCCAGAAACTGTGCACCGATAGGCAGTTCATCCTTTGTAAATCCACATGGTACCGATATCCCCGGTATCCCCGCCAGGTTTGTTGATATGGTGAATATATCAGAGAGGTACATCTGGAGGGGGTCGTCCATTTTCTCGCCGATTTTAAAGGCCGGGGTGGGAGAGGTTGGAGTAAGGATCACATCGCACTGTTTGAAGGCCCCCTCAAAATCCCGCTTGATAAGAGCCCGTACCTGGGAAGCCTTCTTGTAGTAGGCATCATAATATCCTGAAGACAGTGCGTACGTCCCGATCATTATCCGCCTTTTTACCTCAGCACCGAAACCCGCCGAACGTGTCTTTTTGTACATATCCAGGAGATCCCTGCTGTCTGGAGACCTGAAGCCGTACTTCACCCCGTCATAGCGGGCCAGATTGGAGCTCGCCTCCGCCGGGGCAATGACGTAATACACGGCAAGGCAGTACTCCGTATGAGGGAGAGATATCTCGATACACTTAGCTCCGAGTTGCTCGATGGCAGCTATAGTTCTTTTCATTGCCTCCGAAACTTCCGGATCTATCCCTTTGATGAAGTATTCCTTCGGGATACCAACCTTCCAGCCATTGATGCCCCGCGAGACAAATTCCCGGAAATCAGGTACATCCATGGGAACCGATGTAGATTCCCTCGGATCATAACCGGCAATGACGTTCATCATGATGGCGCAGTCCTCTACATCTTTAGTAAAAGGACCGATTTGATCCAGGGATGAGGCAAAGGCGACCAGACCATAACGGGATACCCTGCCATAGGTAGGTTTCATCCCGACGACACCGCACAACGCAGCGGGCTGCCTGATGGAGCCGCCTGTATCTGACCCGATAGAGGCGATACACTCATCAGCGGCAACAGCCGCAGCCGACCCGCCACTTGATCCCCCGGGAATTCTCGCCAGGTCCCAGGGATTTCTCGTAATCCCGAAATACGAGGTCTCCGTAGATGAGCCCATGGCAAATTCATCCATGTTTGTCTTACCGGTAAACACCGCACCAGCTTCTTTTAATTTTTCCACTACTGTTGCATCATACGGCGGGATATAGTTACACAGAATGTGTGATCCGCATGTCGTCAAAAACCCCTTTGTACATACGATGTCCTTAAGGGCGATGGGTACACCGGTCAGGGGCTTTATTCTTCCTTCCTTGATATCACGGTCTGCTTTGGATGCCTCTTCAAAGGCATAATCCTTCATTAAAGTAATATATGCATGAACACTGCTCTCTACAGCATCAATCCTCTTGAATACTGATTTGACCATGTCAGAGGAGGTTACCTCTCCGGACCTAATCAAATTCTGCAATGCATGGATAGTTAACTGATTGAGTTCCATGGGCTCCCTATTATTCTATGACCTTTGGTACGCGGAAAAAGGGGCCGCGTGCTTCGGGGGCATTGGATAGGGAAAGATCATGGCTGAGGGAGTCTTTGACAACGTCATCCCTGAACGCGTTCTGTAGGGAAATTGCATGACTTACCGGCTCGACTCCAGCCGTATTTACCTGATTCAACTTCTCCATATACATCAGGATATCATTAAGCTGCGAGGTGAACTTTATCTTTTCTTCTTCACTGAAATCAAGTCTTGCCAGATGAGCTACATACTCCACTTCATCTTTTGTAATCTTCAACTTCCGAATCCTTCCTTATAGTATAAATCTTAATTTCTAAATCCAAAGGTTTGAAACTTTAAGAATTTTAATATTGAAATTTCGGATTTGATTAGGATTTAGGGTTTCGTGCCTGGGATTTAATCTTCAAAAACACTCCTCACTTTGTTAATGTCAGTGACGTGAAGTATGAATCATTGTTGTATCAGGAACAATTAAAATATCCGCCAGATCGGATTTGCCTGATCAATAACCCTCTTTATCACCGGATCTATATTGCTATTCGCCTCCTGTTCAATGCGGGCAAGCACATCGTCTGATACATGAGTGCCATCACGCATCTCTATAAGTACTGCTTTTATCGACTCTGCCAGACCGGTAAGGTGGTACCCTCCCTCCAGGGTGACAACCACTTTCCCCTCGCAGCACTTATCTGCAACATCCAATAATATCCTTGTCATGCAAGCAAAACCGTCGGGGGTAACTTTCATACCGCCGAGGGGGTCCTTGTAATAAGGATCAAATCCAGCCGAAATCAACACCAGGTGCGGCTTAAACTTCATGGATAAGGGGTATATTATTTTTCTAAAAATCTTGACATACTGGGCATTATCTGTTCCCGGCCTCAGAGGTACATTAATATTATAACCGAGGCCCTTCCCACGACCGATTTCTTCTATGGAACCAGTACCGGGATAGTAAGGATACTGGTGTGTTGAAAAATACAAAACCCTAGGGTCTTCATAAAATTGCGCCTGCGTACCGTTGCCATGGTGCAGGTCCCAGTCGACAATAAGAATTCTATCCATTTTGTGCTTCACAATTGTGTGCATGGCACCTATGGCAACATTGTTGAATATACAGAATCCCGCTGCATTCGACACCCCCGCATGATGTCCGGGAGGTCTGACAAGGGCAAAGGCATTTTCAACTTCCCCGGAAACAACACTGTCAATGGCGTTGAAGAACCCTCCCACTGCTAATTTTGCAACATCATATGATTCCGGTGTTGTTGCAGTATCGGGATCGAGGGACACAAATGGCTGCCCTGCCGTACTGGCCACCAGCTTTATGTATGAAGGAGAATGAATCAATGCAATCTCTTCATGGGTAGCATAGCGCGGTGCAATTTCGACAAATTGCCCTGCCATGTCAGGGGCTTCAAGAATGGCATGGGTTGCGCCGAGCCTCTGCGGCGATTCCGGATGACCAAATCCGGCGTCATGCCTTAAATACCTTTCATCCTTAACAATACCTGTTTTTCGTGACATATGACACCAGCCCTGGAAGGATTTTATTCATAGGTTCAGGTTTTTAGCACAAAAGAACCAAGAACGCAAAAATTTTCCAAATACAGGTCCGGCCGTCCCTGTTTTTGGAAAAACATTGACAAATATATAATTACATATATATTTAAACTCTATGTAATGAACAAAAGGTTGAAGTCATGTTTGGAATCGGTTTGCCAGAACTCATCGTTATAGCCATTATCGCTTTGCTGGTCGTGGGCCCTAAAAAGTTGCCGGACCTTGCCAAGTCTCTTGGTAAAGGCCTGACCGAATTTAAAAAGGCGACCGAGGATGTTACGGATAACATAAAAGAAACGCTCAAACCGGATGATGTTAAAAGAGAAGTTAACGACTTCAAAAATTCTCTCCTGTTCGGTAAGCAAGACGGTCAGGAGGATTATAAGCAATCTTCACCCGCCGGAGAAGATAAGAGAGAACACACCCCCAAAAACTCCGAGAACAAAACTACATCTTGATAAATCGACTAAGAATTCAATTTAAAAGGAGATGCGTGATATTCAATCTATGGAAGACCCTGTAGAAGAAAAAATGCCATTCACCTCCCATCTGGGGGAATTGAGAACCAGACTCATACGTACACTCATTGCTGTCGGTATTGGCTTTGGCGTTTGCTGGTATTTTAAAGACTGGTTATTCCAGATCATTACAAGACCCCTCTACCAGGTCTTACCTCAGAACAGCTTTATGATCTATACGAGTCTGCCGGAGGCGTTTTTCAACTACATGAAAATCTCCTTCTTTGCATCTCTTTTTCTGACAAGTCCCTTCACCCTGTATCAGCTATGGAAGTTTATATCGCCCGGTCTCTATAAGTCGGAAAAAAAATATGTGGTCCCCTTCGTCATTACTTCTTCCCTGTTGTTTATCGGAGGGGTCCTCTTCGGGTATTATCTTGCCCTTCCTCCGGCATTTGGCTTTTTTGTGGAATTTTCATCAGACTTTCTCAAGCCCATGTTTACGCTGCGAGAATACCTCTCTCTGGCCCTGAAACTCCTTCTCGCATTTGGTCTGTCTTTTGAACTTCCTGTCTTGATCTTTTTCATGGCCAAGATCGGAGTTGTAAATGCAAAAATGTTATCGAAAAACAGACGGTATGCCATTCTTATAATATTTATTGCTGCTGCTGTCCTGACACCTTCCCCCGATGCACTAACCCAGATTATCATGGCTGTACCTCTGATAGGGCTTTACGAAATCGGTATAATTGTGGCAAAATTCGCCGTAAAGAAACAGCCCAAAACCGACGACACAAAAACCAATCAAGAGAAAGTATGACGCTTAAGATTAAGAAATTTAATTTTAGCCCTTCCAATCTCGGTACAATACTATTAGTTATCGTCCTGTGCTGCCTAATCCTGGCTGTTATCGGAGGCAGTATTGTTTACTATGCCCTCCTCAAGGAAATGCCGAGCATTGCCGCCTTAAAGGACTACCGTCCCAGCATCGCCACAAGGGTGTATGCGGACAATAATGAACTCATTGATGAATTTTTCCTGGAAGATAGAAAAATAATTCGTCTTTCTGAGGTTCCCAAGGTAGTCATTCAGGCCTTTGTGGCTGCAGAAGACGCGAGATTTTATCAGCACACGGGCCTCGACCTGCTGAGTATGTTAAGGGCATTTTATAGGAATATCGAGGCAGGGCGCATTGTCCAGGGAGGCAGCACCATAACGCAACAGGTAGCCAAATCTCTCTATCTCTCCTCAGAAAAAAAATACATGAGAAAGCTTAAAGAGGCAATCTTAGCCTATAAAATTGACAAATATCTTACCAAAGATGAAATCATGAACCTCTATCTGAACCACATATACTTAGGGCACGGTACTTACGGCATTGAGGCGGCATCAGAGGGATATTTTGGTAAAAGCGCCAAATACCTGACCCTGCCTGAGGCCGCACTTCTGGCCGGCCTTCCCAAGGCACCCAGCAGTTATTCGCCTTTCCTCCATTTTGACAAAGCCCGCCAGAGACAGGCCTATGTGCTGGACAGAATGGTTGATGACGAATATATTACAAGGGCAGAAAAAGAACGGGCATTGGCAACACCCATCAGACTCAAATCTATCAGACCGAAGGAAAAAATAGCCCCTTATTTTATAGAAAATGTGCGAAAGTACATTATGGATAAATATGGCAGCGAAGTTCTGTACAGAGAGGGTCTTGAGGTCTATACCACCCTTAATATAGACATGCAGAAAGCGGCACGGGAGGCTGTTGAAAGAGGCCTTCAAGAATTAGAAGCCCGTGAGGGATACGAGAAGGGACTTGTACAGGG
>Ga0316624_10000876_pt1 | contig 11155 bp, 10 predicted proteins | sample OWC_Aug_N3_C1_D5_FD_207657 | JGI IMG/M metagenome (GOLD analysis project Ga0316624, IMG submission 207657) | Wetland soil microbial communities from Old Woman Creek delta, Ohio, United States - OWC_Aug_N3_C1_D5_A | ecosystem: Environmental > Terrestrial > Soil > Wetlands | place: USA: Ohio...
CTTATAGCGTCATCAAAATAACCCTCCTTTAGTGCCAGAGCAGAAAAAGAAATGGAACAAAACAAAAATCTCTATCTTCGTGAGTATCACACTCAGTGTTGCAATCATCGTACTCATTTTGTATTTCACTATTGATGCGCAAACCATCCAGTACCTGTCACAGGTGTCATTACGTCGAGAGTTCTTTTTCTTCTTTGGTGCAGCGATCTTCCTCAACGTGATGTACTGGTTCATCTGGGGTGCACGGCTCAGGGTTCTAAGCAAAGCCATCGATCCGAACGTTCCTGTCAGTCTTTGGGAGGCTACGAAGATTGTGATTGCGAACCAGTTCCTCGCAGGAATCACCCCTTCAGCTGCTGGAGGGGAGCCTGTGCGGATCTATTTGCTCAATAAAGATGGACTGAGCACAGGGTGTGCGACCGCTGCCGTGTTTGGCGAACGTCTCATCGATGCAATTTTTATTCTGGCGATTATCCCATTTGGTCTTTTTATTTTCAAAGATAAAATCAATGTCGATTTGATTAGCTATGGATTGGCCATCGGTATTATCGTATTTGTCACAGGCATCATCCTCTTCGCACTTGCGTTAAAATACCCGGAGAAAACAAAAGGATTGTTGCTTCGAATTAGTACGAGGCTTAGTAGACTGTCGAAAAGACCAGAACGCCATCAGAAGTTTGTGGATCGACTCGGTCGTGAGATTGATAACTTCCATACCAGCATGGTTCTTTTTTTAACAAAAGGAAAAAAGTCGTTTCTGGTTGCAAGTGGTCTTACCATCCTCATGTGGTCCACTGGTTTTATGATCCCCTCGATGATCCTTCTTGCTCTTGGTCTGCCACCGTTTTTTATCGAGTCGTACGCTGCACAATCATTGTTGTTGATTATTGTCATGCTGCCGACCACTCCTGGAAGTTCTGGGGTGACTGAGCTGGGGATGGCTGGGTTGTACAGTGTTTTGCTAGGGGCATCCAACCAGTATCTCCTTGGGGTCTTTGTGTTATTGTTCCGGTTCATCTCCTATCATATGAACATGATCTGTGGGGCGATTTTCCAGTACCGGATTTTTAAGTCAATCACCTCGTTTTCATTGGAGACTATCGAGAAAAAAGAAGGGTGAAGACTCCTTTGACTCACTACTGAGAAAGATATGATAGATCTTAAAAAAACATTTGGCCTCTTTGATGCATTCAACATCGGCATCGGCGCAATCATTGGTGCAGGAATTTTTGTGGTCACCGGGATCGGTGCTGCGCTTGCTGGACCAGCTCTCCTTCTCTCGCTGTTGATTAGTGCAGGAATCGCCGCGTTCACCGCATTGAGTTTCGCCGAACTTTCTATGCTCATCCCAAAAGAAGGAGGGGGGTACGAGTTCGCTCATGAGCTTATTTCGCCATTCGCAGGATTTATGACCGGATGGATCTGGTTACTTTCTAATGTGGTTGTCGGTGCTGTCGTCAGTCTCGGGTTCGCCCATTATTTTGCTTTATTTTTTCCGATACCAATACAAATCACCGCAGTGGTTGCCTGTGTCATCATCATCACCATTAACTATCTCGGTGCAAAAGACCTGGAGATCGTCAACAATGCCTTGGTCGTGTTCAAAATTTTTATTCTTGCCTGCTTTATTGTCTTCGGCATCACCGCCCTCAACCTTGAGCATATCACCTCCCCATTCCTCCCCAATGGCGGCATCGGCGTCCTCCAGGGAGCAGCATTTATGTTTTTCGCGTTTGCAGGATTTGCTAGAATAACGATCATCGCTGAGGAAGTAAAGGACCCGAAAAAAACTATTCCCCGAGCGATCCTCCTTGCCCTCGCGGTGTCAACGATCATTTACTTACTCGTCAGTTATACTGCCATCGGTCTGGTGGGATACCAGGGATTGGCAAACTCAGGGTCCCCACTTGCCGAGGCAGCCCGGGAGGAAGGCAATACGATGGTGCTACTTGTTTCTCTGGGTGCCCTTGCTGCAACCTTCAGCGTTCTGCTGACAACGCTTCTTGGAACATCCCGTGTCTCCTATGCAATGGCACGGAACAAAGACCTTCCAAGAATTTTTAACACATTGCACCCAACGCGAAATATTCCTTATATTTCAATCTTGTTTTTTGGAATCATCATGACGCTCTTTGCGGCATTCACTGATTTAACAAGTGCGGTCGCAATCACAAATTTCGCATCATTATTTTATTATGCGATAGCAAACTACGCTGCCCTCAAAATTGATAACCCCCGTTACCCACGAGTCATCCCAATAATTGGATTACTCACCTGTATGCTGCTACTGTTTTTCTTGACCCCTACTGCATGGATTATCGGCTGCCTGAGTCTTGTTGTAGGATTACTCTATTATTTTGGTATTAAAAAGAGAATAAAAACAACTGTTTCTTAAAACCATTTGAAAGACCAAAGGACTTGACCCATCTAAAGATCATAATGAAAAGATATCACAGTATTTCTTTAAACTCGTCATTATGAAATTCCGCCAAATTTTCCATGTTTAATCTCCTTACTTTCGGAACTACTGATCAGGGCGTCAGGTTTAAAAATGAGGAGAATATACGGATGTCTCTATGAAAAAAGCTGACCGATGCATTTCCTGTGGAAAAGGCTTACTTGAACAAGGCTCGACAACGTTCCAATGCCCAACCTGCGATACCATGATTGGACGCTGCACGAACTGCCGAGAACAAAGTGTTGTCTATATTTGCCCGAAATGCGGATTCAGAGGACCTTAGGAGGAACATACGATGGGGGAAGTCATCGCACTCATTCGTCTCATGCCTGATGGAGTCATCACCGACAAAGATATGGATAGTATCACCGAGGAAGTCAAAAAAGTCGTCCAAAAACCGGCTCGGCTCGGCCGCGTTGAAGTCAAACAAATCGCGTTTGGTCTCCGAGGACTCGATGTGACCGTCGCAGTCCCTGATGTCGAGGGCGGTCTTGATCCGATTGTCGAAAAGCTCGGGAAAATTAAGAAAGTTGATAACGTCGAAGTCGTCGACGTCGGTAGAATCTAAGATGCGTTCCCGACTGTTGTTTTCAGATATTCGGTATACGTCTCCATAGACTGCCGACCTATTTCTGTAGGATAGTAGACGGGGTACGCGGAGTTCGTGGTATCACCCTCGATAAGCTCTGCTTCAAAAAGCTTGTTAATATGCCATTTCACCACATGATGGTTGATGTTCAACGCATGAGCGATCTCAAGAAGATGCTTCCCGGGATGCTCTGAAAGATACACCATGATGTCCCGAGCGTTCTTATTTCGAAGGATTGATTCTGCGACCGCTCGTTGTTTTGCTTCCACACCTCCCTCGACGAGGTAGTATACTTTCTTCCCACCAATCGCTCGACTTCTGATGAGATTCGTCTGCTCAAGCTTCCGCAGATGCCATGCTGCGTTACTCGGCTTTAAATCAAGCTCCCGGGCGATCTCCCGCAGATGACTCCCTGGGTACTCATCGATATACTCATAGAGATTCTTTCGTATCTCCGTGTCAAGGACGTTCTCTGGTGTGACATATTTGACACCACCCATGAGAAAGAAAAACGCGAGTAACAAAGCGATGACGGTGATGATTACTGCAATCGCAGTCATATCAATGTCGGGTTGTAGATCTGGAGCTGCACGACCGATGTTCGTTGCTCCGAGAAAAACACATGAGAGCATAATCACTACTATCTTAATGAAACGCATTGATTCCCATCCTTTTTACTCTGCATCCCTGCAGGGAGAAGAAATCACGTGGATGTTTAAATACCTTACTTCAGCGAAGGAAAAGATGAGTGAGTGACACAAAAAGAACATTTATTTATGTGCAAAAAATCCTATGATTCCGGTCTTTTGTTTTTCTATTCGGACAAACCCAACACGTTCAAATTGCACAATCTCACCAGAGGGAAGATCGACGATCGTCTTCTCCGCACATCCATTGAGTTCATGGAGACTATCCGGGTTGAAGGTGTCACCCGTAAAGAGCAATCCAGGAACAACAATCTTCAATGGGATACAGTCATCGGTGGTCCATTGTATCTTCGCAGTCTCCGGGATGAGTTCCTCACCTTGGTAGTCTCCCTGGACCGTATCACCGATTTTTTTAATTTTCACGTTATATAGTCCTTTCAATCGGAACACATCGTTTGCCTTCATCACCTGGATATCCTGCCGTGGAATGAAAAATGTCGAGGCTGTATGAATCCTTCGAATCCCCATGGTTGCATCAGGGTGCAAGGGGAGTTGTACGGTCTTTTCCGGAGCGTTTTTTACAACGAGTTGCACTGGATCTGGGACGAAATAATACCGTTTGACTCGCGGGTCAAGATATTTTCGATTCACAGATTCGACTAAGCTGAAATCAACGATTGACTCGACCTTTGAAAAACCCTGTTGGAGCACAAATTGTTTGATCGCTTCAGGGACGATACCTCGTCGTTTCAACCCTCGCAGGGTGGGTAATCTGACATCATCGAATCCGGAGACGAGTCCTTGTTCGATGAGTGGTTTTATTTTTCGTTTGGAGACCGGCATCCCATTGATTGATAGCCTGGAGAACTCCATCAAATGAGGTGTTCGAAGCTTCAATAAGGTGAGGATGCGAAAATACACTTCGTCACGTAACTCGTACTCCTTGGTCCGGAATGGATGTGTCACTCCGCTGATGCTATCTTCAACGGCACCCGCGAAATCATAGGTTGGCCAAACGTGGTAACGATCACCGGTCAATGGATGTTTCGTAGTAATGACCCGGAAGAGTGTGGGGTCACGCATCGCAGTATTCTCGCTGGCCATCTCTCCACGTAATCGGAGAATCCAATTTTTTTCATCGGAGGAAAGCATCTGTTTCCAGAGGTCCAGACCGACAAGTCCGGTGTACTCTTGTCGGCAGGTGCAGGTCTTTCCATGAAACCTGCCTTCTCTGATCACCTCAGGGGAGCATTTGCAGATATAGGCGTCTTTTTGATGGATGAGCTGCTCTGCGAATGTGTAATGTTTCTGAAGATGATCGGACGTGTGGTACTCGGTATCCCATTCTACTCCCAGCCATCGTAAATCATCTTTCTGCGCGTCATAAAATTCAAGGAGAGCGTTCTCCGGGTTTGTATCATCGAATCGTAAGATAAACTTCCCCTCGTATCTCTTTGCGTACTCGGAGTCAATGATCGCGGCCTTCGCATGACCGATATGTAGATACCCGTTTGGCTCTGGCGGGAACCGGGTGACGACCTTTCCTTTTTCAGCGAAAGGCAAAGGGGGGAGTGAAAAATCTTTTTCTTTTTTTTCCTTCTGTAATAACTCCGGAGCGAGTGCAGTAAGTTCGGTAAGCTGATCTGCTCGCGTCATCGTGTTGACTTGTGCAACGATTTTGGAGACAACTGGGATGATCTCTGCGGGAGTCATTCCTTCTTTTTTCAACGCAGCGATGACCTTCCCGACCACAGCTTTCTCGTTTGCCTTTCCATCGAATAACACCGCGTTCTGTAATGCGAATCGTCGCGCTTCGCGCTGTATGCTCTGCGTAGACATAGTTACTTTTCTCGCTGGATCGTGTACTCGATGAGTTTGTATAAAAGTTCTTTGGCATCAGATGGTCTGAGGTTTATTATCGCATCTTTTGCCTGGTTGACTAGGTGCATTGCACGGTGTTGTGCATATTGGATCGACCCAAGTTCCCGGAAGAGGTCATAGACCGCTGCGACATTCTGTTCTGAGGCGGCATGGTTCCCGAACACGTCATCAAGCAGTTTTTTGCTGTTCCCGGTCGCATGCGTCAGACTATGAACAGCGATCAAGGTCTTTTTCCCGTTTCTGATGTCGTTGCCGATGTCCTTTCCCAGTGTTGTCGCGGTACTGCTCATGTCCAGGTAATCATCCCAGATTTGAAACGCTAACCCGAGTGTCATCCCATAGGTCTGTAAGGCAGCGATCTCTGAAGGGTTTCCACCGCCGATCATTGCCCCGCCTTTTCCAGCTAACTCGAATAACGCCCCGGTTTTCTTTCCAATCATAACCATGTATTCTTGTTCTGTGACGATTTTGCGTGATTCAAATTCCATATCCAACTGTTGGCCTTCGCAGATCGCTATGATGCCGTTGATGAAATCCTGCTGCAGGAGTTTGTAGGTTGAAAAATCAACAGAAGATTCAAGGAGTGATTCGAAGGCTTTCGCGAATAAGAGGTCTCCTGCGAGGATCGCTGCTGGTTCACCGAATTTCACGTGGACTGCTGGAAGGTTGCGTCGGAGCAATGAGTGATCCATGATATCATCATGGACCAAGGTGAAGTTATGTACTAGTTCAAGGCCAGCGGCAAGCGGGAGTGCTTTTTGTATGTCTCCGGAGACGCTTTCGCAGGCGGTCATAGTCAGGAATGGCCTGATCCGTTTCCCACCCGCAGCAGGAAGATGCTGTGATGCTTCGTACAGCTTCGTTGGTTTTTTTATCTGCAGGTATTGTTGCCAATACGAGTTGAACAATTGTGCTCGTTTTGCAAGCTCAGTCTGTAGATCCATACCGTACTTCCACCGTTGATAGTTTTTCGACCGTGTCAACACCGACGAGGAACATCGCGATGCGGAGTTCCCGAGTGATGACGTCTAGCTCCTGCTCCAAGGCTTTTGTATCCTTTAATGCTGGTTTGAGGAGGGCATGCGCCATGCCTGCCGCGCTAGCTCCAAGAATGAGGGATTTTGCGATATCGAGTCCATGACGAACCCCACCAGTCGCAATGATCGGTAATTCCCAGTTGGTGGCTTTTCCCACCTCCAGGATGCAGGTGGGTGTCGGGATGCCCCAATCCCAGAAGGTCTGACCCGCTCGCATATCATGGGTGTCTCCTTTGATTTTTGCGCGGTAATACTCCACCGCGGAAAACGAAGTACCGCCAGCGCCTCCGACGTCGATGCCACAGATCTTCGTCTTTTTAAGTTGGTGCGCAATCTTCCCGGAGATCCCCGCTCCGCTCTCTTTAATGATGATCGGACGACCAAACTCCCGTGAGAGCATATCGATGGTCGTAAGGCATCCTTTTGCCTGTGCTTCGCCTTCAGGTTGTATCGCTTCTTGAAGGAAGTTGAGGCAGACTGCGAGCACGTCCGCATCGATCATCTCAACGATCTTCCCAGCGTTCTGGAGGATCTGTTGTTTATCCCACAGGACCATCTGCGAGGCGCCAATGTTTGCGATCTTCAACGGGATATCATATTCCTTGATGATACTGTAGGTTTCTGTCAATTTCTGGTTTTCCAGGGCAGCGCGTTGTGAGCCAACCCCCATACCTATCTGGAATGTGGAGGCGGCGGCTGCGAGATGTTCGTTGATCTTCTTTCCTTCAGAATATCCACCGGTCATTCCTGAGATGATGAGTGGTGCTTTGAGTTTCTTGCCGAAAATTTGTGTTGAAAGATCAATGTCGTTTTCATTGATCTCCGGGAGCGCGTTATGCATCAGATGGACGTCGTCCCAGTAATTGTGGTGCGCAGACACGTTTTCCTTCAATGAGATCTGCACGTGTTCTCGTTTCCTTTCCTCCGTTTGATTCATGGTTTCTCTCCATATACGATGGTGGATCGCACCTTCTTCCCCTTTAAGGTATCATATAACCGGTTATGTATATTCCCATTCACCAAGACGGTGTCTGTTCCTGTTGTTGCTATGTTTCTGATGGTCTGGAGTTTCCCTTTCATCCCCGCAGTCACATCCGCGTGAGCATCTGAGGAGGTGGTGAGTTTTTCTAAGTCCTTTCCCGTGGAGTGTTCAATGAAGGTCGCATTCTTATTGGTTTTTGGGTTCGCTGAGTACAATCCATCTTCGTCGATGACGAAAATGACTTTTTCTGGTTTGAACTCTGCAGCGAGCAGTTGGACGAGCAGGTCGCCAGAGCAGATTGAAAAACCTAGCTGATTATCTAAGGCGACGTCGCCGAAGCTGACCGGGAGAAAACCTAACGCAAGGTATTTTTTGAAGATGTTGTAATCCATCCGTGCGAGGGCACGATTAGATAAGGAGAGAATTGCATGGGGCGGGATTGATACGGCAGGGAGCCTATGGTTCTGGAGGGAAGCAAGGACGAGGTTGTTCAACCGTTGGACCATGGCATGTGTCAAGGCGAATCCTTCCACCTGTTTTTTTCGTTTGAATCCATCATTCAATTTGTATTGTTTTGCAAGGATATGACCAAAGGAGCCTGCGCCATGGATGACAATGATCTGTTTGTTCGCCTGTTTCATTTCAGCGGCAAGGCGTTCCATGATGTCTTGTTTGAAACAACATTCCTTGGCTTTGTTGGTAATGACACTCCCGCCGAGTTTGATGATCATCATACGGTACCTGCATGAGTCTGGCTATAAAAAAGGATTTTGATAGAGTTCCAAGGACGGAGTCTTATTCTTTTATTCGTGAGAACAGGGGTTTGTTCTTGTTCTGTTCCTGGATGAGCCATAGGGAAATCGGCATGGCTGATGACGAGCGCATGGTGCTGTGGGACCAATCCATGATTTCCTGTTCAGGGGTGTTCGTTCGGCAATCCTCACAGATGAAAAATTTATCATCAAAGACCAACCCGCTTTGATGCTCCTGGAGATGGAATTTTTGTTTACACATCTCACATGTTTTTTCTGAAATACGTACTCCTCCGAAACCACTTCCAATTGCTTGGGGTGTGATGACATTTCATATGATGTTTATATATAAAATCCTTTTGGATGAAAAAGAAAAAAAAGAAAGAGGGATGGGATGCAAAGGGAAATGGAAAGTGGCAGAAATGCCAGCAGCCATGGCTGGCATGTCCTCCGTAACTCAAGGTCAATTGCTCATGGTACGGACGTTCTTGTTTATATATTTCGAGAAGGGGTAAGTGAAAGTATTCGTAGACTCTTGTGCAGGATTCCAGCCCAAAGAAATCGAGATGCAAACAGGGATACATTATTTTTTACATCTGATCCGAATGGTTTACGAAAATAGGTTTTAAAACTGAAATCCATGATATGAAACGCATTCGTTGGCTCTTGAACCCAAGAACCATTACCATCCTCTTGGAACCAAGCGGCACCTCTGGAATATGTATCGTTATTCGCAAACATCCAGCAATAGGCATGTGATGCATCACCGGCATCGACTGAGCAAATAATGTAATAGGAAACTTCAGGAGTCACCGTGATATCTTCAAAATCAAAGAGGACCCAGGTGCGAGATTTTTTTATGGTGACATCACTTGTGCGTATTGTCTTCGTTGCAAGATCCGGACCAGCGAGATTTCCTCGAATCGAGACAGTGATATTCAATGGATCTGGAGGAGCTATTCCTTTAATAAGACACAGTGAGACTGCGGTCAGCTTCTCTTTTGTTGGTGTAAAACTTTGGGCGTGCGCCTGAGGTGGAAATAGGCTGATACCCAATCCACAATCTTGAATATTTTTTTGATCTACCCCCCAATCAAAAAAGAATGGACGATATGATGGAATTCCCATATTGTTCTGTGTCGTTTCTGCATCAAAAACAGGAACGACACCCGTCGTATTGTCTCCATGGACGACAAACGAACAAGCTATTCCGACGAACAAAAGAATGATACCAACAGAATAACCTTTTATCGTGAGAGATTTTTTATCCATTGACTTTCCCCCTATAGTATTTTATAATATATTTCTCCCATAAATATTTTTTTTAGAGGTGTGTTTTATTTCCTTTCTAGATAATTACGAGACTATCGTACTTGTGGAACCTAAAGAGAAAAGCGTAGATAGCGAATGATTTTATTAATCAGGTGTCCATGACAGATGATATCTAAGGATGATAGCACCCATGGCGACACCACTGCGAGCAACCCTTCAGGAGCTTTCTTCAGCAATCAATGAAACCATCCGAGCAGTTTTCTGGCAATATACGTACGCGACCAAAGCAATCGAACAGACACTTCAACAGCATCCAGACTGGGAAGAGGGCATACGGGCGGTTTTTTCTGATACCATATATGACCTTATCCGATGGTGGAGACCGCTCTGGTACCTCATCGATACAGAACCAACCCCTGATGAAAAGGATCTGGAGAAACTTATCACCATTTATCTGTTCTCAAAAAAAGGTGATCTATCCGCACTTCAACAAAAACAAGGCAGAGATGCGACACATATCATGCAACGAATACAGATCACAAAAAGTTCCAGACCCTTACGAGAGTCAATCCCAGATTGGTTGGATGCTATAGGAGAAAAGGAACTAGGAAGCCGATGGGAAACAGTGCTTGCCGCTTTAAACCAAAAACCTGAACTTGTCATCAGGACCAACACACTGAAAACAACACTAAAGCACCTACAGGCAGTGTTACGAAAAGAAGGAATCGCTGCAGACCCTCTCGACGGGAACCCAGATGCATTGTTCATCAAAGAGAAAATTAACATGTTCAAACTCCAAAGTTTCACCGCAGGACTCTTTGAGGTCCAAGATGCTGCCTCGCAGATGGTCAGCAGGATCCTGAACCCGCAACCAGGCATGCGTGTCATCGATGCCTGTGCGGGAGAAGGAAGTAAGACACTCCATCTCGCAGCACTTCTAAAAAACAAGGGAAAAATCATCGCCATGGACACCCAAGAATGGAGGCTGCGGGAACTACGGAAACGAGCGATAAAAGCAGGGACAGACACCATAGAGACACGGCTCATTACCTCAACAAAAACTTACAAAAGAATGAAAGAAACAGCTGACCGATTGCTCCTGGATGTCCCCTGCTCTGGACTTGGGACGCTGCGCAGAAACCCGGACATCCGATGGAAACTGACCCAAACAGATCTCGAACGACTCAGACTCCTGCAGCAAGAACTCCTCGAAAAATATCACACCCTCCTCAAACCACACGGCATGATGGTCTATTCAGTCTGCAGCATCCTGCCCTCAGAAGGAGAAGAACAGATCCAACGATTCCTCAACAACCATCCAGAGTACAAACTCGTGGAAGAAAAACGAACCTGGCCTGACACTGATCGAACCGATGGGTTCTACATCGCCCTGCTCCAAAGGATTTCTTTATAGAGTATTCGAAACCATATAAAGGGAAAAAGAAATACCTGTTCTCCGTCTTTGAAAACGAGAGGAGGTACTCTGATGAAAATTCTCTGCTGGAACGTCAACGGGATCAGGGCGATAGAAAAAAAA
>Ga0316624_10000878_pt1 | contig 11144 bp, 11 predicted proteins | sample OWC_Aug_N3_C1_D5_FD_207657 | JGI IMG/M metagenome (GOLD analysis project Ga0316624, IMG submission 207657) | Wetland soil microbial communities from Old Woman Creek delta, Ohio, United States - OWC_Aug_N3_C1_D5_A | ecosystem: Environmental > Terrestrial > Soil > Wetlands | place: USA: Ohio...
CGAGCAGGAGGTTCGGCAGCAGCACGCCCAATCCTAGCCGCGCCGCGGCGTCGCACCAAGGGGCGCCACGAAGGCTCCGCGGCCTCGCGCGGCCCCGTGGCTTGTGAGCGCGCCCGGGCGGAGCCAGCTTTTCTGCTCATGCCGGAGCCCCAGGTTCTCTCCGGTCGCCAGCGCGCCGTGCTGGCGGCCATCTGCGACACTCTCGTGGCCGGCGTACCGCGCGCCGACGACCCTCACGGCTTCTTCGCCGCGTCCCACGAAGGAACGGGCCTCCTGGCGCGCGTCGAGCGGCTCATAGGGATGCTCGCCGACCCCAGGGACCGCCTGCGCCTCAAGGCCCTTCTCGAGGCCCTGGGCTCGCCGCTCGCGAACCTGGCCACCACCGGCCGGCTCCAGGGGTTCGGCTCCATGCCGCCCGCCGCGCGCGAGGCGGTGCTGAGGGACTGGGCGGAGAGCCGGATCCAGCTCCGGCGCGCGGGCTTCCAGGCGCTGAAGCGGCTGGTGCACGTCGGATACTACGCCTGGCCGGCGGAAGACGGCTCGCACCCGGCGTGGCGCCAGACCGGCTATCCGGGCCCTCTGGCCCCTCCGCCGCGCCCCGCGTTCCAGCCGCTGCCGACCTGCGCCGTCGAGCGCGACACGACCCTCGATTGCGACGTGGTGGTGGTAGGCTCCGGAGCCGGCGGCGGCGTGGTGGCCGGTCTCCTCGCCGAGGCCGGGAAGAACGTGGTGGTGCTCGAGAAGGGTGAGAACCCCACCGCCGAGGCGTTCACCCAGGTCGAGGGCGACATGCTCAACGGCTTCTACCTGGACGGCGGCCTGATGATGACGCAGAGCGGCTCGCTGCCCATCCTGGCGGGCAGCTGTCTGGGCGGCGGCACGGTCATCAACTACACCACGAGCTTCCCGCTCCCCGCGCCCGTGCGCCGGCAGTGGGATGCCTGCTCCGGCCTGGACCTGTTCGCCGGCTCCCGCTTCGAGGAATCCATGCGCCGGGTGTGCGAGCGCGTCGGCGTGACCACCGAGTGCTCCGAGCCCGGCCGGCGCGACCAGCTCCTCGAGGCGGGCTGCCGCGCCCTGGGCTGGCACGTGGACGTCATCCCGCGCAACGTGACGAAGGCCTGCAAGCGCGGCCTGGAGTGCGGCTTCTGCGGCTACGGCTGCCGGCACCACGGGAAGAACTCCACCGCGCTCACGTACCTCGCCGACGCGGCCAAGCTGGGCGCGCGGATGGTGGTGCGCTGCGAGGCCGAGCGCGTGCTCACGCGGGCGGGCCGCGCCACCGGAGTCGTCGCCCGCGTGCGCCGCGCGGACGGGTCCGGCGTCACGCTCACGGTGCGCGCCCGCGCGGTGGTCGCGGCCTGCGGCTCCATCTACACGCCCGCCTTCCTGGCGCGCTCCGGCTTCACCAACCCCGCCATCGGGCGCGGGCTCAGGCTCCATCCGGCCACCGCCATCTGCGGCGTCTTCCTGGAGCGGGTGGAGCCGTGGAGCGGGGCACTCCAGACGCGCTACTCGGACCAGTTCGCGGACCAGCACGATTCGTACGGGGTCAAGTTCGAGACCGTGCCGGTGCACTTCGCGCTTCCGGCCAGCGCTTTCGGCTGGGACGGCACCGCCCGCTACAAGGACGACATCGGCAGGCTCGGGAACTTCAGCATCGTGGGCGCGCTGCTGCGGGACCGCTGTCCGGGGCGGGTGGACACGAGTCGCGACGGGCGGCCCCGGGTGCACTACGAGCTCTCGTCGTACGACATCGGCCACCTGAGGGCGGGACTCCGCGGCGCGGCCCGGGTGCTCGCCGCCGCCGGCGCCACGGAGATCTTATCCCTCCACCAGCCGCCGGTGCGCTCCCACCCCGGCCGCGAGGGCTGGCTGGAGGAGTTCGGCCGGCGGATGGACGAGCGCGGCTACGGGCGCTGCCGCATGTCGTTCATCTCGTTCCACCAGATGGGGACGTGCGCGATGGGCGCCGGCCCGGAGACCTCGGTGGTCGGCGAGACCGGCGAGGCGCACGACGTCAAGGGCCTGTACGTCGCCGACGCCAGCGCCTTCCCGGCATCGAGCGGCGTCAACCCCATGATCACCATCATGGCCGTGGCCGACCACGTGGCGCGCGGGATGATCGAATCGTGGTAGGACCGCCGGTGGGCTGGGAGCTGGAGCTGACGCTGGCGCTGTTCCAGGCCGTCGTGACCCTCGGCATAGCCGGCGTGTTCGTGGTCCTCGCCCTCACCCACCGGAAGCGCTACTTCTCGATCTGGGCCGTGGCCTGGGGCGTCTACGTCCTCCGGCTCGCCGTGATAGCCCTGTTCCTCGCCACCCGCCACGAGACGTGGCTGTTCTGGCACCAGGTGGCCACCGGGCTCACCGGGCTACTCCTCCTGTGGGCCGCGCTGGTCTTCGCGTGGCAGGTCCCGTGGCGCCACGTGTACTATCTGGCGTTCGCCGTGCCGGTGATCTGGGCGTACGTGTCCATCTACCTCATCACCGACTTCATGCGGGCGGCGGTGCCGAGCGTGGTGTTCCTCAGCCTGGTCACACTGGGCACCGGCGTGGTGTTCGCGGTCTACAGCCACCGCGCGCGCTCGCGGTGGGGAGGGGCCGTGGCGGTGGCCTTCGTGCTGTGGGGAATCCACCACCTGGACTACATGGTGCTCAGGTCCCGCGGCGCGTGGGTGCCGTACGGCTACTACCTCGACGTCCTCTTCGAGACCGGGGTGGCGGCCGGAATGGTGATGCTGGTGCTCGAGGACATGAATCGCGGCCTCGCGGCGCTTACGGCCATCTCGGCCGACCTTCAGAGAAGCCTGAGGCCGGAGGACGTCAAGCGCGCCGTGCTCGAGCGCCCGCTGGCGCTGCCGGCGGTGGTGGGGTGCGGCCTGTTCCGCCCGGACACGCCCGGTGGCCCGCCGGTATTCCAGGGCGGCTCCGGAGTGTGCGAGGGCTGCGAGCATGCTTCGCTCGACGAAGCGCGGCGGCGCTACCCGCACGCCCTGTTCCTGCCCATCTACATCAGCGAGCAGGAGGCCGGAACGTTCGTGCTGGTGAGCCGCATCGGCAACCCGTTCGCCGCGCTGGACGAGAGCTTCCACCTCGTCCTCGGCCACAAGATCGGCGCGGCGCTCCTGCACGGGGAGCTGTACGCCGCCCTCGAGGCGCGGAGCGCCGAGCTGGGACGAGCTTCCGCCTCCCTGCTGCGCGCCGAGGAAGCCGAGCGGCGGCGCATCGCGCGGGAGCTGCACGACGAGACGGGGCAGGTGCTCACCGCCATCCGCCTGGAGCTGGGGCTGCTGGCGGGGATGGCGGAGCAGAAGCCCGAGGCGCGCGAGGCGGTGGACCGCGCGCTCGACCTCACCGGTCGCGCGCTCGAGACCATCCGCGCCACGGTGCGCGGGCTCCGGCCCGCCGCGCTCGACGACCTGGGCCTGGTGCCCGCGGTCGAGGCGCTGGCGGAGGACTTCTCCGGCAGGACGGGGATCCCCGTGGATCTCGACGCCCACGGCCCCCCGCACGACCTCCCCCCGGAGGTGGAAGTGGCCCTGTACCGTATCTTCCAGGAGGCCCTGACGAACGTGGCCAGGCACGCCGAGGCGCGGCGGGTGTGGGCCTGGCTGCGGGAGGACCCCGGCGAGGTCGTGCTGGTGGTCGAGGACGACGGCCGCGGCTTCGACCCCGCGAAGACGGCGAAGGCGGGCGACCATCGGGCGGGTCTGGCGGGGATGCGTGAGCGCCTGCTCGGCCTGGGGGGACGCCTGGACGTGAAGTCGGCGATCGGCACGGGCACCCGGCTCGAGGCCCGGATGCCGCTGGAGGAGACGAATGGCGACTGAATGCGCGCGCGATGACGGCGGGCCGGTGAGGGTGCTGCTGGCGGACGACCACACTCTGGTGAGGGAGGGAATCCGCCGCATCCTGGCCGCCAACGGCGGGATCGAGGTCGTCTCGGAGGTCGGCGACGGGCAGGCGGCGATAGCCGAGACGGTGGCCCTGAAGCCCGACGTCGTGGTGCTCGACATCACCATGCCGGGCGGCGGCGGGCTCGAGGCGGCGCGCCAGATCCGCGAGCGCGCCCCCGAGGTCCGCATCCTCATCCTCTCGATGCACCTCCAGCCCGAGTACCTGCTGGAGAGCGTGCGCGCCGGCGCCCACGGCTACCTGGTCAAGGACGCCGCCGCCAGCGAGCTGGTTGCGGCCGTGCGCGCCGTATGCGGAGGCGACTCGTACTACAGCCCCGCCGTCTCGACGCAGATGACGGAGCTGCTCCGCCGCAAGCTGGAGGGCGAGGAGGTGTCGAACGCTCTCGAGCGCCTGAGCCCCCGCGAGCGGGAGGTGCTGCGGCACATCGCCGACGGATCCAGCAACCGGGACATCGCCCGGACGCTCGGCCTCAGCGTCAGGACCGTCGAGACGCACCGCGACAGCCTGATGAAGAAGCTGGGGATCCACTCGGTGGCCGGACTCACGAGGTTCGCGCTGCGCTGCGGACTGGTGAGCGACGAGGTGTAAAGGGCAGCCGTCGGCCATCAGCCGTCCGCCGTCAGCCGTCGGCCGTCCGAAAGGCGCACGCCGAGGGCCGCCCGAGGTCGGCTCCGTTTCACACTCGGCCCTCGGCGGTGTTATACGGTGACGATGACTCCGCGACGCCGTGCGGGACCTCCCAGTCGAGCCGAAGCGGCCGGACGAGCCGGCCCCGCGCCGGACGGCGAGCACATCGCCGTGCTGCTCGCGCGTCACGGCCCGGAGCTGGCGCGGCACCTGCACCGCCTGGTGCGGGACGAGGACGCGGCCGCCGATCTGCTACAGGACACCTTCCTGCGGGCCCACGCGGCGCTCGGCCGCCTGCGCCGGGGCTCGAACGCGCGGGCCTGGCTGTACCGCATCGCGACCAACGCCGCGCTCAACCACCTGCGATCCCGGTCTCGCGAGGACGCGGCGCTCCGGCGCCACGCCGCCGAGACCGACTCCGCCGCCAGGGCCGGCCTCGCGGCGCAGAGCACCCCCGACCGCCGGCCGGAGGACGGCGCTCGCGCCGCCCTCTGGGCGCGCGTCGCCGCCCTGCCCGAGCGGCAGCGCGTCGCGATCACGCTGCGGGTGGCCGACGAGCTGGGCTACGCCGAGATCGCGCGGCGCATGGGCGGCAGCGAGGCGGCCGCCCGCGCCAACGTGTGCCAGGCGATGAAGCACCTCAAGAGGGAGAAGCGATGACGGCGGTGCGACGCGGCGGTGCCCACCACTCGGGCGGCTCGCGACCCTCCGGCGGCCTCCGCTCCGACGAGAGAGCGCTCCCGCACGACGCCGCCGAGGACGCCGCGGCGGAGCGCATGGTGCGGCGCACCTTCGAGCGGCTGACGGGCCGGAGCGGCGAGCCGCTCTTCTACTCCACGATGGACGACACGCCGGTCGGAACGCTCGGCCTGGCGCTGTGCGGGACCGGGCTGCGGCGGCTCTGCTTCGTGCGCGGCGAGGACGAGTTCGTGAGAGGGCTGCTGGCCGAGTTCCCGGAGCGGCCGCTGCTGTCTTCGCCCAGGCTGGACCCCGTGCGCAGCGCGCTGGGCCGCTACTTCGAGGGCCGGGACCTCGGCCTCGATGTGCCGGTGGATCTCTCGGACCTGACAGCGTTCCAGCGCAGGGTGCTGGAATGGACGGCGAGGGTGCCGCCGGGGTCGGTCACCACCTACGCGCGAGTGGCCGCGAGAGCCGGCCGGCCGGGGGCGGCGCGCGCCGCCGGCAACGCGCTCCACGCCAACCCTGTGGCCATAGTCGTCCCCTGCCACCGGGTGCTGCGCGGCGACGGCTCGCTGGGCGGGTACGCCGGAGGGCTGCCGGCGAAGGAGTGGCTGCTGCGGCACGAGGGAGCGCTCCCGGGCCCCGCTTGACACGCGCGCGGCGGCGGCGGACTCTAGATGGCCGATGCCGGATCTGCCGCTCATCAAGATCTACCCGCCGGGGCACTACGTCGAAGTGGACGGAGACGCCCTGTTCCTCGGCCGCGACTGTCATCTCGCGGCGCTGATCCCGTGCCTCCTCAACAAGGTCGTGAGCAACCGCCACTGCGTCATCCGGCGGGAGGGCGCCGACCGGTGGATGCTCGAGGATCTGGGCAGCACCAACGGCACGTGGATCCGGGGCCAGCGGCTCGCGGGGAAGACGCTCCTGCACACCGGCGACGAGTTCACGCTCGGCCAGCAGGGGCCGCTCGTCGAATGCGTCCAGAACTTCGGCGGCGCGGGGCCCGACCGCACGATTCCGGAGGAGGATCTGAGGCCCCGCCGCCAGCACCCCGCGGACGCTCCGACTCTCATCGAGGCCCCCTCGCCGCAGCGCCCCCCTCCGCAGCCGCCGGCGGCGCAGCCGCAAGCTCCCCCGCCGGCGCCGCCGCCCGGCGCGCGCACGCCGGACGGCCGTGACGGCTCCGCGGTGCATCCCTTCCGGGCGGGGCGCGAGCCCACGGTGCGCCTCTTCCACCAGCGCACGGGAGAAACCCTCACCGCCTCCGGGTACACCATCGTGATCGGGCGCGACGCGGCGGCCGCCCAGGTCGTCATCCGCGCCGAGGACGAGAAGCACGTGTCGGGCCGGCACGTCGAGATCCAGTTCCGGTCCGACGGCCAGGTTCTCGTGCGCGACCTGGGCAGCCGGAACGGCACCTGGCTCAACGACAAGCCGCTCAAGGCGGACGCGCCGCTCAAGGTGGGAGACAGGCTGCTGCTGGGGAACGCGCCGACGGTGCTGATAGTCGCGGCGCTGGACGGGTAAGAGACGAACGGCAGCGATCAGCGGTCAGCGAAGACCTCTCACCTTCCGCGGAGGCGCACGGTCGCCTCCACCGCCAGCCCGGTGAACTGCTCGAGGCGCCGCGGACCGGCCGCCGACTCGGGCAGGTCGTAGCGCTCGAAGCGATACGACAGCCGCACGCCGAACCGCCCTCCGGGAGGGTCGAAGCTCGCGCCCATCGCCGTCTGCAAGACCGTGGCGAACGCCGCGCCGCCGCGAACGCGGCCCGTACCGAGCACCGAGACGTCCACCAGCCCCCGCAGGCCCCGCAGGCCGAAGTCGGGCTCCAGTCGCACGGTGCCGCCCCTCAGATGCCACACTGTCACGCCGGCATCGGACTCGAACCGCCGCACCTCGCGCCGGAACCCCAGCACTAGGAGCCGCGAGGCCGCCACATCGAGCCCCGTCACCTCCGCCTGAATCCGGACGTCGGCGTCGGGCGCGGCGCCGGACGCGGCCAGCGTGCCTGAGCACGCGCGCCACACGGCGCGCAACGGTCCCGCGCGAACCGCCCCTGCGATGCTCGCGCACGTCCCGGATTGCTGATAGAAGCCGCTCCGGTACTCGACGCGCCGCTGGATCACGAACCCGCCGGCCGCGGCCTCGACCGACTGCGCACCGGCACCCGCCGGGACGAGCAGCACCGCGGCCAGGGCGCTCGCGATTCGCCCCACTCTCACGGCGCGCTCCGGTCGAGATACACCCGCACGGCGGCGCTGGCCCGGGCGGCCGCGTTCGCCTCCCGAATCTCGGCCAGCCGCCTGACATGCAGGGCGCGCGCCTCCGCGTTGAGGCGCACGTTCTCCGAAGAGCGCTCGAGATGGCGTCCCCTCGTGAACGCCACGTAGCCGGCGATGCCGACCGTGGCGGCGACCACCAGCGCCGCGCGGTCGGCTCGGCGGCCGTAGTTCAGCGACCTCCTGCCGAGGTAGCTGGGCAGCACGATCGGCGCGAACGCGATGGGGATGGCCCACGGCGTCGTCTGGCCAACCAGCAGCGTTTCCGGCAGCATCTCGGGAGGTGGCGGCGGCGCCACCGTGTCCGCCGGCAGGGCGGTCACGACGACGAAGAGTACCGCGGAGGCCGTGCCGCCCTCGGAGTCGTGGGCGCTCACGCGGATCGCGTAGCGGCCCGACCCGACCCGGCTTGCCCCCGGTCCCTGAAGATCCCAGGACAGCGGGCCCGAAGCCACGGTGTCGCTCCGCCAGACGACCGCCGCCGGGTCGTCCGCAACGGAGACGGTCGCGACCACCCGCGCGGGCCTCGAGGGCCGCACCACGATCGGCAACGCCTCACGCGCGGGGAAGAGGATCGTGTCGGCCGACACGGCCACCTGCACCGACAGGGGCACCGGCGAGGGCGCCCCGGCCTGCTGCTGCGCGACGGCCGGCTGCCGGCTCGCCGCCGCGAGGAGCCACGCCAGCGCGCGGCTGGACCGGACGAGGCCCCGCGCGACGGGGGTCACGAGCGGATTATCACGATCACGCGTCGCTCCACCGTGGCCGTGTCGCACGACGCCCGGAACACAGCGACCCCGGGGCCCAGCGCCCGCGCGCGCGCGTCGGCTCCGGACACGAGGGTCGCCACGTCCGCCCCCGAGACCTGCGTCCAGCGCACCTGCACGCCCGTCAGCGGCCGGCCGCGAAGCGTGTACGGCTGCGCGGCCAGCACCACCTCCTCACCGACGAAGAGCAGCGTGTCCGCGGGACCCTGACGCGTGATCACCAGCCGCGGCACGACGGCCCTCACGACGGCGCGGCGCACGATCGTGTCGGTGCTCAGCTGCACGTTGAGAGGGCGCAACTCGACCGTCGCGGTGCCGAAGCTCTCGATGGTCAGCCGGTCGTCGGTCACCGCCGCCACCTGCCCCGCGGAAACGACCGCGATTCCCAGCCGGCACGGCACCGGCCGGCCATCGGCCTTCAGCCAGCACGGCAGCGCCGGCGTCATGTCCCCGACGTTGGCCACGGTATCGGTGAACGGAGGGGTGAACTCGAACACGACGGAAGGAACGGTGACGTCCACGCAGCGCGCGCCGGCGAGCCAGAGGGCGGCGGCGATCGGCAGGGCCGCGGCGCGGCGCCAGGCGGCGCCGGCCGGGCGACACAGGCTCACCGCTCGGTCCCCCCTCCGCCGCTATCGGCCCAGGCGGACCCCTGCCTCGGCCACAATGCCGCGGAACTGCTCGTAGCGCTCGCCCGCCAACCCGGAAGCCTCGATGTCATAGCGCTCGAAGCGGTAGCCTAGCCGCAGGTTCAGGGGACTGCGGCGCGGGCTGAAGCTCGCGCCCACGGCGACCTGCATCGCCACCTTCAGCTTGGGCCCGCCGCTCACCAAGCTGGCGGGCAGTATCGCCACGTCCGCCCAGCCACGCAACCCGGTGATGCTCAGGCCCGGCTCCACATGCACCGCCGCTCCGAGCAGCCGCCACACGGTGGGCCCGGCGTCGGCCTCGTAGCGCCGCGACTCCAGCTGCGCGCCCAGCCGCGCCCAAGGGCCGAGCGCGATCTGCGCGCGGGCCGTGGTGGCGCGGACCTTGGTGTCCGCGTTCGCCGTGGAGCCGTCTCCCGCGAGCGTTCCCTGCAAGGTGCCCGCCTCGACCAGCAGCGGGCCGAGCCTCAGGGAGCCCGCGCCGCCGTACATCAGGCCGGTCTGCTCGTAGACCGCACTCTCGTAGTAGATGCGGCGCTGGGTGTTGAAGCCGCCCACGGTGCCGCCGATGCCCTGGGCCCGCGCGGCGCCGGGGAGCGCCGGCGCGACGAGCGCGATCGCCAGGGCCAGGCGAGCCCTGATGCGCGGCGCCGCCGCCACACCTCGGCCCGGTGACCGCGCGCGGGGAGACCCGCACGACCCGCGCCTCCTCATGGCCCGCTCCTCTCCAGCCGCACGCGGACGGGCGCGTTGGCGCGCGCCTCGGCGTTGGCCGCCGCGACCGCCGCGCGCCGCGCAGCGTCGGTGCGCCGCAGCTCGGCGTTGCGCTGCACGTTCTCGGGGGAGTAGCGCGCCCTGTGCCCGCCCAGATAGCCGACCAGCCCGGCGACGCCGACGGACGCGGCCACGGCGTACGCGGTCTGGTCGCCAGCCAGGCCCTGGTTAAGCTCGGTGCGCCCGAAGGCCGTCGGCAGCACCGCGGCGGCGGCGCCCAGGGCCGCTCCCACCAGCACCGCTCCCGGCGAACCGTGCCGCAGCCGCAGGGTCTCGGGCGCGAACGCCGAGGGCTGGAGCGGCGGGGGGAGAGGCTGCGTGTCCGCCGCCAGGCGGGAGACGTGCAGGGTACGCTCTACCGTGGCCGAAAGCACGCCGGTGCCGGGCTCCTGGGCCCACACCTGCACTGCGTAAAGACCTTCGGGGACTATGGCGCCGTCGCGGCCGCGCAGGTTCCAGACCAGCGGGCGGGTGCTGTCGGCCGCCTCCGCGGTGTCCCTCCAGATCTCGACGGCCCGCGCGTCGGCGCGGAGGACCGCCGCGATCGCCCGGGCGGCGCGGCTGGGACGGGGCGCGATCGGGAAGCTGGTGTTCACCGCTGGCAGCGTGGTGTCGGTCAGCATCGCGGGATTGACGGTCAACGCCTCGACCACCGGCGCGGCGGGGCGCGCGGTGAGGGGAGGGTAGAGTTCGCGGCGCAGCGTCTCGACGTGCTCCCTGATGCCCGGCACGTCGGTCTCCAGCTCGGGCTCGACCCGCACCGACGAATCGGCCTGGAGCGCGAACCGCAGCATGCTCCTGGCCTGGGGCGTGAGCGTCAGGTTCTCCTTCATAAACAGCGCCGAAGCGCTGAGGAGAAACGCCCGGCCGCGCTGGGCCTGCGTGCTGCTGGGATCCTGGAACACCGGGTTCAGCCACGCCGTGGCCGAGTCGTACTCGCCGATGCGCACCAAGGCGCGCGCCGAATCGAGCCGCACCGCCGGTGTCTGGGCTCGGGCCGTCCGCGCCACTGCAACGAGCCCCAACCCCAGGGCCGACAGGATGAGTATCCCGCGTCTGTGTTTCATTACCGCCTGACCTGCAGTCGGAGTGCCGGATACCGCGCCGTCTCCCCGGCCCGGACGACCAAGGTGTGGACGGCAGACCATGGTCCGAGGCTGTCCACGCCTTCGAACTGCACCTCGTAGGTGCCAGCCGGGAACTCGCGGTTCGGGATGGAGGCGCCGAACACCTGTCCTCCCACCCGAATGGTGGTGGGCGTCGGCACCGCGGTGACGAATAGACGGCCGGCGGCGGGCGGCTGTGCGGCGGCTCCGGACGGGGGCTGCGCCGACGGCTGGGCCGCGGCCTGTTGCGCCGCCTGGGTAGGCTGCGGAGCCGGCTGCGCCGCGGCCGGCGCGGCCTGGCCCTGCTGCGCTCCGGGCTGGGCAATAGGCTGCGCG
>Ga0316624_10000879_pt1 | contig 11136 bp, 8 predicted proteins | sample OWC_Aug_N3_C1_D5_FD_207657 | JGI IMG/M metagenome (GOLD analysis project Ga0316624, IMG submission 207657) | Wetland soil microbial communities from Old Woman Creek delta, Ohio, United States - OWC_Aug_N3_C1_D5_A | ecosystem: Environmental > Terrestrial > Soil > Wetlands | place: USA: Ohio...
TCGCGCAGCTTCTCCAGCTCGCGCGTCACGTCCGCGCGCAGCGCGATGAGCGCCTCCCAGTCGATCGCATCCGGCGGCGCGTGCGGCAACTCGTGCCAGGTCTCGTGGAACACCGACTCGCGGCGCTCGCCGGGCAGGTGGCGCCACACCTCCTCGGCGGTGAAGGAGAGGATGGGCGCGAGCCAGCGCACCATGCTCTCGGCGATGTGGAACATGACCGTCTGCGCCGAGCGGCGCGCCGCGCCGGCCGCGGGCGTGGTGTACATGCGGTCCTTGAGCACGTCGAGGTAGAAGCCGCCGAGGTCCACGCTGCAGAAGTTATGCACCTTCTGGTAGATGAGGTGGAAGGCGTAGCGCCGGTAGGCCTCGATGACTTCCGCCTGCAGCGTGCGCGTGCGCGCGAGCACCCAGCGATCCAGCGCCAGCAGCTGCGGCGGCGCGACCGCGTCGCGCTGCGGGTCAAAGCCGTGCAGGTTGCCGAGCAGGAAGCGCAGCGTGTTACGCATGCGGCGGTAGGAGTCGGCCATGCGCTTTAAGATCTCGTCCGACACCGCGATCTCGTTGGCGTAGTCGGTGGCCGACACCCACAGCCGCAGCACGTCGGCGCCCAGGCTGTTCACCACCTTCTGCGGGGCGATGACGTTGCCTAAGGACTTGGACATCTTGCGGCCCTTCTCGTCGACCGTGAAGCCGTGCGTCAGCACGCCCTTGTAGGGCGCGCGCTCGTAGAGCGCCTCGGACATGAGCAGCGAGGAATGGAACCAGCCGCGGTGCTGGTCGGAGCCCTCCAGGTACAGCTCCACGGGGGCGGCGATCTCGGGGCGCTCCTTGCCGACGCACTCGAAGGACAGGCCCGAGTCGGCCCACACGTCCATGACGTCATTGACCTTGTCGTAGTGCTCGGCCTCCGCGCCGAGCAGCTCGCGCGGCTCGAGCGCGAACCAGGCATCGATGCCGCCCTCTTGCACCCGTGCGGCCGCCGCCAGAATCAGCTCCTGCGTGCGCGGGTGCAGCTCGCCTGAGACCTTGTGCACGAACAGCGGGATCGGCACGCCCCAGGTGCGCTGGCGCGAGATGCACCAGTCCGGCCGGCTCTCGATCATGCCGGTGATGCGCGGCTCGCCCCACGCCGGCGTCCACTGCACGCCCTTGATGTCGCGCAGCGTGTGCTCGCGCAGGTGCGCCTGCTCCATGCTGATGAACCACTGCGGCGTGGCGCGGAAGATGACGGGGCTCTTGTGGCGCCAGCACACCGGGTAGCTGTGCACGAAGGACTCCTCGTGCAGGAGCTGCCCGGCCGCGGCGAGCGCCTTGATGAGCACCGGGTTCGCCTCGCTCACCTTCAGTCCCTCGACCAGGGGCGTCCCCGGCAGGAAGCGGCCGTCGTTGCCGACGGGATTCAGGACCTCGAGCCCATAGCGCTGGCCGACCGCGAAGTCCTCCTGGCCGTGCCCCGGGGCGGTGTGCACCGCACCCGTGCCGGCCTCGAGCGTCACGTGCTCGCCCAAGATCACCGGCACCTCGCGCGCGAGCAGCGGGTGCCTGAGCTTCAAGCCCTCAAGCGCGGCGCCCGCGCACCGGGCGAGCACCTTCTCGGCACTCATGCCGTAGCGCTTCAGGCACGCGTCCATCAGCTCGGCCGCGAGGATGAGCCGGCGCACGCCGTCCGCGCGCCGCGCCTGCACGAGGACGTAGGCGAACTCGGACTTCAGCGCCACCGCCTGATTGGCCGGCAGCGTCCAGGGGGTCGTCGTCCAGATGACCAGGTCCACCGGCGCCGTGCCGAGTTCTTCCGCGCCCAGGCCCGTCCGCGCGGCGAGCTCGCTGTTGTGCACGACGCGAAAGCCCACATCGATCGCCGGCGAGGTGCGCTCCTCGTACTCGACCTCGGCTTCCGCGAGCGCCGAGCGGCAGTCGAGGCACCAGTGCACGGGTTTCACCCCCTTGTAGAGGTGGCCGTTCTCGATGATGCGGCCGAAGGCGCGCAGCTGCTGCGCCTCGTATCCGGGCGCCATGGTGAGGTAGGGCCGCTCCCAGTCCCCGAGAATCCCCAAGCGCTTGAAGTCGGTGCGCTGCAGGTCGATCTGCTCGTGCGCGTAGGCACGGCAGGCGGCGCGGAAGGCGCGCGCATCGAGCTTGACGCCCGGGCGGCCGTGCTTCTTCTCCACCTGCAGCTCGATCGGCAGGCCGTGGCAGTCCCAGCCGGGAATGTAGGGGGAGTCGTAGCCATCCAGGGAGCGGGACTTCACCACGACGTCCTTGAGGATCTTGTTGACCGCGTGCCCGATGTGGATCGCGCCGTTCGCGTAGGGCGGCCCGTCGTGCAGCACGAAGCGCGGCCGGCCGCGCGCGATGGCGCGCAGCTTCGCGTAGGTGCCCTGCTCGTCCCAGGCGCGCAGCTGCGCGGGCTCGCGCTGCGCGAGATCCGCCTTCATCGGGAAGTCCGTCTGCGGCAGATTGATCGTGTGCTTGTAGTCAGCCATGTCGTCCCGTCTTCAAGCCCCGAGGATGCGGCGCGCCGCGGCCGCATCAGCATGCATCTGCGCGGTGAGCGCCGCGAGCGAGTCGAAGCGCGCCTCGTCGCGCAGCTTCGCGACGAACTCCACCGCAATCTCGCGACCATACAGGTCGCCCCCGAAATCAAATACGTGCGCCTCGAGCAGCGCCTCGGTGCCGTTCACCGTCGGGCGCGTGCCGAGGCTCGCCACCCCGGGCAGCCCCGCCGGCGCCGCGCCGTGCACGCGCACCGCGAACACCCCCGCCACCGGCGAGCGGCGCCGCTTGAGCGGCAGGTTGGCCGTCGGGAACCCGAGCGTGCGCCCGAGGCGCTCGCCTGCGACGACGCGGCCACGCATGGCGAAGGGGCGTCCCAGCCACGCGGCCGCGCGCGCGAACTCGCCCGCACCGAGCGCGGCGCGCACGCCGCTGCTGCTGACGCGCTCGCCGTCGAGCGTCACCGCGGGAAGCACCTCGACCTCGAATCCGAGCCTGCGCCCGGCAGCGCCGAGCGCGTCCGCCGTGGCCGCCCCGTTCTTGCCGAAGCGAAAGTCGTGCCCGACCACGACCACGCGGGCGCCCAGCCCGCGCGCCAGGAACTCGGCGAACTCCGGTGCCGACAGGTTACGCAAAGCCTCGTCGAAGCGCAGCAGGCACAGGTAATCCAGCGGCAGCGTCTCGAGGATGCGCCAGCGCTCGCGCAGGCTCGTGAGGCGCGCCGGGGGGTCCTTCGGCTGCAGGTACTCGCGCGGCATCGGTTCGAAGGTCACCACCACCGCAGGCTCCCCGCAGGTCACCGCATGCTCGATGAGCCGCGCCAGCAGCGCCTGGTGGCCGAGGTGCAGCCCGTCGTAGGCCCCGATGGTGAGCACGCAGCGCTGGCTGGGTCGGCGCAGCCCGGCGAGTCCGCGAATGAGCCTCATGGTCAGCTAAATGATTGATCCTGAAAGACTAATGAACACGCCAAACCAGCCCCCCGCGCCCGGCGCGCCAGTTTATGTGAATGTGGGGTCGCGTGCCGCGTTCGCGAAGCGGCGACGCGTTGACAAGGGCAGGCCCGATACGCAGACTACCGGCCCCCCGCGCCCGGGGGCCCTTTGACATAGGAAGATTTCGTGGCCAATACCAAGTCCGCCGAGAAGGCTGCCCGACAGGCTGAGAAGCACCGCGCCCGCAATGTGGCGCTGCGCTCGCGCATGCGCACCGCCGTGCGCAACGTGACCTCGGCCATTACCGGGGGCAACAAGGAGGCGGCCAAGACCAGCTACCAGCAGGCGGTCCCGGTGATCGACTCCCTGGTCAGCAAGCAGATCATCCACCGCAACAAGGCTGCACGGCACAAGAGCCGCCTGGCAGCCCGCATCCGCGCGATGCAGTGAGGCCGTGATGGACGCGAACGACAAGGTGCGGATCCCGACCCCCGTTGTTCGGACTCCCCTTAAGCTGCGCCCGGCGGCCCGTCGCCAGCATCTGCTGGAGCTGATGCGCGCCCGCCTGCCGAGCGCGCGCGATCTTCCAAAAAAGTCATAACGGCCGCGCACAGTTCCCGGGTGCCCTCTGCGGTCGCCGCGGAGATGAGGAAGTGCGGTCCCTTGTAGCGTAGTGCGCGCACGATCTGGCGCGCGCGCTTCTCGGCCTCGGCCGGCGGCAGCAGGTCCTTCTTGTTGATGACGAGCCAGCGCGGCTTCGCCGCGAGCTCCGGGCTGAACTTCTTGAGCTCCCGGACGATCGCGCGCGCATCCTGCACCGGATCGGCCGCGGGGTCCGGCGGCAGGAGGTCCACCAGGTGCAGCAACAGGCGCGTGCGCTGTAGGTGCTTGAGGAAGCGGATCCCCAGGCCCGCCCCTTCCGCGGCCCCCTCGATGAGCCCCGGGATGTCCGCCATCACGAAGCTGCGATGCTCCCCGACGGCCACGACGCCGAGGTTCGGGTGCAGCGTCGTGAAGGGATAGTCGGCGACCTTGGGCTTCGCGGCGGACACCGCGCGGATCAGGGTCGACTTGCCGGCATTGGGCAAGCCTAAGAGCCCGACGTCCGCGATCAGCTTGAGTTCAAACTCCAGCGAGCGCTTCTCCCCGGGCAGCCCGGGCCCGAACTGCCTTGGGGAGCGGTTGGTGCTCGACTTGAAGCGCTGGTTGCCCCAGCCGCCCTTGCCGCCGCGCGCGACCAGGAGCTCCTCGCCGTCGCGCGTCAGATCGCCCAGGACCTCCTGCGTATCCGCATCGCGCACCACCGTGCCGATCGGCACCGGCACGTACAGGTCCGCGCCGCCGCGGCCGGTGCAGTCATTGGAGCTGCCCGGTTCCCCGTGCCCGGCCTTGAAGATGCGCTCGATGCGAAAGTCCGCGAGGGTGTTGATGCCGGAGGCCGCGCGCAGGTAGACGCTGCCGCCGTGCCCGCCGTCGCCGCCATCCGGACCGCCGAAGGGCACGAACTTCTCGCGCCGGAAGCTGGTGCTGCCGCGGCCCCCGGTGCCGGCCTGCACGCGTGCCCTGGCTTCGTCGACGAACTTCATGGCAGGAACTCTAGCGCAAACAAAAACCCCGGCGCTTCAGGCCGGGGCTTTGCAGGCATCCGCTTGAGAGAACGGCGGGGCGTGCGCCTCAGGCCTTCTCGGGCAGCACGCTCACGTACATGCGCTGCTCGGCACCCTTCTTCTGGAAGTGCACCTTGCCGGTGACCCTGGCGAAGAGGGTGTGGTCGGTGCCGAGGCCGACGTTCGTGCCGGCGCGCACCTGGGTGCCGCGCTGGCGCACGATGATGTTGCCGGCCAGCACCTGCTCGCCGCCGAAGCGCTTCACGCCCAGGCGTTTGGAGTGCGAATCGCGGCCGTTCTTGGTACTGCCGCCTGCCTTTTTGTGTGCCATGACTTGACCTGATCCTTATAACTCGAAAGAGCGCCTCAGCCGGCGCTGATGTCCGTGACCTTCACCTCAGTGAACAACTGGCGGTGATTCTTCTGGCGCAGGTAGTGCGCACGGCGCTTGAACTTCACGATCGACACCTTGGCGCCCTTGCCGTGGCGCACCACGGTGGCGAGCACCTTGCCGCCCTTGAGCGTGGGCTTGCCGACCTTGACGTCCGCGCCCTCCCCGACCAGGAGCACCTCGCCGAAGGTGACGGTGGCGCCCGGCTCCGCGTCGAGCTTCTCCACGCGCAGCACGCCGTCCTTCGTCACCCGATACTGTTTTCCGCCCGTGGCGATGACCGCGTACATAGTCGTATATAGAGGAATGGGGGTTACGGAAAGGCCGCGCATTCTACTGGCGCACTCCCCCGCGGTCAAACGGCGTTTTCCCGAGCGGCGACAGTCACTTAGGCCTCCCCTGGCGCGCCCGTTCCGCGCCGGCGTTACATTTCTCCAAAACGGTGCGGGTCGCGTAGGATGGCCGGGTAGCTTGCGCTGACGACCATGAACGCATCACTGTCAGAAAAGCCCCGCCTGCCCACGATGACGCTGACCGAGATCCGCGCGCTCGTGCAGCCGGACCTGCGCGCGGTGGATGCGGTCATCCGCTCGCGCTTAAAGAGTGCCGTGCCGCTGGTCGATGAGATCGCCGAGCACATCATCTGCGGCGGCGGCAAGCGCCTGCGACCGATGCTGGTCGTGCTGGCCGCCCGCGCCTGCCAGACCCAGGGCGACGCGCACATCGAGGCGGCCGCCTTCATCGAGTTCATCCACACCGCGACGCTCCTGCACGATGATGTGGTCGACGGCTCCTCCCTGCGCCGCGGCCGCGACACCGCGAACCGGGTGTTCGGCAACCAGGCGAGCGTGCTGGTCGGCGACTTCGTCTACTCGCGCGCCTTCCAGATGATGGCGGCTCTCGGACGGCAGCCGGTCATGGAAGTGATGGCAGAAGCCACCAACGTGATCGCCGAAGGCGAGGTGCTGCAGCTGATGAATGCGCGCGACCCGGACACCACCGAGGCGTGCTATCTCGAGGTCATCTACCGCAAGACCGCGAAGCTGTTCGAGGCGGGTGCCGAGGTCGCGGCGGTGCTGGCCAACGTCGCGCCCGAGGCACGCCGGTCCCTGGCAGCCTACGGGCGCCACGTCGGCACGGCGTACCAGCTGGTCGACGACGTGCTCGACTACCGCTCCAACCCCAAGGAGCGCGGCAAGAACCTCGGCGATGACCTGGCGGAGGGCAAGCCGACGCTGCCGCTGATCCACGCGCTCAAGAACGGCAGCGGCGAGCAGCGTGCCGCGATCCGCGAGGCCATCAAGCGCGGGGGACTCGCGCAGCTGGAGCCGGTGATCGCCGCGATTGATGCCACCGGGGGACTCGAGTACGCCGCGGAACTCGCCCGGGTGCAGTCGCACCAGGCGATCGCGGCGCTGGCGGCGCTGCCGGACTCTTCTTATAAGGCCGGCCTCGCGGCCCTCGCCCGCTTCGCGGTCGAGCACAGCACCTAGCACGCGGGCGCAAGCCCGGCACCACCGCACGAGCCGGTCGCCGGCGCACGGCAGCCGTAGCGCGCAGGTTTGCTGGCAAACGCCCGCGCGCATCTCGTCCTCTTAGACGGGCGAGGCCGCAGGCGAAGAGCGCTGCAGGCGCAATTGCCCCCTCGGCAACGGAGCCTCTAGACTGCGCCACCCTTCCCAGCACGGATACCCGCATGAGCCTTGCCAACAACACTACGTTCCCGCGCACCCTGCCGCTGGCCGCCGCCCTCGCGGTCGCGGCCACTGCGGTCCTGCCCGCCGCCGCCGGCGCGGCCGACGCCCCGGCAGCCGAGCCCCTCGCACTCAAGGCGGCGCACGTGTTCGATGCCACCGGGACTGCGCTCAGAGACGGCACGGTCGTCGTCGTGCAGGGCGATCGCATCGTGTCGGTCGGCACGGCGGTACCCGCCGGTGCCCGCGTAATCGACTTGGGCGATGCCACGCTCCTGCCGGGCTTTATCGACGCGCACACCCACCTCACGGACGAGTTCAACAAGGACTACTACCGCGGCGTCTACAACAGGCTCATGCGCTTCCCGGCCGAGCAGGCGCTCTATGCGGGAATGTACGCGCGGCGCACGCTCGAGGCGGGCTTCACCACCGTGCGTAACGTCGGCGCCGCCGATTTCGTCGACATCGGCCTGCGCAATGCCATCAACGCGGGCGTCGCCGCGGGTCCGCGCATCCTGACGGCCGTGCACGGCATCGGCTCCCCCGGCGGCCACATGGACGACTATCCGTTCCCGCCCGCGCGCATCAAGCCGGAGGGTCCGGTCGAGGGCATCTGCAGCGGCCCGGAATCCTGCCGCGAGGCGGTGCGCTACCAGATGAAGTGGGGCGCGGACGTCATCAAGATCGCCGCCAGCGGCGGCGTGCTCTCCGAATCGGACCCCGTTGACGTGCCGCAGCTGACCCCTGAGGAACTCTCGGCCATCGTCACCGAGGCACACACCTGGAACCGCAAGGTCGCCGCCCACTGCCACGGGGACACGGCGGCGCGGCTGGCAATCGCCGCCGGCGTGGACTCCATCGAGCACGGCAGCTTCCTCACCGAGGACACCCTGAAGATCATGAAGGCCAAGGGCGTGTGGCTCGTGCCGACCCGCAGCGCGGTGTACTGGGTGAGTAAGCAGGCCGACACCTACCCGCCCAAGATCGCCGCCAAGGCGCGCGCCGCGGCCGCCGCCCACGACAAGATGTTCAAGACCGCGCTGCGCCTCGGGGTCAAGATCGCCTTCGGCACGGACGCGGGCGTGTACCCGCACGGCATGAATGCCATGGAATTCGCCCTGATGACGGATCAGGGCATGGCACCCGCCGCGGCGCTCCTGGCCGGGACTCGCGACGCCGCCAAGCTCCTGGGCGTGGACCAGGACGTCGGCACCCTCGAGGCCGGCAAGGTCGCGGACCTCGTGGCCGTGCCCGGCAACGTTCTCAGCGACATCCATGCCACGGAGCACCCGGTGTTCGTCATGCACCTCGGGCACGTGGTGCTGCAGAAGACCGGAACCTAGGGGCGCAATACGGTAATTTGATGGCGGCGGGCCGGTTCAGTACACTGCGCGGCCCGCTGCCTGCCCGTATCCGCGGGCGCGGCGGCAGGCCCGGTTCGGGGTGTAGCTCAGCCTGGTAGAGCACTACGTTCGGGACGTAGGTGTCGCAGGTTCAAATCCTGTCACCCCGACCAATAAGATCAATAGCTTGCAGATTTTATAGCCTCCAGCATACCGAGGCCAAAGTGCTCTGGAAGCACGCCGGAGCGCACGCGGCCGACCTGCCGCTGCGGGAGGACTCGCTCAGCAACGTGCTCGCCTCCTGTAAACGAAGACTTAGGGCGGCTCGGCGACGTCTCGAACCGAGGAGGAATGCCGGCGCTGTGGTGTAGATCCACATGACCTCTCACGCTAAGGCATGGCGCGGAGAGTGCGGACTCAAAGCTCTTGGCGACCCGCTCGGCCCATGAGCTTTCGCGGGCGACTACTGGATCGCTTTCTGGCCAATATTCGACAGTGCGCTTTCGGTTCCGTCGCTGGTGTAAGCCGTGACGCCGAAGTACCAGGTTCCTGAGGAGAGATCCGTGACGAGGTAGGTCGTCACGCTCGGGTTCGGCACGAGGACGATCGTGTTCAAAGTGCTTCGCGAATTGCCGTAATACACCTTGTAGCCTGCGAGATCTGTCAGCACCGTGCCATCGGTGTTCGCCGTCACGGGAGTCCAGTCGAGCCTTGCCGTACCGCTCCCGGAAGGCGGCGAGCCGGGCGCTCCGGCTGCGGTTTCTGTAGGTCCCGGAACCACACCCCCGGTTCCACAGGCGGCGACGCTCAGCGCAAGCGCCAACCCCAGTAAATCCAGGTGCAAACGGCGGACAGTGCCCGAAACCGAACAAGCCATACCTTGAAAGCTTGCGCCACATTCCTCGACGGCTGCAAAGCTGGGACAAGCCGCCCCTTAGGCACTGCGATTGGGTGCCACTGAGCTTTGTCTTGCAGCCACCCGGAAACCGAAGGCAATCCAGCGCCCGAGCACATGCTAAGCGTGGCTCAAGCTTCGCGAAGCAACGGGTGCGTAGCGCCGCTGTAGGCATTGACTGGGTGTCAGTCGATCAGCACGCATGATGGGGTGAAGAACCGACCCGCTCGGGAAGAATCCGCACTAGCGAAGGAAGGCCACCTTGTTCCGGCGGTGTTCCCTCAAATTGAACTGCCAACCACGGCGTGGCGAGGAAGAGCGCAACGCCGAGCGCGTGAAGGATGTGTGTTTCCCCGTCTCCGCCAGTCCAGTGAGCGCAATGCCAAGCGCTTGGTACCGCCGAAATCCAGGGCCATGTAAGAGTGATTCGTGGCGGTCGAAAAATGCACACTTAAGGTCGAGGCGGCGACCCTCAGCGCGCAGGGCTCCCCCGGCGGCGTGGAAAGGCGCAGATCCGTGCGAAGGAATCACTGTCGCGGGCTGGGGACATTTCGCGCTGTCGGCGGATCAGTCGTACGCTCCCACTCGATGAGCGAGCGATTGGTAATTCCAGACCGGGCGGAGGCGGAGAGCGAGCTCTGCGTGGCACATCCCTGGTGGCAGTTCTCTGTACGCTTCAACGTTGCCGTGTCGCAGAGTATTCCCGTCGCTCGAATGCACGAGCGCGAATCGGAGGGCGTGATGATGCGGTGGGGTCTCGTGCCCTCGTCCGCAAAAGGTGACGTCGCGCAGGGCGGCTGCGCATGCGTGCGAGGCGACGCCCTGCACCGCGCGGAGGACTTACGCACCGCGTGGCTTTACGGACAGCGCGGCATCGTGCCACTCGCGGGCTTCTACGTTTGGCAGCGCACTCAGGCCGGGTACCGCCAGCCGTACTACGTGCGCCTAGTGAACCGTCTCGTGTTTGGAGTTGCCGTACTGTGGGAGCGTTCGGTGACCGACGATGACGATGTCGTCGAGAGTTGCGCGCTCGTGACGGTACCGGCCAATGCGTTGCTGGCCGAAATCGACAACACGACGGGACAGATGCCTGCGATCCTGCGTCGCGAAGACTACGATACCTGGCTCCGATCGAGCGTAACCGAGGCGAGTGGGCTCCTGGAAAGCTATCCGCAGACGCGGATGCTCAGTCATCCGGTGGCGCCTCACGTCAACCATGTGCAGTTCGACGAGCCCTGGCTGATCCAGCCGGCATCCCAAGATCCGGATTAATAGAGTCTTGTCGCCTGATGCCGCGTAGGTACTCGTGGGCTTGGGTGGGACTCAAGGAACTGCAGCAGAAGTATTGGGCGTTCCGTGTCCGTTGTGGCGTCCGCTCGAGTATCTGCGGCGCCAGCATGCTGCGGATCAGGTCTCGCTGAGTACGCGGGTCTTGCTGCGGGACGCAGTTCTCGGAAACCAGCCAGAATGCGCGCTTAAAATTCAACGGGTCTATGCGAGAGCATCGCTCGGATGCCAACGACTGAACACATCCTGCTCGAGTCGGACTTCCGGCAGGTGCCGGACGTTCGGGACGCGCGGACGGTGCATGCGCGAATCGAGTTCCGCAGCCGACTTCGTACACGCGTGCTGCAGCTTGAGATCATCGACTACTACTATCTTTCCGTACGCTCGCAGTCACGTTCCGTCCTGCTCGAGTACGTCCTCGATCTGCGGTTCGTCGATGCGCCACGGCGGGTGAGGCACATCGCATGGCGATGGATCATCCTCTCGCTGCTATT
>Ga0316624_10000880_pt1 | contig 11136 bp, 10 predicted proteins | sample OWC_Aug_N3_C1_D5_FD_207657 | JGI IMG/M metagenome (GOLD analysis project Ga0316624, IMG submission 207657) | Wetland soil microbial communities from Old Woman Creek delta, Ohio, United States - OWC_Aug_N3_C1_D5_A | ecosystem: Environmental > Terrestrial > Soil > Wetlands | place: USA: Ohio...
GAGAGAGATTCTTCTCAGTCCCCAAGGATGGGGGCCAGCTCGCAATATCGTTGCCTTCACCGGAGGAGACTTGACCTGTTGTCCGGAGTTCTATATTGAGAGCACGCGCCTGATTAAATCGGAGACCCGCTTGTGGGTGTTGATCGAAACGAACGGGTATGGCCTCACCCCGCAGAATCTCGATGCCCTTAAGGAGGCGGGTGTCGATTCGTTCTGGCTGGACATCAAGGCCCACGATGCCACAGACCACAAATGGTTGACCGGCTGTTTTAACCGGAACATTCTTAAGCTTCCGGGAGAGATTGTCCGGAGGGGCTTTGTATTGGAGATCCTTTCCCTCTACATTCCAGGCCTGGTGGAAACACCTCAGCTCAAAAAGATTGCCCAATTGATCTTCGACGTCGATCCGGAAATCCCCTTCACGATTCTGGCCTTTTTCCCCGAATATCAAATGAAGCGATACAAAAGCCCAAAGGCCGCTGACATGGTGAAAGCCTACTTTGAAGTGGTGGGTACGGGGCTGCGAAATGTCAGGCTGGGAAATACAGGGGTTTTTGCTTCTTCCGAGGAAGATCTCCATCTCCTGAAGGAACACGTGGGGGTAGGGAACTACTGAACTGGGATTTCCGTTGGCGAAGGGCAAATTGAAAGAGCCAATGGGCCTGCCGCCGAGGAAGTAAAATCCAAAATCTAAAATCCGAGAGGGCACTTCGATGGAACAGATCAAGAATTATATCGATGGGAAATGGATCGATTCCAGGTCCGGAGAAACCTTTCCTTCGATCAATCCAGCAAGGAAAGACGAGGTGGTAGGGGTTGTCGCCCGATCTCGCGAGGAAGATATCGAAGATGCCGTCAAGGCGGCACGGGGGGCCTACGAAGGATGGCGCTTATTCCCGGCTCCCCGGCGAGGGGAGATCCTCTTCAGGGCGGCAGAGATGCTTTTGAAGAATAAGGAGGCCTTAGGGAGGCTCGAAACCCGGGAGATGGGGAAGATCCTCCCGGAAGGTCTTGGGGATGTCCAGGAAGCCATCGATATGGGCTATTACATGGCAGGAGAGGGGAGACGGCTTTCCGGCGAAACCGTTCCGTCCGAGCTTCCGGATAAGGATATGAAATCGATTCGCATCCCTATCGGCGTCTTCGGCCTGATCACCCCATGGAATTTCCCCATCGCGATTCCTGCGTGGAAGGTCTTCCCAGCCCTCATCTGCGGAAATACCGTCGTTTTCAAGCCATCCAGTGAGACGTCTGCTTGTGCGGCGAAATTTGTGGAAATCCTGGCGGAGGCCGGGCTGCCCAAAGGGGTTCTGAATCTGGTTCACGGGCCGGGAGGAGAGATAGGAGAGCTTCTGGCAACCCATCCCGGAGTCGATGCGGTCTCTTTCACAGGATCCTTCGATGTGGGAAGCCGGCTCGAAGGCATCTGCGGCAGCATTCATCGGCCTATCGTAACCGAGATGGGAGGGAAAAATATCATCCTGGTGATGGAGGATGCCGACGTCGATCTGGCCGTCGAAGGGGCCCTCTGGGGCGGTTTTGGGACGAGCGGACAGCGATGCACGGCGGCCAGCCGGATCGGCGTCCATAAGAAAATCTATGATGCCTTCACGGAGAAGTTTCGAACTGCTGCCTCTCGTCTAAGGGTGGGCGACGGGTTGAAAAAAGGGGTCGACATGGGGCCTGTGGTAAACGAGTCTCAGCTTAAAAAGGTCTTGAAGTATATCGAGATTGGAAAGGAGGAGGGTGCCACCTTAATCCTGGGAGGAAAAATCTATGACGAGGGGGAATGTTCTAAAGGGTATTTCGTCGAGCCCACGATCTTTACCGAAGTGACGCCGGAGATGCGAATCGCCCGGGAAGAGATCTTTGGGCCTGTCGCCTGCGTCATCAAGACCGAAGACCTAAGAGATGCCATCCGAATTGCCAATGAGACCCCTTACGGCCTCTCCTCAGCCATCTATACGCGGAATGTCAATGACACGGCGGTCGCAGAAAGGGATCTCGATTTCGGAATCGTCTACGTCAATGCCTCAACCATCGGGGCAGAGATACAGCTGCCCTTCGGGGGGATCAAGCGTTCCGGGTACGGAAGGAAGGAAGCAGGGGGCCGAGGAGGAGCCCTTGACACCTACAGCCGGTGGAAGGTGATCTATCGGGATTTCAGCGGGAGGCTTCAGAAGGCTCAGATCGACAGATGAAATGAAAAGGGTGGAGTATCGGAAGATTGAGAGAACCGAGGGTGGAATGTTGGAATAGTGAAATATCGGAACAATGGAAGGATGGTCTGCAATGGAGGGTCTTGCTAGAAATCCGAATCGCTCACAATGCTTATTAGAAGACAGGAGATTCCGGGAACCAGTATTCCAATATTCCATTGTTTCCATCAAGGGTGTTTCAATACAGGGTTGATTCTTCACCTGCATTATGGTAATTGAATTGCAGAGTTGAATATTCTCGGCGAGAGGTCTTGTGGAAAAGAAAGTCCTCATTGTGGATGATGAAGAGAGGGTCATTCAATCGGTGGCCGGGGTTCTGGAGGACGAAGGGTTCCGGGTCGCAAAAGCGAGAAGCGGACAGGAGGCAATCCAGGTTTTTGAGCAGGAAGGGCCCGATGTCACCCTCCTCGACATCTGGATGCCGGGGATGGACGGCATCGAGGTTTTGAAACGGCTCAAAGGGATGGCCCCGGATAGCCTCGTGATCATGATCTCAGGCCATGCCACGATTTCGGCAGCGATGACGGCCGTGAAATTGGGCGCTTTTGATTTCATCGAAAAACCCCTTTCCCTTGACCTTCTTCTTATGACCATTCGACGGGCCCTCGATCATCGGAAGGAGTTGTTGACCGTAGGTCGATCGAGAGAAATCGTCACTCCGGAAGCTTCCCTGGAAAAAAGGGCAGTCTTGGTGAGGGAGAGGTCCGAGGACGCCGAGCGCCCAGTATTCCCCGTAGGGGAAGAACATCCCCCATCCCCCGAGGCTTTGAAAGAAAGCAAAAGGTTCCTCCTTCCGCAACGCACCCTCAAACGAAGCATGGTCCTTTATGGAACGGGGCTTCATTCGGGGATGAAAACGGGACTCCTCCTGCAGCCCTTGCCGCCTCACAGCGGAATCCTCTTTGGCAATATCTCATCGGACGAAGTGGTTCCCGCCCACCTGGACTATGTTCAAGCGACGGAATTCGCCACTTCCCTGAAAAAGGGGAGAGCCATCGCAAAGACGATCGAGCATCTGATGGCGGTGCTGCATGCTTATCGGATTACCAACTTGATGGTGAAGATGATCGAGGAGATTCCGATCATGGATGGTTCGGCTTTGGAGTTCTGCAGGATCCTCGATGAGGCAGGGGTGGACGAGCAGGATCAGAGCGTCGATGAATTGATTATTGATCGCCGGTTAGAGATCATCCGTCGGAATAAGTCTCTGGTCATTGAACCCTCTGACACCTTTTCTGTCCACTATTTTCTGGAATACCCTGCTCCCATCGGGCGGCAGAATCTGGAATTTGTCCTGGAAAGTGAGGAGACCTTCAAGGGTGAGATCGCTCCGGCAAGGACCTTTGGCTTTCTCAAAGACGGGGAGATGTTCGAACGCATGGGGATGGGAGAGGGCGTGCGGCTCCACAACTTCATCCTGGTTGACGACGAGAAGATTGTCAACACGGAGCTTCGATTTCCCGATGAATTCGTCCGGCATAAGATTCTCGACCTGATCGGCGATTTCTATCTTCTCAATCGCCCGATTCGAGGGAAGGTGACAGCCCATCTGACCGGCCATACGGAGAATATTGCCCTCATGATGAAGATACATGAAGAGATGAGATGAAGCTCCATCTTCGGCCCACTGGTCCTCCTCCGGCCTGTCAAAGGATATGGCCACGAGGGAGTTGAGCCGGTGGGATGCGGCCTTTCGGGGAGGGAAAGATGGCAAAAGAAGCATTTCAACCCCCTATCCAGGAGTTCCTGGGCGTTCTGGCAGACCTGCTGGCTGAGAGGTATTTCGAACGTATGGATGAGCGGATGAAGAAGATCCCTGAACTTCGAAGGTTGATCACCGCCAAAGAAGCCAGTCAGTATTTAAGCCTTTCGACGGATACGGTCTACAGGATGGCCTCTCAAAAAAAACTTCCGTACCTCAAGATCGGGGACCGCGTCCTTTTCGATGTGAAGGCTCTGGATCATTGGATTGAAAAGCACATGATCAAAGAGAAGGAGTGGGGCAGGCAAGAACTGAAAGCGGAAATCGAGAAGGAAAAGCCGGATCCAAGGATTTCAAAGGAATCGGACCTCCTCGGCCTCCTGAAAAAAGGGGCGTGACCTCAATCTTCCTCGTTTCTGGAGTGGGGCTTTCTTCCAGACTCACTCCCCAAAATCTTTACGACTCTCCTCCGCATGCGGATAAGGGAAACCTTGTCCCTTTATCAAATGTGTCCTCTGCAACCGTGCGTGTACACCCATGGCCCGTCCCTATTCTCTGTAAGATCGCGGCCGCTGGCATTTTCTCCTTTCTTGATATTTTTTTCCGTCGAAGATGAGCTTGACAGGGAGAGGCATTAGCATTAAAATAGGATTAGTAGGATTAGAACGGAGGGAGGTGAGTACGATGAGATGGATGTTTCCCCACGCAACCCACTGTTCGACTTGCGGCTCGTTACGCGGGTCCCGAGCAAGACGTTAAACGGCTCAGCAAAGGTGAAATGACCATCGTAAAGACTTACTCGAGAATTAATAGGCCGGAGATCTCCGGCCTTTTCTTTTGCAGCCCTCCGCCTTGATCTCATTCGGGTCGGCTCCGTGATTCACCCGGAGCGAGCGGGAAAATTATTTCAGCCTTTGGAGTCAGATGATTCCCCCAATACCGAGAGATGACATGAGTTCTCTTGTTTCACAATTGTCCCCCATTCTCTTTCTCACGGGGATCTTCTTTCTGAATTTTCTCTCTCGAATCGTTCTGTCCCCCCTGATGCCCGTCATCGAGAAGGATTTGAAGATAGGGCATGGTGAGGCGGGATCTTTCTTCCTTTTGATCTCCGCAGGATACTGCCTCATGCTGCTGGCTTCCGGTTTCGTCTCTTCTCGCCTCAACCACAGGAGATCGATCATTCTCTCTTCGATGTCTGCGGGCGGGGCCCTTCTGATCGTCGGCTTCAGCCGTCATCCGTGGGGAATAGGGTTCGGACTCGTTTGTCTTGGAATGTCGGCTGGCCTCTACCTGCCCTCAGGCATTGCAACGCTGACCCATCTGGTGAGCCCAAAGCATTGGGGAAAGGCCCTTGGTGTGCATGAATTGGCGCCTAATCTCAGCTATGTCGTCGCCCCCCTTTTGGCCGATTTCCTCTTAGGCTGGTGTTCCTGGCACGGAGTTCTTACGTTGTTCGGAGTTGCCTCCCTTCTTTCTGGGTTCTTGTTTATCCGTTTTGGGAAAGGGGGGACATTCCGGGGTGAAGCACCCAACATGGGCATCCTTGGAATCGTCCTGAAGAAATCCTCCCTCTGGATCATGATGGCTCTTTTTTGTCTGGGTGTCGGCGCCAGTTTGGGGATGTATGCCATGTTTCCTCTTTACCTTGTTTCGGAGAGAGGGATGGATCGCTCTTGGGCGAGCACCCTGATAGGGCTTTCCCGGGTTCTTCCGGTTGGAATGGTGTTCGTGTCCGGGTGGGTTACGGATCGACTTGGTCCCAAGCGGGCCTTGAAGGCGATCTTTATGGCCAGCGGAATGATTACAGTACTCCTGGGTGTCGTCTCCCCTTCCTGGGTTGTTCCCATCATCTTTCTCCAACCTATGCTGGCATGCTCCTTTTTTCCCCCGGCTTTTGCTGCGCTATCGCGCATGGGCTCCCCGGACATCAATATTGTGGCGGTGCCGTTAACGATCTCCGTGGGGTTCCTTATGGGAGGGGGAGCCATTCCGGTCGGGATCGGGTTGGTTGGAGAGACGTGGTCCTTCTCTCTAGGATTCGTCATCCTAGGAGCGTTACTCTTCGGGGGCGTTCTATTGGTCCATTATCTGAAGTTGACTGATGATTAACCTTACCGCCCGGAATCGCTTATGGATTATCTAGGGGGACGCTGGACCGTCGAGGTAATTTTGAAGACCTGCCGGGTAGGCCGGTAGCATAAAAATAGAAGGGAGGATAAAATGAAGAAATTTTTTGTGTGTGGACTGCTGCTGTGTTTGGTGAGTATTGCTTACGGTGAGGTAAGATCCAGACAATTCACGCAAGAGGAGGTAAAGAAAATGCAGGAAACGAAGGCAATCATCGAGACCAGGTTTGGAAATATTGAACTCCGATTCTTTCCAGAGGTTGCGCCCAATCATGTGAAGAGTTTTATCGAGCTTGCGAAGAAAGGGTTTTATGATGGGACGACCTTTCACCGAATCATCCCCGGATTCATGATCCAGGGAGGGGACCCCAACTCTAAGAATCCAGACCGATCCACCCATGGGACGGGCGGGCCTGGATATACGATCAAGGCTGAATTCAGCGACAAGCCGCACCGGAGAGGAGTCCTCTCCATGGCCAGGGCCGCACACCCGGATAGCGCGGGTTCTCAATTTTTTATCTGCGTGGCGGAGTCCTCTTTCCTCAATAAGCAATACACGGTTTTCGGCGAGGTGGTGTCAGGAATGGAAGTGGTGGACAAAATTGTCAGCCAGGCCAGGGATAAGAAGGATAATCCCTTGGAAAAGATCGAGATGAAGGTAAAGATTGTGGAGAAGTGATCCGACACGGGCATGAATAAAGCATGTCGTTGACCCGTCTAATGAATTAAAAGGATTGGTCCGAACAGAGGACGAGAAGGCACCCGGGTGAGGAGGCCCGGCAGTCTGCTTGATCCCAGACTAATCCACTAGACTCGTCCTAGGATAAACAAACTGGAAGGAGGTAAAGAAAATGAAGAGGATTTTTCTGGTCGCCGTTGCGGTATCGATCGTCTTCTTGGCTGCCGGATCGGCTCTAGCCTGGGGGCATCCTCATTGGGGTGTCAGGGCTTTTATCGGACCCCCCTTGATTCTGCCTCCCCCTCCGGTCGTTCATTACAGCTACCCGCCCCCTTACGATTACTATTATGGTTCCCACAGAGTATGGGTCCCGGGTTATTGGGATTGGAGGTGGACTCCCAGAGGTTGGCTAAGGGCTCGGGTGCCCGGCCATTGGGGATGGAGATAGAGCCGGCGGATTTCCGGCATCTTTAATATCTCCTCTAACCCGCTGGACTGAGAATATCGCGGCTATGGAAAAAGCCCGACAGCGCAGAGAGGAGACTTAAAGACACCGGACCGCTGATCGACGGAGAGCGCTACACAAAATTTGCCGTGCGTTTTACAAAAACGCTCAATTACTTCGGAGGAATGACGGCTTCTTTAAAGGCCTTGGCGAGGCGCATCTTGACGACACGCTTGGCAGGGATCTTGATCTGCTCGCCGGTAGCCGGATTAAAGCCCATACGGGCCTTGCGATTGGAAAGGACAAGCTTGCCAACACCCGGGAGGGTGAAAGCCCCGGCCTTCTTTGTCTCGGCGATCGCAAAAGCGGCTACTTCTTCGAGCATCATTGCTGCAGTCTTCTTGGCAATGTCGAACTTCTCGGCAAAATGGGACACAATCTGGGATTTGGTAAGGGGTTTTTTTGCTGTTGCCATTTTTTTCTCCTCCTTTTTAGTAAAATCTTACATGGATTTGACTGCGAATTATTGAAGTATATAGGAAAAGCAGAAGGAGGTCAAGGGAAAAAACAGGGAAAAATGAACCGCCCAGGATTGTCTGCCGGGCGGGTCTCTCATCGGTAAGAATGATCCTCCCGGCAACGGCTCAGTGGCCTTGCCATTCATTGCTTTCGGAGTCTCGCTCATGTTATGGCTTGAAGGCATGTTGGAGGGCTATCTCAAAATTATCCTCTCCCTTAATCCGGGTATAAAATCGCAGTCCATGCCCACATCCCTGCAGTTCGGCTCTTCCCCCATCTTTTTTGCCTCTTGTCGCGAGAGGCTAATGTCCGGCCGCTCAATGTTCTTACTCCGAGAGACGGGTGTTGGAAATGCTTATTTCAAGAATTGAATATTTCTGAGGATCAAAAAATTGACGTGGCTTTCATTAGGATGTATAATCGCCCAAAAGCAAAGGGGGCATTCATGTCAAACGGTCCGGAAGTGAAAGAAATTAAGGTGAGTTTTCCCCAGGGACTTCAGGGGGGTGTTTACGCCAACAACATGGTCGTCACTCATACCAAGGAGGAGTTTATTTTGGACTTCCTGATGGTGGTTCCACCCGCCGGCACGGTGACGGCAAGGGTCATCGTTAGTCCGGGTCATATGAAACGAATCCTTGGAGCCCTCCGTGACAATGTCTCAAAATATGAGAATACCTTCGGCCCGATTCAGATCGCTGAGGAGCCCAAGGGGAAAATTGGGTTCTCATGATTTGATCAGAACCCCCCATTCCCATCAGCGGACTCGGCGATGTCTCCGGTCTCAGAGGGTGGAAGGGGCAATGGGCGCGTTAGAGTGTTGATGACTTTTCCATGGCAAGAGGAATCTTCTTGAGGTCGAAATCGAATGAAGGCAGAGCAGAGACGGGGGATTCGGTTTTTGGTCCAGGACGATGTTTTCGTTGCGCTGGAGAACCATTTGACCACCATCGGGAAGGCGAAAGACGTAAGCCAAGGGGGGTTGTCTTTCGAGCATATTTATGAGGATGACCGGATCCGGAAATGCCCGGAAACCGAGCTCTCTCTTTGGGTGGGCAGATTCCGTATCTCCAAGGTTTCATGCAGGGTCGTATACGATATCTCTGTCCCCAGGCCTCCCGAGTATGAATCGCTCATCATTCAACTCGACACCAGGCGCTGCGGGGTTCAATTTAGAGGTCTCTCGGAAGGCCAGGCGGCACAATTGGATTTCTTTCTTAAGACCTACACAGAGGGGCCGGTCCGTTAGCCGGCAGGATAAGGCTCAGGGCGGGCAAAACCTCTGAAGAGCAATTTCTAAGTCTTGAAGATTTCAAATAGGAGGAAGAGATGAAAAGAGGCGTGCCTTTTATGAGATTTGTTTTATGCGCTCTTATCCTCGGCGGGCTCTCGGGCTGCGGCTATAACACGATGCAGAAGAATGAGGAGGCGGTCAAGGCGGCATGGGGAGATGTCGAGGCGTCGTATCAAAGAAGGAATGACTTGATCCCCAATCTGGTCGAGGTGGTCAAAGCCTATGCCAAGCATGAGAGGGAGACCCTTACCGCCGTCACAGAAGCAAGGGCGAAGGTCGGAGCGATGCAGGTTCCCAAGAATGTCATCGATGACCCCAAGGCCTTCTCACAATTTCAGGAAGTTCAGGCCGGAATGAGCAGTGCCCTTGCGCGACTGATGGTCGTGGTCGAGCGATATCCTGACCTGAAGGCGAACCAGAACTTTCAGGATCTGCAGCACCAGCTGGAGGGAACGGAGAACCGAATCAATGTCGCACGGTCCCGGTATAACAAGGCGGTTGAAGTCTTTAATACCTCCATCCGGGTATTCCCGAATAACCTGACGAATAAATTCCTGCTCCATCTGAGTCTGAAAGAGCCTTTTAAGGGCGAGCCCGGAGCGGCCAAGGCCCCCCAGGTGAAATTCTAATTGAAAGAGGACAGGGTGAGAGGGAGAAAAAGGAACTTTTACTTATTTATTTTAGTGGTCTGTTGTCTTCCCGCTGTTGCTTACAGCCTGGATGTCCCGAGGCTTCAAGGCTACGTCAACGATTATGCGGGGATGATCAGTCCTCCAACAAGGTCAAGGATTGAAGAGGCGCTGAAGGCCTTTGAGCAGTCAGATTCGACCCAGGTCGTGATCCTGACCCTCCCGTCTCTTGAGGGAGAGAATATCGAGGAGGTCGGCATCAAAGTCGCGGAGGCGTGGAAAGTGGGTCAACAAGGAAAGGACAACGGCGTCCTTTTCATCGTCTCGAAACAGGAACGAAAGATCAGGATCGAAGTCGGTCGCGGCCTCGAGGGAAAGCTGACGGATCTGATGGCGGGAAGAATTATTGACCAGGTCATCAAACCGAGATTTAAACAAGGCGATTTTGACGGAGGCTTTACAGCCGGCGTCTCTTCTCTGATCGCTGCAACACGGGGCGAGTTCAGGGCGGAGCAAAGGCAGATGCGCCCGAGGCAGAAGGGTTTTCCTCCCTTCCTGACCTTTCTCCTTTTTTTTGGTATCCTGATCCTCTTCCTTGGAATCTATTCCCGTATTCTCGGCGGAGTCGCCGGGGCTGTGGGCCTTCCTGCTCTTATCTACACGACCGTCCTTCCCCTTGGAATCCTGGCCATCGTCCTTTTGGCTCTGATCGGGTTTGGTTCGGGCTTCTTTTTGTCTAGTCTCTTTTCTTCAGGAAGTTCTCGCAGAGAGAGGGGAGAAGGCCACAGGGATCACGGGGGTGGGTTCTTCTATGGACCGGGGATGGGTGGAGGTGGAGGTTTGGGAGGCGGTTTCGATGGCGGGGGGGGTTCCTTTGAGGGCGGGGGTGGATCCTTCGGGGGCGGAGGGGCGTCGGGAGACTGGTGATGAGAGCACTCTCAAGAGCAGAAAAATTTTTCACTCCGGCAGAAAAGGAAAGATTGAAGGGCCTATCCCGAGAGGTTGAATCCAAGACCATCGGCGAAATCGTCGTGATGGTCGTTGACCAAAGTGATCATTACTTTGAGGCAGAAGTCCTGGGAGGAGTCCTTCTCGGAAGCTTGGTCTCCCTGGTCTTGACGGTTCTTTTTTTCCACTCTTCCCTCTGGTCTTTCGTTCCCTTGAGTTTCTTATTCTTCTTCCCCTGCGCGTGGCTCTTCAGGAAAGCAGAGGCATTGAAGAGGCTCTTCATCGGGTTCAGAAGGAGAGAAGAGGCCGTCCGGATGAGGGCTGAGAGGGCCTTCTTTGAAAGAGGGCTTTACAAGACCAAGAAGAACACGGGGGTCCTCTTCTTTCTGTCCCTCCTCGAGCGGAAGATCTGGGTTCTCGCGGATAAAGGCATTTACGAGAAGATGGAACAAGAAACCCTGAACCACTTTGCAAAGGGGGTTTCTAAAGGGATCAGAGAGGGCCGGGCCTGCGAAGCCCTCTCCCAGGCACTCCAGGAAGTGGGGGTCTTGCTCTCCCGACATTTTCCCGTT
>Ga0316624_10000881_pt1 | contig 11129 bp, 26 predicted proteins | sample OWC_Aug_N3_C1_D5_FD_207657 | JGI IMG/M metagenome (GOLD analysis project Ga0316624, IMG submission 207657) | Wetland soil microbial communities from Old Woman Creek delta, Ohio, United States - OWC_Aug_N3_C1_D5_A | ecosystem: Environmental > Terrestrial > Soil > Wetlands | place: USA: Ohio...
CAGGACAACGATATCCGAGGCCACACCACGTTGACGATTGCCCTTCTTGTGCTCGCTACCCTCTAAATAAAGAGTAGAGTAAGCATCCTTATTCCACATTGGATTCTTGAAGACGTACTTGTTCCCTGACTGATGTGGATAAAGGTGATTAGGGCAACGACGAAGGATAAGGTCTATTTGGGGACGACTTATCTTTTCGCAGTCCTTGTCCGTTGGTGCAATGAGTCGAACCTCTTGATCCGGCAAGGCCAAGCATCGTTCAATGCAGATTGCCGCAGCTAGATAGGATTTTCCAAGCCTTCGGTGGGAATTGACGACAAGAGGTCCGAAATCGCGTGGGTTAGATTCTTTCCATCCTCGAATCCACTTGTAGATGCTTTTCTGCCCATGTGGACGAAGGATGTAGTCTAACTGTCCGTAGACCCATGACCAATACGGGATTTCATCTTTATTTATTGTTACCGACTCATGAGCCATTTTTCGCCCGTTCCAAGTCCTCTTCACTTGGATAGGGCAATAAGCTGGGTCCCTTTTGAGCCGTTAAGGTAGTTTTGTAGTTGGCTTGTTTCTCGGAAACGGTGATTCCTACGACGATGGCTTTAAGAGCCGCCTCCGCCGCCTTTGAGGCTGCAATTGCAACCTGTGGATCTAGCCCCTCTGTTAAAATGAGGTCTATGATCTTGATCATGGAACGATACACGCGCTTGGCCTGGGGGGCCAAGGTAAGTTCAGCGTTGTTCAACGCCGCGGCGCGTATAACCTCCCATTCACCTGCCATCAGTTGATTCCCAAGTGCGTCTGCACAAGCCCCATTACCCTCTTGATGTCCTTGCTATCCTTCATCCACGGCGGTTCGTCGTCATAAATCTGATTGACGACCTGGACGAAGGTAGAACACGCAGAGGAGAATATCTGCGGATCGATCTTGCCACGCTGCTTAATCTTATAAGCAAGCGACTTCGCCACATCTTCGAGAAGTTTCTGTCTCACAGCTTCCTCGATCCCATGTTGAAATCGGGCGGCTCTGAATTGAGTACGAAATCCGAGAAATCTTGCTGCGCATCCAACTCGGATAGTTCCTTCAGCCACCGGATACGACGTAAGCAACGAACATGTTTCCTGATGAACTGCGCAACTGAGCAAAGACGAATGCCTATGATATCCTCTACAATCTCGAGCCTCACACGTTTAGGGACGTGGTTCATGAACACTTTTCGAGGAATAGAAAACATCATCGTCTTATCTCGGTTCAATAGGTCTATGGGCTTTGGCGCTGGAATCAAAACAAACCAGTTTCTGGTAGTCTCATTCCATATGTGTGCCCAACGACCAACCACGATCCACGTAGGCTCATCCTGCGAGTAGGTAGGTACGGTATCCGGCAAAGGACAACGATAAAGGAAGATCATTTACCCCTTCCTGTTGTATTTCTTCGAAAGGAACTGCTGCGCCAGTCTGAACTGCCACATTGCATGCGTGAGCATGGCATGCTCATCTTCAGTGACTTCGGCAAATCTACCCCACGTTGTACGGGTTGAATCCTCGTAGAAGTAGTAAGGGTTCAGCTCATCCTGCTTAATTCGTATTTTCAAAATTGCCCTCCTTTTCAATCTGGAGTTCAATCTCCGCCCTCATGGCCTGACGTGGCGACATCCGGGCGATATCCGCCCTTTGAAGATCCTCCTCCAACTTCTTGACTTCGGCCTTTGCCTTCTCGTCGCCATCCAGGTAATCGGCCTTGCACATCCTTTGGCACATGGCCCTGTACTTGGCCTGCCTTTCCTCGAACAAATCACTCATAGCCCGCTGATCTCTCTTTCAGCCGCTTGATATGCCTCTAAGGCTGCGGCAACCATGGCACCTAACATTCCAGGGTGAATGAACATAGACTCCGGCTTGCGAACGTAAAAGCCGCCATTGGGTCTTCGTTCGATACGACAATCCACGGTAAAGATACCCGACCTAATCCTCACCGAATCACCCTGTACACTAACTATCCGGAATTCGGCTGGCATTTTCCTATAGGACTTTCTCGATATGGATATCGCTTCATGATTCCTATAAGAGCCCTGGGGTATATTTGAAAGTTTTCCAGTAACCTATCGAAAGATACAGAACCTATTTCCCCTTCTTTGTCCAAGTAAAGCAAATGATAAATAAAACCTTCCCTTTTTTCTGGAAACCTAAAGAATTGCGGACATATTGGAATGGGATTAATACCAGCATCTACATTTACAGTTTCTTCATCTATGCTCATGTCAGGTAATTATCGGTGTGTTGGCATAACTGTCTCTTTTCTTTTTGGTGAATCTCTCCCAGTCTTCATCCGACCATCCCTTGTCGTTGGGCTTAAGGTCTCGATAGTCGTAGTTGATAGGACCAGACCACCAGAAACGACAACCTTTAGAACGAGGGCCATCTGGTTTTCCTAGCTGGTTCACAATTGCACCTGTTCGCCCGTTTCCAAAATGTCGACTTCCGTCCACTTCCGAATAACCTTCGACATTCTATTGAAGTGGGTCCCTACCAAATCCTTGAATGTCACGAACACCAGTCGGCCCTTTCGCGTGTACTTGAAGTCTGGGTCCTTTGCGGCATGCGACAAAAGTCGCTTCTTGTGGCGGCGATAAGCACTCACTGTTTTGCCTCGTCGCATTTCTTCTTGAGTTGGTCCATGAGACATTCCAATTCCTCAATCCTCTTGTGAGCAAGGTCGAGGTCTGCTATGAGGTCGGCCCAACCCGCGTAGTCAATGGTGTGAGTCCAGGTAATATCATCAGGTGCTGGACCAGCGCTTACGGTGATACTCCTACCTTCATACAAGGGGCGTTTACGTGGGGTCATTGAACTTCTCCATAGGTACGAATTTACCGTTTCGCATATATCCAAGAGGCTCGTTTTGCTCTGCTGGAGTCCAATATTTACCGGTATTCAATTCCTTTACCGGCTCCAGGTTGGAGTGGTGCTGGCAACGACCATTTCTATCCCATTCAGTGCCGCCATAACCTTTGTCATAGTTATAGAAGCAATTCCCTTCCTCGAACCAGTAACACGTATCGCAACAAACCTTATCAGTCATTCTCAGCAACCTTGTTTCTTTTCAGCCTCATTGCTTCCGGCTCAACACCACATAAATCGTGTTCCAAGAAAGCCTGGATATACGGAGCGAAAATGCCCTTAGGAGAATGGTCGACTGGACACCCTTCCTTTTCGCGTTTGGCCGTGTCGGCCTTGACCTTAGCCCAGTCTATGTGACCGTCTTGTTTGAGATAGGTCATTGTCATCACTCATCGAAGAACAGATACTCTTTCTGGCCCATGCTTTCCCTGTAGCTACGTTCGAGTTTTCCTGTGTCTATTTTCACGTAGTGATTCAAGCAAGCGACATCATCCTCTTTTCGGAACTGGTTTTGGACATTCGCCTGACAACGATGCCATGGGTTCTTCGGTAAATGGTACGGATCGAAGAAATAGCACGTCCCACATGATGGTATAGCCATGCCCCACCTCCTGCGCAAACGGTCGACGACAAACCATTAGACTGCCTTGATAATCAAACCGGCGAACCTCGCCACGGCTTCGATGATCTTCCAAATGGTATCTGCTGCAATAGACTGCTCCTCATGTGCAATCAGTGCAGCTACCACCAATGACCGTGCCTTGAGCAGGTCGAAGATGTTTTTCGCCTCGGCATTATCGCCATTGGCAGATGCAGCCATGGCATAGGTCACTGTCGTCTTAGCGATGTCCTCTAACTCGTCCTTGTATTTTACAAGCACATCCTTGGACGAAGAAAGTGAGGACTGAAGGACCTCGAGGATGTCATCCTTGAGCTGGCTTGGATCGTACGTCATGTTTCCTTTTGCTCCATGTTTTAAGTACCGATACCAATACGATAGAACCCCATAACGGAGCAGTGACCCATAACCAGGACCAGTCAATGACCCCACAAAGACGCAGAGTCAAAAAGACTATAAACGTAGCCCCGGAGAGATCAATCCCCGAATTGGACGAAGAACTTGAGTCACTCATTCACCGCACCACCATTGAATCTGGGGAGTTAATTTCCTGACCACCATCAAACAGGTTGCCTTTGATCTCGGCATAGGCAAATTTCGAAAGATCGCTTAAGTCGAACACCACACCATCTAATAGTATTTTGCAGTCTTGTATAATTAAAATTCCTTTACCTTTTTTTTTAGGACAAAACTTTACAATACGTTGGCGTTGATTGGTAGCTGAGTGATTAATGATATTTCTTGTCATTGCTTTACCTTGGCCTCCAATAGAGCCGTGATATCCGCCACCAGTGCACGCCGTTGCTGTTTTTGCGCATCGGTCAATCCGACATCCGACTCAACATAGGTCAGATACTCAGGCGACATGAGCCGCCAGCTAGTATCTATGGCCTGGAACGCCAGTTTATCCGCCGGCGTCGACGTACAACCGGTCATGCAAAAAACAAAAACAATACTCAGAAACAACTTCATGAAACCTCCTTACAAGTTACGGATTGCATTGCTTCGTTAACACTTTTTTCGCCGTAGATTTCTTTTATTTTAGATAAATACCAACCTTCAATTAAGTTATGTATCTTTTTGATACGTTCATCTTTCGTAAGGTTGCTACGTGCTAAATCCCGTAATTTTTCATTCAACTCATTCTCAAGACATGTTGCGTCAATAATACGACTCATACTTATGAGCATTTGCTGCTCTATTGTCGGACCAGGCACATTACTCTTGATATTGACATCTGGGAGAATGCCCCCATTTTCCGATTTCGCCGAGTTGGCCTCAATATTCACTTTGTCCGTCCATCCCTGCGCCGAGTTGCCACATCTATTCGCCATGGGCGTACATCGTCGATATCAGATGCGGTGTGTCAAACCGATTTTGTAAAGGTGTAAAATCTTTGTTACACCAAAATGTAAAATGGCCGTTTTTAAGGGCCTATGCAATTTTTGCAACATGTTTATCCAAGACAACTTACAAAACCTAATTTTTATGATTTTAAGGGCACGGAAATTGCTAATAGTTAATCAGCGCAGATAGTGCGCGGAAAGGTAAACCGATGAAGAGACCGATGACCGTCCCGATTGCCCAGCGTATAGACCGGCTTATCGAGCGTAGGGGATACAGGGCGATGGATCGTCAGATTCATGCGGCTTTCCCCGGAATGGTGAATGTCATTACCATGATTCGGGAGGCGCGTGAGTATGCCGCGCAGCGTAGGGCGGTGGCACGCAGGAGGATCGAGGAGTTAGGATACGACGTGGACGCGGCCGAGAGGATCGCTATAAGAGGGGAGGAGTAGCCATGACACAGCATACGCCTGGACCGTGGAAGCATGTAGGAGGATGGGCCGTATACACATCAAACGATCGTCCGCTTGCCCGAGCGGCAACCGAGTTCTGCGCGGATGTATCGGAAGACGAAGAGTGGAATAGAAGGAGTGGAATCGCTAACCAAGAGGCCATTGCCAACGCCCGTCTAATCGCCGCTGCGCCGGAGTTGCTTGAGGCGCTACGGAAGGTAGTAAATATGCGATGTATTAAACTTCCGGTGCCGGGCGGAGAGGTCATCTGTAGTTACCTTGATTACACCGGAGTTATGGATAAGGCATTGGCCGCCATCGCCAAAGCGGAAGGCAAGTAGCCATATCCATGCGTGTCCCGAGTCTGAAGTTGAGACTAAAACCTGGGAAGCGCCAACTTAAGTGGCATCGTCTGTACGAACGATGTGCGTTGTGCTATACAGGGGATCCCACGAGGCCGATGACAAAGTTTGAGGGTGTGGTTCCTGGTCACGGTCCGGCATGCAAACGTTGCTACAATCGTTGGTACTACAGGGCGCATCCAGAACCTTGGATAAAGGCTGGACTTAAGAAGCCGAAGTAGTTAGATTTATGACAATCCCCCTGGCATAAGCTGGGGGGATTACTTTTAAAAACCTAAAACCTTCACATTTGCCCCACAATCGATTTTATTTGGCTTTAATGATACATGTATCGTTCGGACTCATTATTTTTGAACCTGGGCCAATTCTGTGCGTTTTACGGCCATATCAGAACGGAACGTCATCAACCAAGCCGGAGTTTGCGAAGTTTTCAGATGGGATTGGATTTAGAGCTTTGGTGTCAGGAAAGATCCTTTCTACAACCACTTCGACCACGTCCGGGTTCTCGGACAAAACATTCTCTAAGAGTGTACTTTTCCCGGTGCGGCGTTTGAACTCAGAGAGGCTCATTTCCTCTTCATCCTTGTAGTTCCTATGTCTAATGTGCGCCTCATTTTCTCGAAGCACATCCTGCAACATTTCTAAGCTACACCAGGGGAGTCCGGTTTTGGAATCTTCGCCGTTGAACGGGACGAAAGATTTCTTGGAGGGGCAATAGAGCCCGTCCCATTCGATGATTCCCTCGACGCCATTCGAGGATGTGAACTTGCTACCCCGTATCGTGCGGAGTCTTGCTATTAGCCGTTCTCGGTCGCTTGTCGGTTTCGGTGCCGAATTCGAAGATACCGGGTGTTCTACGGGTGGTAGTTGGCGTCGATACCTGGCCATAGGTTATGTCCTTACGACGATATTTGCCTTCGAGGAATTTTTGAAGCGAGGCCGGTCGCATGAGGAAGTCGAAGTCTATGAACCGTTTGTCATGCGCAAACTGGCCCAATCTGCCTGCCTCGTCGATGATTCTCGTCCAGAGGTCAGGAAAGTCGGTCAATCGACCGCGCATGGCAATCTTGCGGTTCTCGGTGAGCTTCTCAATCCGTGGACAACCGGGAAGTTTTGGGGCCACCTCCAGGTTGTAGAAGTCCATGTGGTCTTGGAAGGTGGTTTCTTTGGTTTCTTCTTTACTACCAGAAACGGTAGCGTCACCGTTAGGTGACGATGATGTTTCGCTAGAAACATCACTAGACATCATCTTCTCTTCTCTTCTCTTCTCTGGTAACGGAAAAGTGACGCGCGGTTCGTCACTCCCCGTCACGCGACTTCTATATCTAGCTTGACGCTCGGCTCCGGAAAGAGGAACGTTGTATTTCTTGAAATTGGGCAGTCTTAAGCGTTGTTCCTTCTCCTCATGGATGAGCCAACCCACCCCCAACATGGCAGCCCCAAACCCAGGAGCTTGGGGGATGGAGTCGATGTCTTTAGGGTCCAAACCATCCAAAATAAGGTCATCTCCGTCGAACTCTCCGTGTTCGCGTGACGCGCTCCACGTCACTCCGAGTAACGCGGCCGTCACGCACCGTAACGGATATTCGCCGATGATCTGCCCGTTACTTAATGCGCCACGCCCAGGATTTAGCCAATCCCTGAACTCCTCATTATTTATGAGGATCTTGGACATCCGGATCACTTCCGGAAGCGAAACGAGGTCACGACGCCACTTGATCCAATCACCAGCCATCCCCCACCTCAAACTTCTTTCAGCTCATATTTCCTATGGCACCTTTGGCAACCTAATAACTCGCCAGTCGCTTCCAGATGCCCTATAACGCAAACAGGGCATGGGCCATAAGTTAGATGCCTGGTTGAAAGTTCATCCCGTTCTCGCTCGGCACGTTGACATCGAGCTATCCAATCCCCCAAGGTATGGCAATGCGAAGGCTCGAATGACTCCCTAACCGCGCAACTGGAAGGCTTATGGGCTGCGTCGGGGTTGTGGCTCATGGTTCTGGCGTCCCTCATATGCGTCAATCGCGTCTTGCAGCGACCGCGCAACCGTGACCATTGCCCCACAGTAGGTAAGATCCTTGAGTTGGTCTTCCTGGCCTTCCTGGTACTTCCCTTTGGGGGTTTTGACCTCAATGCACCACATACGACCGCCGGGAAGCAGAGCGGTTATGTCAGGCCAACTCTTACGCATCTTGCGCCGGCGAAGTCGTGCATTTACTCCGGAGTCGGTTATCGTATGCTGGATATTCAGGGTTTTGAGGTAGGCGACGATATCGAGCTGGATTTCGCGTTCGGACTTCACGTATAGCGGACCAAATACTTTTCTCTTCATTTTTCTTTTCCTATCCGGTTTCACATAAAATCACTAACTCTTGCCATTACTCTTCCTTTCTTTTCCCAGTGGGTTCAGGTGGGCCGGTACTTCCACTATCTTTACCTTAACGAACCTCCAGCCACGTTTCTTCGCATCGCGGATACTGGCGTCCCACTTCTTCCAATACTTGTTACGCCACTCATCGCCTTCGATCCGAGAGACGAAGTCAAATCCATAGCCCCATACTAAAGTTATATTGCTCCCAGTCAGTTCTACGATTAGACGGCCTTGTGGGTCCTTGAGCGTCCAGAGCATTACTCCACCGCCTTTCGCAGTGCGACGATTCGTTCGTTGAAGACGACGGCCGCCAGCGTGATTTGGTCCTCCAGCCAGTCATCCTGAATCTCAGTTTTTCGCTTCAGCGTAAGTTTGTGCAGTTTGGTCTTCGCCTCACACACCGCCCGCGCCAGTTTGCGGATGTTGTGGTACCCTTTCATTAGTTTCCCCAGAGTCAAGCGCCCGATGTCTTCGTCTATGCCGAGATAATATGCATAAGGCTCAAATAGTTTAGTCATCTTCTTTATCACTGTTTCACCGCCTTCCGTAGTGCGTTTTCGGCTTTTGCATATTCCCGCGTGTCCGGTTCATCGTCCAAAGACAACATCACTTTGTCACGTTCCAGGAAGTACTTCTGTACCAGCTCGCGGAGGTCGTGGTACTTCGTCTCCAGTTCTGCCGTCTTCGCCCGCTCTTTGCACAAGCAGCAGTCGTTCTCCCCATAGTGTTGATGGAGAACCCGGCACTGATTTTCACTGAGTATTTTTGTCGCCATCGTCCTCCTCCACCTGAAGACACGGCAGCGGGATCAACGATACCGTGCCGTGCTTGTCCACGAACATGCGCCACGCCTCCCCGTTCTTGCAGCCCATCGCCGCGACTTTGCCGTATACGGGGTGGACTGCGCCTATCGTCCAGTCATTTGCCATCGTCCGTCTCCTTCAGCTCGGGGGTGGTGGCGATTAGTTCACAGTCCTTGCAGTAGTGCTCATGCAGATGCCCTACCTTGCCCCAGTCTGAGGTCCGAAGGTGGGTGTGCATGACCAATTGTTTCCCGCAAAGCGCTGGACCACGATCGCCAATTCGAAGGTGGTAGTGCCATGTACTCTCCGTACCCTCCACGACGGAGAATTTTCTTAGAATCATCGCTACCCCCTCTCCCCCTTGCCCTCGGCGGTCTTCACCAATCTTGCGGCGCTCTCTTCCCGCCACTTGCGGTTCCACGTTGCCACCTTGGCCCATGCGATTAGATCGCGCAGGCTTTCAAGAGCGCCTAAGGACAACTCAACCCGGTAAGTTCGATCGCCATTCGCAGCAGCGATGCGAGCGTCGATCCACCGTTCCCAACTCGGCAGGTTCTTGTACGCCTTTGCGGTAACGATCTTCATCGCTACTCCTTCCCTTCCGCTCCCCCCTTCGTCTGCTCGGGCGAGAGAGATACGGCGATTTCTTCTACCAACATTGACGCTTCGCTGTTGTCTACATACCCGTCGATCATGCGCATAGCCCGTAACAACAGTGCATCCTTCTTCCTACACCGTTCGCACGGCTGCGGCGAAGCCCCAGAAGATTTCTTGGCGCACAGCGGGCATATAGTGTCCCGCAACGTTCCATCACAATCGTCGTTGCCCTCTGCATTGAAGCAACTGGGCATATCTCTGTGGTGATATCTTCCACAGTCATCACATTGCCGAACTACTCCAGATCCTTCGCAAAGTTCGCACGGTTGCGGCGTGGGCGAGTCGGCGATCAGCGATCGCGTCCGTGTGATGAGGTCGCACTGATCGCAATTATCTACGGAGCAGCCCACTGGTATCAGATTGCCCGAAGAATCCTGTGACCATCGTTCATGATCCGTCTCAATCCAGTCGAGACATTTCCTCAGCGCCTCGACCAGCCGCGCATTGTGAGAGCGGAGGTCTATATTTTCGTGGAACAACTTCAGCGCAGACAATCCCGCCGTCTTCGTTGCCTTATCCTCGGATTCCGTAAGCTCAGGAAGTTCTTCTCCTGGCTTCATTCCGATAGAAGCACATGTCTTCTTTGCTTCTTCGAGCTTCTTACGAAGACAAATATTTTCGCTAACCAGAGCTAAAGCCACTTCTTTCGCTTCTTCTCCAAGATCATGAAGATTTGACCATTCAGATGTCACACCGAGACTGCGAGCTACTTCTGTGATCTGTCTTTCTCTAAAATCACGCTCATCAATGGTACGATTGTGGGTTCTCTCCTCTTCTTGTAGTCGCTTGCGAAGATCCGCAATCTCAACGGCCGCTACCTTCCTTAGTCGAATCACCTCGTCGGGATCTAACTTCTCGTATGTACCATCCGCCTTGTACCAGAGTCGCGATTGCGTCTGAAGGATACTTACTTTATTTTCAAGACATCGAATACAGTTACCGCATGCAGCAGGATCATCCGATGCTATACCACAACTTACCTGCTGCCGCGCCTCATCTCGTTCACAGATCGCGGCGTCACGCTCGGACTTCAGTTGCTCGATCTCACTGGACTTTTCCATCACTCCTCCCCAAATGTCCTTAAGCAATGCATTAGCTTGCTCGCGTAGTGTTGTTGCGTCTTCTATAAAACGGACACGATATTTTTCGATTAGTTGAGAAAGAGCCTCCTCAATAGTCTTGCCCTTAGAAAACAAGGCTCTACCCACAGCCAGGGGAGATGAGGTTTCTGTTGTGGCAAGCCACGAAATATTTCCATCCTCATCGAAGCTGTTCGAAATCTCTATTCTCTGGTAACGCATATGACGGAGCAGGGCGTCCTGTTTTTCTTCTCTCTTTACCAGCTTGTCGATTTCCCCTTCAATTTCGGCCCGAAAGGTGTCGTAAGCTTTTTTGCATGCATACTCGTTGCAAAAGAAGTTGGGCCACGGAGCGAACCTTTCGCTCATCACTTTATCTACATTGGGAAGCAGATTACGTAGTGTCTCAATGATTGATTCGTTTTGTTCGGTCATTGGTCCTTCTCCTTGCGCGGACTCACCAATTTAGAAATATCCTTCTCGCCCACCACTTTGCATCGAAATACGCGAAACTTGCCGTCCGTAGCCGTGGGGATTGC
>Ga0316624_10000882_pt1 | contig 11128 bp, 5 predicted proteins | sample OWC_Aug_N3_C1_D5_FD_207657 | JGI IMG/M metagenome (GOLD analysis project Ga0316624, IMG submission 207657) | Wetland soil microbial communities from Old Woman Creek delta, Ohio, United States - OWC_Aug_N3_C1_D5_A | ecosystem: Environmental > Terrestrial > Soil > Wetlands | place: USA: Ohio...
CTCCTCGAGCAGCACGTTGTACTCTTCCAGTTCGTCCTTCGACAGATTTTTCGGTCGCTCCGAGCTCATCAAGTCCTTGCTCAACTGGCGGTACAACTCGGCGCTTTCGAACGTGGCGGCGGTCGTGACCTCGATGACCTGGTATTCGGTCGCCTTGCTGTAGGCGCGGAGCGCGGCTTCCATCGCGCGGCGCTTGTTGGCGAGCGACTTCTTCAGCGGCGCAACGAGTTTGATGCGCATGAACTCGTCGCGCACCGGGCGCGCGAGGGTCAACGTCGCCTCGGCGGCCAAAGCGCGGCTGCGGTCGGTGCGCGCGGCGCCCGCAACCCGGTCCGCGGCGATGATCTCCTCGAGCCAATGGGTCTCCGCGTGGCTGTCGCCCGATTTCTCGGCGATCAGCCGCAGCTTGTTGCGCGCTTCCATCGCGGGATTCAGCGGCTCGGGGAATTTCTTGACGAATGCCTCGAGCATCGCGCGCGACTTGTCGGTATTCCCGGCCTTGTCGTAGAGATCGGCGGCCTGCAGGGTCGCATCGCGCTGCACGTCCGGCGACTCGGCCGGCGAGCCGGCGATACGCTCGAACTCGACGGCGCCCTGCGCCGGCCGGTTCGACTGCTCGTACGCGACCGCGAGTTTGCGGGTCACGTCCTCCTGCATCGGGCTCTGCGGGAAGTTGCGCCGAAAATCGTTCAGCACGCCGATAGCCCGGTCCCATTGCTTCTGTTGGATCAAGAGCGCCGCCGCGTCGAAATCGGCGGTCGCACGAATCTTCGAAGTCGGCGCCAATTGCGACACGCGCAGAAAATCAGCGACGGCGGCGGCGCTGTCGCCGGACTTGTTCTTTTGTTCGCCCTGTTTGTAGATCGAGGCGGCCAGCCGGTCGATGATCGCCGGGCGCTCGGGATCGTTGTCCGGCATCAGCGCCTTCACATTGGTGTAGGCCCCCTCGGCCTGATCGTAGGCGCCTTGCGCGAAATCGGAATCGGCGATCACCGTCCACGCGATGCGCTGCTTGCCGGCATCGACCTTCGGCGTCAGCGCGAGCAACTTGCGCGCGGCCGTCGTCGCACGCGCATAGTCCTTGTCCTTGTAGAGTTCGGTGACCGCGTGCGCGAGCACCTGTGCGGTCTCCGGATGCTGCGGGAAGGTGTCGGCGAAGCGCAGGGAACTGTCGACGCTCATGCGCCGCACCGCGTCCTGCTCCGCGCCGCTCACGGTCTGCGCCTGCTTGTCGTAGGCGACGATGGCCGCATAGCCGGCCGCGGCCGCCTTCGGGTTGCCGCCGTAGCCGTAGGCCGTGTGTTCGTACTCCTTCGCCGCGAGCAGATACTGCTTGCTCTCGAACAGCGTGTCGGCGAGCAGGAAGTTCGTCGCCGCGGCGTCGCTGTCGTCCGGGAAGGAACTCAGGTAGCGCCGGTACCAATTCGCCGCGACCTGGTAGTCCGACGCGTTCTTCGTGCGTTGCGCCTCGGCGTGATAGTACTGCGCCAAATCCCTCAAGTTCGTCTTCAGTTCGCTCACGACCTTGACTTCGACCTTGGGATCGCGCCCCTGCCAATACGCCGTGCCGAAGCTGTAGTCGTCGACGAATTCCTGCTTGCCCCGGAGCACGAGCTGCGGAAAGCCGCCGCGCGCGTAGGCGTCGATCGCCTGCATCTCGAGGAGCGGCGCCTTCTCGCTGCGCGGATCCTGCGCGACGAACGCGCGATAACTGTCCGCGGCATCCGTGTAGCGCTGCTTCTCCATGTACAGATCGCCGAGGCGCGAATACAGAAGATAGGCGTAGGGGCGCGGCGAGATGCGATGCAGGAACGCGTCGATCGTCTTCGGGCCGTCGACGTAGGAGAACGCGATCGACATCACGCGGAACGTGTCGTCGACCAATTCCCGGTTCGGCCGGCTCAGGGAATCGACATCGACGAGTGCATTCGGATCGCTCTTCGACACGAGTACGCGGTCGAGCACCGCGGCGAAGGAGTCGAGGCACGCCTCGTTCTCGCCCTGCTTGAACAGGGACCAGCCGTGCTTGTACTGACTCTGGCTGTAGAACTCCGAATTGCTGCCGAACTTGATCGCGGCTTCATAGGCGCGCTGCGCGTCCACGTAGCGGCCCGCGGAAAACAACAGTTCACCGCGCCTGAACTGCGCCTCGTCGACGTAGCGGCTCCGCGGATACTGCGCGACCAGGCGGTCGAGCGTCGCAAGCGCCTTGTCCGACTGCGTCGTCTGTTCGTATGCGCGCGCGAGCTGATAGAGAACCGAGTCGTTGCGCTCGTAGTGCGGGTAGGTCTTCAACAGCGCCGAATACAAGGTGATCGCTTCGTCCGCCTGCAGCTCCTCGTTCGTCTCGAGTTCGCGCTCGATGCGCCGGGACTCCGAGCTCTCGAGATGGAGGTCGCCCAAGCGCCGCAACGCCTCCGCGCGCAGTTCGGCATCGCCGGAATTCAAATCGAGAAACCGGCGATAGCTCTCCATGGTCTTGACGAGGTCGACGTCGTGCGGCGGCTCGGGCTTGACGACCACCTGTTTGCCGACCAGGTCCTTGAGCGTGGCCGGCTGCGATGGCGCCGCGATGACGCGCGCGGCCGATACCGCGATGAGCGCGGCGACGGCGATGCCGCCGCGACTCACGGGGCCTCCTTCGACGGCTTCTTCTCGCCGTTGACGGCGCGGTCGTAGATCGCCGCCAACGCGTATCGCGCCTGGACCTGATACGTCGCGATGCGCTGTTTCTGCGCTTCGAGGGCATGGATCGCGAGCGTCTGCAGGTAGCGGTCCTGCTGCGCGGAAATCGTCGCGAGGCGTGTTTGCAGCTCGTCCATGCGCGCGGCAACCGCGGCGACTCGCGCCGCCTCGGCGCCCGTGTTGCTGGGGATGTTGTCCCGCGCCTGCCGCACGAGCACGACCCGCCGCTGGGTCTCCTTCAGGTCCGCGGTCAGTTCCTTGACCGCGCGCCGCTCGTTCCAGAGCCGCGCGCGGAAACTCTCGGAGAGACGCCAGTACATCACGCCCTTCATCAGGCGGTATTTTTCGCGCATGTTCGCGAGATCCGGATCGCTCGGATGGGCCGCGAGGAAATCGCCGATGCGCTGAAGCTTCGCCCAGGTCTTCTGCTCCTCGGGCGTCGCCAGCGCCGCGACGTCGTGCGACTGCGCGATCTCGTCGAGCCGCGATTCGAAATCGACGCGCTTTTGCATCAACGCGTCGAGGTGCGTCGCCGCCAACACCGCGTCGGCCTTGGGCACGCGCTCCGCATAGGCGTCCTTCTTCGTCGCCAGCATGTCGTTGAATGCCGCGATGCTGCCGCGCCAATCATCGAGGTTGCGGCGCATGTATTGCAGCTCGCGATAGTTCTTCAGGCCCTCCTGGAAATCGTTGCTCGCGAGAAGGACGTACAGGTACCGCGATTCCGGCGCGGCCGGGAGATTCTCGAGCTGCCAGGACCAGCTGACCTTCTTGTCCTTGTCTTCGGCCAACAGCCGGTCGAGCATCTTCCCTGCGCGGATCCCTTCGATCGAGGCGTCGATGTTCTTCGACTCGGCGTCGAACGAAGTGATCGCCGAGCTGTAATACTTCGCGGCCTGACCGTCCGCATGGAGCTTGCTGAACGCGTAAGGCACCGCCAAATAGGATTCCTGCACCGCCGCGTCGAGCAAGTCCCGGTCGTGCAGCGCGAGCCACGGGGCCAGCGCCGCCTTGTAGTCGCCGCCGATCGCGTCCGCCCAGCCGAAGCCCAACAGCGCCTTCGTCGAGGACGGTCCCTTGAGGCGCACGCGCTCGAGGTAGGTCTTCGCCTCGGCCGCGCGCTTTGCCTGCAGCAGCGCGAACCCGGCAGCGAGATTCGCCTTGTCCTTCAAGGCGAGGAACTCTTCGCTGTGCGCGTCCATCTGTCCGACCCGATCGAGAAACGGCAGCGCGTCGGACAAGCGGCCTGCGCGCACGAGCGCTATGCCCAAGTTGAGGTTCGCGTACGCGGTCCAGTCCTTCGGACCGTGCCACGCGCGCAGCAGCGCGATGGCCTCGTCGTAGCGCGCCTCGCGCATCATGATCTCGGCGAGCAACATCGTGCGCTCGGCGTCGATCCGTGGATCCGTCTCGCCGGATACGCGCCGCAAGGCGCTCTCCGATTCCTTCAGATAGCCGCGCTCGTACCAAACCTTGCCGAGGTAGTACCACGCCCTATTGCGTACCGCGGGCGGTGCATTCGCGGCGAGCAGCGCATCGAATATGCGCCCCGCCTCGACGTGTTCGCCGAGCGACAGGTACAAACCGCCGAGCAGCAGTTCGGCGTCCGGTCCGGTGTGCTCGAGCTCGTGTTGCTGCCGCGCCGCCAACAGCCGCGTGATCGCCGCGAAATAATCGTTCTGAAAGTAATAGAACAGGACGTTGCCGTAAGGCAGATCCTGGATCGCCTGCGGCGCCAGGCCGTTCGGATCAGGCTTCACGTTCTCGCCGGCCGCCGGCGTCCACGGCAGCACGAACGCGCACGCCAAGGCGAGGACTTGCCATCCGCACCCGAACGTCCGCAGCATGTCAGCGACGCGTCGCACGCATCATTCCCAGTCTTTGATGACGAATTCCGGCTGGTGCTTGGGAACGTGGTCGGTGATCTTGAGTTCGACGTATTTCGCGCCGATGCCCTTGTCGAAGGTCAACGCCGCGCCGCGCCGGTAGTCGATGCCATGCGGACCCTTGCCGACGAAGAAGGCGACGATCTCGTGCTTGCCGACCTTCTGGTTGCCGAGATAGATCCGCTGGACGCCGCCTTTCAGCAAGGCGCTGACCTCGCGCGCGGTGTACAAATAGTTCGCGACTTCCTTGTTGTCTATCTTGATCGTCACCGAGTCCAGCGCGAAGAACGTGCCGACATCCATCGACAGGTAGACCGCGACCTGCGTGTTGGCCGGAAACAGGAGGTTTTCCTCCAGCACGAACAGATCCTTGTTCAGTTCGATGACGTCTTTCTTGACGCCCTGCACTTCCTGGTCGAGCGTCTTGAAATCCGCCGGCGGCGCGTCTGACGAAGCTTGCGCGGCGACCGGGTCGGTCGCGGGGGCCGCCGCGGCCGCGGGTGTGGGTGCGGGCTCCGGTGCAGGCGCGGGGGCAGCCGCTTGGGCGACGCCGATCGCGGCCCAGAACCAAACCAACACACCTGCGCGCAAGGCGATCGAAACGGGTCGACGGTGAGGATTCATGGCTAACCTACAAGTTTATTCGCGCAGCAATTGGCGTATTTGGTCGACGAAGGCGCGGTCATCGCCGCGCTTGTAGCCGACCTTCACATATCGAACGACCCCGGACCGGTCGACGAGCACCGTCATCGGCATCGTCCGGAGAGAGTAATCGCGGCCGATCCGCGGACCGGTATCGAACAGGATCGGGTAGGAGACGCGCATCGCGGACGCGAATTCGCTCGCGTGCGCCTCGTCCTCGTCGACCGACACGCCGAGCACCACGAGGCCCGCGCGGTGGTACGTCGTGTTGATGCGATCGAGCGCGGGTATCTCGACGCGCGAGTCGCCGGCCCATCGCGCCCAGAAATTGATCAGCACGACTTGACCGCGGTATTCGGACAGGCGCAGGTTGTTGCCGTCGAGTCCTTTCAACGCGAAGTCCGGCGCAGGCTTGCCGACCAACGGCGACGCGGCGACTGCGCTCGTCGAAATGAGCGCCGCGAGCGCGACGCCGGCCAACCGCGAACCGCCGCGCACCGACGGCAATGGATCAAACACGAATCACGCTGGTAACCCCGCTGTCGTAGGAACACCCCGTAGACCGGAAGCTTTGCGCCCCCGCCTTTCGGCGAGTTTGCCCTGATCAGACATTATGCAAAATCGCACACCGCGACGCGCAGTGTCAACGCGACGCGCGGCGAGTCCGCGAACTCTCTCTCGGTCTGGCGCGCAGCCATGGTAATTCATCGCGGCACGGGCCTTATTCTGTCTCTGGAAGGCGACAGCGCCGCAGGCGCGATTTCTAAGGATCGGTCGATCCCCGGTTCAGCCGACGATCTTGCCGTTGACGAGACTCGCGAGCGGTTGGAACGCGACCAAGGAATCCAACGCGGACGCGCCGCCGAGCGTGTTGTTGACGTTCGGCGGCGGATAGAGCGTCGGAAAGCCGGCCTGCGTGCCGTGCAGCGCCATGTAGTTCAGCACGACGGTCTGCACGAGGTTGAACACGTTGTTCGCCGCGGGACTCCCGGTCGTATTGACCGATCCGTCCGGATTGAAATACCCCAGCTGCAGGCTCAGCTCCGGGTTGTTTTGCGCCGGCTGGGGCTTCGCCTTGGGATCGAAGACGAGGAAATACGCGGCCGCGACGTTGGCGTTGTCCGCGGTCCAGACGCCCTTGCCTCGTCCCGCGACCGAGTTGTCGATCATGCCGCCGCTCGCGAGCGAACCGTCGCTGAACACATAGATCATGACGGGTTTGCCGCGGCGCGCTGCATACTCCAGAACCGCGCCGATGCACTGGCCCAGGTTGAAATCGCGCGCTTCGCCGGTCGCGCGGTCGCCGGTGTGATAGTCGAATCCGCCCATTTCGATCGTCCCGGCCGCCGCGTTGCCTTCGATGACGAGCTTCATGACGGCCGCGGTCTTGCGAAAATCGGAATTCGCGGCGTATTCGGCGGTCGTGAAGATGCCGCTCGGACCGACGATGTCGGTGTCGAGATCCGGATTCACGGCCGACGGACTGCTGTATTTGTCCGTGACATAGGCCGACTTCGTGTAGCTGCACATGAGCAATTGCTTCGCGGCGGCATCGGCGGTCGGATCGGTGGCGTACGCCTGGACCACGCCATATTTGGCATCGCTGATGCGCTTCGTCGATTCCATGACCGCGGTGACGTCGGCGGCGTTCGGCAGCAGCGTGGATAGCTGTCCCGTATTGACGAGCCCGGTCACGTCGGCGGAACTCGCGACGCGTGTCGGCTGGGCCTTGACGTTGACCATCGTCGGTGGCGACATCGAACTGCCGCCGGACACCGAGTTGTCGGTGCCGATCAGGTCGAGGAGTGCGCCGCGCGCGCCGACCTGGTAGATCCCGTACATCGGGTTGTGCGGATTCACGTTCGTGTCGTTCTGCGACAGCGCCGGAATCACCGTGCCGTTGGTGTTCGCCATCGCGAGCGCGCCGGTGCGCGTCTTCATGCCGCGCAAATGCGCGCTGTCGGAGTGAAACCGCAGCCCGAACGTGGAGTCGACGAAACTCCCCGAGGCGCTCGAACTCGGGATCATCGTTCCCGGCAGGCCGAGCTTGTTGTAGCCCGCGGTCGTCAGGAAATCGAGCTGCCCGCCGGGACCGCCGACGAGCGCGTTCGAGCCCGCGATATTGCCGCCGCCCGCGAGGTCGAAACAGATGAACGGCACGAGACCCGCGCCGAGCGAGATTCCGCAGGGACCGAGCAGCGCCTGAATGTCGCTGGACAAGGCCGCTCGCGCCTTCTTCGGCGCCGCGAACATCCCGAGCAGCGTCGGCGCGAGCACGGTGGCGGCGCCCGTCATGAACCCTTGGGCGACGAATTCCCGGCGCGTGCGCGGCCGCGAATGGTCCGCGTGACGCAGCGGCTCGTTCAATCCCAGAGCCTTAGGCTTCTTGCTCATCGTTCTGACCTCTTCATCGCTGGTTCCGTCTAATTGATCAACATGTCGGCGCTGCCGAGCACCGCACCGCAGGCCGCGCTGGTGACGGCAAGCACCCGCGCCGTGTTGTTGCAGGGACTTGCCCCGCTGCAGAGCTTGCCGATCAGCGAGCCGAGCTCGGTCGTGACCGTCGACGCCGCCGGCTGGCTGTTGAGCGGCCCGCCGTTCGGCGCTTGCCCGAGGACCCGCGCCGCGAGCGCGCCGGTCACCGAATTGATGCCGGCCGGCGTCGAGAACAGCGAGCCGTTGAACGTGACGCCGGGGAACATCTGCGCCTGCAAGGACGGGGTGTTGACCATCACGCTGCAGTATTGGATCGCGAGCTGCGCGATGCCGACCTGGTTCGCGGCGAGGAATCCTTCCACCGTCGGCGCGGACGGCAGCTGTTGTTGCACGGCGAGATAGGTTTGATTGACCGCGGATTGCGTCGTCGGCACCCCGGTGATCGCCGCCATGGTCGCATTGATCCCGGCGAACGTGCGTACGCCGACCGCCGACACCGGCGCGAGATCCACGGGCGGCGGCGGCGGCGCCGGCGCCGGCTCGACGACGACGTGCGTCTGCGAGCCCAGCTGATCGAAGGTCAGGAAAAATTGGTCGGTCGCGGGATTCTGCGCCGGAATGACGGTGCCGATCGGCGACAACACCTCGCCCTGCGCGGTGTAACTCGACGCGGTCACGGTCGTGTCCAGCGGGATATAGGCCTGGCCGACGTTCGGGATGGCGCCGTTGATGCCGATGCGGATGCCCTTGACCGGGATTCCGTCCGGCGTCACGGTGGGATCGAGCGAGATGAACGTCGGCTGCGAGAAGAGGTAGCTGTAGCTGTCGTACTGGCTGACCGTGAACATCACGTAGGCCTGGGACACGCCGGTGACGTCCGCCACGTTGAACAGCATGAAATAGCGCTGGCCGACGCCCGCCTTGTAGTTCTGCACCACTTGCGCCGCGGTGAGCGCGCGGTCGTGAATCGCGACGAATTTGATCAGGCCCGACCAGGAGCGGTCGCCGGAGACCTCATTGCCGAGCACGAGCGCGAAGCTCGCGTCCCAATTGGAGATCGTGTCGCCCTTCGCGGGGTCGACGACACCGGTGTTGACGCCATTGACGTAGATCTGGCGGCCGTTGACCGGATCGTAGGTCAGCACGACATGCTGCAGCGAGGCCTGCAGGGCCATCGCCGCGTCCGGCGTCGCGAGCTGCGGCATGCCGTTGAGATCGGACGCGGAGTTGCGCAGCATGAAGTCATAGTCCTGCTTCGTCTGCCCGAGCGTGAAATTGCGCGCCGTGTCGCCGCCCGAGTAGCTGACCATGTAGGAGTTGTCCGCCGCGACGCTCGCCGGCGCGACCCAGGCCTCGATCGAGAACTCGCCCGTCGATTGGATCAGGTCGTAGATTTTCTTGCTCGCGGCGGTCGACGCCTGCGCCTTGCCGCCGGGCGCGATGTTGATGCCCCAGCCGCCGGCCCAGGTCACGGACCCTGCCGGGCCGCTCAACGTGAGGTCGGCCGCGGGGTCGACGCCGCTCGTGTCGTAGGCGGTATTGCCGGAGCCGGTCTGGAATTCGTATTTCGCGATGACGTTCGCGTCGAAGCGGTTGCTGCCGCTCGCGACGATGCCGTCCGACAGGCTCAAGGCCTTGCTGACGACGATGCTCGAATCGATGCTGGTCGGCGTGAGCATGCCCGCGAACTGCTGGATCGCGGCCAGCATCTCCGCCGCGTTGCTCGCGCAGACGTCCCAGCAGTTATGCGACTCGGTCGCGAGCCGCACGTAGAAGCGCGAGTCGGTCGGCGTGTTCAAATTGATCTTCGGAATCGCCGCCTGATAGGCTTGATTGACGTCGCTGGAAGCGAAATACGGCGACTGCGGCACGGCCGCGGTCGGCGAATGGCAGCGCGAGCAATACTTCGTCAACAAGGGATAGACGGTGGTCTGGAAATCGGCCGGGTCGGCTGGAAAATTCAGGCTCTGGCCGACCGTGTGCACGGCGGGCGCGGTCAATTTCACCTTGGTGCCGGTCCCCGAAGAGGCGCCGGCCCAATTGCTGATCCAGGTCGTGAGGATCTGGGCGCAGGCGTTGTTGTCCGACAGCCAGCAATTGTGCCCGCCGGCGACTTTCAGCACGAGCTTCGAATTCGCCGGATCCTGCAGATTGACGACCGTGTTCGCCTGCGCGTACGCGAGATTCACGTCGTCGCTGCGCGCGAAGTTCGGCATCTGCGCCGGAGAGGTCGCGTTGTGGCACTGTCCGCAGCGATTCTGCCCGCGTACGTTGTTCCAAAAACTGACCGCGAACGCCTGCACGTCGGCGGTCGCCGGCGCGGGACCCGTGTAGGAACTCGCCGCGCTCATCGGCGCGGTCGCGGGCGATGCGGTCGTCGGCGCGCCGCCGTTGCTGCAGGCGCTCAATCCGGCGGTCGCCGCCAGGATGATCAACAGGGCGTTGCGCGTGAAGCTCATGATCAATTCCCCATGCAATAGACGGCGGCTTCGGCGAACACCTGCCGCAGCGAATAGTTGTGCGCTTTGAACGAAGCGATCATCTGCGTGACCTGATTGCGGTCGCCGGCATTGCTCGGCGCGCGGTAGCAAACGTCCTTGAACACGCGCGTGACCTGGCAATTCGCGAACGCCTGGCTGTTGCCGAGCTCCTGGCCGAGCGTCTTCGCGCCCTGGCCGCTGCCCGGCAGGTTCGGATCCCAGCCCAGGAGCGCATTCGGTCCGCTGCGCCAGCGGTTGTCCCAGTGGTCGTCCGGCGTCGCGTAGCCTTGCGGGAAATTCGTCGCGTTGATGAGGTATTTCGGCTGTACCTGGCCGGGCGTATAGACGATTTGTTGCGCAGTATCGTCGAAGTTGTAGTACGCGAACGCCTGCGCCATCGGATCCATGCCGCTGTGACAACCGATGCAGTTGTTCAAGAACAGGCGGCTGTCGCCGCCGGGGCTGCGCGTCACGTCCTGACGAATGCGGTCCGGCGGCCGCGACGTGTCCATGATCGTCTGCAGGTCGCTGCACAGGTGATTCATCATCGTGAAGCGGAACATCGCGCGGTTGGTCCCCTTCTCGAAGAACGCGGACGCGGCGCCGCGCGTCGTCATGACGCCCGCCGTGGCCGCCGGCGGCAAGCCGCTGACCGCGGACTGCGGGCTCGCAACCAGGTGCGCCTTCAGGTCGATGCCGTTGTCGTCCAAGGCTTGGTACATGTCGTTGTTGGCCGGCGAGTACGCCGGCAGCCCGAGGCTCGGATCGGCGACGTACACCAGGTCCGCCGACAGCAAGGTATTGAAAGGCACGTCGTCGCGCACCATGCCGATCACGGTCGCCGTGTAATCGTTGAGCGGCGCGAACACGGTTTGGTCGCGGTTGGTCCACGGCGTCGCGAGGTTGCGGATCGTGTCGTTGTAGAACGCCGGGTCCTGGGTCGCGAGCAGCGCGGCGCTCAGGGGATCCGTTTGAGTCATCTGCGCAAGGATCGCGGGC
>Ga0316624_10000884_pt1 | contig 11118 bp, 9 predicted proteins | sample OWC_Aug_N3_C1_D5_FD_207657 | JGI IMG/M metagenome (GOLD analysis project Ga0316624, IMG submission 207657) | Wetland soil microbial communities from Old Woman Creek delta, Ohio, United States - OWC_Aug_N3_C1_D5_A | ecosystem: Environmental > Terrestrial > Soil > Wetlands | place: USA: Ohio...
GAGCTCGTGTCGGACAAGAGCCAGCAAATATCGCGCGCCATCAATGAGCAGAAGATCGGTTCCAGCCAGATATGGAATTCGATCGAAAAGATCAAAGACCTGCCGAGGGAAAACAAGGACCGCGCGTTCAAACTTGACCAGATGGTGAAAGACCTTCTGAAAGACGCCGAACTCTCAGTGATCGAGATGGAGAAGTTCAAGTTCTCGGAGGACACCTCCGCCGGCCTTCTCCGGATGGGAATTGTACCGCTCGAGTCACCCGCCGTGATGTTTAAGAAGTTCACCCCTCTGGCCGAGTACCTCGGCAAGAAGTTGAAAAAGAGGATCGACCTTAAGGTCGCGGTCGACTTTCAGGGGGCGGTCGGCGACATAGGCCAGGGCATCACGCAATTCTGCTTTATGACGCCTTCAACTTACATAGAGGCCCGCAAGAAATACTCGGTCAGAGTGCTCGTGAAGGCCCTGAGGGACGGGAAGCCTTTCCAGCACTCTGTTATCGTGGCGAAGGCGGACGGCCCCATAAACACCGTTGCGGACATAAAGGGCCATTCTTTTGCTTTCGGCGACCCGCATTCGACGTCAAGTCACATCGTCCCCCGGGCCATGCTCCTTGCCGCGGGCATCGACATAAAAGACCTGCTGTATTATAACTATCTCGGCCATCACGACGATGTCGCCAAGGCGGTCCTTGCGGGAGATTTCGACGCGGGCGGAATCATGGAGTCCACGGCGCAGAAGTTCAAGGACCTGGGGCTGAAGCTGATCAAGTTTTCCGAGGACGTCCCTGAATTCAACATCTGCGTTTCGAAGGAGCTTGATGCGCAGGTCATCGCGGAACTGAAGAAGGCGTTAGCGGGCATCGACGACGGCACGCCCGAAGGCACATCGATCCTGAAGCCGATCAACGAGAGCTATACCGGCTTTGTCGACGCGGCCGACGAGGATTACGACAATATACGGATCATGATGTCGAAGATCGGGTTGATCTGATGAATTCCCATTCAGAGAACGGAAACATACCGCACAGTAAGAGAGAAGGAGGGGCTATGAGAGGCATAGAGAAGAGATCGACCCCGATGGCGGCGGTCAGATGATGTTTCGGAAATCGATAACAGCAAAGTTCCTTGCAGCGCTGTTCGCCCTTCTCCTCATAGGCCAGGCGGCGGGCGCAGTGATACAGATTTTCTACACGCGGGCATCGCTGTTGGATTCGCTCAGGAACAGGATAGAGAGGGAGGGCGTCATCTCCGCGGGGGTAAGCGCTAACCCGCTGCTGAGCTCCGATTATATGCTTCTGGATTCCTCTCTGGATGAGATTATGAAGGACGAGGACATCACCTCGATCCGCGTCCTTGACAGGGACGGCAGGGTGGTGAGAGAGCGCGTCAAGGCGGCCGAGGCTGGAAGCTCCCTGCGCGCCCTTTTTTATAAGCAGAACTTTTCTTTCAGGACGCCGGTCACGGCCTCAGGCACAGCCATCGGCGAAGTGGTTATCGATTACACCACAAGATCGATCAACGCGTCGCTCCTCGAGAATATTCTCACGATTTCGCTTTACCAGCTTATTTTGCTCTTTTCCGTCGGGGTGATCATGATGGTCTTCTTCAACAGGAACATCAAAAAACCGGTGGCGGAAATAAACAGTGCTGTCGAGAAGCTCACCCTCGGCGAACTGTCCGCCGAGGTCCCGGACCTAGGCGAAAACGAGATAGGGAGTATCGCCAAGGGCATCGCCTTTCTCGCAGAACGGCTTTCGCTCACCGTGTCAAGGCTTAATTCAACGGCCGTAAACGTGTCGATGGCGATCAAACAGGTGGACATCACCTATAAGCACGTGATCGAGGGGTCGGTCAGGCAGAGCAATGCGGTCAAGGAGATTTCGAACTCCGCCCATCATGCAAACAAGTCGCAGTTCGCCATCAACGAGAGCGCAGAGCGGCTTGCGAGCCTGTCGACCGAAAACGTGTCGTCGCTGATCGAACTGAAGGCGACTGCCGAAGAGATCGCCTCGAACAACCAGAGGCTATTCAAGGCGACCGAGGACTCTTACTCCGTCGTTGCGCAGATGACCCACACGGCGAAGGCCATTTCGAAGAATGCGGGCGAGGCACTCTCGGCTGTGGAAGACACCTCTGCCTCGGTAGAAGAGATAGGCGCGTCCATACGGGAAGTGGAAGAGCATGCGCGGGAATCTTCCAAGATGGCCGGGAAGGTGCAGGAGGTCACTTCGGACATAGGCATGCTCTCGATCGTCAACGCGGTCGAGGGGATGGACAAGATTTCGGACGAGGTGAAAAAATCTTCGGAGATCGTACAGCGGCTGGGGGCCCGTTCGGCGGACATCGAGAAGGTGCTTTCGGTGATCAAGGACGTTACCGAGCAGACGAACCTGCTGAGCCTCAACGCGGCGATCCTCGCGGCGCAGGCCGGGGAATACGGCAAGAGTTTTTCAGTCGTGGCGGATGAGATCAGGGGACTCTCCGAAAGGACCGCGAGTTCGACCAGGGAGATAGGCGGCATTGTCAAGACGATACAGCGTGACATAAAAGATGCGGTCTCGTCGATCGACTCGGCGAAGCTGAAGGTTGATGAGGGCAACGACCTCGTGATCAAGGTCGGCGAGGCGCTCAAGGAGATCCTGACCGCCTCCGAGCACTCCACCGAGATGACGAAGGCGATCGAGCGGGCGACCGAGGAGCAGTCCCTTGGGCTGAGACAGATCACCGCGGCGATCGAGGACATACGGAAGATGATGCACAGCGTCGCCAAGTCGACGCTCGAGCAGGACAACGCACTCAGTTATCTCCTTGACGGCGTCGGCGAGGTGAAGGAGGTCGCCGACCTGAGCAAGCGCGGCACCGAGGAACAGGCGATCGGCACGAGGGGGATATCGAAGAACCTTGAGATGGCCAATGAGGGAATCACAAGGATAAACGAGGCGGTGCTCAACCAAAAGGAGCTGAACGACTCCATCCTCCAGGCGATTGAACAGATCGGAGGTATCGGCGCGACTACGGTGAAGGACATGGAAGAGGTCTCCCATTCGCTGAAGACGCTGTTCGAGGAGATCGAGGTGCTGAAAAAGGAGATGGAGGTCTTCAAGATAAGATAGATGCAGAAGTTCGCCGTCTTCAACATAGCGGACGAAACGTTCGGAATAGCGATAGGGCGGGTCGTCGAGATCATCAAACCCCAGAAGATCCATTCGATGCCTGGACTTCCCGAATTCCTCTCCGGGGTGATGAGCGTGAGGGGTGCCGTAATCCCGCTTATCGATCTCAGGAAACGTTTCGGGAAACTGCCGTCCGGCAAGAAGGAGAGGATCATCGTCATCCGTTCAGGACAGGAGAAGTTGGGGATTCTCGTCGACGGGATGAAGGAGATCATGTCCCTCGCGCCCGATGAGATGATACTGCCGCCTTCTATATTCAAGGGGTTCAAGACGGAGTATCTCACCGGACTGGGCAAGAAGAACGAGACGATCATCATATTGCTTGATATCGACAACCTCCTCACTTCCGAGGAGAAGATCATGTTGCAAGAGTCGATGGGACTGATAGAGGAGAGCGGTGCAGGAACTCAGCAGGCTGATCAGCGACAGTAATGTAGAGACCAGAAGAGAGGCGGTCGAAAGCATAAAGGGGAGTATGGACCGGGAACATGTCCCCCTGCTCCTGAAGGCGATGGAGGATGCCAGTTGGCGCGTCCGGAAGACCGCGGTAGATATCCTCTTCGAGGACTATCCGGTGGAGCAATACATCCAGGGGCTGATACAGCTGCTCTACATCGAGGACAACGCCGGCGCGAGGAACTCGGCAATAGAGGCGCTGATACGTCTCGGCAGGAAGGCCACGCTTTTTCTCATCGAGGCGTTCAAGACGCCGAACAAAGACGTGAGGAAATTCATCATCGACGTCCTCGGGGAGCAGCGGGACAGCAGGTCCCTGCCGCTTATGCTCGGGGCGATCAGGGACGAGGATGAAAACGTCAGTGCCACGGCGGTGGAGCACCTCGGCAAGGTGGGGGAGATATCGGTCGTGGACGCGCTGATAGAGATATTGGACGGCGGAGACCTGTGGGTGGCCTATCCGGCGGCGGATGCGCTGGGGAGGATAGGCAACAAAAAGGCGCTACCGCACCTCCTTTCCGCCCTAAGCAGAAAACCCCTCAGGGAGCCGGTGCTGAAGGCCCTCGGCCGGTTATCCGATCCGTCGACGCTTGGGCATATCATCCCTCTGCTTGAAGATACTTCGAAAAACATCCAGGAGCAGGCGCTGAAAACTATCGAACGGTTCTACCATAATGGAGTCGGCGCCGGCCCTATCACCGCAGAGATGAGAAGAATCCTCGGGAACAGGGCGATGGAACTGCTGATCAACCACGCCTGGTCGGCAAAGCGCGAGGTGAGGATCTCGGCGATCATGCTCCTCGGCCTGATGAAGGACGAGGCGGCCTACGGGCCTCTCCTCGATATGTCACACGAGGAGGAGTTTGCAGAGGACGTGAAGAAAGCCCTCGTCTATATAGGCAGAGACAGGCCGGAGTCGCTGCTGAAGCTGTTCGATACGGACAATCCCCATCAGATGCGGTTTATCTGCGAGGTGACGCAGAGAGTCGCATCCCCGGTATACTACGATGTTCTTGACCGCCTGCTTTTTAACGGGGACGGTCACGTCAGGTCCACCGCGGCCGTCAGCATATCGCAGCTAGAAGACCCGCGCTGTGTGACAAAATTGCGTAAACTCCTCACCGATCCTTATGAGGACGTCCAGGAGGCGGCGGTAGAGGCGCTTGCGAACCTCAGAGACTTCCTGGATCCGGCCGATTTGGCGGCTTACCTCAGGGACGCAAACCCCGTCATGAGGAGGAATACGGCCCTCCTTTTGGGGAAGATCAAGGCTTCAGGGACGGTGGAAGGACTCGGCTTTGCGCTCAAGGATGAGGACGTCAGGGTCAGAAAGGCGGTGGTGGCGGCGTTGTCGGCGATCGGGACAGAAAACGCGGCAAGGCATCTTTCCTACGCGCTCACCGATGAAAGTCCCGACATACGGATTTCTGCCGCGCTTAGTCTCGGCGAGATCAGGGGCAGTGGCGTGCTGGAATCGCTCACGATCCTGAGCACGGACCCCGACAATTCGGTTAGGGTAGCCGCAGCCAAGGCACTGGGCTTGCTCGGTGACGGAAATGCTGTTAAGACGCTCACCGGCCTTCTTTCGGACAGGAACGGCTTCGTGGTTGCGGCATCGATCGAGTCGCTCAGTGGAATAGGCGGCAATGAAGCCAGGGACGCCATCCTTGGGATGCTCAATTCTGCGGACGACGAGATCAGGAGGACCGCGATCATCGGTCTCTCGCCGTTTAAGGATGTGGAAAAGAATCTTATCCAGTTTCTTCACGACCCGGACTGGGCGACCCGCATCTCTGCGGTGAGGACGCTCGGCAGGAGGCCCGAAGGGCACGTCAGGAAAGAACTCGAAAGACTCCTTGACACTGAAGAAGACCCTACCGTGCTAAAAGCTGTCGAGGAGATCATGCGTGTTTGAGAAGGAAGATATCATCCCCCTTTCGGAGGATGCATTCAGACTCATACGGGACATTATCAGAGACCACTGCGGTCTGTATTTCGATGACAGCTCCAAGTACCTGCTCGAAAAAAGACTTTCGAGGCGGATACGGAACCACCACCTGAACGACTTCAGGGACTACTACCGTTTCATCAGGTACGACAAGAACTATGACGACGAACTCGCGGCGATCATCGACCTGCTCACGGTGAATGAAACGTACTTTTTCAGGGAACAGAACCAGTTGAAGGCCTTCAGCGAGGAGATCCTGAATGAGCTAAGGGAGAAGAACCGTGCGAGCAGGTCCCTGCGGATTTGGTCGGCAGGCTGCTCTACAGGGGAAGAACCCTATACCCTTGCGATGCTGATCAGCGAAAATGGGGATTTCAGCGGGTGGGACATCGAGATTTACGGCAGCGACATCAACCAGCGGGTGCTCCAGGCTGCGCGAAAGGGGATCTACCGGAAGAACTCTTTCAGGACCGCCGACCCTTATTTCGTCGGCAAATATTTCACGGATGAAGACGGGTCCTTCAGGATATCCGACGGCATAAAAAAGTACGTGAATTTCAGCTACCTCAACCTTCTGGACCCGTTCAAAACGAGATTCCTAGGTAAAATGGATATCGTACTGTGCAGAAATGTATTAATATATTTTGATGGCCCTTCGAGAAAGAAGGTCATCGAGAATTTTTACGACAGGCTGGTGGAAGGGGGGTATCTCCTCCTCGGGCACGCGGAGTCCCTGATCAACATTTCTACCGCTTTTACCCTCAAGCATTTTAGAAACGATATGGTCTATCAGAAGCCCGAAGGGAAAGGCCTGAATCTGAAATTCTCATAGGCAAATCATAATATCAGGAGTTATCGAGTGAGCACGAAAGTACTGATTGTCGACGATTCTGCGTATACCAGACAGCTGATGAAGAGGATCATAGAGCAGGACCCGGGCCTGACGGTCGCCGGCATCGCCGGCGACGGCGTGGACGCGATGGCGAAGACCCTGCGGCTGAAGCCGGATATTATCACCCTTGATTTCGAGATGCCCGAGATGGACGGGTTCAGTTTCCTCCGGTGGCTTATGCGTGAACGGCCCACGCCGGTGATCATGGTCACCTCTCACAACGACTCGAAGACCGTCTTCAAGGCGCTCGAACTCGGCGCCGTCGACTTTATCGCAAAGCCGACGAAGCGGGCGTCGCTCGAGTTGCAGAGCATAGAAAAAGACCTGCTGCGAAAGATAAGGGGCATCAAACAAATCAGACTGGATATTCTAAGCAAGAACCTGGAACTGCTCGACAGGGAGGAACCCGTCGAGCCTGCCGGCGAAGCTGGCCAGGAGTCGGTGCAGGTGGTGGCGGTGGGTTCCTCGACGGGAGGCCCTGCGGCCCTCCAGATTATCCTGACGAGACTGCCGGCCCATTTTTCTGCGGGCATCATCGTGAGTCAGCATATGCCGAGGGGTTTTACCGGGCCTCTTTCAGAGAGACTTAACAAGCTGGCGCAGATCAGGATAAAAGAGGCCTCGGACAATGATCTTATAGAACCAGGCACGGTACTGATCTGTCCCGGGGGGTACCATCTCGGTCTGAAAAGGAAGGGACCAAAGACTGTGGTCGTGCTGAAAGAGGGCAGACTTACCGACAAATACGTGCCCTCGGTCGATTACATGATGAGCTCTGCCGCCGAAGTATTCGGGGCGAACGCAATGGGGGTTTTGCTGACCGGAATGGGCAATGACGGGGCACAGGGTATGGTGGAAATAAAAGGGAAAGGCGGTTATACTATAGCAGAGTCGGAAGAGAGTGCGGTGGTTTTTGGTATGCCCGCCGAGGCGATCAAGGCCGGGGCTGTCGAAAGTGTGTTGCCGATATCGGACATTCCGGCGGAAATAATCCGGGTAGTAAGCTACTCGGTGAACAGGGAGAATACGTAGTGGAAAAAGAGACCGGTTTTGTCGGCAAGGCCGAGGAGTTCCTCCAGATGTTCAAAAAGGGGGAAGAGTTCACGAAGGAACTCCTGAAGGAAAACGAGAAGCTGCGATATCGGATCGCCCAGATGGAAGAATCGATCCAGCGCTCGGCCGACGAGGCGAGGATCAAGCTCTACGAAAACAGGATAGGGCTGCTCGAAGAGGATTTGAACTCCCTGAAGAAGAGGTTCCGGCAGGTGGAGGAGGAGAACAAGGACTTTGCCTCCAAATATATCGAGGTAGAAGAGGAAAACAACAACCTCGCCAACCTCTACGTCGCGAGCTACCAGCTCCACTCCACACTCGATTTCTCGGAGGTCCTCAGGATCGTGCTCGAGATCATCATCAACCTCATCGGAGCGGAGAAATTCGCGATCCTGCTGATCGACGAAAAGACTAATGAGTTGGTGCCTGTAAGCGCCGAGGGCATGGCCGTTTCCGAGGCACCGAAGGTAAAGATAGGTCAGGGGAGGATCGGGAGCGTTGCAAAGGAGGGGGAGAGTTTCTTTTCCGATGATCTGGCCGGTGCGGCAGAGTTGAACCCGCTCGAGCCGATTGTCTGCATCCCGCTGAAAATCAAGGAACACGTCATCGGCGTCATCTCGATTTACAAGCTCCTTACGCAGAAAGAAGGCTTTACGAACGTCGACTACGAGCTCTTCAACCTGCTCGCGGGGCATGCGGCCACGGCGATCTTTTCGTCGAAGCTGTATACTCAATCGGAACGGAAGCTTACTACTATACAGAGTTTCCTCGATCTTCTCAAAGAGAAGCCGAGGAAATAGGGGGGGCACCATGCCGAACATACTCGTTGTTGAAGATTCACCGACAATGAGGCAGCTGATCAGTTTTGCGATCAAGAGGATCCCGAATTCCCATGTCATAGAGGCGACCGACGGAGTCGACGCGCTTAAGAAGCTTTCTTCCGGGAAGGTCGACCTTATCCTGGCGGACATCAATATGCCGGTGATGGACGGGCTGAAACTCGTGAGCCTCGTGAGGGGCAACCCGGCATACAAGAGCATCCCGGTCATTATCGTGACGACCGAGGGGGCGGAGGAAGACAGGAAGAGGGCTCTTTCGATCGGGGCGAACGCATATCTCCCCAAGCCGATACAGACTCAGGAACTGATCAGGCTCGTGAATACCTACCTGGCGAACTGAACGCGTCGTCTCTCTGCCCTCAGCATCCGGCTTACGGCCTTATTATTCCTGCCGCTGCTCCCTGAAGATTTTATGTAACTATAAGACTATTCGTCCAGGATGTTCTCGAGAAAAAAAGAGGTCAGGGACTACGTCCGGCATTTAGGGCAGATAAATCGTGCGGAGAACCATGGCGTGCCGTGCGAGAAATCAGGGATAAGGTCTAGGACAGTCGCGGTCTTGCAGGCAGGGCATGTGAAGTCTTCGAGCCTGAAGTCTTCGGCGAGTTTCTTAGCGTCGTAGGCGTCCGTTCTGATCCCGACGGTATAATGGGTTACTTCCTGCTCGACCGGTTGGTGGCTTATCGTCGTCCTGATCTTGTCAATCACTTCGTTGATCTTGGTCGTTGCCTTGACGATATACCCCGCGGCGCCGAGGTTGAGCGCCTTTTCGACTTCCTCGGGCTGTCCCTTTGCGGAGAAGACCAGGACAGGAATATTCGAACGTTTCGGGTCCGTCTTGATGACCTGCAGCACTTTGTATCCGTCCATGACGGGCATCATCAGATCGAGGAGAATGATGTCCGGCCTTTCCGTGGCAAGGACCTTTATCGCTTCCATCCCGTTGTCTGCGGTGGAGACCTGAAATTGCTCGAGCGTCAGTTTGTTTCTGTATATCTGCTGGACAGCCTTCGAATCTTCGACCAGGAGGACCTTGTACCTTATCGCCATGGCAGATCATTTTAGTCAGCAATGGCAACGACTGTCAAGGAACAAGCCGCGGGTACGTATGTAAATCAGGGTGCCGCCAACGGGATCCTACCATCCTCCGCCTCCGCCTCCGCCGCCGCCCGACGAACCGCCCCCACCCCCGCCGGAACCGGAGCCGGGTGCTGCAGACGAAGACGATATCGCTCCGGAAAACGAATCGCCGAGTGATGATGCGAAATCACCCGACGTCATGCCCAAAAGCGATGTGCCGGAAAACCATGCAGGTGAATAGGTACCTGCCTTGCCGGCGGAGGAGAGGACAGCTGAAAATTGCTCTGCCCATTGCTGCTCGAGACCGAGGGCGAGGGCGTATGGGAGATAGCGTTCGAAAAGTTCGGGTGTCCGATCGGGGGGATTGAGCATGTTCAGCCGGTCTTCTTCAGTAGCTGCAAGGAATCTCCTGAAGCCCTCGACTGCGTCCAGTAATGTCCTGCCGGCCTTTGTCGGTGCCTTCAGCAGGTGATAGAAGGCGTAGTTTGCGAGACCTGCCAAAAGGAGAAAGACTATCGTCGTAACAGACGTCGCATAGCCGAGTATGGATATGCCGAAGACCTCTCCCGCGATGAAAGGCAGTGAGAAGAGGGTGAGGAAAAGGGCGCCGCCCGCATCCAGGATCCTGACGCCGCGGTTCCTGATCGCATGCCGCCACTTCACCACTATCTCGTTGACGAGGGCCGCGACGGCTATGGACCAGATCGAAAGCCAGACACAGATGAAGAGGAAAACGGGGATTTTTCCGCCCGTTGAGGCCTCAAATATCCCGGAGAGCACAAGCATGACTATCGTGAGGGACATCCCGGCGCAAAAGTAACCCTTGTTCGTGATGAAATATATCTTCTCGTATCTTCGGGCGAGGTAGTCCCTGAACGCCTTTATCGCCGCCCTGATCTTCTCGTGATGTATCTTCTTGAGGGTGATCTCCCCGTCGCTGCCGAGGAGGTCCTTCAGCACCCCTTCCTCTTCGGCCGGGACGGGTGCGCCTCCATCCTTATTCTTCAGGGTGAATGTGCCGTCATTTTCCCCGATCGTGATGCGGCCCTTCACCGCCATATCGATGACCGCCGCGGCCAGTGTCCGGTCGTCATATCCCATCTTCGTGATGTACCGCATGACTGCGGGTGACATGCCTCCCGGAGGAGTATAGCGGGTCACGATGATTCCCGGCGCGGGGTCCTTCCCCACCATCGTCCAGACAATTACATAGTATGTGACTATTACGATCAGCCCGAGCACGGCGAGTATCTTGCCGAGATTATCGCGAAGGAACCAACCCGCTTTTTCCTTCATGTCAGGTTCGTGGACATGGCCTTTCGGCCACGAGACGACAATGGTGAGGCCTTCGTGCTGTCCGAGGGGTCTCGTCGCAGCAAACTGTGCGACATTCCATTTGTCGACGCTTGCAGTATAGTCTTTGCCCTTTGCTCCCTGAGGGCCTGTATAGCCTTCCAGCGACATGTCTTTGTCTGCCGCTCCGTCCGGCAACATGACCGAGGCCGATGCCTCGTCGATCGGGAATTCCCATCCGTTTCCGGTGACGTTCCAGTAGAGCTCGTCGTGGTCGCTGAAGAAGCCGAGCTGACGGTCCGTACGGTAAGTAATCGTATAGGTATATTCGCCCGGCTCCAGGAACGTCTTCTCGTCTCCTAAGTAGACCCGCGTCCCGTTGGAC
>Ga0316624_10000885_pt1 | contig 11115 bp, 11 predicted proteins | sample OWC_Aug_N3_C1_D5_FD_207657 | JGI IMG/M metagenome (GOLD analysis project Ga0316624, IMG submission 207657) | Wetland soil microbial communities from Old Woman Creek delta, Ohio, United States - OWC_Aug_N3_C1_D5_A | ecosystem: Environmental > Terrestrial > Soil > Wetlands | place: USA: Ohio...
GAGCGCGAGCACGGTCGCCTCGGTGCCGGCGCGGATGAGCTCGGCGCCGACCGTGGGCCCGACCACCTCGACGCGCCGATACTCGACCGTGCTGCCGAGCTTCTGCTTCACCTGCTCGACCGCCTGTTCCTGTTGCTGGTCGCCGCCCGGCTGGCGCTGCAGCCGGATGAGCACGTCGTCGGGGCTGCCGAAACCCTGCAGCGACACGTCGCCGAGCCCGAGCCCGTCGAGCTGCGCGCGCATCTGGGCGAGATCGGCCGGGCCGGCGGTGGTGCGCGCCTCGATGATCGTGCCGCCGCTGAAATCGATGCCGTAATTGAGGCCGTGCGTGAAGAAGAGCACGATCGAGCCCACCGTCATCAGCAAGGACAAGGCGAAGCCGAGCTTGTGCAGCCCCATGAAGTCGATATTCGGAATCCGGCGGATGATGATGAGCGGGCGCATGGCGGCCTAGATCGGTATGGTTTTGGGTTTGGTGCGCCGCAGCCAGGTAACGATCTGGAGCCGCGTGACCAGGATGGCCGAGAAGAGCGAAGTCAGCACGCCGAGGCTCAAGGTCACGGCGAAGCCTTTCACCGGGCCGGAGCCGAGCCAGAACATCAGCGCGCCCGCGACCAAGGTGGTCACGTGACTGTCGAGAATGGTGCCGAAGGCGCGCTCGAAGCCGGCCTGCAAGGACGAGATCAAGGTCCGTCCGCCGCGCAGTTCCTCGCGGATGCGCTCATAGATCAGCACATTGGCATCGACCGCCATGCCCATGGTGAGCGCGATGCCGGCGATGCCCGGCAAGGTCAAGGTCGCGCCCAGCAGCGACAAGCTCGCCAGCATGATGCTCAAATTGAAGAACAGCGCGATGTCGGCGAAGATGCCGAACAGCCCATAGAACACGATCATGAAAATGACGACGAGGATCACGCCGACGAGGCTCGCGAGCGCGCCGGCATGGATCGAATCCGCGCCGAGATCGGGACCGACCGTGCGCTCCTCGAGCACCGTCAAGGGCGCCGGCAAGGCGCCCGCGCGCAACAAGAGCGCGAGATCATTCGCCGATTGCGTCGTGAAGCTGCCCGAGATGACGCCCGAGCCGCCCAGGATCGGCTCGCGGATCACCGGTGCGCTGATCACCTTGTTGTCGAGCACGATCGCGAAAGGCTTGCCAACGTTTTCCTTGGTCGCGTCGGCGAAACGCCGCGCGCCGGTCGAATCGAATTTGAAGCTCACGACCGGCTGATTGTCCTGGAAGGTCGGCTGGGCGTCGGTCAAGGTGTCGCCGCTCACCATCACGCGGCGGCGCACCACATAATACTGAGTCGGCTGGCCTTTGCTCGTCGTGTCGCTCGGCAGCACCACGTCGCCCGGCGGCAGGTGACCGCTGCGCGCATCCTCGGGCGAGGCGTTGGTGTCGACCAGTTGGAAGGTCATCTTCGCGGTCTTGCCGAGCAGCTCTTTCACATGCTCGGGATTCTCGACGCCCGGAAGCTGCACCAGGATACGATCGTCGCCTTCGCGCTGGATCGTCGGCTCCTTGGTGCCGGTCTCGTCGATGCGCCGGCGCACGATTTCGATCGATTGCGACACCGCCGAGGCGCGGCGCTGCGCCAGCACGGCGGGATTGGGCGTCAGGGTCGCAGCGCCGTTCGGCGCGATCTGGACGTCGATATCGGGATCGATCTTGGCCAGGATGTCGCGCGCGTCCTTGATGCGATCGGGCTCACGGATCGTGAAGGTCACGTGATTGGCGTCGTTGGTCAGGTCGGTGTAGCCGATCTTGGCCGTATTGAATTGTTGGCGAACCTCGTCGACCAGGCCGGCGAGGCGTTCCTTCTCCACCGCCGACATGTCCACGGCGAGCAGCAGATGCGAGCCGCCGCGCAGATCGAGGCCGAGCGAGACCTGCTTCTTCGGCACGAAGGAGGGCCATGACGCCACGGTCTCCGGCGAGAACGCGTTGGGCAACGCGAAGATGACGCCGAGCAGGCACACGCCGATGATGAGGATCAGCTTCCAGGTTTGGAAATAGAGCATGGCGCGGCCCGAGCGCGAAAGCTTAGCGCAGCCCCAGCAATTTCCGCCACATCGGGACCGCCTCCTGCGGGGCGGCCGGCGTGTTGGCGGATGCGGCGTCGCCGTCCTTGTCCGCGCCGTCCTTGTCCTTCGGCTCCTTGGTCGCGACCGGCTCGGTCTTGGCAAGCACCTGGGCGATCGTGCTGCGCACCACGCGCACGCGCACATTGTCGGCGATGTCGAGCAGGACCTCGTCGTTGTTGACCACCTTCGCCACTGTCCCGATCACGCCGCCGCCGGTCACGACGCGGTCGCCGCGCCGGATCGCGTCGAGCATCGCCCGCTGCTGTTTGGCCTTTTGCTGCTGCGGGCGGATGAGGAAGAAATAAAAGACGACGAAGATCAGCGCCAGCGGCGCGATCTGCACCAGCATGCTGGATGAATCGCCGCCGGTCGTCTGTGCATAAGCCGGCGAAATCAGCATCCTCGAACTCCCTCCCCGAAAACGGGTCATCGCCGGTGCCAGGAGGCGCCGGACGCGGCGCATTGGTACTGGATGGGGGCGAAAAGCGCAAGCAAGCGGCATTCTTGCGAGCGGGCGCCCCGCGGCTATCATGACGGCGCGTTAATCGAGGACAAGTGGTGGTGCAGGTGAAGGCGATGACCGACAAGGTAAAGACCAAGACCATTCTCGCGCGCATCGCCGCCGCGCTGGAGCGCCAGGCCCCGCCCGCGCGCCCGAAGAACGATTTCGAGGCCGCCGATGCCTTCGTCTGGCATGCCGACCGCGAATTTCTCGAACCCGTGAAGAGCGTCAACCGCGTCGATCTGTCGCTGCTGCAGGGGATCGAGCGCGTGCGCGACATTCTCCTCGACAACACCAAGCGCTTCGCCGCGGGGCTTCCGGCCAACAACGTGTTGCTCTGGGGCGCACGCGGCATGGGCAAATCCTCTCTGGTGAAAGCGGCGCATGCCGCGGTCAATGCCGAGCAACCGCGCGCGCTGGTGCTGGTCGAGATCCATCGCGAGGACATCCCCTCGCTGCCGGCGCTGCTCGGCCTGCTGCGCCAGACCAAGCGGCGCTGCATCCTCTTCTGCGACGACCTTTCCTTCGACCAGCAGGACACGAGCTACAAATCCCTGAAGGCCGTGCTCGAAGGCGGGATCGAGGGCCGGCCCGGCAATGTCGTGCTCTACGCGACCTCGAACCGGCGGCATCTCCTGTCGCGCGACATGATCGAGAATGAGCGCTCGAGCGCGATCAATCCCGGCGAGGCGGTCGAGGAAAAAGTCTCGCTCTCCGACCGTTTCGGCCTGTGGCTGGGCTTTCACGCCTGCGACCAGCAGACTTACTTCGCCATGGTCCAGGGCTATGCCGAATATTTCGGCCTCGATTATCCCGAGGATCAGATGCGCGCCGAATCCGCCGAATGGTCGATCACCCGCGGCGCGCGCTCCGGCCGCGTCGCCTGGCAATATATTCAGGACCTCGCCGGCCGGTTGGGAAAGAAGCTCGCGTGATGCGCGCGAGCCCGCGCCGGCGCACGCCGCTCCTGCTGGCCGCCTTGCTCGTGATCGCGACCTTGAACGGCTGCGGCACCAGGGAAACCGTGCAAGGCGGTGCCGGCGAGAATGGCGGGCACGCGCGGGTGAAGATCGGCGTTCCTTTCTGAGCGCGAGGCCGCGCGCGCTTGATTACGCGCCGAGCTTTTCCCGGATCCATTTGACGATGGTCGGCAAGGTCTCGGGCGTCGTTCCCATATGGCCGGTGGGATAGAACCGCGCCGACTTCACGTCGCCATGCTGCAACAGGAGATACATGTCCTCGATCGGGAAGATCGTGTCTTCCGTGCCGTTGACGAGCAGCAAAGGCGCGCAAGGCTTGTCGAGCACGCCCTGCGTCAGAAGCGAGAAGCGCGGGCTGTTCTCGACCCAATATTCGAAGGTCTCGCCGCCGAAGGCGCAGGCCAAGGTTTCGGCCAGCTCGAACATGTAGGAGCCGTGCTGCGCCTTCTCGATCCATTCGGGCGTGAAGGCGTAATGCGCGCAGCCGCCATGGCACACCGCGGCCGCCAAACGCTCGCGATGGGTGTGCGCGACCTTCGCGCCCCAATAGCCGCCGGTGCTGCCGCCCCAGATCGCGATGCGCTTGGCGTCGATCTCTTGCCGCGTCTCGCACCAATCGAGCACCGCGTCCCACAAGCGCTCGGCATTCTCCGATCCCGGCAGCGGCGCATCGCCGACGCCCGGCATGTCGATGAGCAGGATCGAGAGACCGGCTTTGACCACCGGCGCCGCGACCTCGTAACGGTCCTCCTTGAAACTGTCGATACCGCCCCAGGCGATCACCAGCGGCAAACGCCCGGCATTCTTGGGGCGCATGAGATAGCCGACGGATTTCGTCCCCTCGCCCGGCTTTCCCTTGAACGGCATCTCGACGCGCTCGACCGAGAACGGAAACGAGCGCGCGCCCAAGAGAAACATCTCTTGTGATTTCACATAGGCCACGCGTTTGCCGGGCGAGTTGGGCGCCGGATACCGCGCCATGCGATAGAGCCCATAGGCGTGCAGATAGAGCTGGTTCGCCGCCTTCATGTCGCCGCGTGCCTCGGCCGCGCGCGCCTGTTCTTCATAAGGCCGCGCCGCCGCGCTATAGGCCGCGGCCCATTGCTCGCGATCGAGCGAGGTCAGCTTGGAAAAGACGCCCTGATGATCCTCATAGGCGGTAAAGCCCATCGGATGCAGCGCATTCCTGGCATGGGCTTCCCAATGCTTCCAGATTTCCGCAATCGACCGCGTGTAGCGCTGCATGATCCCTCCCCGCTTTTTCCTTGGGCCCGCTCTTGCTTGGGGCTCATCATGCGGCGGCGCCCGCGCCGGCGTCAATCGCGCGTCGGGGCAACGCAGTCAGCGCTCAGGGAAATGAAATCAGGCGGCCTGGCTGTTCTTGGCGGCGGCGGTCGGCAACCGAATCTGCACGCGCGTGCCGGCGCCCGGCACGCTGCCGATCACCATGTCGCCGTCATGCTGTTCGATGATGCGCTTGACTGTCGGCAGGCCGAGCCCGGTGCCGAAGGCGCGCGTGCTGAAGAGCGGCTCGAAGGCGCGCGCAAGCACGTCGGCTGGCATGCCGGGGCCGGTATCGGCGATGACGATCTCGGCCATCGCGCCGGTCGGCGTCGCGGCCGCATGGGTCGAGACCGTGATGCGCCGCTCGGCGAGATCGGGAGCGTCGAGCATCGCTTCCGCTGCGTTCTCGATCAGATTGGCGATCGCGCAACGCAACCGCTCGGAATCGATCGGCACCAACACGCTTTGCGCCGCAAAGCGCCGCTCGACCGTGATCCGCTCTGGCACCTTTTCCGCGTCGAGGATTTCGCCGAGCCATGTATCGAGACCGAGCGGCGCGGGATTGAGCTCGCGCGTGCCGGCGTAATCGAGCAGATCGTCGATGATGCCGTCGCAACGATCGATGGTGCGCTCGACGCGCGCCATCTGCCGGTCGATCTGAAAACCCTTTTTCTGCGCCGCCTGGTAAATGGCATGGATCGTATTGCGGATGGTGCTCAAGGGATTGCGCAGCTCATGCGCGACCGAGGCCGTGAGCTGGCCCAGGAGCGACAACCGCTCCTGCTTCAAGAGCTCGGCCTCGGCGGCGATGCGGGCGCGCTCGGCTTCGGCCTTTTCGGCGCCCATGCGCGCGATCGCTTCGGTCGTTTGCAATTGACGTTTGAGGAGGTCCGCTTGCTCCTCGCGCATCACCTTATGCGCATGGTTCGTGTAGCTGCGCTCGCGATCGGCCTCGGTATAGGCCGCATCGACGAGAGCGAGCAGCGCGTCGAGATCGAGCGCGCCCGAGGCGCTCGCCCGCCGCACCTGCTTGAGCTGGCGTTCCAATAATTTGTGCATGGTCACATTTCGGCGAAAGTCGTGATCGTCATCGTCTGGTTGTGCAGATCGCAGACTGGCAGATTTTCGAGCGGCGCGATCTCGCCGTAGGAATAGAAGCCGGTGGTGCGGCAATTCCCGCCCAGCACCGCGCTCACCGCCTCGACCTCGTCGCCGATGCGCTGCCCCAGGAGCAGCTTGCGCCCGATGCAGCTGACGAGGATCGCGAGCTTCGCCTCGGGGATCGCGGCTTTCTCGGCGGCGCGCCCGGCGCCGGCGATGAGCTGATCGAAATTGCCGAGCATCACCTGGGCGATATGGCCCTTCGGGATCGTTCCGGCGAAGATCATCGCCTTCTTCATGGCATCGATGCCGACGACGGTGCGCACCAGGCTTTCATCGGGCCGGCCCTTGGGGTGGATGCGCAAGGGAAAGAGCAGCGCACTGGCAGGCAGATTGGCTGCCTCGGCGCCGAGATATTGCTTGTAGAGATCGAGCGCCGGCTCGCCGTCGAGATCGTAGAGAGTGTTGCCGTCGGCGCGCGTGATCACGCGTTCGGGACCGACCGCGTCCCAGCCGCCGACACTGCCGTAGCCGACGCGGATGCGGTCGCCATAGAACCCGACCGCGACCACCTTGCCGCTCGCGGGATTACCGTTGAGGCCGACCTTGGTGCTGCCGAAATTGGCGCCATCGCCGGCGAGCCCTCCCGTCAAGCACAGATCGCGACCGAGCACATGCTGCACCCCGGCGACCAGCTCGGTGCCGTTGACTTGGGTTCCGTCGGACAAGAGAAAGACGTTGTGCAGCCCTTGGGCCGGCAAAGAGGCGGCAATCTTCGCGCCGATATCGAAGGCCGATTTGCCGGGCGCGACCTCGTCCTCGGCGAATTTTACCTGCGTGTGCGCGAACTCGATCGCGGTCGCGACCACGGCGCCGTCATGCACATCGACCGCGGCGATCTCGCCGCCGGTGGTGCAACCGAGGAGTGCCGCGCGCGGATAGGCCGATTTGATGTCGGCAAAACGCTTGCCGTCGTCGAGCGTGCCCGGCGATGCGAAGAACAGGACCAGGGAGGGCGAGATCGGCCCGTCGGATTCGGTAACGGACCAACCTTGCGCGGCGTGCCACACACGCTGCTCGACTTTCATCCGTGGGTTCTCCTTCCGAATGAAGCGTCGCGGCGTGGTAGCACTGCGTGGTTTAATTGCGGGTTAAATTACCGTGTTGCAGTGTCACAATTCGCGGTCCACGCAACCCTGCCTTTTAAAGAGGCATCCCCTCTCAATTTGCGCTTGCGCGCAACGCCGGAAGAAGATCGGTCGGATCGAGCGCGCGCGTGCCCTGGCGGATCTCGAAATGAAGTTGCGGCGCGCTGACCGAGCCGGTCGAGCCCGCCGTGGCGATCTCCTCGCCGCGCTTGACCGTCTGGCCGCGCTTCACCAGCAGCTTGGCATTATGGGCATAGGCGGTCATGTACCCGTCGGGGTGCTTGATGAGCACGAGATTGCCGTAGCCGCGCAGCTCATTGCCGGCATAGGCAACGACGCCGGCATCGGCCGCGCGAACCGGCTCGCCCGCGCGGGCCGCGATGTTGATGCCGTCATTATGGGTGCCCGCCGGGCCCGTGCCGTAGGATTCGAGAATGCGCCCTTGGAGCGGCCAGGCGAAGACGCGGCCGCCGCCCGCCTTCGGCACGGAGGGCGCGGCGAGGCGCGGCGGTTCGGGGGCCGGCTTATCGGGCGGCACGGCCGGGCTCGAAACGGCGGGCGATGATGGCGGCGGCGAAACCGATGGCGCTGGCTCGGGCCGCGCTGCGGGCGTGAGGCTGGCGGTTTTCTCCGGCGGGGTCACCGCGGGCGGAAGGTAGAGAGTCTCGCCGGCGCGGATTGCATAGGGCTCGTCGAGATGATTGACGCGCGCGAGCGTGCTGACCTCGACCCCGTAAAGCCGCGAAATCGCATAGAGCGTCTCGCCCGCTTGAACGACGTGAAAATGAACCTGCGGCAAGGTCAGCCGCGTTCCCGCCGCGAGCCGATAGGGCGCGTCGAGATGATTGGCGTCGATGATCGAGCGCAGCGGCACATCGTAGCGCCGCGAGATCATGTAAAGCGTCTCACCTTGGCCGAGGGCGACCTGATCGGGATGCGAGCGATGCGATTGCGGCGCCGCCACCCGCAGCGCGGGCGCGGCCGGCGCGTTGGTCCGTGACACCGATAGCGGCGCGACCGATGGCGCCGGCGATGCCGGCGGCTGACTCCTCGCGGCGGACACGTTGGTGCCGGCGACGGAGCCGGTGTCGCCCGTCCCGCCACCCATGATGACGGGCGCCGGCGGGCCGGTCCGGACGCAAGCCGACAAGACGGCCAACGCGACCACGGCGAAAGGCAGGATGATCGTCTCAAGGCGCAACGCAAACAATCCCATCGGGCGAGTTTAAGCACGGCGTGAATCGCCGACAACCGCGCGTCGCGCGTCACGACGATTCCCCTCATGGCGAAGATGCAGGGGAACCTGCGGGAATGCAAAGCGTTATAATAAGTGGTTATACAGTTGCTCGAACGCGCGGCCAAGCGCGGGCAGGACGACGAACAGGCGGGATCATCCCTTTGTCGTTACGGATCGAAGACTATGCCTTGATCGGCAATTGCGTCACGAGCGCGCTCGTCGGCCGCAACGGCTCGATCGACTGGCTGCCGCTGCCGCGTTTCGATTCGCCCGCCTGCTTCGCCGCCCTGCTGGGCGAGCGCGGCAATGGCCGCTGGCTGATCGCCCCCGATCATGACGCGCTCCGGGTCGAACGGCGCTACCGGCCCGACACGATGATCCTCGAAACCCGGTTTCATGCCGGCGACAATTGCGTTGTGCTCACCGATTTCATGACCGTGCCGGCCAAGCATGAGACGGTCGAGATCGTCCGCTTGCTGCACGCCGAGCGCGGCAGCATGCGCATGCGCATGGAGGCGATCTTCCGGCTCGATTACGGCAAGGTCATACCCTGGGTTCGCCGCCGCGACGGCGGCATCAACGCCATCGCCGGGCCGGACGCGCTGGCCTTGCGCACGCCCGTTCCACTCGAAGGACGCGACATGACCACGGTCGCGGAATTCACCTTGCATGAGGGTGAGACCGTGCCCTTCGTGCTGACCTGGTATCGCTCGCATCGGCGCGAACCGAAGCCGGTCGATGCCGTCGCTGAACTCGATCAGACCGAGACCTGGTGGCGGCGCTGGGCGCGGCGCAACGAGACGCAAGGCGAATGGCGCGAGGCGACGGGCCGTTCCTTGCTGACCTTGAAGGCACTCACCTATGCGCCGACCGGCGGCATCATCGCGGCGCCGACGACGTCGCTGCCCGAAAAGCTGGGCGGCGTGCGCAATTGGGATTATCGCTATTGCTGGTTGCGCGATGCGACCTTCACGCTTTATGCCTTCCTGCTCGCCGGCTATCGCAGCGAGGCCATGGCTTGGCGCCAATGGCTCTTGCGCGCGATTGCCGGCGCGCCGGCCGAGATCCAGATCATGTATGGGATCGCGGGCGAACGCCGCCTCGCCGAACACGAGCTGCCCTGGCTTGCCGGATATTGCGACAGCGCCCCGGTGCGCGTTGGCAACGCCGCCCACACCCAGCATCAGATCGACGTGTTCGGCGAGATCATGGATGCCCTGCATTCGGCGCGGCTTCACGACATCGAGCCCGAGGACGACGCTCAGCGCGTGCAGGAGCTGCTGCTCGAGCATCTCGAGAGCAGCTGGACGAAACCCGATTCCGGAATCTGGGAAATCCGCGGTCCCCAGCGCCGCCACACCCATTCGGCGATCATGGCCTGGGTGGCCTTCGACCGCGCGGTCCGTTCGATCGAACGCGGTGCCCTGACGGGGCCGATCGAGCGCTGGAAGGACCTGCGCGACATGATTCACGCGGAGATCTGCGCCCGCGCCTATGATTCGGGGCGCGGCGTCTTCGTCCAGCATTACGACGGCAAGGCACTCGACGCCGCATTGCTGCGTATCCCGCTGGTCGGCTTTTTACCGGCCGACGATCCGCGCGTCATTCGCACTGCCGACGCGATCGCGCGCGAGCTCGCGGTCGACGGCCTCATCATGCGCTATCAATCGGAAGACGGCGGCGACGGATTGCCGGCCGGCGAAGGCGCATTCCTCCTCTGCAGCTTCTGGCTCGCCGACAATCTCGCCTTGATGGGGCGGATGGACGAAGCACGCGCGCTGTTCGAGCGCCTGCTGGCGATCCGCAACGATGTCGGACTTCTACCCGAGGAATTCGACCCGCGCACTGGCCGCTTCCTGGGAAATTTTCCGCAAGCCTTCTCGCATGTCGGGCTCGTCAACACCGCGCATAATCTGACCTTGGCGAAGGGCCCGGCGCATCGGCGATCGGCTCGCTAACGCAGTGATGGGCGCCGCCGGTTCGGGCACGCGCTTCATCGCGACGCGTTCAGCGCCTCACCAATTGCGAGCCGATGAAGCCGACACCGAAGGCGATCAAGAGGCTCAACAGCGGACGCTCTTCGACCCGGCGCGTGAGCGCCGCGACCGATTGCTCGCTTTCGGTCGCCAGCGCGCCGTAGAGCCGGCGCGTCTCGCCGGTCACGGTCTCCGTCGCGCTCTCCTTCACATGCTCCATCAGCGCCGCGATATCCTTCTTAAGCGCGCCGATATCCTTGACGATCGCATCGAGATCGTGATTGTCGCCGCTCCGACTGCCATTGCTCATGGTCGCTCCTATGTTCTGCGGGTTCCGTGACCCGATGGTTGCGCTAGGTCCGCCTCACAGCGGCGGCGGCCTGCGTCCGACCATCGACATGACCGCCGCGATGACGAACAGGACCAGGAAGATCAAGAACAGGATCTTCGCGATCTCGGCCGTGGCGACGGCGACGCCGGTGAAGCCGAGCACCCCGGCGATGATTGCGATGACGAAGAAAACCGCTGCCCAGTAAAGCATTCCGCCCTCCGCGCTCAGTGATCCCCGTGCAAATCCTGCCAGCTGCGTTGCAGGCGGCGCGACGCCTCCTCGAAACTCGCGCGTGCCTTGTCCCAGCCTTCGGGCGCGGCGCCTTGCAGTTTCCGCCAATCGGCTTCGACGTCGTCCCAGGCGTGGTCGAGATTGTCGCGCGCCTGCGCGCTGAGCTTGCCGCCCTTTTCTTTTGCCTCGTCCGACCACTGGCTCATGCGATCTTGCCAGCTTTGGAATTCCCGCTTC
>Ga0316624_10000886_pt1 | contig 11103 bp, 9 predicted proteins | sample OWC_Aug_N3_C1_D5_FD_207657 | JGI IMG/M metagenome (GOLD analysis project Ga0316624, IMG submission 207657) | Wetland soil microbial communities from Old Woman Creek delta, Ohio, United States - OWC_Aug_N3_C1_D5_A | ecosystem: Environmental > Terrestrial > Soil > Wetlands | place: USA: Ohio...
CAGGCGATATCGCGCAACATCCCTTGCTGGCGGCGCTCGGCCCCGAGCCGCTGCAGGCGGAATTCGATGCCGAACACCTCTATGCGGCCACGCGCCGGCGCAAGGCCGCGATCAAGCTGGTCATCATGGACAATCATGTGGTGGTCGGCGTGGGCAACATCTACGCCAATGAAGCGCTGTTCCGCGCCGGGATCCGGCCGCAACTTGCCGCAGGCAAACTCAGCAAGGAGCGCTGTGCGCGCTTGGTTGAAACGATCAGGGAGGTATTGCGGGCGGCGATCAAAAAAGGCGGCAGCAGCCTGCGCGATTATGTCGACAGCCACGGCAAACAAGGCTACTTCCAGCAACACTACTTCGTTTACGCCAGGACGGGAGAACCCTGCCGCCGTTGCGGCACTGCCATCAAACAGCTACGGCAGGGGCAGCGTTCCACCTTCTATTGCCCAAGTTGCCAGAGGTGAATGCCGTCGGAAATTCAACGGCAATCATTTTGCCGACTATGTAGTCCTTACTACAGTATTTCTTGTATTGATCCGAAAAAATGTGGGGGCTATTCTCTTTTTGTGATTAACCACAAGGCGATCCCCACAACATGATAGCCACCAGCCCAACGTCACCCACAGCGACCATACCCGATCATCAACGCGTACTCGTTACCGGCGTAGGAGGGCCGTCCGGCAAGGCCGCTACCGCCGCATTGAAAGCGCGCGGTTTTTTTGTTCTCGGCGTCGACATGAACATTGTGCCGAGTGACGCCAACCAGTTCGCCCAGGTTCCCGCGTCGCTCAGCACCTCCTATCCGGAAATGCTGCGCCATCTGATTCGCGAACACCGCATCGGCTGGCTGTTCCCGACCGTTGCGGAGGAACTGGTGGGCATTGCCAAGCTCGCACCCGAATTGCGCGCGCAAGGCGTCGCAGTGTTCATATCCGATCCGGCGGCGGTCGGCATCTGCCACGACAAATGGGAGACGGCGCAGGCCTTGCATGCGCGCGGCATCTCGGTGCCGGCGAGTGCCGTAGGCACCCCTGATGACCCATCGGTCCGCTCGCTCGGTTTCCCCGCTGTCTCGCGGCCGCGCGTCGGCCGCGGCGGGCGCGGTGTTGTCGTGCATGACGGGCCAGGAATCGCACCGGCGGTGACGGAACCGATCTGGCAGGAATTTATGGGGGGCACCGAGTATGATGTGTTGCTCGTACGTCACCCGGACGCCCCCCAGCGCGTGATCATGTGCCAGGTGTTTGAAAAAACCATGCTCAAGGAAGGCCGCGTCGGCAACGCTGTTGAAGTCAAGGCTGTCGATGCGCCTGATATCGCGGCCCTCGCCGCGGATGCCGCACGTGCGCTCTCGCTCACCGGCCCCCTCGACATGGACATCCGTCGCGGGCGCGATGGCGCGCCGAGGCTGCTGGAGATCAACGCCCGCATTGGGGCGCACTCATTGAAAGCCCCTGCGCTTTTTAACGTGCTGGTGGAGCTGGTGCAACAAGGCCATCGCGGATGATCGTTGAGAGTGCACTCTTTGCCTTCTTCTTTTTCGGTGCCGTCTGCTTCTATTTCGGACTGATTTCGCTCGCGTATTACCCGCTGGCGCTGAGCTACCCGCGTTGGGAAAAACGCCTGTTCCAACGCGCGCAAGCCCAGAATTACACACCCTCGGTAAGCGTCCTGGTTCCCGCCTTCAACGAGGAAAACACGATCTCCATCAGCCTGCAATCGATGCTCGCCTCGGATTACCCGGATTTCGAAATTATTGTCATCAACGACGGTTCGACCGACCGTACCGAGGACGAACTGCAGGCTTTGCTCGGCGACCCGCGGTTGCGCTATGTCAGCAAGGAAAACGGCGGCAAAGCATCGGCGCTCAACCTCGGGCTGGCGCAGGCAAAGGGGGAAATCGTGCTTTTCACCGACGCCGACTCCCTGTTCGAGCCCGAAACGATCCGCAATGGCATAACCTATTTCGTCGACCCCAGCGTCGGTGCGGTGAGCGGCAATGACACAGTGCTCGCGCCGCAGGGGCCGCTGCAGAAAATGCTGCTCATCACCTCGCACATCGGCACCGGCTTCGTGCGCCGCGCGCTGTCACGCATCGGCGTGTTGCAGATCATCTCCGGCAACCTGGGACTGGTGCGTACCGAGACACTGCGGCGGATTGGTGGCTTCCGCGAGGTGTGGGGAGAGGATCTTGAGGTGACATTGCGGCTCAAGCGCAACGGCGTGCGCGTGGTGTATGGCGCATCCACACGCGTGCTGGCCGAGTGTCCAAGCACGCTCCGTGCCTTGTGGAAGCAGCGCGTGCGCTGGCTGCGCAGTTACATCAAGATCCTGCGCATGCACCGCGGTCTGGTGGGCAACCCGCGCTACGGCTGGTTTGGGCCGTTCCTCGCGTTCAATTTCATTAACATGATCATGGTTCCGGTTGCGCAGGTGGTGGCGCTGCTGCTGCTGCCGTTTGCCTGGTGGCTGGGTAAGTTCCACCTCCATGGCTTCGAGTGGATCGCCTACCTCGGTCTCGGCTTCCTCGTCGCAGCCGCAGTGGTGGCCATCCTGCTCGACAAGACCCCCCGCGACCTGGTGTATCTGCCCTATGCCGCGTTGCTGCTGTTCTTTTCGCACTTTTACAACGCAATCGTGCTGTACTCGATCTGGGCCGAGCTTCGCGCGCGCGAGGAGGCCTGGAACAAGCTCGAACGGCGCGACATGCGCACGGACGTTGCCGATCGGCGCAAAGGCCGCGCAACTTATGTCACCAAGCTGCTGGCATTCGCGGGAATCGCGCTCGGCATTTACTATTTGTGGCGGGCGCCCGAGGCGCACGGCGCGGAGGACGCAAGCCCGCCCGCCAGCGCGCTCGTGCAACAGGCGGGCACCACTGCGATCGCAATACATTTCGACGCCTATCGGAACTGGCGTGATGCCTACGAAAATCTGCTCGCGGCCCCGCAGGCTCGCTACCTAAACCGCGTGGCAGTCTCTGCGGGGCGCGCCGACTGGACCTACTTCCGCTGGGCCGGGAACGAGTCGTGGTGGAGCTCGGCGCAGACCGCGGCCGACACCGACATGCTGGAGCACACTCTCGCGGTATTGCGCCAGCATGGCTACCACACCACCGCGATCCTCGATGTTTTCGGGGAACGCTATCTGGAGCGCTATCCAGCCGCCGCGGCGCGCGATATCGACGGCAAGCGCAGCAAGGAGATCATCTGCTCGACGGAACTGGCCGAGGGCGCCGCCGGAGATCATCTGATCCACGCAGCCGAAGCACTTGCGGCCACCACTCAGGCCGATACCGTGGCAATTACCGAACTGTTCTACGACAAGCACTGTTATGACGACCGCTGCCTGCTGGCGTTCAAGAAAGCCACCGGCCGAGCCGACTGGCCGCGAAACGCCAAAGGCATGATCGATTACCGTGATCCCAGCATCGGCGCCTGGCGTTCGCGCCAGGTTGCGGCCATCGTTGCGCGGCTCGGCAAAGTCGTCCATGCCCATGGCAAGAAACTCGCGCTCGACGTAAAAGTGAGCAATGGCGATGTCATGCGGGACTCGCTGGAAAATGGCCAGGACTATCACTTGCTCGCCCCGTATGTCGATGAGTTCGTGGTGTGGGATTACTTCGCGCTCGAAGGCGACCCGCCCGAGCGCAGTGCGCGCGTGGCGGCCTACTTTGATGATGAATTTGGCGCTGACAAGTTTTATCTCTCGATTGGCCTGTGGGATCGCTCGGGCACCCTCCCCAGCGAAAAGCTCGCGCGCGCGCTGCGCTCGGCGCAAGAAGGCGGCGCAACCAAGGTGTGGATCACGCCGGCCGAAAAAATGACGACGGCGCACTGGAAAGCGCTTGCCGACGCGGTGCGCAACGCCAATCCGGGTATTGAATAGGGGCCCCGCCTCAAGGCGCAAGCTTGAGCGAGCGATAGCCGGCACGGTTGGTGTTGTCGAAACTGCCCCAGGCGAAACGAGCGAATTCAGCACCGGGCGTGTGATACGACACTTTCGGCTTGCCGTCGCGGTCGTTCACAATGATATTGAGCGGGATGGTGTCGCCTGCCTTCCAGCCAATGGCCGAGAGCCGAATGGCAAACTCGAACACATAACCGCCGCCGGCACGCGTCGGCTCCTCGTAAGGACCGCGCAGGCGTGCACCCCACTCCCCCGAATCGTACATCTGGTCAGTCGCCACCGGCGGATTCGCCGACCAGCGCAGGCGATAATGCTTCAACTTGCCTGAAGGAGTCGCGACCGAAAACGAGTACAGCCCATCCGAATTTTCGGGCACGGCATCGGACTCGACGTAACCATCATAGGACGCCAATGCCACATAGAGCATGGCGCCGTCATGAAAAAAAAGCAGTTGAAAGGGGGTTGGATCCATGGCGTAGGTATCGGCGACCCAACGCTTGAACTCCGTGTACGGCAAGCGCGCAGCCAAACGCCACATTGGCTCGCTAAGGCGACCATCCAGGATTACCGTGCCGGACAGACGCGGTACCACAACTTCATCGGCACTCAATGCAGTCATCGGGACGGCCTGCGCGAGAACTGCGCAGAGCAGCCAGTGCTTCATGAGGGTGCCTTCTCGAGCACACGCATCACCTCGAATCCTTCAGCCAATGGCACGCGCGCCTGAGTGCCGCGGAATCCCGCCATGGCGCGGACCACCGAGGACGCCGCGTAGGGCTTGCCCATCTGCGTCTTGTGGCACGCCAGCGCCGCGATCTTGCCTTCGATATGGTGGCCCACATCAAAGAAATAGCCGGGGTGGAAGGCGGGCGGCGTGTTGGGATTCTCATAACACAGGATGGTGTATGCCCCGCGCGCTGCCTCGCGCGTGGCCTCGAATACCGTGCGGTGGTCGGTATGCACGTCATGACCGTTGTGGGTAAAGATGATGTCCGGCCGCCAGCGCGCCAGCGCCTCTTCGATGACCACGCGGATTTCCGCTTTGTGCTCATGCAGCAACGTGTCCGGAAAATTGTGCACCGCGATGTCGGACAGCGCAATCACCCGCGCCGCGGCACTTGCCTCCTCGATGCGCACCCTGTCCTTGTTGGTTTCGTTATGGCCTTGCTCGCCGCCGGTGAGCACCAAGCCGTAGGTTGTCGCCCCTTCCTCGCGCAGCCGCAGTATCGTGGCCCCGCAGCCGAACTCGACATCGTCCGGATGAGCACCAATCGCGAGGACGGTTTTTTGTCGCTGCGGCCGCTCAAAACGCAGCCGCCAGACCAGAATCAATGTGAGCAGGACGCCCAATGCCAGCGGATCCAGCAGTTGCGCGGCAGTCGAGAACTCCTGATAGTATGAACCTGCGTACAGCACATCCACATAGACAGCGCCGATCAGCAAGCCGAGCAGCGGAAGTGCCGGCAGCAGGACGCGCGCAGTGAGCTGGCGGCGGCGCAAGACACGGCGCTCGCGCTGGATATGAATCGCGAGCACGAACAGAATCACGACAAAAATCACCGGCTCACTCAGTTCAATCATCTCCTTGAAGCTCAATGATTTCTGCGCCGCCACCCGCGCCAGCTCATTGGCAGGGCGCGAGTCTGCCGGGAACCTGATCATCGCATCACGCAATATTTTTTCGGCCTCCGCATACTGATGATTATTCCGGTAAACGCCGGCCACGCCGAGATACGCATCCATGCTGTCCGAATCGAGGCTCAGCACCTTTTCGTAGCTTTCGCGCGCCTGCTGCGAATGCCCATTCCAGGCATAGGCCTGGGCAAGCTTGAGCCAGTATCCCGCGTTGTCCGGGGCGATTTTCACCAGTGTCTCGTAGGCCTTCATCGCGGCGACAGCATCGCCCTTCCACGCCAGGACATTAGCGCGGTCGGCCATGAGCTCCGGGTTCCGCACGTCGATCATGAGTCCGTGGTCCAGCTTGGCCAGTGCTGAGTCGTAGCGCCCCTGCCACGCCTCAAGAATCCCCAGGTGCCGCAATGCCTCGATGTTGCGCGGCTCGCTTGCCAGCACGCCCTCATACTGCATCGCCGCCTCGCGGTAACGCCGGTCCCAGGCCAGTGTCTGGCCGTAGTCAACGCGGATCGCGTTATCGCGCGGGTAGCGCTGCAGCAGCTGGTTATAGTGCTGCGTTGCTTCCTTGTAATTTCCGCTCCAGGCGTAAACCAGCGCCAGGTGATGCTGGATATTTTTGGTGTCCTGCTGGGCGTGACGCAATGCCAGGTTAATCGCGTCCAGCGCTTCCGTGAAGCGTTGTGCGTGAGCCAGCGCCATGCCGTAGCGGTCCCACGCCTCGGTCGAGCTCGGGTTTGCGCTCGCCATCCGCTCAAGCTCGGCGAGCGATTTCTCGGCCGCAGCACAAGGGAACGCTGCGAGAAATGTAGCTATTGCAAGAAGGAGAGGCGCCCACATGTCCGTTATCCAAGCCAATATCAGAAGCGGTAGGAAACTGAAGCCAGCCCGTAATTGCCGCTCGCGCTACCGCGTTTCGCATATTTCACACCGACCTCGCTCCACCAGTGGCTGTTCGGCACGTAGCGGGCAGCGAGGTAGTAGCCGGTCTGATTGAAGCCGGTCTTGAACTCATCGGCGCGATAGCGGCCGAGTACCGACCAGGTGTCGGTAAGCGAGTAACCCGCTTCGGCAATGCTCGTAGCCTTCATGGAATTGTCGAGATCGGGATTGGTGATGTACTTTGCGCCAAGGTTCAGGCGGCTGGTCGCATCCCACTGAAATCCAACCTTGACCAGGCTGCGATTGGTGAGCTGCGAAGTACTGGTCGCATTGCTGTCCAGGTCACGCAGCCAGCCGGCGCCGAGCAGGGTGGAGAAAGCCGGGCTCCAGCGCGTGTTGAGCTCGGCCTCCACCTTGTGCGCGTTGAAGCTAGCCCGCGAGACCCTGAGTATGGTCGGGCGTATCGTGTAGCGTATCGCGAAAATCTGCTGCTGGCTGAGCGGCACGGTGTAACGGACGCGATACTCCTCGTAGGTGTCAATGCTGGCGTAGCCTAGCGACGAGTCAGGCACGTAGTACTGATACGCCGAAGTGCGGGCCGAGACGTCGAGCATGCGGTTCAGCCCGAAATAGTGCGTATAGAAGAGCTTCTGGTCTCTGCGGGTATATATCTTGGAATTGCCGAGCTGCGGCGCGATGCTGGTTTCGTCCTGATATTCCGCGCCGATTTCCTCCCGCGCGCCGAAAGGCAGAATGGCGCCCGCCTGACGCGACTCGAACGAGAGGTCAGTTTCCCAGAACATGTAGAGGCGCGGATTCCGCTGGCGGCGGAAGTCGTAAGCCGCTTGCTGCACGCTGCTATCGCCCGGCCACAACTTTGCAGCCTGTTCATAGTATTTGTCGGCGCTCGCGAGATCGTGGTCAAGGGCGTAGGTAGCGGCAAGCCCCAGCAGGCCACCGGCTTCCTGCGGGGCCACCGTGCGCACCTGTTGGTAGGTATCCTTGGCCTCGGCAATATTTCCCTGCCAGCGACGCACCGTGCCGATACCCAGCAAGGCTTCGGTATTATTCGGGTGGCGCTTGAGCACTGTCTCGTATTCGCCGATCGCGCGTTCCCATTGGCGGTTCTTTGCGAGCGCACTCGCCAGCTCGAGGCGTAGTGTCAGCGATGTCGGATTATTCTCAACCAGTTGTTCATACGCAGAGGCGGCCGCGGCAAAATCTCCGCGGCGAACGGCACTGGCAGCATCATCCTCGGTGTCAGCGGTTGCGGCCGTGGTAGAGCAGACCATGGCACAGCCAAGTGTGAACGTTGCAAGGGTTCGATTCATTTGCATTACCACCCTATGGTGAATTAAGCGTGCAAATTTCGTCTCCAACAGTCCATCTGAAGGGCGTTTGGCTGAACGGCTGAGTGTTATCGAGTTTGTCAGACTGGGCCGAGCGTGCGATCTATCTCAAAATCCCATGCTTCCGACGGTTGGAATAAATGAGTTAAACCGTCTCAGCCTTACCCCTTTGTCGTTCGCCATCTCCACTTGTGTCATCAAATGTGTAGCCTTCGATGCAAGCCTCCCGGTGGACAGGTTACGCGTGCCAAGGTCAGTGATGATCCAGTCTTGCACCTTGGTCTGCGATCATGGTCAGCAGCTTTTGCTATTACCTATCCTCGTTATTCGTACGACTAAATCGCGTGCAGCACAGGGCAAATACTAAGGTAGAAATTGATGCAAAAATATACGATGAATTACTGAGTTGCCCCTAAGGCAAACACCTTACTTGCAGAATCCCGGAAGCTGCATTCCATCTGAACAAATGCAGTTCCCGCGCAGCACCGAACTGGCAAGCGGGTTATTTCGCAAGAAGCAAAAAGGCCCGCGCCAGGGCGCGGGCCTTTTTGCCAGTAGCGGATGTTACTTCTTCTCCGCCATCAACTTTTCATACTTGGCCTGCAACTGTGCCTTGCTCTCGACATGCGCCGGATCATGCGGAATGCAATCGACTGGGCACACTTCAACGCATTGCGGCGTGTCATAGTGGCCTACACATTCGGTACACCTGCTGGGGTCGATGACGTAAATCGTCTCGCCTTGCGAGATGGCCTCGTTCGGGCATTCCGGCTCGCATACATCACAATTGATACATTCATCGGTAATCATTAATGCCATTTCTACTCTCCTTAACGTTGATACTTTTCTTTCAATTTCTCCGCCACCAGCGGCGAAACGAACTTGCTCACATCACCGCCAAAACGCGCGATTTCGCGCACGATGCTGGCGGATATGAACGTGTATTGCTCTGCCGGCGTCAAGAACATAGTTTCGACATCGGGATGCAGTGTTCGGTTCATTCCCGCCATCTGAAACTCATACTCGAAATCCGAAACCGCGCGCAGTCCGCGCAACACCACGCGCGCATTCTTCGAGCGCACATAACTCATCAGCAGGTTATCGAAACCTTCGACCTTGACGTTGTCCAGCCCGGCAAAGACCTCTCTGGCCATCGCCACGCGCTCGTCCAGGGTGAACAGCGTCGCACTACGGCTGGCCGCAACGGCCACCACCACTTCGCCGAACAGGCCGGCAGCACGGCGCACCACGTCTTCATGTCCACGCGTGATGGGGTCGAAAGTCCCCGGATATACCACTTTGATCATGCTTGCTCACGCTCCAACAATTGATAATGCACCGCGCCCGCCTTGGCGCGCTTGGCCACTCGCCAAGTGGCATCCGGTTCAAATGGAATGCCGCTTTCCAGGTAGATCTTGCCGTCTTGCGCCAAACTATGCTCCAGCAGCGGCAGAAGTTGGGGCAGGTAATCGCTCTTAAAGGGGGGGTCGAGAAATATGACGTCGAACTGTCCGTTTTCTTGCCGGGCGAATTTTAGCCCATCCTCGCAACGCAAGGCTACATTGCTCAGCGCCAGCTTCTTGGCATTCGCCTGCAAAGACTGATAAACCGTGCGGTTATTCTCCACCAGCAGTACCTGCTCGGCGCCGCGCGAAGCGGCCTCGAAACCCAATGCGCCGCTGCCCGCGAACAAGTCCAGGCAGCGCTTGCCGTAGAGCGTCTGCCCCAGCCAGTTGAACAGGGTCTCGCGCACCCGGTCCGGGGTGGGGCGCAAGCCTTCGGCATCCGGAAATTCGATGAGGCGGCTGCGATGCGTACCGCCGATGATGCGAACCTTATTGATTTGCCTGCTCCACCCCGGCTTCCGCCGGCGCCGCCTGGGCGGAAGCCGGTACCGCGCCAACCGCCTCGGGCGCCCCGACGATCACCGTCGCCAGCGCATCCGGATCGATGCGGCGTTTGAACGCATCTTGAATCTGCCTGGTGGTGACCTTGTTCACCTTGGCGGGGAAGTCGTCCAGATAGGTCAGCGGCAGTTCGTAAAAGCCGATCACGCTCAGGTACTCGAGTATTTTCTTGTTGCTGTCGATGCGCAGCGGGAAGCCGCCGATGATGTTCTGCTTTGCGGCACGCAACTCCTTCTCGGTCACGCCCTTGTCCACGAAGGTGCGCAAGGTTTGCCGCACCACACGCAGCGACTCGTCCGCCTGTTCCTTCTTGGTTTGCAGGCCGATCTGGAATGCGCCCGGCTGCTGCATCGGCATGAAGTAGCTATACACGCTGTAGGCCATGCCGCGCTTTTCGCGCACCTCGTTCATCAGGCGCGAAACGAAGCCGCCACCGCCGAGAATATAGTTGCCGACATACAGCGGGAAATAATCCTCGTCGTTGCGCGCCATACCAGGGGTGCCGATCAGAATGTGGCTCTGGCTGGCCGGATGGGCGATGCGCTGCTCGCTGGGCTTGATGCGGATCAGCACCGCGGGCACCTGCGCATCGGCGTCACCGGTCGGCAGATTGGCCGTCAGACGCTGCGCGATGGCTTCGGCCTGCGCCCGCGAAATATCGCCCATCAGCGCGACCACCGCATGCTTGGCGCTGTAGTGGTCATGATAGAAACTCTCCAGTTCGGAACGCTGTATGCTCTCCACGTCGGACACCTCAGTATGCCAACCGTAGGGATGCGCACCGAACACGGCCTTGCCGAACGCCTTGTCGGCAATGCTCTCCGGCTGCGTCTCCGCCTCTTTCAGCGCCGCGATCAACCGCGCTTTCTCGCGCGCCAGAATCGGCTCCGGAAACAGCGGCTGCTGCAGACAGCGCGCCAGAATATCCAGCGCCGCATCGCGCTCCGCCTCACTGCTCAGAGTACGCAGCACCAGGCCGGCACGATCCGCGTCGAATTGCCCGCTCAGCTGCGCGCCAACATCCGCCAGCTTGCGCGCAATGTCGTCCTCATCCATGCCCTGCACACCGAGGTCGAGCATGCCGTAGGTCACGCTCGCCACGCCGACTTTGCCCGCCACATCGAAGCCGCTGCCGGCGGGAAAATCCACCGCCACATCGAGCATCGGCAGGCCATGGTCTTCCACGAAATACACCTTGGCACCGCTAGGTGCCTGCCAGTGCTGGATCTGCGGATTGGCGAGTGCAGCGCCTGCCGCACCCAACAAGACAGCGAGAGAAAAGAATTTAGCGAGCATCGAACGCTCCTCGGGCATGCTTGGGTTTATCAGACAACGGCTGCGGATCGAGCACGGCAACCGTCAGTTGATCATCGTTGAATATTTCGCGCGCCACTTCCTGCACTTGCTGCGCCGTGACCGCCTGCAAT
>Ga0316624_10000887_pt1 | contig 11084 bp, 9 predicted proteins | sample OWC_Aug_N3_C1_D5_FD_207657 | JGI IMG/M metagenome (GOLD analysis project Ga0316624, IMG submission 207657) | Wetland soil microbial communities from Old Woman Creek delta, Ohio, United States - OWC_Aug_N3_C1_D5_A | ecosystem: Environmental > Terrestrial > Soil > Wetlands | place: USA: Ohio...
GATCTTCTCAAGGGCCGCCATTCATCCCATCCAGTATACGCTCATCGGACTCGCCATCATTCTCTTCTATATCATCCTTCTCTCTCTGTCAGAACAGATCCCTTTTAACGTTTCCTATGCCGCCTCAAGCGTAGCGGTGATCCTTCTGATATCCGCCTACGCAAAAAGCGTTCTTAAGACAAAGAAGGCTTCTGCCGTCATCGGAGGTATCCTCGCGGGTCTGTACCTCTTCCTCTTTGTGACGCTTCAGCTCGAAGACTATGCATTGGTCCTTGGCAGCATCGGTCTGTTTGTCATCCTTGCCGTAGTCATGTTCCTGACCAGGCGTATCGACTGGTTTGAAATCGGAGGTATGGGCAACGAGCAGAAGACCCGCTCTCTCAAGAAAGAAAATGATTTCGTTGGGACCCAGAAATAGGAGGGGTTAAGAGGTCATAGAATTCTGTTGTATTCAAAACGGATTCTGTGTAGCATAGGGGGCAAGAAGGTACGCATCCCGTCCGAATTCCTGAAAAGGTGCCGAATCAGCCATGAAACCAAGAATTCTCATCGTAGAAGATGAACCTGCCATCGCTGACACCATCCAGTATGCGCTTGAAACGGATGGCTTCAGCACAACCTGTCTCATCTCGGGGCAGGGAGTCAAATCCTTTCTCTCCAAAGAGTCGGTGGATCTCATCCTCCTGGATATCGGTCTCCCTGACATGAGCGGGTTTGATCTTTGCAAGGAGATCAGAAAAACATCGAACATTCCCATCCTTTTTCTAACCGCAAGGGCTGATGAGGTCGACAAGGTCGTTGGGCTCGAGATCGGAGGAGATGATTATATGACCAAACCCTTCAGCCCCAGGGAGTTGTCCGCAAGGGTCAAGGCGATCCTTCGCAGAGCCCGGCGGTCTCCTCCTTCTGGGATGCCGGAGCAGGCCTTTTACGTTGATGAGTCTAGACGACAGATCCAGTATTTCGGAAACCCTCTGGAGCTTTCCCGGTACGAGTATGCATTACTAAAGACCTTCATTCGACGGCCGGGCCACGTTTTCTCGAGAGATCAATTAATGGAGTTGTGCTGGGACGAACCGGAAACCAGCCTGGATCGGACTGTAGACGCTCACATCAAGAACATTCGAAGCAAGCTTAGAAGCATCCAACCCGACCTGGATCCCATCGTAACCCACCGCGGCATGGGATATTCTTTGAAAGAGGAGCTATGAGACTCGGCACCCGTATTTTTATCTGTTATCTGGTAATTTTTATTGTCTGTTTCTACTATCCCGTCAACTGGACGTTGAGAACCCTGCGCGTCCGTTATCTCGAGGGCGTGGAGGATTCTTTAGTGGATCAGGCCAATATCTTGGCGGCGATGGTAGGCAGCCAAATGGGATCGAAGGAATTCAAGCCGGAAGAACTATACAAAACCTTTGAGAGCATCCATCGGCGTCCATTGTTCGCGAAGATCTACGATTTCGACAAGACCCGTGTGGATACGCGGGTGTACATCACCGACGCGTATGGAAAGGTCCTTTTTGATTCGGAAGACAGAAGCCTCATCGGAGCGGACTATTCAAATTGGCGGGACATTAAACTGACCCTTGACGGGAAGTACGGGGCGCGGTCGACGAGGCAGAACCCCAAAGATGAGACTTCCACTGTTCTCTATGTTGCATCCCCCATCATCGTGGACGGTAAAATGGCGGGGGTGCTGACCGTTGCGAAACCGACAAACACGATCAACAATTTTCTGAAGAGTGCGAGACCTCGACTCTTGACGATGTTTGGGATTTTCGGAGCAGCAGCAGTTCTCCTCAGCCTTTTCGTTTCAATCTGGATCACGCGGCCGATTCGAAGACTGACACGGTATGCGAATGATGCCAGGGAAGGCAGGAGGACTTCCTTTCCAAGCCTGGATCGAAGTGAGATCGGGGAGATGGGCAAGGCCTTTGAGAAGATGCGAGAAGCCCTGGAAGGAAAAAGGTATGTGGAGGAGTACATCCATTCCTTCACCCACGAGATTAAGAGTCCCCTCTCTGCGATTCGAGGGGCGGCTGAACTTCTCGGAGGAGAAATGGATCCTCAACAACAGACCCATTTTTTGGCGAATATCCGTAACGAAGCGAGCCGAATTCAAAACATCGTCGACCGGATGCTGGAGCTCTCCAAGCTGGAGAATCTCAAGAGTCTTGAAAAGAAGGAAAGGATCTTGATCCGCTCTCTGATAAAGACAGTGCTTGAAAGCAAACAGATTCTCCTGTCGAAAAAGGGGCTCCGTGTTACGTCCCATTTTCATTCGGATGCTCTAATCGAAGGAGACACCTTCCTCCTTTATCAGGCCCTTTCGAACCTTATCCAAAATGCGATTGACTTCGGCCCGGATGGAAGCCAGATTGAATTGGCGGGCCAAATGGAGGCAGGGAGATTTCGATTCTCAGTAAGGGACTACGGCCCGGGGATACCCGAATATGCGAAGCCAAGAGTATTCGAAAGGTTCTTCTCTCTTCAGAGGCCGAACACGGGTGAGAAGAGCACGGGACTTGGCCTAAACTTCGCCAGAGAGGTGGCTGCGCTCCATCAGGGAGAAGTCAATCTGGACAACTGCCCTGAGGGCGGGGTCCGCGCCACCCTGACACTCCCCTATGTCACAGTGAAGTAAAGAACCCCGCCTACAAGGCGGGGCTTTAAGGCCTAAATTCATCAACGAAAAGACGAGATCCCGAAATCGTTAGATCGAAGTCGACAGACCCTGAACTTGTTTCAGCATCTGGTTTGCCTATTTTCTTCTTTGAGCGGGCACCTTTCATCCCCCCACAGGGGGTTTTAAGGTGCTAATTTAATAAATGGACTCTGGTGGTGAAAATATTTTAGAATTTCACAAGAGGATTTGATGCCGCTAAAGGAATGGTTTCCATCACCAGATGATATGCGGGATGATATGAATGCAAAGCCCTGGGGGTTATGGCCAACCCTCGGGTATTCGGCGATCATCCTCGCTCTCTATTTTGTCGTTCAAATTCTCGTTGCAGCGGCCTTCGTTTCCGTCGCGAAGACCGAACATCCGGATTTGGATCTGGAAGTCTATGCGAAAAGCCTCTCCTCCGATGGATTTTGTATCGGCGTCATGGCGGTTGTTTCAGGGCTGATTTGCACCCCTTTGACTCTCTTGTTCACAAAACTTCGCAAGACTCTCTCCGTCAAGGAATATATTGGTTTTAAGGAGCCTTTGAACAGAGAGTGGGCCCAATGGATTCCTATTCTCGCGGTTTTTTTGCTTCTATCCGATGGGGTGAGTCTGCTCCTTCATCAACCGCTTGTCCCTCCTTTCATGGTCGATGCTTATAAAACCGCTTCATCCCTTCCCATCCTCCTCTTTGCGATTGTCGTTGTGGCACCGATCTTTGAAGAGATCTTCTTCCGGGGATTTCTCTTCCAGGGGATTCGATACTCTCGAATCGGTCCCATCGGAGCGGTTGGAATTACTTCCTTGGTTTGGGCCGTCATCCATCTCCAGTACGATATGTACGGCATGGCGACCATTCTTGCCCTTGGCCTCCTGTTTGGAATAGCGCGGCTAAGAACGGATTCAATTCATCTTCTGATAGTCATGCATTCCTTCGTGGGCCTTGTGGCTACGCTGGAAACCGCTTTCTATGTCCGTTCCCTGGGTTAGAAAATAGGGACACATCCCATTTTTCACGTTTCGACTTTGATCTTCCTGCCAACCGGGAACTAAACCACCCACCCCTGCCTCGGAGCGTGGAGTTCTTGATCGTGTTGTCGACCTAAAGGCGACTCGAGCGGTTCTTGTTCTCTTGGATGTTTTTCCTGCCCCGGTTTTCATCGGGATAAATTCCAGCAGGAATCCAGTCTCTTCTTGATACCGGCCTGGATTCCCATCTTCACGGGAATGACAATCCTAATGCCATTTAATGATGGATGCATATGGTCGGCCTATAGTGAGGGGGAAGCTTCTATTCGACAATAATCTCGATCGAATCACCCTTCTTAAAAGGAGTGACGGCTGTAATCCGGTGTCTCCCTCTTTCTAATTGCCAGTAAGTATGATAGGGAGGCCTTCCCCTTGTATAATGTATTCCATCCGCCAGGAGATACAAATCACGGAGAGGGAAAGATGGGGACATCGTTGACTGAGTTGAACGGACACTCAGGAATTGACGCCATTACGCAGCACGTCCTTGGAGAAGTGTGGATAGAGAAAAGGCAGGGAAGGCCCTGCCTTCTCTGATGCATCATCCAACCGCAATCTTATTCAACAGTGAAATTCGTTATAACCGATCCTACCCCGTTCTTTACCTCCAGTGCATTGGATCCCGGAGCAAGACCCTTGGGTACGATGAACCGAATCAAACTCTCCCCCGTCGTTGGAACCATCGTCCATCGGAGAACCCTACAATTCTTCCCTCCCAAAGTAACCTTCCCCTTCTTCGACCCAAAGAAGAAGCCATTGAGGGTGATCTGGTCTGCAGCGGATCCACTGGCTGGGTCAACAAACTTGATCTCCGGGGTCTTCACGATGAAACCATCCTCGAAAACGACTGCCTCAGCTCCTTTAGGCTCGATCGTGATGTCATAGGTGCCGGGGGAAAGCGGCTTTGCGAGGCGGCCCCAGATCCAGGTATCCTTCCATTTCAGAACCGTAAGACCGATACTTTCGAGAAGGACTTTCCTTTTCGCTGTGCCAAATCCGGAGTCGATGATGATGATTTCCGTGCCCACCGTCCCGACTCTTGGATAGACCGGTGAAGTTTCACACGCTCCGATGTCAGGAGCAGACCCAAAAACCCTTGGATTCCCGTTAAGATCAACGGCCGGTAGGCCCGGAGGGTCGGGGACCGCCGGAGGGCTTTATGCTCTGTTTCAGATGGAGAATAGCCAAAGTTCCCCTCGTAGGTTCCCGCAGCAAGGTAAATGACGTCATCCTCCCCGTTATTTTCGGTCGTATTGAGGGCATCCTTAAATTCGATAACATTGGTTACATGAAATTCTGCCGCAACCGATTGGGATGCTAATATCGCTGACGCCAAAAGGGCCACAACCGTTACCCACAAAGACAAATTCTTCTCCATTTTTGCAGTCTCCTCTCCCCTTTCTTTGTTTAACGAGAAAACATGATATTCCATTATACTTGCGGGGTCAATAGCTGCGGCAGTAGAACTATCACTCTTCTCCAAATTAATGTTTTGTCTATGCAGAGGCGTTACACCATGAAACTGTAGTGTAGCCCTTTATGGGCGTAAAAGAACGGGCACAAGGCCCTGCATTACAGGACAGATTGCCCTTGCAATCCACCCCCCACCCTCAACCTGTAAGAAAGGCATAGGCCGAGCTAAACGCCCTGAGACTGTTTAATTCAGATCTTCCGGGGAGGCGTCGAAATCTTCCATATCACTTTCGGACCCCAACCCGTCTTGATAAACGCGCTCACGGTGGCATCGAAAATAGGCAGGCCAGTCTCGCGTATTGCAGTCATAGGCCTTTTCAAGCCTGATTTCGACCTCCCCACCGTTTTTGTTCGGGTCAAGTTTCAAAACAAACTCACTCAGCCCCACATGATTTTTCGCGTTTCCCCAGTCATAGGTATAACCCAGTTGAGTCCACGGATAACCCCACGTGCTGGGATCTTCATCCAGGAGGACCGTTCCATTGACATAAACAGTCTGTGCACGGTTCACAAACCAAGTCTTGTAAGGGACCGCAGTGGGCGACCATTGAGCCTCTTTAACCAGCACGGATTCATCGAACCTGAGAAATGGATTCGACTCATCCGGGAAGATCCACTGATCGGGTGAGGTTCTCACAGCCACCTGTGCTTCATGGTCCGTAATTTCAGGGTCCGCACTGGGACGAAAGAGATCTTTCGGATCTACCCACATCTCCAGAAGGACATCGTAATCCTTAGCCGGATGGAGGCCTAAGAGTTGTTTGACCCGCTTGCAGGAAGGCGGGCATCGATGATAAGTATTCCTTCGTATGAAGAAATTCTTCATCTCCGGAACGACGGTTACCCAGAGACTCTTCTTGAGTATGTATTTCTCCGCCTGGACATCCAGGTTGTCTTTGTAGTATTGGACATAGGAATTTCTGTCAATGAAGGTAGCCGCCAACACTCGTGAATGGCCCGGCTCGCCCTCCCATCGAATGGCACTTCCGCGCAATATCTCGTGGTTGATCGGGTCCCAGCCTGGAACCACGGCCAGAAGCCTTGTGCAGATTTTCTCTTGTGTGGCTTCTTCCGCCTCTGTCAGCGATTTCAGATAAGCTTTCTTGTCGGCTTGGGTGATTTCAGCAGAAAGTCCAACTTGAATCCGAACCGTTAATAGTGAAAAAAGGATCAAGAAGTAAATCACGATCTTCAGTTTAGGGTCAAAATCAGTTCTTCTAAAGGTCATTTCCGCCCTCCTTTTGATGACAAAGATTTCCTTTTGCAAAGGATTCCCTGCAATCGTTTCGGCAATACCCGTTGGTTTGGCAAGGATGCAATTATTGTTCCATCCCTTCTTTTTGAAAACGTTAAGGTCTTAAATGGGTTTAAGAAGAATCTCGAGTTTCAAATTCAGATATCTGTTGGCATATTGTCAAGGCAGTGGTTACTTACTATTCGGCCGGAAAGGTAGTCCAACGCCGTTCGGATCTTCGATCAATTTGCTCGAATAAATATTGAAAAAAATGCATCATCCGATTTATATGAGGTATACGACTTTCTATCCTTGACAAAGAAATGAAGTTCTGTTATTACGTGAAAAATTTCGAGCACCGAGCTCATATCTGATTCATTCATTCCTTATCCTCGCAGAAAAATCTGGATGCCCGAGAAAGATGGGAAATTTTGATACTCCCAGCTTGGGAGATATTTCCACCCATGGCCATTTCGGCAAAGCCATCCTGTCAAACAAGGTAGGGGAGATTTGAAGAATGACCGTCACCCATGAGGTGCTACTGAAAGTGGAACACCTCCATATGGCGTTCGGCGCTGTCCAGGCCCTGCTGAACATCAGTTTCGAAGTTAAGAAAGGCGAGATCTTCTCCATCATCGGCCCTAACGGCGCGGGGAAAACGGTTCTCCTGAACTGCATCAACGGTCTATACCATCCGCAAAAAGGCAAAATCTATTTCGAGGGAAAAGAGATTACCGGGTTGAGGCCCCATCGAAGGGCAAGACTGGGAATCGCGCGGACCTTCCAGAAGATTGAGCTTTTTAAGGGAGCCACCGTTCTGGATAATATCCGACTCGGCCGACATATCCATCTCAAATCGGGATTGATCAGCGGCTCGATCTATCTTGGAAAGACGGCCCGTGAGGAGATTGAGCACAGGGATTTCATTGAGAGAGAAATTATCGACCTCCTCGAGATCGAATCTATACGCGATAAGACCGTGGGAATGCTTCCTTACGGACTCCAAAAAAGAGTCGAGTTGGCAAGGGCATTGGCCCTCAACCCCAAGATCATCCTTTTGGATGAACCACTGGCTGGCCTCAACCTGGAGGAGGTGGAGGATATGGCCCGCTTTATTCTGGACGTCAATGAAGAAAAGCGTTGGCAGACCACCTGCGTCCTCGTGGAGCACGATATGGGAGTGGTGATGGATATCTCACATCGGGTGATGGCGCTCAACTTTGGCGCAAGGATCGCAGAGGGCCTCCCTCCCGAGGTTCAGAACAATCCCACGGTGATCAAAGCCTATCTGGGCGAGGCGGAGGATCTCTATGTCACGCGCCGGTAGATGGAAGGAAGCTGAGATCAAGAAGGATTGGACGATCCCCAAACTCTTCCTGCAATCCGCAAAAACGTATTGGGACAAAAAGGTGGCCATGCGGGAAAAGAAGTTTGGAATCTGGGTCCCGATCACTTGGAAAGAATATTATGAAAATGTGAAGCGGATCGCGTTGGGGATGGTCTCATTGGGATTGGAGAGAGGGAATAAGGTGGCCATGATCGGCGACAACCGTCCCGAAGCCCTCTGGGCCGAAATGGCCACGATGTGCGTCGGCGGTGTGGGAATCTGGCTCTTCCAAGACTCCCTCATCGATGAGGTCCAATATATTATCAACCACTCCGACGCCAAGATCATGGTGGGCGAAGGCCAGGAAGAGGTCGACAAAAGCCTCATGATTAAAGACAGATGTCCGAACTTAAAGACCATGATCTGGGATGACCCAAAGGGGATGAGGGATTACAACGACTCGAGCCTCATCAGTCTGAGTGAGGTGATGAGGATCGGGGGGAAATTGGACGAGAGGGAACCGGGCTTTTTTGAGGATATGATCCTGAAGGGGAAAGGGGACGATGTGTGCCTCCTCTTCTACACATCAGGAACCACGGCCCTTCCCAAGGGAGCGCTCCTGACCCACTATAATATGCTGACGATGGGCCTCAACCTGATGCGCGTTGACCCTTACCTGGAAACGGATGATTTCGTTTCCTATCTCCCCTTCGCCTGGATCGGAGAGCAGATGATGTCGATCTCATGCGGAATTCAGGCGGGGATGACCATCAATTTTCCGGAAGAACCGGAAACGGCCCAAGAGAACATTCGTGAAATCGGGCCCCATGTCATGTTCGCTCCTCCCCGCGTTTACGAGCAGATGGTGCGAAATGTACAGGTCAAGTATCTGGACGCTACCTGGTCCAAGAGAAAGACGTATGAGCTCGCGATGAAGATCGGTTATCACGTGGCGGATCTGAAATTTTCGAAACGCCCCACCCCTTGGTACTGGAAGGTCCTCAACACTCTGGCGGATCTCGGCGTCCACGCAAAGCTGAAAGATCACCTCGGCCTTTCACGGATACGATACACCTATACGGGGGGGGCCGCAATGGGACCGGACCACTTTCGATTTTTCCACGCCCTTGGGGTGAACCTGAAACAGATTTACGGCCAGACGGAGATCGGGGGCATCTCCGTGCTCCATCGGGACGATGATATCAAATTTGATACGGTGGGCAAGCCCATCCCCGAAACCGAGGTAAAAATCACTCCGGAGGGGGAGATCATCTCAAAAAGCCCCTCCGTCTTCCAGGGCTACTATAAGATGCCCGAGGAAACGGCCAAGGCGTTGCGGGACGGATGGCTTTATTCCGGAGACACGGGTTTTATCGACTCGGAAGGTCACTTGGTCGTATTCGATCGAACCAAAGACGTGATGACGTTATCCGACGGGACCAAGTTCGCCCCGCAATATCTGGAGACCCGGCTCAAATTCAGCCCGTATATCAAGGATGTCTGGGCCATCGGTGACCATAAACCCTATGTCGCCAGTGTCATCTGCATTGACTACGGAGTCGTCGGTAAATGGGCTGAGGATCGAAATATCGCTTATACCAGTTATTCGGAACTGTCCCAAATGGCACAGGTTTACGGCTTGATTCAGAAAGAGATCGCCCAGATGAACCGCGACCTCCCCGCCCTCGCTCGTATCAAGAGATTCGTCAACCTCTACAAAGAATTCGACGCGGATGACGACGAGTTGACCCGAACGCGGAAGCTTCGGAGGTCCTTCGTCGAAGATCGATACAAAGACATAGTGAACGGCCTCTATTCCGATGCCGATAACATTCATATGGATACAACGATTACCTATGAGAACGGAAGGGTGGCCCGTATCAACACGGACCTGAAAGTGATGAAAGTCCCCGAATAGAAGATCAATGCAAAATCAGCAGTGAACAATATTCTTTCGATTGCTTGTCTTGTACTGTTAATTTTGCATTGCTAATTTTGCAATTTGCACTGCATCATTATGTATTGGGAGGGCTTGATGGAACTTTTCTTGCAGCTCTTTATCACAGGAATCCTGGTCGGCAGCATCTATGCCTTGGTGGCCCTTGGATGGACGCTGATCTATAAATGCTCGGGCGTCCTCAACCTGGCCATGGGCGAACTGACGCTCATCGGGGCCTATGTTTGTCTCACCTTCTACCAGTGGCATATCCCCTTCGTCCTAGCTCTCGTCTTGACACTGCTAGTGGGGTTTGCCCTGGGTCTTCTAACGGAGCACCTCTTCCTTCGGCCGATGGTCGGGGAACCGGTGTTGAGCGTCATCATGGTGACCGTGGGCCTTTCTTTTTTCTTTAAAGGAGTGGTGGAGTTGATCTGGGGGACCGATACGGTCGTCTTCACTCCCCAGGTCTTTCCGCTGGAGCCGATCTTTCTCGGAAAGATCGTCATCGGCCAGGTCTACCTCTGGGCGTTCATTGCATCGATCGTCCTTCTGATCGCCTTCGTCTGCTTCTTCAAATTTACGAAATGGGGGTTGTCCATGCAGGCAACGGCCGACGATGAGATGGCGGCCCTCTCTCTCGGAGTGAACGCGAAGATTGTCTATGCCCTGGCTTGGGCCATCGCCTTTATGGCTGCCGGCGTAGGCGGCACCTTGCTGGGAAACATCAATGGCCTTAATATCTCGGTCGGATATCTGGGTCTTTTGGTCCTTCCGGCGGTCGTTTTGGGAGGACTCAATTCGATCCCCGGGGCGATCGTGGGCGGCCTGGTGATCGGAGTCCTCCAGAATCTGGCCGACGGCTATCTGAGCCCTTTTACCCCCGGGGGCGTGAAGGAGGTATTTCCTTTTGTGGTCATGGTGATCATCTTGCTCTTTAAACCTTACGGGCTCTGGGGATGGATTCGGATCGAGCGTGTATGATTCAACGAACATTGCAAATTGAAAAATGAGCAGTGCAAAATTTCCAGTAGAAAAACTGTGCTAACTTTGAAATGCTAATTATGCAATTTACATCGGAGACGTGATATGTCGTATCGGCCTTGTGGCGTCTATCATCAACAGTACCGACAGGATCATGCGTGGTGGCAGACGAAGTTCGTCTGGGGAAAGATGCTCCTGCTCTTCGTCACCGTCTTTTTTCTCATTCCGAGGTTTTCCGGCCTCTATCTCATATCCATTGCCAATGTCATCGGCTATACCATCCTAGCGGCGATGGGCGTCCAGCTGCTCATCGGGTATTGTGGCCAGGTCACCTTGGGCCATTCGGCCTTTATCGCCGTCGGGGCTTACACCAGTACGCTGTTGATGCTTCAGCTCCACCTGCCCTACCCCATCACGCTGATTCTGGGAG
>Ga0316624_10000890_pt1 | contig 11074 bp, 9 predicted proteins | sample OWC_Aug_N3_C1_D5_FD_207657 | JGI IMG/M metagenome (GOLD analysis project Ga0316624, IMG submission 207657) | Wetland soil microbial communities from Old Woman Creek delta, Ohio, United States - OWC_Aug_N3_C1_D5_A | ecosystem: Environmental > Terrestrial > Soil > Wetlands | place: USA: Ohio...
GCCAATTATCCATGGCTGGCCGAGCCAGCATGAAATCGCCATCGGATCGCCGCCGTCTCAAGCGTCGCGCCGGGTTACCGTTTGATCGTAGCAGTCTCGAGTCAGCTGGCGTGCGCGTATGCTCCAGCTCTCTTAGGTTCGCCGAGGATTGAGAGGCAGATGACGGCGAGGACGCTGAGTCCGATCACGTAGAGGCAGACCGGCCAGATCGCTCCACCGAACTTGGCGAGCAGCGCAGTGGCGATCAGCGGCGCCAGTCCTCCCCCAAACACGGCGCCAATCTGATAGCCGAGCGATGCCCCGGAGTACCGAACGCTGGTGTCGAATATCTCCGTGAAGTAGGCCGCGACTGGACCGTAGACTGCGCCGAAGGCCGTGAGCGCGATCGTGAGGGCAAGCGTCACCAGCAATGGATTCTTGGTCTGCACCAGCCAGAACAGCGGAAAGATGTACAGGCCGATGAATATGGCGCCGACCATCACCACCGGTACACGACCGATCCGATCGGAGAGCGCGCCGAACCCGATACAGGCGACGACTTGAACGGCCGATGCCACCATGACCGCGTTTAGCATGGTCCCGATGCCCATGCCGAGCGTCACGCCGCCATAGGAGAGCATGAAGACCACGACAATGAAGTAGCCGCCATTGATCAGAAGGAAGGTGCCGCTGGTGAGGAGAATTTCCCGATAATACCGTTTCACGGCATCGAGAATCGGCAGCCTGCTGCCACGGCCTTCCTTTTGCAGCGCCAGAAATTCCGGCGTCTCCAGGATCTTGGTGCGCACATAGAGCCCGATGGCGATCATCACAATGCTGAACAAGAACGGAAGCCGCCAACCCCAAGTGAGAAAATTGTCTCCCGTCGCACGGACGGTGAGGCTGAGAGCGCCTGTCGCGATCACCAGGCCAAGCGGAACGCCGCCACCGGGAAATCCGCCGAAGAAGCCGCGCCGGTTCGGCGGCGCATGCTCGACCACCACGAGAACCGCGCCGCCCCATTCGCCACCGTATGCAATCCCCTGTATGAATCGCAGAACGGTCAACATGATCGGCGCGAAGATGCCAGCCTGCGCGTAAGTCGGCAGCACACCGATCGCCGCTGTGACGATGCCCATGAGGCCGAGGGTGAGGAGCAACATCGGCTTGCGGCCGAACTTGTCGCCATAGTTGCCGATGAAAATGCCGCCGATCGGTCGAGCGATGAATCCGACCGCGAAGGTCACGAAAGCCAGCAGGGTTCCTGAAAGCGGGTCAGTGCTGGGAAAGAAAAGCTTGTTAAAGACGAGACCGGCGGCGCTGCCGTAGAGGAGGAAGTCGTAAGCCTCCAGAGCGGTGCCGAAGAAGCTGCCGAATACGGCCCTGCGTGCGGCTTCATTGCTGATCTCATGCGTGATCGCTTTTGCCTGCTGCATCGTCTTGCTCCCCCCTGATACGCTTCGATGACGACGACGTTCGCCATCTCGACGGCGCAGTTATTATGCACAAGGCGAATATCACATCGGCTCGCTTATGGCCACGGTCGATGCACTCGTGAACGATCTGCGTCCGCACTAGTCGGTGTACGCGCAATGCTCTACCGTTTGCTCTGCACTAAACCCTGAGAGGTGAAAACCATGCGACCGACGACCCAGCTTCGCCAGTTGCTCGCGCGCGAGGGCGCCGTCATCGCGCCCGGCGTCGCTGATGCGCTCAACGCGCGCTTGGTCGCGAAGCACAACTTCGAGGCGATTTACATGACCGGTGCTGGGACCACCGCAACACGACTCGGCATGCCCGATGTCGGCCTGCTCACCATGACGGAGATGGTCGACAACGCTGCTCGCATCGCCGATGCGTGCGGGCTGCCCGTGGTCTCCGACGCCGATAACGGCTATGGCGGCGTGCTCAATGTGCGCCGCACAATCCAAGCTTATGAGCGCGCTGGTGTCGCCGCCGTTCACTTGGAGGACCAGGTTATTCCGAAACGCTGCGGGCACCTCGCGGGCAAGCAAGTTGTGCCGGCCGAGGAGATGGTCGGCAAAATCAAGGCCGCGGCTGACGCGCGTGTCGACCAAGACTTCTTGCTGATCGCGCGTACCGACGCCATCGCGGTCGAAGGCTTCGAGCGTGCGCTAGAGCGCGCGGAAATCTACCGTGCCGCTGGCGCAGACATGATTTTCGTGGAGGCGCCCAGCCGCGAGCAGCTTCCGAAGATAGCGCCGCAGATCAAGGCACCTCTGCTGTATAACATGGCCGCCAGCGGCAAGACCCCGTTCCTGGGGAAGGAGGAGATCGAGCGGCTCGGATTCAAACTGATCATCTATCCCAATTGGATCGTGCTGGCCCAGATCCGCGCCGCGAGCCGCGTCTTGCAAACTCTTAAGGAGACCGGATCGATCGCCGGCCTCGCCAATGAGGTCGCAAGCTTCCGCGAATTCTTCGATCTCGTGGGAATGGAGGAGGTGCAGGCGCTCGAAAGCCGCTACGGCATTGCCGAGGAAACGCGCGCCCGATATTGAGCGACGCCTTCAATATCCGACGTTACGGCATGCGCCGCGCGCGAGTGTTCGTGGTGTATGCAGCGTTGGTCCTAAGCCTGGGCGGCGCAGGCATCGAGAATCTCCGCGCCAGTTGCGCTCCAGACGTCCCTATTTTTGATGATGTGCGCAAGCACGCTTTCCAAGGCGCCGATCCGATAGGGTTGACCGATCACCCACGGATGTAGCGGCAGAGCCAAGATGCGGCCGCCGCTGGTCGCCGCCTCCTTGTGAAGCACATCGAATTGATCACAAACCTGCTGCGCAAAAGCGTCCTCCGAGTGCCGGTTCTGCACCAGGATGGTGTAGTCGTCGAGGTCGTTGGACAGCGGCATGCTGTGGATGACGCGGCTGTCGGTCTTCATCGCATAGGGCATATCGTCATTGACCCAGTCGCAGACATAGTCGATGCCTGCGGCGGCAATCAGATCGAGGGTCGCAAACGACTCTGACCGCGCCGGCGAAAGCCAACCGCGGACCTTCTGTCCGGAGACGCGGCGCAGGATGGCGAGCGATTCTTCGACCAGCTTGCGCTCCTCGTCCTTGGGTAAACCCTCGTAGTGCAGATGGTCCATGTCGAGGCCGTTTCCGATCACCTCCCACCCGCGTTCGACGCAGGCTTTGACGAGGGAAGGATGCCGCGCCGCCACCGCGGCGTTCACCGCCACCGAGGCACGCATGCCGAAGCGGTCCAGCGCTTTCATCACGCGGAAAATGCCGACGCGGTTGCCGTAATCGCGAAGTGTATAGTGCCGCAGGTCCGGATAAGGCGTCACCATAGCTCCCGGCGGCTTGAAGGGCTTGCCCTTCATATTCAGTGGAAACCATTCCAAGGCGGGCACGATCCAGAGTGCAATGCGGGCTCCACCGGGCCAGTTCACCTTCTTGCGCGTCGGCAGCGTCGACCAGCTGTATCGGTCATGATCCATGCCGTAACGGCGATGGGCATACTTCAGGTAGTCCGGCGGCACGCTCATGGCGCCTCTCCGACCTGCTCGGAGGCCTTGGCGAAGACGTCGAAATCATGCGCGAGGAAATGCTGCGCGATCTCGCGTCCGGTGGCACGCCAAACCTTGTCGTGGCCCGTGATGTAGGCAAGCGCCTCCTCGAAAGCCGCAATGCGATAAGGCTGCCCTATCAGGTAAGGGTGGAGCGGGATGCACAACACGGTGCCGGAATCCGCCCCCTCCTCGTACAGACGATCGAACTGACGCTTGATGATGTCGCCATAGGCGCGCGGGCTCAGCGCGTTGGCGCTGAAGACGATGGCATCGTTCATCTCGAGGGAATAGGGAATGCTCGCAAGCCGGCCGCGTTCGGTCTTGACGGGGCAAGGCTGGTCGTCATGAAAGAGGTCGCAGCAATAGGTGAGCCCCATCTCGGCAATCAAATCGAGCGTGCGCTCGGTGTAGGTGAGCGCGGGAGCAAGCCAACCATCGAGCTTCTGTCCGGTGTACTGTTTGATTGTGTCTATCGAATCCTGAATAAGCGCGCGCTCCTGATCCTCGCTCATCTCGAAGACATAGCGCGTGTTGTATGTGCCATGGGAAAAGAATTCCCAGCCGCGCTTCGCGCACTCCTCGATCACTTCGGGATGGTGCTGGCACAACGCGACATTGAGGGAGACGCTGCCGCGCATGCCGCAGCGGTCAAAGGTCTCAATCATCCGCCAGAAACCGACGCGGTTGCCGTAATCCCGATAGGAATACCCGAGCACGTCCGGCGCGGGCCTCGGCCAGGAGCCGCGGGTCGGATTTTTGGGCGGGTCAAGCTCGTAGAACTCGATGTTCGGCGCCAGCCAGAACGCCACGCGGGCGCCGTTCGGCCAGCGAATCTTTGGCCGGCGGTCGTAGGGCAGATAATCGTAAAGGCCGGGATCGCGTTTCACGTCCACGCCATCAGTCGTTGACGGGATGATAGTTGTTCATGAAGTCGATCACCTCGGCGACCGGGACGACGTCGGCGTATTTCAGAGCCATGTCGTAGAGATTCGCGAAATGCGGGCTCTCGTGTTTGTCCGAAACGCATTCCTCCGGGACGACGGTGCGAAAGCTGCGCGACAGACTGTCAACCACCGTCGCGCGCACGCAGCCCGAGGTCGACCCGCCCGTCACGACCACGGTGTCAATCCGGTGGAATGTGAACACGGAGCCCAGATTGGTCTCGAAGAAGGCCGAAGCCATCCGCTTGTTGACGACGATGTCCCGCTTGGCATCGATCCGAAGGCGGTCGTCCAGTTCGGAGCGGCGCGAGCCTACCTTGATGTTCTGCAGCGAGTCCGGCGTATTCGTTCGAGTGCCCCATACGCCGCAATCCTCGCCGGAGTCCATGTAAGCGACGTGGGTCCAGACCACCGGGCAGTTCCTGGCGCGAAATAGATCGGCCAGCGCGTTCACGTAGTCGATCTGCTTAGGGTCCGTCTCGTAGGCGGTCTTGAATTCGTCGACGCGAGTGTAGGCGTTCTGCAGGTCGACATTGATGAGCGCGGGCTTGCGGCCGAAACCGAAACGCTTACGGGTCGGATTGGCCTTGATCTCCTCATAAAGCTGGCGCGCCGTCTTGTCCGATCGTTCCATCGCACCCTCTCCGAAAACCCTACCCTGACGTTCTCTCGGCGATCAAATACCATAAATACGCATGCGCAAGATTTCGAGCGCAACGCTAGCGATTATCTATAACTGACATCGCCCGGCTGACAAGGGCAGCGTAAGGTGCCGCTGCGCCCCTACGTTGCACCCGCGGCGCTGGTTTCGCCGCGCAACAACGCGGCCATCTTCCACGCACTTGCGTGCATCCCGAGACTATTTGCAATTTATACATGCGCTATTGGAAAATAAAATTAGCTGATACTGTCGGATCATAAAAATCTCTGTAATTTTAAAGAGAAAAACAAATCGGGAGGAAACTGGTAGCAGATGCCCGCTGAAGTCGCGATCGTCGGCTATGGAAGAACGCCTTACAGCAGGAACAAGGCGGGCGAGCGATCCTATACCGTCGATGAGTACATTGCTTGGGCGGCGGAGCTCGCGCTCGACAGCGCCGGCATGTCCAAAAATGATTTTGATGGCCAGGGTCTCGGCGTCGCCCATGCCGAAGTGGCGCATACCGTCAATTGGTCGGCAGCGGTCGCTGAGGTTCTCGGACTAAGCCCGCACGTGCTGCTGCGCGCCGACCAGGGCGGCGCCTCGGCGGCTTCGATGCTTATTCGCGCCGCGGCGATGATCCAAGCCGGCATTGTCGATCGCGTGCTGGTAGTCGGCGCCGATACGCCGCTGAGCATGCCCTCGGTGGCGCCCGGACTTCCGCTATCTCCGGAGCGCACCCGTGGAGTATTTTGGGATTTCCAGGGGCCATTTGGCGTGATGGGCGCGGGTGCCCAGTTCGGGCTCCTGCAGCGGCGTTACATGCACGAGTACCCGGTCACGCTCGAGCAGTTGGGCAAAGTTGCCGTCACCGCCCGCTATCATGCGTCGCTCAACCCGGCGGCGATCTACCGCAAACCGTTTACGCTCGAGGAATATCTCAATTCGCGCGTGCTCTCCGACCCCATTCGCCTGTACGACTGCGTGCCGATCGTCAATGGCGGTTTGGCCTATATTGTAACGTCCGCCAAAAGCGCACGCTCGATCACCGATCGTCCGGTCTATTTGCTCGGCGCCGGCGAGATCAACAATTACTATCGTGGCTCGCGCTCGCTGCCCGATGTCACATACACGGGGTTTGCCGAGTCGGCGCCGCGGGCAATGAAGGCTTCCGGCGTCGAGCACAAGCAGATCGATTTCTTCCAGCCTTACGACGATTACCCCTTCATCGTCTCGATGACGATTGAGGATTTCGGCTTCTGCAAAAAAGGCGAAGGCGGCAAGTTCATCGAAGAACACGATCTTCGTTTTGACGGTGATTTCCCTCTCTTGACCGACGGGGGGCAATTGTCGGGCGGACAGCCGGGCGGCGCAATTGGCGGCTTTGCGCCGCTCATCGAGGCGGTCACGCAGCTGCGCGGCGAGGCAAGCGCCAGGCAGGTCAAAGATGCGACTATCGGCGCCGCCTGCGGTTTCGGCGGAATCCCGTACGGGCGTCCCGGCCGCACCTGCATCTCACTTATTTTCGGAACGGAGCCCTGATCGTGGCCGAAAACATTTCGGGAAAGCCGCTGCCCCAGATCACCGACCAGACGCGTCCGTTCTGGACCGGCGGCAAGAAAGGCAAGCTGATGCTGCAGAAATGCGGCAAGTGCACGACATTCAATTTCTTTCCCAAGCCGTGGTGCATCGAGTGCGGCAGCCGCGACCTTGCCTGGACCGAGGCCAAGCCGTTTGGCACCGTGTACACGTTCACGGTCTCGAACACCGTTTCCATGAATTACCCGGGCTGGGAAGGCGATCTTCCTGTCCTTATGTGCCTGATCGACCTGGATGATGGCGCGCGCATGTACGGACAGGTGACGGGGTGCAAGCCCGAACAGATGAAGATCGGCATGCGCGTCGAGGCATATTTCGAAGACATCAGTGACGATGCGAGTATTCCCAAGTTCCGTCCGGCGCAACTGCTGCAGGGCTAAATTCAAAGCATGGCCGCCAAATACGAAACACCGGATGTCATCGACCTGCGCAAGGCGGCCATGCGCGATATTTCGTTCGACTGGCAGGACCCATTGCGTTTTGAGGAGTTGCTCTCGCCCGAGGAGGTGATGATTCGCAATGCCGCGCGGTCCTACGCACAGGAGCGGCTGATGCCCCGTATCCTCGAATCGAACCGCAACGAAAGCTTCGACATCGACGTAATGAAAGAGATGGCCGAGCTCGGCTATCTCGGCGCCACCATTGATGGCTTCGGCTGCGCCGGCATTAGTTACGTCGCTTATGGGCTGATCGCGCGCGAGTTCGAGCGGGTCGACACATCGTTTCGTTCGGCGCTTGGCGTGCAGACTATGCTGAGCATGATGCCGATTTATTTGTTCGGCAGCCAGGAGCAGCGCGAGCGTTACTTGCCGGCGATGGCACGGGCGGAACACCTTGGCTGTTTCGGCCTCACCGAGCCCGATCACGGCTCGGACCCGGGCAGCATGACGTGCCGGGCGCGCGCGGTCGACGGCGGCTACAGGCTGTCGGGCACCAAGACCTGGATCACCCATGCGCCGATCGCGACGCTCATGGTGGTATGGGCCAAGGACGACCAAGGCACGGTCCGCGGCTTTATCCTCGAACGCGGCATGGGAGGTCTTGCCACCAGCAAGATCGAGGGCAAATTCTCCGTGCGCGCCTCGCCCACCGGTCAGATCATGATGGACGATGTGTTCGTGCCGGATGCGCAGTTGCTCCCCGACGCGCGCGGCATCAGCGCGCCGTTCTCGTGCCTGAACAACGCGCGCTTCGGAATCTGCTGGGGCGCCATCGGCGCCGCGGAATTCTGCTGGCATGCCGCGCGGCAATACGCGCTCGACAGAATCCAGTTCGGCCGGCCGTTGGGCGCCAACCAGCTGATCCAGAAAAAGCTTGCCGACATGCAGACCGAGATCACGTTGGGCCTACACGCGTGCCTGCATCTCAGCCGTTTGCGCGACGACGGGCGCGCCAGCCCGGAGATGGTCTCTCTGCTCAAGCGAAACTGCGCCGGCAAGGCGCTCGAGATCGCCCGAATGGCGCGGGACGTCCACGGCGGCAACGGCATCGCCGACAGCTATCACGTCATCCGGCACATGCTGAACATGGAAACGGTGAACACGCTGGAAGGGACGCACGACATCCATGCGCTGGTGCTTGGTCGTGCACAGACCGGCATATCGGCATTCAGCAATTAGGCCGCCATGGGCACGCCGACTTATTCCCGCGCCGAATTGATTGCCCGCATAATCAATCCAAGCTCGATCGCGATCGTCGGCGCCTCCGCCGATTTTCGCAAGGTCAACGGCAGACCCCTCAAACATCTGCTCACCAAGGGCTATGCCGGGCGCATTCTTCCGGTAAATCCAAAGTATCCATCGATTGGCGGGCTTGAATGTTATCCTTCCATCGAGCAGCTGCCAGTGGCCGCGGATCTTGCAATCGTCGCGGTCTCTGCCAAGCAAGTTCTTCCCAGCATCGAAGCGCTGGGCAAGCGCGGCGTGCGCGCGGTGGTGATCTTCAGCTCCGGCTTCGGCGAAACCGGTCCGTCAGGTCAGGCGATGGAGGACGCGCTGGCTGAAAAGGCCCGATCGCTGGATATGGTCTTGTGCGGCCCCAATTGCCTGGGCTTCATCAACGCCTTCAGCAATGTCTACGCGACCTTCAGCCAGTACGCTGATGGCGAAGTAGCTGCCGGCCCCATCGCTTTTGTCACCCAATCGGGCGCCTTCGGCACCGCCATTGCCGCCTTGGCGCGTCAGCGCGGTTTGGGCCTCGGTTATTTCATCAACACGGGAAATGAGGTGGATGTCTCCTTCAGCGAGCTGATGATGGCGGTCGTCGAAGACCCACGCATCCGTGTCGCCGCCGGCTACCTGGAAGGGCTCGAGAACGGCAAGGAGTTGGTTGAACTCGCCCGCCGCTGCCGGGAATTGAATAAGCCGCTGGTACTGACCAAGGTCGGACGCATGGCGTCGGGGATGCGCGCCGCCGCGTCGCACACCGGAGCGCTGGCGGTCTCCGACGCCATCTTCGATGCCGTCATCCGCCAGTACGGCGTGTTGCGCGCCCGCAATGAAGAGTTGATGATCGACATGCTGGCAGCGCTGGCCAATCCGCGTTCCGCCGCCGGCAATGGTTTGGGCATCGCGACACAGTCGGGTGGCGCCGGCGTGATGATGGCCGACCGCGCCGAGGAAATCGGCCTTGCAATGCCGACGCTGACGCCCGAGACGCAAAACCGACTGGCTTCCGTGATGCCGGCCTTCGGCGCCTCCGGCAATCCCGTCGACGTCACCGGCGAGTTTGTCGCCCGGCCTGAACTGCTGCGCGAATCGGTGGTCGCATTGATGGACGATCCGAGTGTGCATGTAGGGATTGTCTGGCTGCAGCTGATGACCGCGCATGTCGACACCCTCGTGCGCATCTTTGCCGAGATTCGAGACCGCACAACCAAGCCGTTTTTCGTATGCTGGGTTGCCGCTCCCAACGAGGCGCTGCGGCGCCTGCGCGAGCTGGGCATCGTCGTATTCGCCGCCGGTGAACGTGCGGTGGAAGCAGCGGCAGCCCTCGTCCGATATTCGCAATTTCAGCGCCAAGTCGCAGATGCCCAGGTTCCTTCTCTCCCGGCCCCGAATATTCCTCGCGACGTAGTGGAAGGCGTACAGCCTACCGTGCTGGCCACCGAATGGCTGAGCGAGGCAGGGATCCCGATGGCGCCGGTGGCACTGGCAAGGAACGCGGACCAGGCGGTGCGGCTATGGCGCGCGACCGGAAGCCCGGTGGCCTTGAAAATTGAATCTCCCGACATCACGCACAAATCCGAGATCGGCGGCGTTCTGCTTAACCTCGATGACGAGCCGCAGGTGCGCGACGGATTCGAGACCCTGACGCGCCGGATTTCAGAGAAGTCACCCGGCGCCCGCCTACATGGCGTGATCGTACAGAAGATGGGCCTGGGCCACCTTGAGCTTGTCGCTGGCGTCAAGCGCGATCCCGTCTTCGGCATGATCGTAATGGCCGGGTTCGGCGGCATTCTGGTCGAGGTTTTCAGGGACGTCGTCTTCCGGCTCGCGCCGTTCGATGTAAGCGAAGCCGAGCGGATGCTGCACGAGCTGCGGATGACCGCGCTTTTCGACGGTGTTCGCGGCCAAAGCAGTGTCGACCGCCGCGCGATCGCAACCATGTTGTCCAATCTGTCGCGCTGGGCGGCAGCAATGGAGCCATGGCTCGCCGAGCTTGACCTCAATCCAATTCTGGTCGGAGTGGAGGGGCCCGTCGCCGTCGATTGCATCATGGTTTTGAAGGACAAAACGAAAGCCAACGCAGTTCACCATGCGGAGCATCGTTCGGCTACGTGAAGCTACCTGGTGCCGCAAGAGTTCACCAACGCTATCTGCCGTTGCTTTGTCTACCGTAAATGGCAGGCGACCAGCTGGCCCGGCTTCACCTCACGCAGAGCCGGCACCTCCACCCGGCAGCGCTCGACCGCGTAAGGACAGCGCGTGTGGAAATGGCACCCGGGCGGCGGATTGATCGGGCTCGGCACGTCGCCTTGCAGCACGCGCTTCGGCCGCTTGACGCGCGGGTCGGGCACCGGCACCGCCAGCAAGAGCTGCTCCGTGTAAGGATGCTGCGCGCGCGTGAACAGTGTGCGCTTGTCGGTGTATTCGACGATGCGGCCGAGATACATCACCGCAATATGGTGGCTGATGTGCTCGACCACCGCCAGATTGTGCGAGATGAACAGATAAGCGAGCCCGAGCTCCTTCTGCAGGTCCATCATCAAATTGAGCACCTGCGCCTGGATCGACACATCGAGCGCTGACACCGGCTCGTCGCCGACGATCAATTTCGGCTGCAGCGCCAGCGCGCGCGCAATGCCGATGCGCTGGCGCTGCCCGCCGGAGAATTGATGCGGGTAGTTGTCCATCTGCGCGCGGCGCAGGCCGA
>Ga0316624_10000891_pt1 | contig 11074 bp, 11 predicted proteins | sample OWC_Aug_N3_C1_D5_FD_207657 | JGI IMG/M metagenome (GOLD analysis project Ga0316624, IMG submission 207657) | Wetland soil microbial communities from Old Woman Creek delta, Ohio, United States - OWC_Aug_N3_C1_D5_A | ecosystem: Environmental > Terrestrial > Soil > Wetlands | place: USA: Ohio...
GACGTTGTTCGGCCGCCGGCCGACCCTGAGCTTCCTCACGACGTCGTCGGTGTAGGTCAGCGTCCCCTCGAGGACCGCCGGTGACGGGGCCGTCTCCTCCAGATCGATGTAAACGCGAGGTGGATTGTCGATTCGCTCGGACTCGAAGACCACCTCGCGGTCGAGTTCGAGCGTGACCCGCACGACTTCCGGCATCACGGTCCGGCGCACGCTGCGCAACAAGGCCGCAGGGGCGGAGGGCGCCGCCTCACCCTTGCCCGGCGGGGGCTGCGACGCAGGCCCGGTTGCCGGCAGCGGAGCCTGCGCGCCGAGCCCGCCTGCGTCGACTCGCGACGCCTCGGTCTCGGCCCGCCTGGCGAACGGGCTCGCGGGGTACTCCTTCGCCAGGGTGCGCAGGAGACGCGAGGCCGCCTGGCGATCGCGGACCTGGCCGAAACGCCGAAACGCCTCGAGCGCGACTTGTGCCGCCTGCCAGAGCGCGTCGTCGCTGTACCCGCTCCTGGGATAACGGCGGACCACGTCTTCGTACGCCGCGATCACCTGGCGGTACTGCTTGACGCCGGGCCCGGCCTCACCGGCCCTTGTGCCCGAGGCCGGCACCTCCAGCGTGCGTTCGAGCACCAGCGCCTTCGAAAACAGCGCCTGCGCGTCCTGTGGCGAGGCCGGCGATGCGGCGAACAGGCACACGACAGCGACTACCAGGGCGCCGGGCGGCAGTCCGAACCCCGGGGCGCGCCTGTGAGGGCCCCGACCGGGCGAGCCGCGTTTCGGCGCTTCAGCGCAGCTGCGCGTCAACCTCATCGAAGTAGCCCTTGTCGACGAGCACCTCTCTGGGCTTGCCGCCGTTGGCCGGCGAGACGAGGCCTTCTGCTTCCATCATGTCCACCAGCCTCGCCGCACGGCTGAAGCCGATCCGCAACCTGCGCTGCAGGTAGGAAATCGAGGCCTGCCCCGAGGAGACGACGATCCGCGCCGCCTCGTCGTAGAGGTCGTCCTTCTCGAACTCCGTTGCGTCGGTGCCCTTCTCCTCCGCGGTGATCGTCTCGTCGTAGACCGGCTTCCCCTGCTTGCGCAGGAAGCTGGCCAGCCGCATGCTCTCCTGCTCCGAGATGTACGGGCCGTGGAGGCGGATCAGGCGCGAGGACGCCGGCGGGAGGTACAGCATGTCCCCCTTGCCGAGCAGCTGCTCGGCCCCGTTCCCGTCCAGGATCGTGCGCGAGTCGACCTTGGACGACACTCTGAAGGAGATGCGCGCCGGCAGGTTGGCCTTGATGAGCCCCGTGATCACGTCCACCGAAGGCCGCTGCGTCGCGAGGATCAGGTGAATGCCGACCGCGCGCGCCATCTGGGCCAGGCGCGCGATCGACTCCTCGACCTCGGCGCTGGCGACCATCATCAGGTCGGCCAGCTCGTCGATCACCACCAGGACGAACGGGAGCGGGCGCGGGTCCTCGCCGTCCTTCGGCGTGTGCCCCTGCTCGATCGCCTGCCGGACATTGCGGTTGTATTGGTCGATGTTGCGGACCCCCTCGGCCGCCAGGGTCTTGTACCGCTCCTCCATCTCGCGGACGGCCCACGCCAGGGCGTTGGCCGCCTGCTTCGGATCGACCACGACCGGCGTCAGCAGGTGGGGGATGTCGGCGTAGGTCCCCAGCTCCAGCCGCTTCGGGTCGATCAGGATCAGCCGCACGTCATCCGGCGTCGCGTGGTACAGGATGCTCGTGAGCATCGAGTTGATGGCCACCGACTTGCCGGCCCCGGTCGAGCCGGCGATGAGCAGGTGCGGCATCGTCGCCAGGTCGGTGACGAACGCCTCCCCGTGGACGGTCTTGCCCAGCGTGATCGTCAGCTTGGAGCCCGAGCGGCGATAGACGTCCGATTCGAGCAGCTCGCGCAGCGAGATCTGTTCGCGCTCGTTGTTGGGAATCTGGATGCCGACGGTGGACTTGCCGGGGATCCGCTCGATCAGGACCGACTCGGCCCGGAGCGCGAGCGACAGATCGTCGGCCAGACTCGTGATCTTGCTGTACTTGACGCCCGCGTCGGGCTTGAACTCGAAGGTGGTCACCACCGGCCCGGGGTGGATCTGAACGACGCTCCCGTCGACGGCGAACTCGTGGCACTTCTCGGCGAGTTGTCGGGCCGCGTCCATCAGCTCGCGCTCGTCGATCTGGCGCTCGGACCGAGGGGCGTCCAGCAGCGCCAGGGGCGGCAGCGTGAACGACCCCTTCCTGCGCTCCGCCGGCGCGCGCAGGGGCAGCTCCTGCTCCGTGTGCGCGATCGGCGTCGCCACGACGGGCGGCCGCTTCTGCGGCGCAGCGGCGGCAGAAGGGCGGCCTTCCGAAGGCGGCTCTCCGGCGGCACGCCCTCGCGTGAGCGGCGCCTGGAGGGGAGGCTCCCGCTCAGGCTCGCTGATCTGGGCTGCACTCCGTTCACCGCTCTCCCGGGTGCTTCGCCTGGTGTGCTTCGCCACGACCTCGCGGCGCTGCTGCTCGCGCCGGCGCTCGTCGCGCCACGCCCGGTACGAGCCGACCGACCGACGCCAGCTCCGCCCGACGGCGCCGAGGATGGACCCGAAGAAGCGGGAGAAGGAGAACTGCGTGACGAGAACCACGGAGAAAAAGAGTGTCGTCAGCAGGACGATGACTGAGCCCGTGCGGTTGAGGGCGTCGGCGAGATAGTCCGCCAGCCCGGTACCGGCATACCCGCCCGCCGGAAACGCCTTGCCCTCGATCTCCACCGTGCCGAACGCCAGGCTGAGCAGAGCGCTCGTGCACCCGAACAGCATCGACGCGCCCACGATCTTCGTGTAGATCGCCGGCAGGGTCTCGCACCAGAACTGGTGCCAGCCGAGCACGACGAGGACAGCCGGGATGAGGTACGACCCGTAGCCGATCAGCTGGAACGACAGCTCCGCCAGGAAGGCGCCCACCCGGCCGATGAAGTTGGCCGGCGGGCCTCCCGTGCCCGCGGTGAAGAACCACACCGGGTCCCTCGGGTCGTAGGTGGCGAGCGCGATGAGCCAGATCAGCGCAACCGCGAACAACGCGACGCCTACGAACTCGTGCACGCGCCGGGACAGCTTCGAAGGTCCTCCCACGGCCTAGATCTCCATGATGACCGGCACGACCAGGGGGCGTCGGCCGGAGCGTTTCCGGAAGAAGCGGCGCAGCTCAGAGCGGATCCGCTCGCTGACGAGACCGTGGTCGGTCCGCTCCTCGATGCTGACCTGGTGGAGCGCTTCCGTCATGATCCGGGCGGCCTCGCGCAGGCACTCGTCCGGGTTCGGCTCCAGCACGAGGCCCCGGGTGATCACCTCTGGCGTGCCCGCGACCGTCCCCGTCTGCTTGTTGATGGCAATCACCGGCACGACGAGCCCGTCCTCGGCAAGGTGTTGCCGATCGCGAAGCACCTGGTCGGCAACCTCGCCCAGCCCCGGCCCGTCGATCAGCACGCGCCCGGCCGGCACCTTCTGTGCCACCGAGGCCGTCGAGCCGTCGAACCGCAGGACGTCACCGTTGTCCACGATCAGCACTTCCGCCTGGGGCGACCCTCCGCGCGTGACCATCTCGGCCATGCGGGCGTGCCGCGCCCGCTGCCGGTACTCGCCGTGGATCGGCACGAAGTAGCGGGGCCGGACGAGTGACAGCAGCAGCTTGAGCTCCTCCTCGCTGCCGTGCCCCGAGACGTGCACGTGCTTGGTGCGCTCGTCCACGACGTCGGCGCCGCGCCGCGCCAGATGGTTGACCACGCGGTCGATGGTCCGCTCGTTGCCCGGGATCGAGCGGGCGGAGAACACCACGCGGTCGCCGGGCCCCACCGAGACGTACCGGTGGTCGTCGATCGCGATCCGCGACAGTGCGGCCATGGGCTCCCCCTGGCTGCCCGTCGTCACGCAGAGGACCTCGCCGGGCGGGTGAAGACGGACGTCGGACTCGCGGATCAGCTGCCCCGGAGGGATGTGCAGGTACCCCAGGCGCTGCGCAATCTGCGAGTTCTCGATCATGCCCCGGCCGATGAAGGCGATCTTCCGGCGGAACTCGGAGGCCAGGTCCGCGAGGATCTGCAGCCTGAAGATGCTCGTCGCAAAGGCAGTGACGATCAGCTTCCCGCGCGTGTTCGCGAAGATCTCCTCGAAGGGCGCGACAACATCGAGCTCCGAGCCGGTGAACCCGGGCCGCTCGATGTTCGTGCTGTCGGCGAAGAGCGCCAGCACGCCCGACTGGCCGAGCTCGGCGAACCGGTGGAAGTCGAAGTGCTCCTTGTCGAGGGGCGTCTGATCGATCTTGAAGTCGCCCGAGTGGACCAGCGTGCCGACGGGCGTGCCGATGACGAGCGCCACGGAGTCGGGGATGCTGTGGGTGACACGGACGAACTCGATCGTCAGCTCGCCAAGGGTGATGACGTCGCGCGGCCGGACCGGCACCAGCCGATCCCGGTGCTCAATCCCGTGCTCCTCCAGCTTCGGTTCGAGAAGAGCCAGCGTGAAGGGCGTGCCGTAGACGGGGCCCCGCACGAACCGCAGGACGTGGGGCACGGCACCGATGTGGTCCTCGTGGCCGTGCGTGAGCACCAGGGCGGCCGCCGAAATGCCCTTCTGCTCGAGGTACGACAGGTCGGGGATCACGAAATCGACGCCGAGCAGCTCCGGGTCCGGGAACATGATGCCGGCATCCACCAGGACGAGCGTCTCGCCCCAGCAGATCGCCATCATGTTCATGCCGAACTCGTCGAGGCCGCCGAGCGGCACGACGTCGAGCACTCTCCGGGGAGCTTCGACCGGGATCGTTGGCGTCACCACCCTCGTTCTTCCCAGCTCGAATCGGGACAGCAGGGCACTGGCGCAGATCGGCCAGCGGCGCGCTGACCCGGGAGGCGATAGTAAGGACCGCTGACGGGCCTGCTGGCGGGCGCCAGACAGGCTCCGGACCCCAGGCCGCTGGGCAGGCCTGTCAAACCCGCAGGATGGAGGCGCGGCGCAGGGCCACCTGGCCAAACGCCGCCGTCGCGACACACTGGCGACCCGGAAGACGAGCCGCATCTCGCTCGGCTTCCTCGGTCCGCGTGCTCGGCGAAACTATAGCACAGGCGGGCGATCGGTCGAAGCGAAAACCTGCGCAAGCCGAGCCAGTTCCGTGAGATGCAGCGTCTCGGGGCGCCGCCTCCCGTCGAGGCCCGCCCGCGCCAGCACCTGGGAGGCCCGGGTTCGGTCGATGCCGGCATACGCCGTGACCGTGTTGACGAGCATCTTGCGCCGGTGGGCAAAGAGACCGCGAACCAGGGTCTCGAAAGCCCGCGGGTCCGCGACCGTCACGGCGGGCGGTCTGAAGACGAGCCGCACCAGGGCCGACCGGACCTTCGGCACGGGCCTGAACGCCCCGGGGGGCAGCGTGAGCAGGCTCGTGACGTCCGCGTGCATCCCCGTCAGGACAGCCAGCACGCCGTAGTCACGCGAGCACGGGCCGGCCGCAAGCCGATCTGCGACTTCCTTCTGCACCATCAGCGTCGCGTCCCGGAGGAGGGCGCCGTCGCGGCTGAGGGCGAGGAGGCGGAAGAGGATGGGCGTCGATTGGCTGTAAGGCAGGTTGCCGAAGACGCGAAATGGCGGGCTTCCCAGCCTCTCGAGGAGGGCGCCGATGTCGAGCGCGAGAAAGTCGCCCGTGACCACCTCGACGTTCAGAGGTGCCCGCCTGGCGAGCGCCCTGGCCAGATCCCAATCCACCTCGACCGCGAGTACGCGCCCGGCACGCGCAGCGAGCGGAAACGTGGCGGCGCCGGTTCCCGGCCCGATCTCCAGAAACGCGTCGCTTGGAGCGGGAGCCGCCGCCTCGACGATCTTCTCTCTCCACGGCGGCTCAAGGAAATGCTGGCCGAACCGCCGCCGCACCCTCACCGGGCTCTCCCGCGCCGACGGATCTGGCGCCGCCAGTACCGCTCCTCGATCTCTTCGAGCTCCTCCTCGCTCAAGCCGAAGTAGTGGCCCACCTCGTGAATGACCGTCTCGCCGATCGTGGCCACGACCTCCTCTTCGGTCCGGCTGGCCTCGAGGATCGGCCGCTGATAGATCGTGATGCGGTCGGGCAGGACGTTGCCGTACCCCCACGGCCGCTCGGGAAGCGGAGTGCCGTGATAGAGGCCGAAGAGCGTGTCCGGGGGTTCGATCTCCATCTCGTCGAGCAGTTCCGAGGGAGGCTCGTCCTCGACCACGACGGCGACATTCTCCATGTGAGCCCGGAAACGACGCGGGATGCTGTCGATGGCGCCGCGAACGAGTTCCTCGAAGCGGTGCCGGGTCATCGGGTCCGCCGCCGCGTGCGAGCAGGGACCTTCGTTGCGCGCCGCCGCGCCGCCGGAGAGCTGTCTCGCGACGCTCTCCCCGTTCTTGGCGGGCGGCCCGGGCGAGCGGGCGAGGCGATCGACCGGTAGAAGTCGCATTCCGGGCGGACGGCGCATCGATCGCAGAGCGGACGCGGCTTGCAGACGCGTCGGCCATGGAGAATCAGCGTGTCCGAGGCGCGCGTCCACATGTCGGGCGGGATCGCCGAGGTGATTTGGCGCTCGACCTCCTCGGGATCGTCCGACTCGGCGATGCCAATCCGGTTGCTGACCCTCAGGACGTGCCGGTCCACGGCAAGACCAGGCACGCGGAACGCGTGCCCGAGGACGACGTTGGCGGTCTTGCGGCCGACACCGGGCAGCTCCACCAGCCGCGGCATCTCCCCCGGGACCTCTCCGCCGTGCCGCTCGCAGAGCGCATCGGCCATTGCCACGATGGCGCGGGCCTTCTGGCGGAAAAACCCCGTGGGCTGGACAACGTGCTCGACCTCGTCGAGCGGGGCACGCGCCAGCGCGTGGGCATCCGGCCATCGCCGGAAAAGAAGCGGCGTGACCTCGTTGACCCTCCGGTCCGTCGTCTGCGCGGAGAGGATGGTTGCCACCAACAGCTGAAAGGGGTTCTCGAAGACGAGCTCGGTGTCGGCGCCCGGGTACTGGGCGCCGAGCGCACTCAGGATGGCTCGGGTCTCGGCGGCGGCCTTCACGGCTGGCCCCTCTTGGATGAGCCGGTCATTCCTGATCCCTGATCCCTGATCTCTCAGTGCACGGGTCCCTTTGGCCAGTCGGAGCCCGGCGCCGATTCGGAGAACACGCGCAGGTGCTCCTGCAGCGCAGCGATGAGGTTCGGCACGAACTGCAGCGGCACGACTATCTTCGCACGGACCGGCGCCCGCACCACGTGGTGGCTCTCCGCGTCGCGGATGTCCTTCTCCGACAGCGGCAGCACCTCGCAGAAGGTCAGCGTGAAATCGAAGGGCGTGTGCGCGATCGCGCAGAAGTTGGCGTAGATGCGGGTCTGGCCCGGCTGGTCGTCCGCGACGATGGTGAAGTTGATCTGTGTGGGCTCGGGCATGGCCGCCTCAGTACTTGCGCATCACACCGACGACGACGCCCTGCACCTGGACCTGGTCGGAGTCGACCAGCAGCGGCTGCATGGCAGGGTTGGCCGGCTGCAGGCGGACACGCCCGTTGTCCCGGTAGAACTTCTTGAGCGTGACATCGCTGCCGCGCACAAGCGCGATGACCATCTCGCCGTTCTCCGCCGTCTTGCGGTCTTCGACGACCACGTAGTCGCCGTCGCGGATCTGCTCGTCGATCATGGAGTCGCCGCGCACGCGGAGCACGTAGGTGTCGCGCTTCCCGACGAGATCCTCCGGCACCGAGATGGTCTCCGTGGTGGTGATCGCCTCGATCGGCGCGCCCGCGGCGACGTACCCGAGCAGCGGAAGTTCAACGGCACGGCCACCCGTGCGGGTCGGGACGAGCTCGACGGAACGGCTGCGGTTCCACGTGCGCCTGATGAACCCCTTCTGCTGGAGGTTCGTCAGGTGCTTGTGGACGGTGGCGAGAGAGGAGAGCGAGAAACGGCGGCCCACCTCCTCCAGGCTGGGCGCGTATCCGTGTTGCGCGATGAACTCGCTGAGGAAATCGAGGATCTCCCGCTGGCGCTTGGTGAGAGGTAACACGGGCTCCTCCTGTCAGTCGAGCGGCCGGGCCGGGCCGACGTGTCCGGCAGCACTTTATGCAAAGGAAAGGCGAAAGTCAACCCCGGCCTTCGTCAGCCGGTCTAAATTGGTGGGGAGGTCGGTCCCAGGACAGGCGTGGTCGTATGCACGAGTTGAATCCGGCCTGGTCGGTCGGGGCCGCCTGGCCGCGAGTGGATCTGAAGGTGGCCCATACGCAGCCGGAGCCCGGAAGGCCGGCACAGCTGGCTGAGCTGGACGACCGGGCGCTCGTGGCCCGATCGGTCGCGGGGGAGCGTGACGCGTTCGGCGAGCTGGTCGTTCGGCATCGCCGGGCCATCTACCAGCTCTGCTATCGGTTCGTGGGCAACCACGAGGACGCCACCGACCTCGCGCAGGACGTGTTCCTCCGGGCGTACCGGGGTCTGAGGAACTTCAAAGGGGACGCGTCGCTCGCGACCTGGCTCTACCGGATTGGCGTCAACGTGTGCCTCAACAAGGTGACGTCGAAGGCGCCGCCGACCCGGCCGATCGGCGACCATTTCCAGGCCGCGGGCGCCACGATCGACCCGGCGGACGGACTGATCAGGCAGCAGCAATCGGCGCAGGTGCGAGCGGCCCTCGCGCGGCTGCCGAGGAAGCAGCGGGCGACGCTGATCCTCAGGATCTATCAGGAGCGCTCGCACGCCGAGATCGCGCGGATGCTCGGGAGTTCGGTCGGGGCCGTGAAGGCCAATCTCTTTCACGCGCTGCACAACCTGAGGAAGATCCTCGGGACGGCGGACCAGCAGGTGGGCCGATGAGACACCTCTCTCCCGAGATCCTCGTGACGCTGGCGGAGAGCCCGGAGGTGCCGGCCGATCCGCATCTGGGCTGCTGCGAGCGATGTCGGACGGTGGTCGGCGAATTACGCGCGACGCTTACGGCTGCACGACAGGACATCGTGCCCGAGCCGTCGCCGCTGTTCTGGGATCGGTTCTCGGCGCGCGTGGCGGACGCGGTGGCCGAGGACGAGCAGAGAAGGAGCCGGCCGTGGTCTGCCGTGTTGCAGCCGTCGAGGCTGCTCCGGGCCGTGTGCCTCGTCCTTCCGATTCTGACCCTGGCGGTGGTGTTCGGCACCCGGTTCTGGCGCCCACGCACGACGGCGCCCGCCCCGCCCGTCGCGTCGGAACAGATCTCCGGCAGCGACGTGCCCGAGCCCGAGGAGACCGCTGACGCGTCGTGGGCGCTGGTGACGGGTCTCGCCGAGGACCTGGATTGGGAGGCGGCCGCCGACTCCGGCCTGGGGCCCGCGCCGGGCTCGGCCCAGGAGGCTGTGGTCCAGCTGTCGTCCGCCGAGCGGAGCGAGCTGGCCCGATTGATCGAATCGGAGCTTCACGGGCCGTCGATGTAGAGGCCGAAGACGTGCAGCCGGCGCGCGGGCGCTGTCTGCACGAGGATGTTCACGAACGGAGCCGCGATCCGTCATGAAGCGACTCTTATTGCCCCACGCGTCGGTTTCCATTCTGGTGTGCCTCTTGCTCGTGCTGGGCGCCGGGCGCGCCGGAGCACAGCCGCAGGCGGGACGGCGCGCGGCGGAGCAGGCCGCGGGCCCGCTCGCCCCGGATGAGATCCAGCGTCTATTCGACGCCTACGAGAGCATGCAGGCGCGCGAGGCGCTGGCGCTGAGCGACGCGCAGCTGCCCTCGTTCCTGGCGCAGCTGACCCTCCTCCAGGACACGCGGCGGCGGAACCAGCAGGAACGCCACCGCATCGTCCAGAAGCTCTCACGCCTCAGCGGCCAGCGCGGCGAGCTCGACGAAGCCGCGGTCCGGTCCACGCTCAAGGAGCTCGACGTCGCGGACGAGCGGTCGTTCGCTGAGGCCCGGAAGGCCTACGAGGGGCTCCTCCAGACCCTCGATCTGAGGCAGCAGGCACGCTTCCGGGTCTTCGAGGCCCAGATGGAGCGGCGCAAGCTCGATCTGCTGATGCGGGCGCGGCGTCGTGCGGCGCGGGGAGCGGAGCCAATCAAGTGAGGCCGTGCTACACTCGCCGTAGGCCGATGGCTCGAGCGGCTACCACCCCTTCGATGAACAGCATCGCGCGCCGGGTCGCAGGTCTCCTGCTCTGCAGCGTGCTCGCGGCGACGGGCTGGCCGACGGGATCGGCCGCGGAGAGCAAGATCTCCCGGCAGGCTGCCGACCGTTTGCTGGGCAAGGCCATCGCGATCAACGCGAACGCGCTCGCCGCCAGGCCCGCACCTGCGCGCACGACGGTGACCGAGGAGGAGCTCAACTCGTTCCTCGCGCTCGACGCACCGGCGCAGCTGCCCGTCGGGGTGGCCGAGCCCCGCGTGGAGATGCTCGCCGGCGGCCGCGTGATCGCCCGCGCCCTGGTCGACCTCGACGCCGTGCGCAAACAGCACGGCTCGGGCGGGTGGTTGGACGTGGCCAGCTACCTGCGCGGGCGCCTGCCGGTGTCGGCGACCGGCACGCTGCGCACCACGGAGGGGATGGCACGGGTCGATCTGGAGTCGGCTGAGATCTACGGCGTCCGGATTCCGAAGAGCCTGCTCCAGGAGGTCGTCGCCTACTACACCCGCTCGAGCGAGAATCCCCGCGGCCTGGACCTCGATGCCCCGTTCCCGCTGCCCGCCAGGATCCGAGCGATCGAGGTGCAAAGAGGCCAGGCCATCGTGCTTCAGTAGCCGGACGTGCGGCCGGGCTAGCCCTGTGACGTCAACGATGGCCGGGCCTGACGACATTCTCGACGCGCCGCTGCGCTTCCTCAAAGGTGTCGGGCCCAGGCGCGCGGAAGACCTCTCGCGCGTCGGGCTCGATCGGGTCGAGGACCTGCTCTCTCGCCTTCCCTTCCGCTACGAGGACCGCGGCAACTTCCAGCCGATCGCCGGCGTGAAAGCGGGCCGGACGATCACGGTCGCCGGCGAGCTGATCAACTGCGGTGTGCGCCTCACCAGGCGCCCGGGCTTCAAACTCTTCCAGGCGGTCGTGCGCGACCCGAGCGGGCTCCTCACGGTGGTCTGGCCGAACCAGCCGTACCTCGCCAGCACGCTCCGA
>Ga0316624_10000892_pt1 | contig 11069 bp, 7 predicted proteins | sample OWC_Aug_N3_C1_D5_FD_207657 | JGI IMG/M metagenome (GOLD analysis project Ga0316624, IMG submission 207657) | Wetland soil microbial communities from Old Woman Creek delta, Ohio, United States - OWC_Aug_N3_C1_D5_A | ecosystem: Environmental > Terrestrial > Soil > Wetlands | place: USA: Ohio...
GTCGATGTCTCGGTGGACCAGGGCGGCTGCACCGAGACTTCCAGACCGACTACCCATGACAATCCCGTCTACACCGTCGACGGCGTCATACATTACATGGTCGCCAACATGCCCGGCGCCTTCCCACGGACCTCGACGATCGCGCTCACGAACGCGACGCTGCCATACATAAAAACAATCGCGAACCTGGGGGTCGAAAAGTCAGTCAGCGAAGACCCTTCGATAAAGAGCGCTCTCAACACCTACCGCGGCAGGATCGTCCATAAAAGCGTCGCCGAGGCGTTTGATAGACAGCAATAAACCGTCCAGTTGCAGAAGAAAGCACAACGAAGGCGGATACGGTGACTAGCCCTTATAGTCGAGGCACGCTATGAGCAGACAGGACAGACCAATCACACGGCAGGCTTAGAGACTGAAAAAATCTTTATGCGACACCTTATTATCTCCCGTCATGCCGCATACGCCCGGCTTTCCGGACTCGATCATTTACTACTTCCAGCGTCTGCATGCCAATATGAAATCCCGTCGCCATTATAAAGTTTTTTCAGCCTCTATGCCTGCCTGTTTCACGATGAGGTTTCCGCGAGCCATAATAAATCCTGCCGTTTACCCGACAATCAGCTTGGACAGCTCTTATGGCTCTTTTCAGCATGGCCGTCTCTGCCTATCGATATTAGGGTAGACATTTACTCTTACGGCAATGGCATACTATAACTATAGCATGGACACTTTCATCACGGCCGGCCAGGAGGTGCCCGATATCCGAAGATGTCGTATTTGAAGTAAAGGGCCTCAAAAAACTCTACCGCATGGGAGAGGTACAGGTGCACGCGCTCCGCGGCATCGATCTCGAACTCTCTGCGGGAGAACTCGTCGTTCTGCTCGGCCCTTCGGGCAGCGGAAAATCCACGCTCCTCAATATCCTCGGCGGCCTGGACACCGCGTCGGAGGGAGCGGTGTCCTACCGGGGTAAGGACCTCACCACGGCGAATGAGCGCGAACTTACCGAATACCGCCGTTATCACGTCGGCTTCATCTTTCAGTTCTATAACCTCATTCCGAGCCTGACCGCCCGCGAGAATGTCGCCGTCGTCACGGACATCGCAAAAAAGCCGATGAGGCCGGAAGACGCCCTCGGTCTCGTCGGGCTCGGCGAGAGGCTCGACCACTTTCCGGCCCAGATGTCGGGCGGGGAGCAGCAGCGCGTGGCGATCGCGCGGGCAGTCTCGAAGAACCCGGACGTCCTCCTCTGCGACGAACCCACTGGCGCCCTTGATTCTTCGACCGGGATCAAGGTATTAGAGGCGCTTGAAAGGGCAAACCGTGAGCTCGGCACGACCACCGTCATCATCACCCATAACGCCGACATCGCCGGGATGGCCGACCGTGTCATCCATCTGAGCGACGGCCGGATATCGGAAATCACCGCAAACGCTGTGAAAAAGAGACCGGGAGAACTCCACTGGTGAAGTCTTTCACGATGCTCGACCGCAAGCTCCTGCGTGACCTCTGGAAGATGAAGGGGCAGGCCCTTGCCATTGTCCTTGTCATCGTAAGCGGTGTTGCGACCTATGTGATGCTGATCGGCACAATGGACTCGCTGAACATGACACGGGACAGGTTCTACCGCGACAATCGCTTTGCCGAGGTATTCTCCTCGCTGAAACGGGCACCGGACAGCCTGAAGGAGAGGATCGCTGAAATACCCGGAGTGGAAACCGTGGAGACCCGCGTTGCCGCCGACGTGAAGCTCGATATCAGAGGTTTCCCGGAACCGGTGACCGCCCGGATAGTCTCTCTGCCGGACATCGGCGACCCGCTGCTGAACATACCGTACATCAGAAAGGGCAGGATGGTCGAACCTTATAGAGACAACGAGGCGCTTGTAAGCGAGGCATTCGCAGAAGCACATCATCTCTCTCCCGGCGACACTTTCGGCTCGATCATTAACGGCAAGTGGAAAACGCTCGTCATCGTAGGCACGGCCTTGTCACCTGAGTTCGTGCTCCAGTCGAGGCCCGGTGCGATCAGTCCGGATTACAGACGCTATGCGATCCTCTGGATGGGGCGTGATGCTCTCGGTACCGCATACAACATGAAGGGGGCGTTCAATGACGTGGTGCTGACCCTCACGCGCGGCGCGAATGCGGAGGACGTGATTGTCAGACTCGACGCGCTTCTCGACCGCTACGGTGGTCTCGGCGCCTACGGCAGGAAGGACCAGATTTCTCACCGCTTCCTGAGCGAAGAGTTCAAACAGCTCCAGAGGAGTGCCGAGATATTCCCGACGATCTTCATCGCTGTCTCGGCGTTTTTGTTGAACGTCGTTGTCAGCAGGACCGTAGGCATCCAGCGCGACCAGATCGCGATCCTGAAGGCCTTCGGGTACGATAACCGCGCCATCGCGGTCCATTATGCAAAGATGGTGCTGCTCATCGTGCTTCTCGGGATTGCAGGAGGACTCGCCGCCGGCATAAGGCTCGGGAAGGAACTCGGCGGCGTATACATGGAGTTCTACCGTTTCCCGTATCTCGTCTTCGAACTCAGGCCGTCTGTCGCCTTTTCCGCCGCCTTTATCACCGCCTCCGCCACCCTGGCAGGCACGATATTTTCGGTATACAGGGCCGCGACACTCCCGCCGGCGGAGGCGATGCGGCCAGAGCCGCCCGCGCAATACCGCCGGTCCGCAGTGGAGCGACTCGGCATCGGCAGGTTCCTGGCGCAGCCGACACGGATGATCCTGCGGAACATCGGCAGAAGACCTCTGAGGTCTATGCTGACGATTGCCGGGATCTCGCTTTCCTGTGCTATCATGATTGCAGCGACTTTTTCGAAAGACGCGGTCGACTTTATGGTGGATGTGCAGTTCAAACGCTCGCAGAAGGAGGACCTTACGGTGACGTTTACCGACCCCACGTCGAAAAAGGCGGTCTATGAGTTAAAGGGCCTGCAGGGGGTGACGCAGGCCGAGGTCTTCAGGTCCGTGCCTGCACGGCTCAGGTTCGGACACCGCAGTTACCGCACCTCCATCCAGGGCATCGAGCCGGAGAACTCACTCAGCACCCCCCTGGACAGCAGCCTGCATCCGATCAGCCTTCCGCCAGACGGTATCGTACTTAACGACTATCTCGGTGCAATTCTCGGCATTAAGCCCGGGGACATGCTCACCGTCGAAGTGCTCGAAGGGAACAGGCCCGTCCGACAGGTCCCGGTGGCCGGGCTCGTAAAACAATACATCGGCCTGCAGGGCTATATGGATATTCATGCCCTCAACCGCCTCATGAAGGAAGGAGATGCGATCTCCGGGGCCTATCTTGCCGTCGATTCCCGCTATCGCGCAAGATTATATAACACTCTGGTCAACATGCCGCGGGTCGCCGGTGCGGTCGTCAGAAAGGAAGAGATCAGAAATTTCTACGACACCCAGGCCGAAGCGCTCCTCTTCTTCACCTTTGTCGCCACGATTCTGGGAGGCACAATCGCATTCGGCGTCGTCTATAACAGCGCGCGGATCGCGCTGTCGGAGCGGAGCCGGGAACTCGCAAGCCTGCGGGTGCTAGGCTATACGCGCGCAGAGATCTCGTATATCTTCCTGGGCGAACTCGGGCTGATGACAATCATCTCGATCCCCGTGGGAATGCTGGTGGGACGGGGGATCGCATCCTACATCGCAGGCGCGATCAGCTCCGACCTTTTCAGAGTGCCGGCTGTGGTAGAGCAGGCCACCTATTCTCTTGCCGCTACAGTAGTGGTGGTCTCCGCCTGTCTCTCGGGGCTCATTGTGCGCCACCGGCTCGACCACCTCGACCTCGTGGCGGTGCTTAAGGCAAGGGAGTAGACCATCATGAGCAGGAACAGATGGATCGTTGTCAGCGGTATCGCGGCGCTCGTGATATTCGCGATCGTCTACGGCTTCTTGCCAAAACCGGTGACGGTGGACATCGCGAAGACAACGCGCGGCCCGATGATGGTCACGGTAGAGGAAGAAGGGAAGACTAGGGTGAAAGACCGCTACGTCATCTCCGCGCCTGTCGCCGGTTATCTGAGAAGGATCGAACTGGATGTAGGCGATACGATAAAGAAAGGAGAGGTGCTGGCCGAACTCGAGTCCCAGAGGTCGGCCGTCCTCGATCCGCGGAGCCGGGCGGCTGCGGAGGCCGCAGTCTCGGCTGCCGAGGCGACGCTGAAAGCGGCCGAGGAGGCCGTCCGGGCCCGGGCCGCAGATGCGGAATATGCTAAGGCTAACGCCGTACGCGCGACAAAACTCTATAAGTCCGGTTACATCTCGAAGGATTCTATGGACCAGTCCGAGGCCCAGGCGAAAAGGACGGATGCGGACCTCCATGCTGCACGTTCGGCTGCCAGGTCGGCGCGGTTCGAACTCGACAAGACACGGACCGCGCTCGGGTACTCCGCTGCAGAGCAGGCAGTGAATCGTGGTAAAGTCGTATTCGTGCGCGCTCCCGCGGCAGGCCACGTACTGAAGGTCTATCACGAAAGCGAGGGCACGGTAAATTCCGGAGACCCTCTGATCGACATAGGCAACCCGGCCGCACTTGAGGTGAAAGTGGAGGTCCTTTCTGAAGACGCAGTCAAAATAAAACCCGGCATGACCGTGCTCTTCGAACGCTGGGGGGGCGATGCGAACCTCTCGGGACGGGTGAGGGTCGTCGAGCCGGCGGGCTTCACGAAGATCTCGAGTCTCGGCGTCGAGGAACAGCGGACCCTCGTCATCGCAGATATCACTGCGCCGCCCGAAAGCTGGCAGCGGCTCGGCGATGGATATCGCGTCGAGGCCCGTTTCGTGATATGGGAGGGGAAGGACGTATTGCAGGTCCCTGCCAGTTCCCTTTTCAGGAAGGGCGACGGATGGGAAGTCTTCGCAGTGAGTAACGGGAAAGCACGCCTGCGGCGTGTTCAGGTAGGACACAGAACAGGACTTGCTGCCGAGATTGTTTCAGGGCTCTCGAAAGGCGAGGAAGTGATCGCCCATCCGGACGACTCTATCAATGACGGAACTCGCGTCAGGCCACGCAAAGAATGACTGCCGCTTAAAGGTGGACTATAATGCTGGGCAGGGTCGATGAAAAATGGATTGTCTGTTCTCCCCGGCGAATCCGCCCGGGCGCGGACGACACCTTATCTGCACCGGATGTAACCCATCAGCCCATATACATGACATTATGTGAGATCGTTTAGCACTCATGCGAATCAGAACAATATTTGTCGCATTGCAAGACTTTTTCAGCCCCCCTGCCCAGCATCTTTGCTGTACGCCGTAAAGCAGAAGAAGACTATTTTTCGGTCTCGACTCTTTTCAGTTCAGCCACGACCTTGCCGATGGGCACCTTCGTCTCCACCCTTATCGGGAACCTGTTCCCGTCGTTAGAAAGCCAGATGCGGATGTCGCCCTTGTTCTGGAAAAGACCGTCGGACTTGAGGATCGGCTTCACCACGATCGCCTCTATCTCCCCTTTCCCCTCGAAATGTATCTTCTCTTTCCCGAGCACATTCACCTCTGCGTTGAGGAACTTGTTGCTGTCGAATATATTGATGAAGATCGTCTTTTCCGGTTCCATCCCCTTCGTCCTGAGAAAATAAAAACCGGATATCACGTCCCAGAACACACCCCGCTTGCCCTCGTGCTCTTCCCTGAGACCTTTCCGATAATCGAAATACGTGATCTTCCCGTTTCGCGCGTCGAATTTCGTCTCCTTGTCGCTCCTGTATCTGCCCTCGTGCTGACGGATCCTGAAGTTTAAGGGCACACCGTCTTTGACTGTGCTCTGTGCGAAGTCCTCCACCTTGTAGAAGTTCGAAAGAAATTCGCCCGAATGCGCCTGCGAGGTGATTTTGACAAGCCCGTTGTCGCTGACGCCTTCCAGTTCTGCCCTTCCGACATAAATGCCGATCCAGTAGATATCGTAATAAAACTTCTCTCTGGAAAACTTCAGGAGCTTCGGCGCGTCGCCCGGTTTGAGATAAGAGGAATGCGCTGCATCGCCGCTTACTCTGCCATCGGGCGCAAACGCGACCGCAGCGGCATAAAGAAATCCGCTCAACAACACAAACGTCAACAGAAAAAACGGGACCCGTTTCACAACGCTTCTCATCCCATCGCCCTCATCATTTTATATAGTAAACGAAAAAAAAGGGTTAATACAATCCGGATATGGTAGGACAGTCCCCGTGGAGCATACTGCGTGTTTACTTTAGTTGCTGGAAAAAAAGACAGAGGCGATGAAAAATGCCTTGCCTGCAACACATTCAAGCCCTTTAAAGGGGCCGGCCACCCATCTTCCAAAGAAACTCAGGCTTCTAGTTTGCATTTATGTGAATCACAATAATTCTTGTTGTCATTGCAAGGATTTTTCAGCGTTTCTGTCTCTTTATCGACAAATTGTTTCAATGATCAGGTTGTGGTGAAAAAAATATCGGCAGGAGAAATCCCCGGCGGCGGAGCTGATCCCGGACCCTGCACCATCCCCATAGGGTGCAGGGTCGTCCAGAATGGATCAGTCCGCCGCCCCAGCCCAGTCTTCACCGCATGAAAAAAGCAGTCCCCCCGCAACCAACAAGACGGTCAGAACCTCAGCACATCGCAGGCGTTCGTAAAGATCGCCTCATGAATCCCGAACTGCTTCAGTATCCGATAATGATTATCGAGCAGGTTCCCCTGCTCCTTGATATGTTCAAGGAGTTCGTGGGAACTCAGAGGTTTTCTAAAAAGGTTGATGTCCACCGCAGGCATCGGGAAGTCACTTCCATAGAGAAACCGTTTCGAGCTTATCTTCCCTTCCCCGATCTCCCGCACGATCCTTTCAAGGTATCCTATTCTTGACGGACTACAGCAGGCCGATACGTCGGCATAAAGCTCCCATCTCCTTGATTCCGCATCTCTCAGCATCTGCATCAACTCCTCGAAATGTCCCTGGTCGAACGGCATAACGCTTCCGGCTGAGGGCGAAGCACAATGCGCTACGATCACCTTGACGCCGATGTCGAGGGCCCGAATCAGTTTTCTGGGGTCACTGTATCTGCTGATTCTGAAGTCTGAGGTGCGCATCGTGAATTCCGTCCCGGCATGGCACAAAAGAGGGATCCCCTCCCGGGCCAGACATAAATAAAAGGGGATACACCTGTCGTCTTCGGGATTGATCTGCTGGCCCGACGGCGACCACTTGAAGAGCACCGCCCCTTCGTCGACGCAGCGCTTCGTTTCGGCGATCATTTCGTCCGCCAACCGGTACGGGTGGACCGAAGCACCGAAAAGGGCCCGCTTGTTCTCTCCGGTCATTTCGATCACATAATCATTAGGGACTACAAGATGCGACTCAGCCTCCACTAACCTGCCGTTTTTATATACTCCGTCCATTGCCAGAAGAACGGCGTAATCGACATGCTCCGAAGTATCGATGCTATGGAGAAGTATCTCCCGGATCTTCCGGTCCTTGGCTTCAAACGGCGCTGTCTTGAGAGAGACGAGCATCGCGGCGAAGGTCGGGCTGTAGATGAACTCCCTCGATGCCCTGCAACCTGTTCCCGATTCGCCTTCGCCCACGCCCACCACGTGAACATGCAGATCGATCACCTTTGTGCCGATCGCCCGGTCAGACCTTTCCATGCCTTGCGCCAAGCTCATTACCTCGCTCCCCGCCATTTCGTCAATTTCTTCCTTTACAGCGCCGTTGCCTATCTGCATTCTCTGCGTTTCCCCGGACTTCTTCATGTAACTTCACCCGTATCAAGGTTCGCCGCCATGGATACTGCCTGCATTCGGTTCACCACGCCCAACTTTCGTATGATGTTGTTGACATGATAATTCACGGTCCTCTCGCTGATCCGAAGGATCACCGATATGTCCCACGAGGTCTTGCCCATCTTCAACCATCCAAGCACTTCTCTTTCCCTGGGGGAAAGAAGATGCAGTAAATCTCCGTCACAGCCGCCCGGTCCGTATTTCATATCCCCTCTGTGCCGGCGTATTTGAATCTTCCGCTATGGAAGTATCTGCAAAGAGCAGGCCAAAATTCAGGAAAGAGCAAGGTCACAGTTTTAAAAGATTTTTTCCCGGGGAATAATCTTCCGCGGACCGAAGGCATAAAGATATTAGCGGGGTACTATAAAAAAATCAGACAATTGCGACCGCCGGAATCCAGTGCTGCATATATGTAAAAAAGAGTTGCACGCACCACTAGCGGCTATTTGATGCCGAATTCCTTTATCTTTGCAAAGAGCGTGGCATAACTGAGTTCGAGCATCTCGGCAGCCCTGGTCTTATTGCCTTCGGTCCTCGCTAGCGCCTCTATGATCATCCTTTTTTCGAGGTCCTTTACCGCCTCCTTGACCGACATGACCGGATAAGTAAACCGGCCCGCGGACTTCTGGCTCATCAGCGCCTCAATACAGGACCGGCCGATCACGTCTCCCTCCGTGTGCAAGGCGGCCCTCCTCATCATGTTCTTAAGCTCCCTCAGGTTTCCGGGCCATGGATGCTTGATGAGCGTACCGAGGGCGTCTCCGGAGATCTCTCTGATCTGCTTGTTCAGTTCGGATGCCGCATCGAAAAGGAACTTCTGCGCGAAAAAAGGGATATCTTCCACCCTCTCCCTGAGCGGCGGCAGGCTCACAATGAATTCCCCTAGGCGGTAATAGAGGTCTTCCCTGAACTCTTTCTTTTCGACGCTATCCCTGATGTCTCTGTTGGTCGCCGCGATGATCCGGATGTCGACATACACTTCGCCCGTGCCTCCCAGCGGATATATCTTCTTCTTCTCTATGACGCTGAGGAGCTTCGCCTGCACGTGGGCCGACATATTCTCGAGTTCATCTAGGAAGAGGGTGCCGCCATGCGCGGCCTCGAAATACCCGGACTTGTCCTTCTCCGCGCCGGTAAAGGCCCCTTTCTTGTATCCGAACAGCTCGCTCTCTACGAGAAGGTCCGGGATCAGACCTATGTCCACGCTCATGAAGGGCCTCTCCGACCTTCCGCTGAGACTATGGATGGCCGCCGCCACCACCGACTTGCCGGTCCCTGTCTCGCCTTGAATGATGACCGAGAATTCGGTCCCTGCCACCTGGTTGACCTGTTTGATCACGGTTTTCATGGCATCACTCTTGCCGAGCTGGTGCTCAAGAGAAGACTTCAGGGCCGTCTGGGCCTTCGCAACTTCCTTCTCCAGCCGCCGCGTCTCGAGTGCCCTGCGGAGTGTGATGACAAGCCTGTCGAATTCCGGCGGCTTCACCATGAAGTCATAGACGCCTTTTTTTATGGCATCAACTGCGGTAGGGATGTCGCCATGTGCGGTGAGGATGATGATAGGGACATCCGGACCCATCCTCCTGAGCTCCCGCATAGCATCAAGGCCGTCCATATGAGGCATATTCAGATCGAGCAGCACCACGTCGGGGGGCTCTTTCCTGAAGAGCCTGACCGCCTGCAGGCCGTCCTCCGCCTCGATGACCGAAAAACCCTCTTCCTTCAACACCTGTCTGACTATCGCCCGCAGGTCCTTCTCATCGTCAACCAGCAGCACTTTATCCATTCATCAGCACCTCGCCGTGAAATCTCTTCAAAATGTTACCGCACAATTATACAATATCCGGGGAGAAGCAACGAAAAGAAGCTTGCCTGTAATGTCTTATCACCACTCCGGTTAAGGTCTATCTCCACTTATTTCCCATATCTTTCTCATTTTTTTCGAGCAAAGGAAGATAGACCCTGAATGTCGTGCCCTCCCCTTTTTCGGACTCCACCCATATCCAACCATTATGCTGTTTGACGATCCCGTAGACGATCGCAAGACCGAGACCGGTCCCCTTGCCCACGTCTTTTGTCGTGAAATACGGTTCGAATATTCTCTCTTTCGTCTTGTCGTCAATACCCGGGCCGGTGTCGCTGACGGACATCACCGCGTACCTGCCGGGCTTCGGCGGGTATTGTCCGCCGGCCCCAGATTCGATCGTGCCCGGCTCAACCTTGATAGACAGCATTCCGCCGTCGGGCATCGCGTCGCGGCCGTTGGCGCAGAGGTTCATAAGGATCTGTTCCAGCTGAACACTGTCACTCATCACCATGACCGCCCTCTCCGGCAGCGAAACCTTCACATGCACGCCCTCTCCGGCCATGTTCGCGAGCATCGGCTGTAATCTCCTGATAATGCCGCCCAGGTCCGCCGGCCGGAAATTGATGCGCTGCGTCCTGCTGAAGGTGAGGAGCCCCCGTATGAGGTTCTGGGCCCTCGCGATGGAAGCGTGGACCTGATGAGTATACTGGCGGAGTTCGTCATGAGCGGGCAATTTCTTGTCGATAAGGTAGATCGAGCCCCGCAGGGTCGCCAGGATATTGTTAAAGTCGTGCGCGATCCCTCTCGCCAGGGTGCCTACCGCTTCCATTTTTTGGGCATACCTAAGTTTTTCTTCGAGCTGCTCCTTCTCCGCCTCCCGCTTTTTCAGGTTATCGGACATCGTGTTGAAATCCATCGCGAGCCGGCCTATCTCGTCCATCGACCCGACCGGCACCTTCGCGACGGTCTCGCCCCTGCCGAGGGACCGCACCGACAGGGCAAGGTTAGTCAGCGGCCGCATCAGTCTTCTCACCGCGATATAAATCGCGATGCTGCCGGCAAGCAAAAACAGCAGGGTCGCCACGGCGTTCCGGACCAGGATCGACCTCATCTCGGTCCTTAGCATTCCCTTGTCGAGAACGACCTCCACGTATCCTATCACGTGCTGCACGCTCTGTTTGGGCGACTCTTCGAAATAGATGGCCTCTTCCATGTTCTTGTAAGTCTCGAGAACAACAGGCGAAAGGAATCCTATCGTCCCCTCTCCTTCGGCTGTCCTCGGAACAATGCCGGCCTGTTCCATCCGCATTTTCCCTGCGGCCGCCGGATCATTTCCAAAGGGGTCCTTCTTGTCGGCAGACTTTTTCTTCTCGATGAGCAGGACCTGCTTATCGGCGTTGTATACCACAACCGCCACGACATCTTTCTGGCCCATGACTCCCTGCACCGCGTCTTTCAGCATGTCCTTGTTTTCGGCAAAGACCCATGTCCTTATGCTGTAGG
>Ga0316624_10000893_pt1 | contig 11067 bp, 10 predicted proteins | sample OWC_Aug_N3_C1_D5_FD_207657 | JGI IMG/M metagenome (GOLD analysis project Ga0316624, IMG submission 207657) | Wetland soil microbial communities from Old Woman Creek delta, Ohio, United States - OWC_Aug_N3_C1_D5_A | ecosystem: Environmental > Terrestrial > Soil > Wetlands | place: USA: Ohio...
ACGGAATTGTGTCCGCAATCCGGACATTATGTCCGCTAAATCGACAGCCGCTTCATCTCGGCGAGCTTCTCGTAGAGCGTGGCGCGCGAGATGCCGAGCAGTCTCGCCGCCGACAGCTTGTTGCCGCGCGTCGCTTCGAGCGCCGAGCGGATCGAGCTGCGCTCGAGCTCGGCGATCAGCTGCGGCAGCGGGCGCAGCGTCGGCGCCTGCCCCGCGGCGTGCGCACGCGGCAGGATGGCGGCGAAGTCCCCGGCGTCGAGCCGCGCGCCGTCGGTGAGCATCGCCGCCTGCTCGAGCACGTTCCTCAGCTCGCGCACGTTGCCGCGCCAGTCGTGCGCCGCGAGCGCGGCGAGCGCGCCGGGCGCGAGCTCGCGCTGCGGCATACCGGTGCGCGCGGCGATGCTCTCGAGCAGGCTCTCCGAGAGCGCCTCGAGGTCCGAGAGCCGCTCGCGCAGCGGCGGCACGCGGATCGGCAGCACGTTGAGCCGGTAGTAGAGGTCCTCGCGGAAGCGCCCCTCGGCGACCAGCGCCTTCAGGTCGCGGCTGGTGGCGGCGATCACGCGCACGTCGACCTTGATGACTTTGTTGGAGCCGAGCGGCTCGATTTCCTGCTCCTGCAGCGCGCGCAGCAGCTTCGCCTGCAGCGCGAGCGGCGTGTCGCCGACCTCGTCGAGGAACAGCGTGCCGCCGTCGGCGAGCACGAAGCGCCCGTCGCGCCCCTTGCGCTCGGCGCCGGTGTAGGCGCCGGGCGCGACGCCGAAGAACTCCGCCTCGAGCAGCGTGTCGGGCACCGCCGCGAGATTCACGCCGACGAACGGCCCCCCGGCGCGCGCCGAAGCCGCGTGGATCGCGTGCGCCAGCAACTCCTTGCCGCTGCCGGTCTCGCCCAGCAGCAGCACGTTGCCGTCGCTCTGCGCCGCGCGCCGCGCCTGGCGCTTCACCTCGAGCGCCGCGGGACTCGCGCCGATGAAGCTGGCGAATGTGTACTTGGGGCGGCGTTGCGCCGCGAGCTCGCGGCGCGCGTCGTCGAGGTCCTTTTGCAGGCGCGCGAATTTCGCGATCAGCGGCTGCAGCGTGGTCTCGGGGTGGTCGAACAGCACCATGCCGAGCACGCCGATCACCTCGCCCGACGCATCGCGCAGCGGAATGCGGCTCACCACGAAGGTGCCCGCCTTGTTCGTGAGCAAGTCGACCAGGATCGGCTTGCCGGTCTCGAGCACGTGGCGCATCAGCGTGTTCGGCACCACCTCTTCGACCGGCTTGCCGACGAAATCCTCGGCGCGCTCGAAGCCGAGCGCCGGCAGGAACTGCTTGTAGCTGTCGCTGATCCACACCACGCGGCCCGAGCGGTCGACCAGCATCATGCCCTGGCTCATGCTCGAGAACAGGTCGAACATCGAGCGCGCGGCGAGCTTGAGAATGCTTTCCGCGTCGCGCGGCAGCGGACTCGCCTGCCCGGCCGGCGCGGGGCTCATTCGGCGCTCATTCGTCCGGTTTCGGCTGAGGCTTCGGTCGTCGCGCGACGGCGACCTTCAGCGTCAGGTCCTGCTTGCCGCGCTTGACCGTCATCTGGGCGACGCTTCCCGGCGTCAGCGCCGCGACGAGGTCCAGCATGCCCGCCCGGTTGACCACGGGTTTGCCTTCGACCGCGACCAGCACGTCGCCCGGCTTGAAGCCTGCCTTGTCGGCCGGGCCGCCGCGCAGCACGCCGGCGACCAGCGCGCCGCGCGTATCGGCGGGCTTGAACGAGTCGGCGAGCCCGGAGCTGATCTCCTGCACCTCGACGCCGATCCAGCCGCGCGTCACGCTGCCGGTCTTGACGATCTGGTCGAGCACCATTTTCGCGGTCGACACCGGGATCGCGAAACCGATGCCGATCGAGCCGCCCGAGCGCGAGTAGATCGCGGTGTTGATGCCGATCAGGTTGCCGCGCGAATCGACCAGCGGGCCGCCCGAGTTGCCGGGATTGATCGCGGCATCGGTCTGGATGAAGTTCTCGTAGGTGTTGATCTGCAGCCCGCTGCGACCGAGCGCCGAGACGATCCCCGAGGTCACGGTCTGGCCCACGCCGAAGGGGTTGCCGATGGCGAGCACCACGTCGCCCACGCGCAGCGCGTCGGAGGAGCCGAAGCTGATCGCGCGCAGGCCGTCGGCGTCGACGCGCAGCACCGCGAGGTCGGTCTCGGGATCGCTGCCGACCACCTTGGCGAGCAGCTTGGTGCCGCTGGGCAGCGCGACCTCGATCTCCTCGGCGGCCTCGACCACGTGGTGATTGGTGAGGATGTAGCCCGAAGGGCTGACGATGACGCCCGAGCCGAGGCTCGTCGCGCGCTGCTCCTCGTCGGGGAACTGCTCGCCGAAAAAGCGCCGGAACAACGGGTCGTCGAGCAGCGGGTGGCGCGGCGTGCGCACCTCCTTGGAGGTGAAGATGTTCACCACCGAAGGCGTGGCGCGATCGACCGCGTCGTGCAGCGACTCGGGCTGCACGACCGCCGACGCCGGCGTGACCGGCGCCTGCCGCACCACCGCGACTTGCGCGACGGGCGCCACGCGCCGCGGCAGCCACTCGGGATGGAACGTCGAAACGACGAACAGCACCGCGACTGCAACGGTCGCGGCCTGCGAAAAGATGAGCCAAAGCCGGTACATGGATGATTTAGCCTACCATAGGCTGCGGCCGCGGCGCCGAAGCGCCCGACCCTGTCTAGCCCCTGTCGGGCTCGTGGTCAAAAACCTCAACATATTGAAACGCTTAGGCCCGAATCCTTGGACTTTGCGGCAGTGCGTCGCTATAATGTCGCGCTTTATCGATTCCCTGTCATTTCCCTTCCAGGTTCGATTCCATGAGCGATCAAAAGCAACCCGACAAGATGCGCCGCAATCTGGTCGTCGCCACCTCGGTGCTCGGCGGCGCGGCCACCGCGGGCGCGGCCGTGCCGTTCGTCGCCAGCATGCTCCCGTCGGAGCGGGCGAAGGCCGCGGGCGCGCCGGTCGAGATCGACATCTCCAAGCTGGCGCCGGGCGAGCTCGGCATCTTCGAGTGGCGCGGCAAGCCGGTCTGGGTGATGAAGCGCACCAAGCAGATGCTCGAGGACATCAAGAAGGACAACTCGGTGGTCGCCGATCCGAAGTCCGACGTCCCGCAGCAGCCGGACTACGCGCGTAACGAGTATCGCTCGATCAAGCCGGAACTGATGGTGCTGGTGGGCGTATGCACCCACCTGGGCTGCTCGCCGCAGAAGAAGTCGGCCGAGGACAAGGGCGAGATGGGCGAGGCCTGGAACGGCGGGTTCTACTGCCCGTGCCACGGCTCCAAGTTCGACTACGCGGGCCGCGTGTACAAGGGCGTGCCGGCGCCGACCAACCTGGTGGTGCCGCCGTACGAATTCCTCTCGGACTCGACCCTCATCATCGGTAAAGACACGAAAGGGGCTTGACCAATGGCTAGCCGTCTGATGGCGCTGTGGCAGTGGTTCGATGCGAGGATGCCCACGGTCGGGCAGGAATACCGCAAGCACCTGACCGAGTACTACGCGCCGAAGAACTTCAACTTCTGGTACTACTTCGGCTCGCTCGCGATGCTGGTGCTGGTGATCCAGATCGTGTCGGGCATCTTCCTGACGATGAACTACAAGCCCGACGCGGCGCTGGCATTCGGCTCGGTCGAGTACATCATGCGGGACGTCCCCGGCGGCTGGATCATCCGCTACGTCCACTCGACCGGGGCGTCGGCATTCTTTCTCGTCGTCTACCTGCACATGTTCCGCGCGCTGCTGTACGGCTCGTACCGCCAGCCGCGCGAGCTGCTGTGGATCTTCGGCGTGCTGATCTATCTCTGCCTGATGGGCGAGGCGTTCTTCGGCTACCTGCTGCCCTGGGGACAGATGTCGTTCTGGGGCGCGCAGGTGATCGTCAACCTGTTCGACTCGATTCCGTTCATCGGGCCCGACGTCGCGCTCTGGCTGCGCGGCGACTACGTGGTCTCGGATGCGACGCTCAACCGCTTCTTCGCCTTCCACGTGATCGCGATTCCGCTGGTGCTGCTCGGGCTGGTGGTGGTGCACCTGCTTGCGCTGCACGACGTCGGCTCGAACAACCCCGACGGCATCGAGATCAAGAAGAAGAAGGACGCGAGCGGCAAGCCGCTCGACGGCATCCCGTTCCATCCCTACTACACGGTCAAGGACATCGTCGGCGTGGTGGTGTTCCTGGCGATCTTCTGCCTGGTCATGTTCTTCATCCCGAACATGGGGGGCTACTTCCTCGAGGCGAACAACTTCATTCCGGCCGACGCCCTCAAGACGCCGGCGCACATCGCGCCGCTGTGGTACTTCACGCCGTACTACTCGATGCTGCGCTCCGTGCCGCCGCTGTTCCTGTCGCAGTTTCCGGGCGTCATGGTCATGGGCTTGGCGGTGCTGATCCTGTTCTTCCTGCCGTGGCTCGACCGCAGCCCCGTGAAGTCGATCCGCTACCGCGGCGGACTCTACAAGACCGCGCTGGGCGTCTTCGTGATCGTGTTCCTGATCCTCGGCTACCTCGGCACGGTGCCGACCAACGTCTGGGGCCAGTTCGGGCCCTGGCTCGGCGAGGCGGACCGCGGGACGGTGGTGGCGCGGATCTGCACGACGCTGTACTTCCTGTTCTTCATCCTGATGCCCTGGTACACGCGAATCGACAAGACCAAGCCGGTGCCCGAGCGGGTGACGATGTGAGGACCACGATCATGAAGAAGCTGCTCATCGCGCTGCTGTTCGCGCCGCTCGCCTCGTGGGCCGCGGAGGAGGGCTACCGGCTCGACCGCGCGCCGATCGACCCCACCGATCTCGTCAGCCTGCAGGCCGGGGCGCGCACCTTCGTCAACTACTGCATGGGTTGCCACGGCGCGGAGTACATGCGCTACAACCGCCTCACCGATCTCGGCCTCACAGAGCAGCAGATCAGGGACAACCTCATGTTCACCGCCGACAAGGTCGGCGAGACCATGAAGGTGGCGATGACCGCCAAACAGGGCAAGGCCTGGTTCGGCGTGGCGCCGCCGGACCTTTCGGTGATCGCGCGCGCGCGCGGCGCGGACTGGCTCTACACCTACCTGCGCACGTTCTACCGCGACCCGAAAACCGCTTCCGGCTGGAACAACCTGGTGTTCCCCAACGTCGGCATGCCGCACGCGCTGTGGACGCTGCAGGGCGAGAAGGCGCTGAAATTGGTCAAGACCGAAGAGGGCGGCCACGAGAATGTCGAGTATCAGCTCACGCAGCTTTCCAAGGGCGCGCAGGACACGGTGCAGTACGACACCACCGTGCGCGACTTGGTGAACTTTCTCGTGTACCTGAGCGAGCCCTCCGCCACCAGCCGGGTGCGCATCGGCATCGTGGTGCTGTTCGTGCTGGGCATCCTGTTCGTGCTCTCGTACGCGCTGAAAAGGGAATTCTGGAAGGACGTGAAGTAACGGCGTCCCGGGCAACCCGACGCCGGGCCGGACGGCAGCGCCGTCCAGCTTTTTTCTCTGGACCGAGGTAACGCATCATGATGCAACTGTATTCCGGCACCACCTGCCCGTTCAGCCACCGCTGCCGCTTCGTGCTGTACGAGAAGGGCATGGATTTCCAGGTGATCGATGTCGACATGTACAACAAGCCGGAAGACATCGCGGTGATGAACCCCTACAACCGCCTGCCGGTGCTGGTCGAGCGCGACCTGGTGCTGTACGAGTCGAACATCATCAACGAGTACATCGACGAGCGCTTCCCGCACCCCCAGCTGATGCCCGCCGACCCGGTGATGCGCGCCCGCGCGCGGCTCATGCTGTACAACATGGAAGTCGAGCTCTTCTCGCACATCGACGCCCTCGACTCGGGCAAGGAAAAGCAGGTCGACAAGGCGCGCCAGCTCGTCACCGACCGCCTGATCGAGCTGGCGCCGATCTTCACCCGCACCAAGCACATGCTGGGCGACGACTTCACCATGCTCGACGTGGCGATCGCGCCGCTGCTGTGGCGCCTGGATCACTACGGCATCCGGCTCGGCAAGCCCGCCGCGCCGCTCATGAAGTACGCCGAGCGCATCTTCTCGCGCCCCGCGTTCATCGAGGCCCTCACGCCTTCGGAAAAGGTGATGCGCAAGTAGGCGCGATGGCCGAGATCTCCAACAAGCCCTACCTGCTGCGTGCGTTGTACGAATGGTGCGTGGACAACGGCTACACGCCGCATCTGGCGGTCAAGGTCGACTCGCACGCCCAGATCCCCACGGAGCACGTCAGGAACGGCGAGATCACGCTCAACATCAGCCCGAGCGCGGTGCACAAGCTGCAGATGGGCAACGAGGCGATCGAGTTCTCGGCGCGCTTCGGCGGCGTCGCGCGCAACATCTCGGTGCCGGTGGCCAACGTCTTCGCGCTGTACGCGCGCGAGACCGGGCACGGCATGACCTTCGAGGTCGAGCTCTCCAAGCCGCCGGTGCAGTCGCTCGGCGAGCTCGAGCCGCTCGCCGGCAGCCCGCCCGCCGCGCTGCCGCTGGCGGCCAAGGACACGACGCCCGAGCCGCCCAAGCCCCCCGCGGGCAAGCCCACGCTGCGCCGCGTGAAGTAAACTCGTCGGCGGCGGCCGGCTTAGCTCAGTCGGTAGAGCAGCGGTTTTGTAAACCGAAGGTCGCGGGTTCGATTCCTGCAGCCGGCACCATTTAACATCCTTCCCTAGGTGCATCTACGTCGCATCAAGGTGCAGTAATCCATTGATGCGTCGGGCGACGTAAGCTGCCCTCGCTGAAACAAGGTGCACGACGCTACCGCCTGAATGCGGCCCAACGCAAGAGTTTCAGGCGGATCGAGAGGCGGATCGGGAAAGGGTGATGGGATGGCAACGCGACTGCTCGGAGCAAAGCTCAATCTTCTGTCGGCGCGCGAGGTGCTTAACGCGCAGGATAGGGAACTGTCAGACGGCGGGGGACTCTTGCTTCGCTGCGTCGGCGCAAACGCGGCTTGGGTGTTCCGGTACACGAGTCCGACCGGCAAGCGCCGCGAAATGGGACTTGGTGCATGCGCGCGCCACAACGCAAGCGCTGCCGGCGAGAGTCTCGCCCTGGCGCGCGACCTAGCCGCAAAACAACGCGCCCTGCTCGCATCCGATCCGCCGTGCGATCCCATTGACGAGCGGGACCGCGCCCGGGCCGCCGGCAAGCCGGTGTCCACTGCTTGTGTCAGAGTAGCCCGCGAATCACTCTCACGAAGCCCGCCGCGTGCGGGCTTTCTTGTTTCTAGGCTGCGGCGAATTTCTGAAATCGTCTCAACCACTCGGGACTCAACGTCCCGGTTCGTCGCACCCGGTCTCACGCTCCCAAAGTCCGCATTGATCGATCACCACCAGCTTGAAGTGCTGACACCAGAGGTGCACGCCGTCGTAGTCGATCGCGTGTGCGCAGGTCCAGCAGCTCCGATCGGCGCTGTCGGCCCATGGCGTGAAGTGTGTGAACGCTCAAACGTCAGTGCCTTGCGAATCGCTCGCGTCGAAAAATCTTACAAAACGCATTGAGGCCCCGCCCTCTGGCCAGGCAGTCCCCTGTTTTTCCAAGATCTTTCGGGCGCGGCGCGGACCTTGCTTTGACAATCGCGGGACGTCGCGGTCTGACGCGCAGCCGCCTGCGCGGAACCGCGAGGTGGGGGTTGTGACGAGGGGGAATTCAATGAAGACGGTCACTGTAATGGCGCTGGCCGGGCTTGCGGCCGCGCTCGTTTCAACCGCCACGTCAGCCGCTGTGGGCGGCGGCTCGACGATCATCGTCAATGGCACCGATATTACGGGCGCGCTTAACTGCACCATGCCGCCGGGTAGCACCCAGACGGGCTGCGTGGGTACAGGCTACAACGGCGACGGCTATTCGCTTGATAGCTGGGACTTCTTGTTCAACCCGGATCCAAGCATCACGAGCACTTTCACCCTGACGAGCCTGAGCTCCAGCATGCAGACGTTCGTCTTGACCTTTACATTGGCGATCGCGCCGATCAGCGCGCCGGTGTCAATCGACGGCCACGTCGGACCAGGTACGCTGACGGATTTGAGTGACGACGGTGCGACACTCACCACCGCCGGCTTCAACTCGATCTACTCCGCCGTGATCGACCAGCCGTCAAATCCCGTACACACGCTGCTTGACCCGCAGCAGACGTTCTCGGCGCCAAGTCACGATACGGCGCAGATCCCACTGGCTAGCTTCGGCCCGGATATCCTCGCCCAGTCGGCCAACACCTTCATCCAGGAGAGGCTCGAGTTCACGCTCACTGCGGGGGACAGGATCAACTTGACGGGGTTCTTCGACGTGCAGCCCGCGATCGTCCCCCCCACCGTGCCCGAACCCGCGACGATCGCGCTCTTGGGCATTGGGCTCGCTGGGCTCGGATTGGGTCGACGCCGCAAGGTGCGCTGAGTCGGCCGCGAATCACTCTCACGAAGCCCGCCGCGTGCGGGCTCTCTTGTTTCTAGGCTAGGGCGACATTCGAACCTGCACTGACGTCGCGCCCGAATAAGGCGCAGGTCAGTCTAGGCATGGCCTGGCTGTATCGTGAGTACGCGCATAAGAACTCGGTGCTCTACGGGATCGAGGACGAAGCGCGAATTCGCTGCCGTGGGAGCGGCAGCGCATGAAGCGGTAAGGGGGGTTAGGTCGCAAACTCAATGGGAATCCCCATGAAGAAAACGATCGCAGTACTTGCGCTGGTTGCGTTATCAGCCTGCACCACCGCAGCAGTAGGTCCAGACAAAGAGGCTCTTTGCGGTCCGCGCCCCACTGAGCTGCAGGCCCGGAACGCTGTGCAGGTGTATGTGGACAGAGTCGGGCTCAAAGACCCGAGCAGCGCCCAAGTTAGAGATCTTCGCGTCGAGGACTGCACGAGTTGGTACAAGGGCTTATTCAAGGGCGGAGGATACTATTATGGCTGGCCGATTGCGTTCGAGCTCAATGCCAAATCCAGAGTCGGCGCATCATATTTAGGCTTCCAGCCACGACGCATCCTCTTAACGCCCGATGGGATGACCCATTGGGGACTATTGCATTAGGCGGCCTATGATGCGCCGAGCGGCGAGCTGACAGGAGGGGGCGTTGAAGAAGCTAGTGCTTGCAGCGGTGCTGATTGCGGCGGCGGTCGTAGCTGCGTGCGCTCATTCTGGCGTAGTTTCGACCGGGCCTGATTCGTACATGATTGCAAATTCGGAATGGGGATTCACCTCGGGCAGCTACCAAAAAGCCAAGGCCATGCAAGAAGCTTCGGAGTATTGCAAGAGCATCGGCAAAGAAATGCTCCCCATCAGCACGAGCCAGAACGACGTTGCTTGGGGAAAGACCCCTGCGGCCGAAGTTCAGTTCCGCTGCTTATCGCATGGCGACCCTGAGCTACAGCGGCCAACGCTACAGCCAGTCCCGTCAGCGATCATTGAGAACCGGAGTAAGTAGACTTAAGGCGGCCTTCGTGAAGTTGGATTTCAACTCTTCACGCGAATGCCTTCGGATTCTTCCTTCCTAACCCGACGACTGAAGTCCGCAAAGTCGGTGATGCTTAACCCCTCGGTCAAGCCGACGTGCCTACGGCTAAAGGCTGCGTGAAGGTCTGGCCCCGCATTAGTGGGATTTTGCTGCTGCTTGGGTTCGTGCTAGCCATGCTTAGCAACGAGCTCGAGTCTCGGCGCATCTCGGCCATTAGCGAATGCCTGGGCCAATACTTTCCCAGAAGAGCCGAGAGAGGAAATCAGGCCGCACACGCCTTGGTCGATGCCTGTAAGTCGCAGCACGGACTGGACGATCGTTTCAGGTGGGATAACCCGGCATTGCATTTGCTCGCCTTCCCGGCCTGCGAGTACCGAAACGGCTGGGCTAATAACTGTCTGCTCTCAGCCGCACCGAGCTAGGCGCCAGCATCGCACCCCGCACTGCGCTCCCAGCAGCCGCAGGGACTCACGACGACGAGCCGGTGCCGCGTGCGCCACAAATGCACGCCGTCATAGCCGGTCGCGTGCGCGCAGGTCCAGCAGCTACGGTCGGCTGTCGGTCCAGGGCGTGAACTGTCTGTATGATGATGATTGCGCGGCTTCGCTCATATATTAGAAATTTCGCATGTGCGGTCGCTTCGCCCTTCACGCCAACCCTCACGTTGTGGCGTTGCAGTTCGGGCTGCAGGAAGATCCCGGCTTCGAGCCGCGCTACAACATAGCCCCTAGCTCCGACATTCTGATCGTCCGCGAGGACCGGAACCACACGCGTCTCGCCGACTTCTACAAGTGGGGTTTGATCCCAGCGTGGGCTAAGGACACCTCAATCGGCAGTCGCTTAGGAAACGCTCGAGCGGAAACAGTGGCCGAGAAGCCAGCCTTCCGCCACGCATTCAAACACTGGCGCTGCCTGGTGCCCGCGAGCGGATTCTACGAGTGGAAGACCGAGGACAAGAAGAAGCTTCCGTACTACATCAAGCCAATCGGTGGCGAGCTATTCGGGCTCGCGGGTATCACTGAGGAATGGAACGGGCCGGATGGCGCAGTGCGGACCGTGTGCCTAATCACAACTGAGCCGAACGAGCTGATGCGGCAGATTTATGATCGCATGCCAGTGATTGTGGCGCCCGACAACTACCGGATCTGGCTCGATGGAGGAAACAAGGATGTCGAGCGGCTGAAGGGTCTGCTGGAGCCCTACCCCGAGAAGAAGATGGAGGCGTATGCTGTCAGTCGAGCGGTCAGCAATGCGAGGAACGAAGGCGAAGCTTTGATCGTTCCTGTCGAAACGCCGTGATCGCTGGGAGTCCCGGACTCAGCCCGCAATTGCCAGAAGCGTGTACCGCAGGCATTGCTCGATGCCCGTGGCGCTCAACTGGGCGCCGGGCCGGGGCGCGAGCATGAGAATGATGTGACCGTCCTCGGCACGTTCGTCCATAGTCCCGATATTCATGCACTCCCCGGAAGCGCACGCCCATGCGCCCTTACGGCAGCCGCGAATCCGCTCGAGCAAGACTTGCTCATGACCGGCCGCTCCATCGATGTCCACGCGAAGCCCGGTGGATACCTTCTCGATTCGGAGATCCATGGT
>Ga0316624_10000894_pt1 | contig 11060 bp, 5 predicted proteins | sample OWC_Aug_N3_C1_D5_FD_207657 | JGI IMG/M metagenome (GOLD analysis project Ga0316624, IMG submission 207657) | Wetland soil microbial communities from Old Woman Creek delta, Ohio, United States - OWC_Aug_N3_C1_D5_A | ecosystem: Environmental > Terrestrial > Soil > Wetlands | place: USA: Ohio...
GGAGCTTACGGGAGCTGAGAATATATTCCTCAATGCATCGATCCTCGGGCTTTCGCGGAGTCAGATAAAGGAAAAATTTCAGAGCATCATTGATTTTTCAGAACTGCGTGACTTTATTTACAGCCCATTGAAAAGCTATTCCTCGGGAATGGTCGCGAGGCTGGGATTCTCGATTGCTACTGAGGTAGATCCCGAGATTCTGATCATTGATGAAATCCTTTCGGTAGGAGACAAACAGTTCGTCGAGAAATGCAACGAGCGGATGCGCCTTTTTAGGAAAAAAGGGACGACGATGCTTCTTGTGTCGCATAACCTTGTTGAAATTGCCCAAATCTGCGGCACTGTTCTCTGGATGGACCACGGCGGGGCGAGGATGTACGGAGAGCCGAAAACGATTATTGACGAATACGTGAAGTCGCTCACATAAGCGGCTTGAGATAATGATGAACAGTCCGGCGGATGCCGCCACCCCTTAAGTAGTATCAATCCGCAAAGTCGTATCTTTTCATTGGCCTGTTTGATCGGACAATCCGATTGCTTTCATAAATACGCATTTTGTTTGACGGCAGAAGTGATGCATCATAATATATAGGAGAGTATTCCCTGAGGCATGAAATATAATTATTGCATGGAGAATGTTCTTTAGTGTCGAAGAGGTCCTGTGCTGCGGGTCTATTCGTTATCCTCATCGCATGTGTCACGGCCGGCATGTCCCGCGCAGCGGTCATCACCCCTGATCTCCGCCAGGCGTTGCAGTCCGCAGGTCCTGCCGGAGACGTTTCCGTTATCATCAATCTGGCCGATAAGGCCGACCTCAAACAAATTGCCGCAGTTGCGCCTAACCGGATTGCCGGGAGTGACAAGGTGCGAAAAAGGGACGCGATAATCAAAGCACTTCGGGACAAGGCCAATCTGACGCAGAAGTCCTTAAGGACACTGCTCCAAAACAGGGGCGCGAAGAAGGTGAAACCCCTCTGGATCACAAATTCAGTTGCCGCAACGGTCCCTGCTTCGGTAATCAGCGAGTTGATGAGCCTGCCTGAGATAGAGAGCATAGAACTGGACGCGGTGATTCAGGCGCCGCCGGTTGTTCCGGCCGCCGCCGGCAATCCTGAATGGAATATCAGCAGAATAAACGCTCCGGCCCTCTGGAGCGCTGGCATAACCGGTTCGGGCGTAGTAGTGGCGAATCTCGATACGGGGGTCGATCTAAATCATCCTGACCTGCAGCCGAAATGGAGAGGCGGGTCCTGCGCAGTCCCTCCCAATTGTGATAGCTGGTTCGATCCGTATACGAATTCCACACTGCCGTATGACTCGGCGGGATCCACCTATACCGGTCACGGCACAGGTACAATGGGTATTATGGTGGGAGGTTCGCTCACGGACGCATACGGTGTCGCCCCCGGAGTGAAATGGATAGCGGCGAAGATATTTAATGAGACCGGGATCGCTGATGAGATCAATATTATTCTCGCGATTCAGTGGCTCCTCGCCCCTGGAGGAAATGCCGCAAACGCGCCCGACATCGTCAATAACTCATGGGGGTTTAATGCGCCGGGCCAGTGCTTCCCTGCACTACCGAATGCATTAGAGACTGCGATTCAAAACGTTCAGGCGGCCGGCATCGCCATGGTTTTCTCCGCCGGCAATAGCGGCCCGAATCCTTCAACCAGCGTGAGTCCGGCCAACTATCCGGGAAGTTTTGCGGTCGGCGCGACCGACTATTCTAATCTTATCGCCTCGTTTAGCGGCAGGGGACCTTCCGCCTGTCTTGACAGAACCGCCAGCTTCCCGAATGTAGTCGCTCCAGGCCTAGGCATCTATACTTCAGCCCCTGTCTCCCCAGGACCTTCTTATGTAACAGTTCAGGGCACATCCTTTTCCGCTCCTCACGTTGCCGGCGCAGAGGCCTTGCTGATAAGCGCATTTCCTGCTCTGACCCCGGACCAGATGGAAACAGCGCTTGAACAGACTGCGGTTAACATCGGGACGCCTGCTTCTGTTCCTAATATTACCTATGGATACGGTTTGATAGATGTCAGCGGCGCACTCTCGCATGTTACTTCACATGGAGAAATCTCTATCCCCGAAATCATCGGCTACCCGGCTTCTTTTGATTACGGGACGGTCGATACATCCAGTCCGCTGATTTCTCAGACATTTACTATTACAAACAGAAGCGCAGGGAGCATAACGGTAAATTCGATAACGGTCACAGGCCCCAACGGTTCAGATTTCTCGATATTCAGCGACACTTGCAGCGGAAATTCCCTGGCTCCTTTGGCAAGTTGCACGTTTATCGTGACGCCGACTTCTACCGGTCCTAAGACTGCGGAGATAAGCATAAACTATGGCGATCCTGCTGTTACCTATAATGCCCCACTCAGCGGCAATATTACAGCGCCTGTTGCACGCGTTCAGAGCAGTACAGTGATTGCGACTTACTCCCTTATCCAGACGGCCTATAATAATTGCGCTGGCGGGGAGATCGTTGCGTTGCGTGCGACAACGTATTACGAAAGTCCGGACTTTAATTCTCCTTTAAACATAAGCATCAGCTTGCAGGGCGGTTATGATACATCGTTTGGACATCAGTCCGGTTTTACTACCCTCCAAGGTTCGCTCACAATCAGTAGCGGAACAGTTACCGTTGGGAATTTAATATTGCAGTAAAAATCTTTTTCGGTGCAAGCATTCTTCATAATCCGAGGGTTGGACTATGATTACTCCAGAGACGTGATATAATTTTGGGTAATCCGCTGTCTGCGGAAATCAGTGAACATACTTTTTGATGAGGGTGCAAGCCTAAGGAGGACCAGATGAAACGGATTGGCAGGTTTTATTTCCCGGTCGCGGTTGCCGGCATTTTTTGCTTGTGTCTGATCTGGGGCGGCCGGGCGTCTGCGGGAGACGTCAACCTGTGCGCAGGGGATATCGCAAAGTTCTGCAAAGATGTGAAACCCGGCGCGGTCATGGATTGCCTTGAAAGACATGAAAACGAACTATCCGACGAGTGCAAGACCTATGAAGCGAAGATGGGCGGGAAAAGGGTCGAGATGAGAGAGGAAGTGCGGCAGATGAAGATCTTTCGGGAGGCCTGTAACGAGGACATGGCCAAATTCTGCAAGGACGTCCAGCCTGAACAGAGCTTGATCGAAAAATGTCTGAGTTCACATGAAGGTGAATTGTCGGCATCGTGCAGGGAACGCATGAAAGCGACTATGGAAGAGAAAGCGAAGAAGAAAACACCGTAGGCCTGCTTCTGCAGCAGGGGGTCAGTGGATAACCCAGTCGCTTTTTTTGACCAACTCCGGCTTGGGGCCTTTGGAGAGTTGAACGACATAACAGCCTTTGGATGCGTAGCGCTGCCCCGGGCCGAAACTGAACCTGGGGTACAAGGGATAGATTTCGTCCCGCTCCCATAGCCCCATTCCGCTTGTGCTCATAGTCATGCCGAAAAGGTCTAGGAGATAGTCTCGGTAATAATTCCCGTTCATTCCCATCAGGACCTGCGACAGCACCTGAACAGCGGAATATACGCGCTTCAGAATGATCAGTTCGTCGCCCTTGAAATTTCGGATTCCCATGAACGATTCGACCATGCCAGTATATTTGGCCTCATCCTGAGGCAACCTGAAGGGATAGGTGAAATAGACGAAATCCCGTGCCTCTCCTTTTACTGCCCACATCCCCTCCCTCAGATAGGTCGATGAAGCGAATACCCTGGCAGGCCGGTTCGCCGAGCCTGCTAGGGCTTCAAGTTCCGGTAGTGCGGCGGGCCCGTCCCAGACGATGAGTGAGGACGGCTTTTCACTGATCAGGATCCGCTTCAGGGACTCCCTTGTGAGAACTTCTCCGTCTTTCAGAGTGACGCTCACAACAGGCTTATGTCCCAGTCCGATCCACGTCTCCTGAAAGCCCTTCGAGAGCGCACGGCCCTCAGGTGAATCCCGAAGGACTTCTACAATCGCCTCGTCATTTAGTCCGTCGGCAATACTATTGAGATAACGGGCTGCGGCTTCACCCTCCTGATAAATTCCCTTCGAAAAATAGAGCGTGTACCAGTCCTTCTCCGAAATAACCGGAAAATCCGTGATCGGCAGGATACACGGGACATGGTGCTCCTCGCAGAACTGGTGGACCGGCCGCCATTCCTTTTTTGAGATTCCTCCCAACAGTGCGAATACCGGCTCCTTGCGATAGTATTCCTCAAGCTGGCTTCGCCATGTCTCAGCAGGTCCCTCAAGCTGCCAGCGGGAAAGCAGTAGTCTCTTGTATATCACCTCCGGCGAAAGGAGCATCGATTCCGCCATCCGGGCGGACCTCCTGCCGCGATTCGTCTCGTAGTATTTTGCAAGGTTGTTCTTGTACGTGAAGTACTTTTCAATGGATGTAACCATTGCATCACGATCTCCCGTGCTCGCGTCGTCCGTCACCACCGTCGCGAAACGGATGGCGTCGTCGGTGACGCCCGGAGAAAAATCGGAAGAGAGAGACTTCAGATACGCGATGAGTATCGCCATGTCCTTGTCGTCGAGCATATAGCGGGGCATGACGTCGTTCAGCTTCCGTCCCCGGGGGTCGATGCCTGCCCTGAGGGCGTCGGCCAGGGTTTTATCGGTATATGCCGGCCGGACGGGAGGCGCGGCCGCGACGGCATAATATTTGTGGAGCGATGCGAGCGGCTGATAGAGATTCTTTCCGTTCGTGGGGGGCGTAATCACGCCGCCTTCCACCGAGCCGAGGCCGCTTCTGAGATGGCAGCTCACGCATGTGAAGGCCGTTCCCGCCACCGGGATGTCCCCTTTGACGACCGCCTTCATCGGCTCTCCCGACGGCAGGATCCCCTCGCGGTACATCCGTTCCCCAAGCCTCAGGATTTCTTCCCGGGATAATTTGGAGGCTGTCGAAGGCCTTGATTCATCTGCGTCGGCCGGATAAATCCGGAAGAGAGTGACAAGCAGCAGGATTACTCCCAGGAAGAGTAATACCGGGCTGTTTTTCTTGTTTGAAAAGATCTTCATTGCCCAGCGAGTTCCCGGTATTCGGCCACAAGGTCTGACGTCCCTACGAGCCCGTAGATCCGGACCCACCTACTGTCGCGGGAAGAGTGAAGCAACGCAAGGGGCATATGATACATCTTGTCGATCGTATAAGCCCCGAAGGCGTCGAGGACCTTTTTGATGTCCTTCCTGTTACCGGTCAGGAAATCCCAACCCGGCTTTGCATCATACCGTTTCAGATAATCCCTGAGCCTGGCCGGGGTGTCATTCTCCGGGTCTATCGAAATAGATACAAGATGCACGTCCTTAAGGTCCGGCCCGATCTTCCTCTGGAAATTGGCAAAACCGGCCGAGAGCACCGGGCAGATTGTCGTGCATGTGGTGAAGATGAAATCGACCATCACCACTTTTTTTGAAGCGAGCAATGTCCTGAGCTTCACCTTTGCCCCGTTCTGGTCTACCAGTGTCACGTCGGGGATTACGTAATTTTCGACTGTTTTCTTGTACTTTTCCCTGGCTTCGGCGGCTTCGACTTTTGCCGGAAAGACGATAGCAAGCAGAAGAAAAAGGGTCAAAAGCGCAAATAACCTGTGGGGCGGCATCAAAGAACTCCTTGTAATCATTAATTTTAACTTTTTATCTTACCAGAAAAGATGGCCGTGAACAACTGTGGCGGGCGTCTGCTGCAAAATAGAAGCTGTCTCTCCGGTAGCGTCCGCAGATTATCAGGCAGCATGATGTTTTAATTTTTAGGGTTCCTTTTTTATTTAAAATAAATTAATGTTTGTAGGATAAATTCCTACAAACATTTCAGACAATGACCTATTGTCCGACTGATTTTCTTCTGGCATAGTAAATAAAAAAAGGGGGGGCTTATCAACTTTATCATGCAAGAAGATCCGATTGTGGCACATGGACTCGAAGGCCCGCGCCATGGCAACAACTTCAAAGCAATAGAGTTGAGGCATGAATAATCAAAAAGATGCTTAAGATGCCCAATAACAAAAATCACAGAAGGAGAGATAGCATGAAGAGGCGCAATATTTTCACCCTTATGATCGTGCTTTTGCTTGCAGTAGCCTTTCCCTGGGGTATCAACACGGCTGATGCCGGCCCCGGGATCACCAATCCATGCCCCCAAGGCCAGATTTGCCCTGAAGGCCCTGGATTCGGCACCTATTATACCAACAGTCCGGCGGGCTTCAGGACGTATGGCGGGATTACGTATTATACGGGTGCTGCATTACGGAAGTTTGTTGACGCGCTGCCGGGTTTATGCGCCCCGGGTGTGCCGAGCGCGGCCAATAATTGCATCCCCGTCGCCGTTCCTGACACTACCACATACGGTGGTTCCGACTATTACGTTATCGGCCTGAAGGACTACACGCAGCGGATGCATCTGGACCTTCCCAAGGCCACCAAGATCAGGGGTTATTATCAAGTCAATAACGGGACTGTCGGCACCACGGACCATAACCCCGTATATTTGGGGCCCGTGATCGTCGCCCGGAAAGACAGGCCGGTGCGCATACTGTTACAGAATGAGCTTGGTGTCGGCCCTGCAGGCAACCTTTTTATTCCCGTCGATACTACTGACATGGGTGCCGGCCAATGTCCGACAGATCCTCCCGGGGGGATGTATACGCAGAACCGCGCTGTATTGCATCTGCACGGCGGCAACACACCATGGATCAGCGACGGGACCCCACGTCAATGGATAACGCCTATCGGCGAAAATACCACCACATGCCTCAAGGGAGAAAGTCAGGTTAATGTGCCTGACATGGACGGCGGGTCCGAGCCCCAGGGCAAGGCGACGTTTTTTTATCCCAACCAGCAAAGTTCACGATTCATGTTCTACCACGACCATGCGTATGGAATGACCCGCCTTAATGTCTACGCCGGAGAGGCAGCAGGGTATCTCCTGTATGATGATTACGAACTTGATCTGATAAATGGAACTAACAACACAGGCATCAACCCAGGGCCGGTGAAAGTCCTTCCGGACCTTTCAGCTGTAACCGGCAATCCCAATTATAAATTCGGCATCCCGCTCGTCATCCAGGATAAGACCTTTGTGCCCTGGGACGTGGATATTCAGGATGCCCTCTGGAACCGTGACAGTCTCGGCAATCCGAGATCCTGGGGCCAGCCCGGGGACCTCTGGTTCCCGCACGTCTACGAACCGAACCAGATGCCGCTTGATATCGGCGGTGCCAACCCCTTCGGGAGATGGGACTACGGTCCCTGGTTCTGGCCGCCGGTAATATTGGCGCCTTCATACTCGACGCTGCCGGAGCCTTCAATAGTGCCTGAGGCTTTTATGGATACGCCGATCGTCAACGGCAAGGCTTATCCGTACATCAACGTGGATCCGATGGCCTACCGTTTCCGCATCCTGAATGCTGCCAACGACAGGGCGCTCAATCTCTCGCTCTTTGTAGCAGAACCCCTTCACATAAGCGTAACAAACGGCGGCTCAGGTTATACGGCTGCGCCTGCTGTCGCCATAAATGGCGGCGGTTGCACCGGATTGAGCGCAGCGGCCGAGATATCAAACGGCGTTGTCACGAATATTACGGTTACCAACAGAGGTGCCGGATATACAACTGTCCCGACTGTTACCATTTCCGGCGGCGGTGGCACAGGCGCTACCGCCATGGCCTTTATGGATCTCGGGGCCATAAAGCAGATCGTTGTCACCAACGGCGGAAGCGGTTACACCTCAGTGCCGACGGTCAACATTACGGCGACACCGGCTCCGGTTACGGCAGCTACCGCGACCGCCAGTATCATCCAGGGCGGAGTTGTTACGGGGATAACGGTCAGTGGCCCCGGCAGCTGCACCTCAAATCCGGCGATCTCGATAGCCGCCCCCTCCCCCGGCCCCGGGACCCAGGCAACTGCCGTCGCCTCGATCAACACCGAAGTCAAGATGGTCCCGGCTCTGCCGCATACTCTGACGTCCGCCCCTCCGCTTTGTGCAACGCCTACTGTGATGCGCGATGCTGGTCTTTCCATTGCAGCCCTCGACCCTCTGACCGGAATGCCGATAAACGGGACGGGTCTTCCTTCGGACTGCTGGCCGACAACCTGGCCGACAGACAGCCGTGACGGCGGCGTGCCTGATCCCCTGACTGCCGGTCCTGCGCTGATCCAGATCGGCAATGAGGGTGGCTTCCTCCCGGCACCTGTGGCTATCCCCCCGACGCCGGTCGGCTACGACTACAACCGCAGAAATATCGTTGTGCTGAACGTTCTGAACAAGGGGCTTTTCCTTCAGCCTGCTGAACGGGCCGATGTCGTAGTCGACTTCTCAGCCTTTGCAGGCAAGACGATCATTCTGTATAACGACGGTCCCGCACCTACCCCGGGGTTTGATCCGCGTTACGACTATTACACAGACGACCCGGATTACTCTTCCACAGGAGGCGCTCCTTCAACCAGGGCCGGAGAGGGACCCAACATCCGCACCGTTATGCAGTTCCGTGTGGCTGCCGCCGCCCCGCTGCCGACTTCTTTTGACATGACGGCGCTGCAGACAACATTGCCCGCAGCCTTCAGCGCCTCGCAGCCGGCGCCCCATGTGCCGGAGACCGCGTATCCGGCGCCCAATACCGCTGCGACGGATACCTATGCGAGAATACAGGACTACTCCCTGACCTTCACGCCGCTGGGCCTCCAGGCCCTCTGGCGTGTCACTGTAACTAGCGGAGGGTCCGGGTACACGTCTGCTCCGACTGTCGGTTTTGTAGGCGGAGGCGGCACCGGAGCAACGGCTACGGCGACTGTTACTGGCGGCGTCGTCACAGGCGTAACCGTCACGGGCCTCGGCACGGGATACACTTCTCCTCCGACGTCAGTCACCTTTACTCCCACTAATGGCGGCTCGGGCGCCGCGGCAGTCGTTACGTTTGAGCCTGAGATGGTCTCTATGCAGTCGAAGGCGATACAGGAACTCTGGGACCCTTGGGGCAGGATGAATGCAACCCTGGGGGTAGAGCTGCCGTTTACGAACAACAATATCCAGACGACTATCCCTCTTGGGTATATCGATCCGCCGACCGAGGTAGTCCCTGAAGGCCAGATGCAACTCTGGAAGATAACCCATAACGGAGTAGATACGCATCCGGTCCACGTCCATCTCTTCAACGCTCAGGTGATCAATCGCGTCGGCTGGGACGGCGCAATCCGGCCTCCAGAAGACAACGAATTGGGCTGGAAGGAGACGATCAGGATGAACCCGCTGGAGGATATCGTCATCGCCCTGCAGCCTAAGACCCAGACGGGGTTGCCGTTTGATGTCCCTCTCAGCAGCCGCGTTCTCGATACGACAAATGCTGCTGGCTCGTCGATTACGGTCCTCGACCCCTTCGGTACGCTCAATGGCGGCAATCCCGGCAATCCGGTGACGATCGAAAATGATACGCGCGATTTCGGATGGGAATATGTATGGCACTGCCATATACTCGGACATGAAGAGAACGACTTCATGAGGCCGTTCATCATGCTCGTCCCGAATGCTGCTCCGCCTGCAGTGCCGTCCGGACCGGGACCGGTACCAGCCCCCTTTGCGGCTACCCCCGCCGGCAATGCGATCCAGTTGACCTGGGTTGACGATGCACCGCTTTCTGTCGATTCCAACACCCCCGACCGGAATGCAAAGATCGGCTACAGGATAGAGCGCTGCACAGACACAGGAGGAGGATGCACCGATTACACCCCAATCGCAAAGGTAACAGCGAGCTGTACGATGCCGCCTCCGCAGGCCACGCTGCCGCCGGCATGGCCGTGCAGCTACGACCCTCTCAACCCGTGGGTGAATTACAATTATACCGACTCATTGGTTACCCCTGGGACGACATACCAATATCGCATTATAGCGTATAATGAATTCGGTGACTCCTTTGCAACGTCTTCGTTTGCAACCGCAGTGGGAGTTACGCCTGCCAGCGGGGCTACACTCACGCCGGACCAGCCGTCTCCGCACTTTGTCGGCACCGCGGTCAAATTCACCGCCGGCGTGGCCGTCCCCGATCCTGCCTATCAGTATCGGTTCTGGCTGGCTGTGGGGGCGGGTGCGCCCGCCATTGTCCAGGACTATAGCTATACGGACAACTGGTCCCTGCCGGCAACTACGATTCCGGGGAGCTACACGGTGACGGTAGATGTGCGGAGCAATCTTGCGTCAACTACCCCGGATACATCCGCATCCGTCCTCAATTATCAGTTTGTCCTGCCTCCTATTACTGGGGCGGGGGTGGTCCGCAACGCGAGGACGTTGACAACGTATGGCACAATCACCCAGGCGCTTGCTGACCCGGCACTGACGGCGGGCGATACTCTTGAGACCATGGGGACCTTGTTCTACAGCGAGCCGGGGAATGCGGTCAACGTAACATTCCCGGGCATCATTATCCTGAGCGGTGGATGGGACGCTATCTTCAACACTAACCCCTATATGACCACGCTTCAGGGGACACTTACCGCAGGCGGAGTCGGCGGGACGCTGGTCGTGGACCGGCTGACTATACAATAATGGTGGAATTGTGTATCATAGGTTTTAGATTGGGGTATTTGTGATAAGATTTTATTATCAGATAGGGAAAAAGGAGGTGTCTTAATTCGGGGAAATCTTTGCAGGACAAAGCTAAAGCTATTGTTATCTATGAAATATTTCTTTGAAAGGAGAAAAGTATGAAGAAGTTATTGGTAGTTTTGATGGCAGTAATGGCTCTTAGTTGTTTGCTGGCAGTCCCGGCGTTCAGCGCGGATAAACTGATCGTGAAGGATTCAACGGCGACGAACTCGGTGTTTACTGTACAGGATACGGGAATAACAAATATTGTCTCACCGATTGCGGGAAATCTGCTAACTATGGCGACGACAAATCCGGTAGGGGGTGCTGGATTTAATTTTTCTGTCCCGACGGGAGGTAGTTGGAATTTTAAAGCAACTATGGACAATGGGTTCAAGATCAGGGACGTTACCAATGCAAAAGATGTAATTTACTTCCAACCTTCCACCGGCAATGTCGGAATTGGGTCAAATGCC
>Ga0316624_10000895_pt1 | contig 11052 bp, 14 predicted proteins | sample OWC_Aug_N3_C1_D5_FD_207657 | JGI IMG/M metagenome (GOLD analysis project Ga0316624, IMG submission 207657) | Wetland soil microbial communities from Old Woman Creek delta, Ohio, United States - OWC_Aug_N3_C1_D5_A | ecosystem: Environmental > Terrestrial > Soil > Wetlands | place: USA: Ohio...
GGTCGCCGAACAGGAGCGCGTCGCGCCCCTCGGCCCTGCAGGCCTCGACGCAGGCGGGCCCGGCGCCGCGGTCGACGCGCTGCACGCACAGCGTGCAGGACTCGACGCAGCCCTGGCCGCGCGGCACGTCCGGCTTCTGATCATGCAGCGGCTCGTGCACGAAGGAGCGTGCCTTGTACGGGCAGGCCATCATGCAGTAGCGGCAGCCGATGCACAGGTGGCGGTCGACCAGCACGATGCCGTCGGCGCGCTTGAACGAGGCGCCGGTCGGGCACACGTCGACGCACGGCGGCTTCGCGCAGTGCTGGCACATCACGGGAAGCGAGAGCGTGCGCCCGGTCGACTTCTCCTTCAGCTCGATCTTGCGGATCCACTGCGAGTCGTCCGGCCCGGTGCTGCCCGAGAGGCCGTTCTCCTTGTTGCAGGCGGTCACGCAGGCGGTGCAGCCCTCGACGCAGCGCGTCGTGTCGACCAGCATTCCCCAGCGGATCTTGGCCGATGCACCGACTGCCGAATCGGCCTGTCGAATTTCGATTAACAGCAATCCGGGGGCAACGGCCATCCCTGCAAGCGCCGCTGTCGAACCGAAGAACTGACGGCGTGTCACCTTCACCGGCTTGGCCTCGACGCGTGGCATTCAAAACAATCGAGCTTGACGCCCGCGTAGGCGTGGCAGCTCTCGCAAAAGTCCTGCTTGCTCGCGGCGACGCTGCCGGTCTCCTTGCTCGCGTGGCAGGCCACGCACTTCTCGAGGCTCACCTTCGCGCCGACCACGCCCTCGTGCACGGTGATCGCGCGCTGGTGCTTGAGCATGTCCGGGTGCTCGCGCCGCATCACCTCCGGCGGGGCAACGCAAGGACCTCTGCTCGCTTTTTCCAGTATGGGCTTGTCTACACCCGCCAACACTCCCGCCGGGACCGCCAGCGAGGCGATGAGCGCGAGCGCGGCGAGGAGCCTCATCTCACTCGCCCAGCCCCATCTGGATGTAGCCGGTCGGGCACACGTCGCTGCAGATGTGGCAGCCGATGCACTTCGTGTAGTCGGTGTCGACGTAGCGCCCGGTGGTCGACTTGTCCTTCTTCACGCGGAACACCGCAGTCTGCGGGCAGTACACGACGCAGTTGTCGCACTCGAAACACAGCCCGCAGCTCATGCAGCGCTTGCCCTCGGCCACCGCCTCCTTCTCCGAGAGCGCGTCGAGGCGCTCCTCGAAGTTGCCTAGCGCCTGCTCGGGGGTGAGCTTGGTGACCTTGCGCTGGTTGCGCGCGACGTAGGTGAAGTGGCCCAGGAACAGCTCGTCGTGCGGGATGACGAAGCGCGCCGAGCGGTCCTCGTAGTTGTGCACCGCGAAGCCCTGCTCGCCGGTGCCGCGCACTGCCTCGCGCGGCGCCTCGTTCGGCTCGAGCCCGCGCTCGGCGAGCTTGCGCATCAGGTCGAAGGCGTGCACGTCGATCTTCGGGCGCCTTTCCTGCTCCTCGCCGTGGAGGAAGCGGTCGATGCCCTCGGCGGCGATCCAGCCCTGGCCGATCGCCGAGGTGAGCAGGTGCGGCCGGATCACGTCCCCGCCCGCGAAAAAGCCGGGCTTGCCGGGGATCTGGTAGTTCTTGTCGGTGCTCACCAGCCCCTTGCCGTTGTCGAAGGCTTCCAGTCCGGTGAAGTCGACCGCCTGGCCGATGGCCGAAACGACAAGGTCCGCGGAAATCACCTCCGCCGTGCTCTCGTCCACCTTGACCTCGAGCTTCGGGCCGACGAACTTCGCCTGGCATTTGGCGATCTTCAGGCCGGTGGCGCGGCCGTCGGCGCCGCGCACCACCTCGACCGGCGCCCAGCCGTCGCGGATCACGATGCCTTCGGCGAGCGCGTGCTCGATCTCGTGCGGGTTGGCCTGCATCTTGTCGATCGCGAACACCGAAGTGAGCGTCACGTCGGCGCCCTGGCGCGCCGATATTTCGGCCACGTCCTGCGCCTGCTTGCCGAGGATCACCGATTCCGGGTGGTCAGTAGCGTGCGGGTGCTCGATGTGCCCCAGGCGGCGCGCGACCGTCGCCACGTCGATCGAAGTGTCGCCGCCGCCGACCACCACCACGCGCTTGCCGACGTGCTTCATGCGCCCGTCGTTGAACGCGCGCAGGAACGCGGTCGCGGTAACGCAGTTGGGCGCTTCCGCGCCGGGCGCCGGCAGCGGCCGCCCGCCCTGCGCGCCCATGCCCATGAACACCGCGTCGAACTCGCTCTTCAGCTGCTCGAGCGTGACGTCGGTACCGATGCGCGTCTTGAGGCGCGCCTTCACCCCGAGCTCGAGGATGCGCGCGATCTCGGCGTCGAGCACTTTGCGCGGCGTGCGGAACCCGGGAATGCCGTAGCGCATCATGCCGCCCAGTTGCTCGTGCTCGTCGAACACCGTGACCGCGTGCCCCTTGAGCGCGAGCTGGTAGGCGCACGACAGCCCCGCCGGCCCGCCGCCGATCACGGCGACCTTCTTGCCGCTGCTCGCCGACGGCTTGTTGAACTTCAGGCCGTGGGCGATCGCATACTCGCCGAGGAAGTGCTCGACCGAGTTGATGCCGACGAAGTCCTCGACCTCGTTCCTGTTGCAGCCCGACTCGCAGGGCGCCGGGCACACGCGACCCATCACCGAGGGGAAGGGATTGGCCTCGGTTAGCCTGCGCCACGCGTACTCCTGCCAGGGCATCCCGGCGGGCGGCTTCTCGGTGCCGCGCACGATCGCGAGATAGCCGCGGATGTCCTCTCCCGAGGGGCAGCTCGCCTGGCACGGCGGCGTGCTCTTCTGATAGGTCGGGCACTTGAAGGTATGGCTCGCCTGGAAAATCTGCTCGGTCCACGGACCGTGGCCCGAATCGCCGTCCTTGAAGCGCCGGTAGCTGAGCTTGGTGCCCGCCTGGGGCGTCGCCTGTGATGACATCGCCTGCCTCCTCTAATGCAGCTCGCCGAGCCGGATCGCGTTGCCCACCAGCTGGTGCACGCCTCCGACCATGCTCATGTCGAACTTGTAATAGGGCATCACCTTGGTGAACTGCGCCTTGCAGATCGCGCAGATCGTCGCCATGAAGTTGACGCCGTGCTCGTCGACCACCTGCTTCAAGGCCTCCATCCTCGGCAGCGCGCCCTTGACGCGCAGGTCGAGCAGCTCGTCGGTGAGCAGCCCTCCGCCCCCGCCGCAGCAGTAGGTGCTCTCGTGGATCGTCTCGGGCGCCATGTCGTGGAACTTGCTGCATGCGGCGCGCACGATGTCGCGCGGGATCGTGAACTGCCCGCCCGGCACGCCGCCCATGCCCGCGCCGCGCGCCACGTTGCACGAGTCGTGGAAGGTCACCACGAGCTGGTCGTTCTTCTCGCGGTCGAGCCGGATCGCGCCGCGCTTGATCAGATCCCAAGTCATCTCGCAGATGTGTTGCGGCACCGGGTAGCGGGCATCGAGGAAATCGAACGGCCCGATCAGCGTGTTCCAGAAGCTGTAGGCGACGCGCCAGGCGTGGCCGCACTCGCCCACCACCAGGCGCTTCGCTCCCAGCGCGAGCACCGCCTCGCGCACGCGCGAGGCGACCTTCTTCATCTGGTCGTAGCTGCCGATGAACAGGCCGAAGTTGCCCGCCTCCGAGGCCTGCGACGAGAGCGTCCAGCTGATGCCCGCGGCGTGGAACACCTTGGCGTAGCCGATCAGGCTGTAGACGTGCGGCTCGGCGAAGAAGTCGGCCGACGGAGTGACGAGCAGCACCTCGGCGCCCTCCTGGTCGAGCGGCAACCTGACGTCGACTCCCGTTTCTTCCTTGATCTCTTCCTCGAGCGTCTCGAGCGTGTTGGCGAGCGCGGGCTTGGGCAGGCCGAGGTTGTTGCCGATCTTGTGTACCTTGCCGATGATCTCGTTGGTGTACTTCTGGCCGACGCCGATCGAGTTCATGATCTCCTTGGCGGCCATCGTGATCTCGGCGGTGTCGATGCCGTAGGGGCAGTACACCGAGCAGCGGCGGCACTCCGAGCACTGGTTGAAGTACTTGTACCAGTCCTCGAGCACGGATTCGGTCAGGTCCTCGGCGCCGACCAGCTTGGGGAACAGCTTGCCCGCAAGCGTGAAGTGGCGCCGGTACACCTTGCGCAGCAGGTCCTGGCGCGCGACCGGCATGTTCTTCGGGTCGCCGGTGCCGAGGAAGTAGTGGCATTTGTCGGTGCAGGCGCCACAGTGCACGCAGGCGTCGAGGAACACCCGCAGCGACCGGTACTTGCCGAGCAGCTCGCCCATCTTTTCGATGGCGAGCGCCTGCCAATTGTCGACGAGCTTGCCGGGGAAGCCGAGCGCCTCGTTCATCTTGTCCGAGGCGGCGTACGGCTTGCTCGCCGCCATCGCGTCGCGCGCGAGGATCGGGATGACCGGGTACTCCTTCAGCGCCGGCGCCTGGACGGCGGCTTGGGCCATGGTCAGTCCCTCGCCCAGGCGGCGACATGGCGCCGCTCGCGCGAATCGTCGGCCTGGTTGCGCGTCGGGCTGAAGAACACGCCGGGCGCGTGCAGGAGCTTGGAAGCCGGGAACACCACCATGAGCGCGAGCACCAGCGTCAGGTGCACGAGCAGCGCCGGGTCGGCGGGCAGCGGCTGCCAGTCGAAGGCGATGAGGCCGAGCATGAATTCCTTGAGCGCCACGATGTCGGTGTGCGCGACGTACTTCATGCCGAGCCCGGAGAGCGCGATGCCGGCGAGCAGCGCGAGCATCAGGTGGTCCGACCAGGTCGAGATGTAGCGGATGCGCTCCACGAACAGCCGCCGCGCCCACAGGCCGGCGAGGCCCGCGACGAGCGCGAAGCCCGCGTACACGCCGAAGGGCTGCACGAACGCCACCCAGCCCCACACCGGCTGGATGAAGTAGCGCAGGTGGCGCAGCAGCACGAGCGCGAGCGCGACGTGGAACAGCCAGCCGAAGAGCCAGATCCACTTGTTCGAGCGGTACAGGCTCTCGAACAGCAGCACCTCGCGTGCAACGCGCCCCGCGGCGCCCGCGCGCGTCATCGGCGCGGGCGTGGTCGGGATCCTGAGCGGCGCCGGCGCGCGCGCGTACTCGATCACGCGCCACGCCACGCCCGCCACCAGCACGGCCGTGGCCGCGTAGAACAGCGAGGCGTACAACGCGGCGAGCACGGGGTCAGACGCAGCCGGTCGGCTTGGGCAGCCCCGCGATCTTGCACGCCTGCTTCGCCGGCCCGTAGGGGAACAGCTCGTACAGATACTTGTTGTTGCCTTTGTCCGGCCCGAGCTTCTTGCCGATCGCCTTGGTGAGCACGCGGATCGCCGGCGCGATCTGGTACTCGTTGTAGTACTCGCGCAGGAAGTTGATCACTTCCCAGTGATTCGGCGTCAGCTCGACTTTCTCCTCCTGCGCGAGGAACTGCGCGACGTCCTCGTTCCAGTCCGCAAGATTGGTGAGATAGCCCTCCTCGTCGGTCTCGTAGGCCTTGCCGTTCAGATCGAATGCACCCATGTCGCCTCCAGTAGTGTGAAACCCGCCTAAAGCCAGGACTGGCAGTTCGGCTGCTCGCAGGCCAGCTCCACGAAGCCGCCGTAGTCCACCAGTTGAATTCCGTCCAGCACCCGCCCCGCCACGCCGCGCGCCTCGAGGTCGGGCTTGAGCGCGTACACCTTGAGGCGCGCCATCGCGTCCTTCAGGCCCGCCTCGGCGGCGCTGCCGCGCGTCGCGGCATATACGCCGTCCTCGATGAGGAGCAGCGCCGAGCCGGGCTGCGCGAGCCGCAGGCAGGCCTCGAGCGAGTTGCGCTCGTAGGGGCTCTTGTTCACGATGTGCAGCACGTCCTCTCCTTCAGAAGCTGATCACGACGTCCTGCGACGCCATCAGCTCGGCGAGCTCGCCCGAGGACAGCACCTGGATGTCGACCAGCAGGTCCTCTTCCGACAGGCCGCGCCGCTCGAGCGCCTCGCGCTCGACGTACAGCTTCTCGATGTCGTAGCCCTCGAGCGCGCGGTATGCAGGCGAGAAGTTCTTCGCCTCGATGCCCTTGGTCTGCTGGCCCTTGACCAGCTGGTAGACGCCGTCGTCGACGAAGGCGAGCGACACGTCCTGGTCGAAGGCCGCGCTGATCAGCACGACTTCCAGCCCCTCGAGCGCGTAGATCGTCCCGTACGGCGCCTTGCGGTTCACGAACATGAATTTCTTCGTAACGCCCATGCGCCCGCCTCAGTCGCCGAAGACGACCAGGCGGTCGCCCTGGATGCCCGCCTCGACCAGCTGCCCGAGGCCCGAGATGCGGAATCCCGGCGCGAGCAGCTCGTCCTTGATGCCGCGCCTGAGCGCCGCCGCCACGCAGACGACCAGGTCGACCCCGTGCTGCTCAGCGAGCTTCGACCAGCGGTTCACGATGTGGCGGTCGTCCTGCGGCGGCTCGGTGTACTTGGTCGCGTTGTTGACGCCGTCGTGATAGAAGAACACGCGGAAGATCTCGTGGCCCTTCTCGAGCACCGCCCTGGCGAACAGGTAGGCCGAGTCGCTCGCCTCGTGCGTGTAGGGGCCCTCGTTTACCAGGATGCCGAATTTCACGCGCGCCTCAGAAGCGGATGTGCGCCGAGGCGTTCAGCGTGTAACGCGAGCCGCGCCAGTCGTCGATGTGGTACTTGGTGAAGGGCAGCCCGGTCTTCCTGAAGAACGCCGGCCAGCCGATCCTCTCGATCCAGTCGGACATGCGCTCCCACGGGCGGCCGTCCGCCTTGTAGGTGGCGAGGATGTTCTTCACCACCTCGGCCACCTCCGGCCAGCGCGGCGGGTTGTTCGGCAGTCCCGAGGCGACCAGCTTGTGGAAGGTCGGGCGGATGCGCGCGTTCGAGTTCTTGCCGCCGACCCAGATCGCGATCTTCGAGAACTCGGGGTCGTTGATCTGCATAGGCGGGCACGGTGGATAGCAGGCGCCGCAGCACACGCACTTCTTCTCGTCCACCTCGAGCGAGGGCTTGCCGTTCACCAGCGCCGGGCGGATCGCCGCCACCGGGCAGCGCGCCACCACCGCGGGCCGCTCGCACACGTTCGCCACCAGGTCGTGGTTGATCTTCGGCGGCTTGGTGTGCTGCACGATGATCGCGATGTCGGCCTGGCCGCCGCAGTTGATCTCGCAGCACGAGGTCGAGAGCTTGACGCGGTTCGGCATCTCGCACTTGACGAACTCGTCGTACAGCTCGTCCATCAGCGACTTGACCACCCCGGAGGCGTCGGTGCCCGGGATGTCGCAGTGCAGCCAGCCCTGCGTGTGCGCGATCATCGACACCGAGTTCGCGGTGCCGCCGACCGGGAAGCCCTCCTTCTGCAGCGCCCGGACGAGCGGCTCGACCTTCGCCTTGTCGGCGATCATGAACTCGATGTTGGAGCGCGTGGTGAAGCGCACGTGCCCGTCGGCATACGTGTCCGCGATGTCGCACAGCTTGCGGATCGTGTAGTGGTCCATCTGTCGCTGCGTGCCCGCCTTGACGGTCCAGATCTCGTCGCCGCCCGCCGCGCGGTGCATCAGCACGCCCGGCTTCGGGTGGCTGTGGTAGACCCACTTGCCGTAGTTCTTCTTCATCAGCGGATGCATGTATTGCATCGGGTCCGGCGCCCCGTGCTCGACCGGCATCTTCGGTTGTGCCTGTGCCATGTGTCCTTCTCCTTCAGGCCGCCTTGTGCGCGCGGCTTTTCGCGACCTGCTCGTCCCAGTCGTCGGTGCGCACGTACGGATTCATGCGCGGGAACAGCACCATGTTCGGGTCGACCGGCAGCTCGACCGCCTCGAGGAAATTCGCCAGCCCGATGCGCTCGATCGTCTCGCCGACGCGCTCGTGGTCGAGCGCGTTCTCGGCGAAGAAGTCGAGCACCTTGCGCGCCAGCTCCTTGAGCTTCTCGAAGTCCTCGTCGCTCTCGAGTTTCATGAACGGCACCACCATGATCCCCATGGTGGCGCCGATCTTCAGCACCCCCTTGCCGCCCATCAGGATCGACACGCCGCGCTCCTCGCCCGGCAGCAGCGCGCCCGGCATCACGTTCAGGCAATGCATGCAGCGCACGCAGTCGTGGTTGTCGATCTCGAGGCACTGCGCGTCGTCGAGCTTCACGCGCGAGACGTGCGCGGGCGGCGCCTCGCCGTTCGCCCGCCTTATGCGAATCGCCTTGGTCGGACAACGCGTCACCACGTTGTCGATCAGCTCGTCCATGCCGTGCGCCGCGTACCACTCGCGCGCCAGCTTCTCGTCGGTGCGGATGTTGTCGCGCCAGGTGCCGATGGTGGCCATGTCCGAGCGCTGGATCGCGTTGACGCAGTCGTTCGGGCAGCCCGAGAACTTGAACTTGAACTTGTACGGCAGCGACGGGCGGTGCATGTCGTCCAGGTTCGAGTTGATCACCTCGCGCAGCGCGCGCTGCTCGTCGTAGCAGCTCATCTCGCAGCGCGCCGAGCCGACGCAGGACATCGAGGTACGCATCGCCGCGCCCGCGCCGCCCAGGTCGAAGCCCATCGCGTTCAGCTCGTCGAAGGCCGGCTGCACGTTGGCGGTGCTCACGCCCTGGAACATGATGTCGCCGCTCTGGCCGTGCAGGGCGATCAGGCCGGAGCCGTACTTCTGCCACACGTCGCACAGCTTCCTGAGCAGCTCGGTCGAGTAGTGCATCCCGGCGGGCGGCTGCACGCGCAGCGTGTGGAACTCGGCCGCCTCGGGGAAGACCGGCTTTCCTTCCTTGCCCTTCAGCTCGGTGAAGCGCGGGATCACGCCCGCGCCGTAGCCGTACACGCCGACCGTCCCGCCCTTCCAGTAGCCGACCTTATTGCGGTACGACGTCTCGAGCTGGCCGAGCAGGTCGACGGCCATGTCGTTTTCCTGCGCCAGGCGCTTCAGCCCCGTGACGAAGCTCGGCCAGGGGCCCTGCTCGAGTTGATCGAGCATCGGCGTCTCGTACATCTTCTTGGTCATGCAGGCCTCCTCCGGTCGGTGCGACGGATTTCTCGCGCTTACGACATGCTAGTGGCAGACGCGGCGCGCGCCATCTGCCCGGAGGTGGAATTGCGCCTACCCGAAGGGGTAGGTGTGCGCCCTCCCTTGGAGGGGATGCGCAGCGCCGCGCCTTGGCGCGACACTGCCAGGATGGCCGAAACCCGCGCGCTTGCCAGTCTGACGGTGCCGCTCGGCGGACAGCAAATCGAGCTGCAGCAGATCGAGCACGCGAGCGGCGGCATGGCGCTGCTGCGCGTGCGCATCCGCGAAGGCAAGCGCTTCACCGTGTTCGACATCGATCCGGCGAGCGCGCGCGCCTGGGGCGAGGCGATGACCGCCTGGGCGAGGCAACAGGATGCAGCGCGACCTTGAGATTTCCGCCGCGAGCGCGGACCTGCGCTTCGCGCTGCACGGTGAGCGCCTGCCGGCGGACCACGGCGAGGCGCTCGCCGATGCGGTGACGGCGGAGCTGCCGTGGCTCGCGGGCGAGCGCGACGCGGGCATTCACGCGGTGCGCGGCGCGCCGATGCAGGGCGAGCTGCTCGGCATCTCGCGCCGCGCGCGCCTCGCGCTGCGCCTGCCGCGTACTCGCCTCGCGCAGGCGCGCTCGCTCGCCGGCCGCAGCCTGCGCGTCGGCGCCGAGACGCTGCGCGTCGGCGAGTCCGCGGACTGGCCGCTCGCCTCGAGCGACACGCTGTACTCGCGCCTGGTGATCGCCGGGCCCGCGGACGAGCAGGCGTTCGCCGCGGCGCTCGACGCGCTGCTCGCCGCCCAGTTCGGCACTGCGGGCACGGCCTGCCAGGTGGTCCTCGGCAAGCCGGGCGTGCTCGGCACGCGAGCCGGCCTGCGGCCCGGCTTCAGCGTGCTGCTGCACGGCATGAGCGCGGAGCTGTCGCTCGAGCTGCAGGAGCGCGGCCTGGGCGAGCTGCGCCTGCTCGGCTGCGGCATCGTGGTCCCGTACAAATCCATCGCCGCGGTCTAGCCGCGCAGGAGGCCTCATGAGCGAATCCGATTTGCCCCGCCCGGACGTCCGGCTCGATCTGTGCGGGCTCACCTGCCCGGCGCCGCTCGTCGGCGCGAAGCAGGTGGTCGACGACCTCGCGCCGGGGCAGGTGCTCGCGCTGACATCTGACTGCCCGGGAACGCGCGACGACCTGTTCATCTGGGCGCGCCACACCGGCAACGATCTCCTGCGCGTCGAGCACGAGGCCGGCAAGCGCCACGTGTTCTACATCCGCAAGGGCAAGGGACCGGCGCCGCGCGCGCAGGTGACGCTCGACATGCGCGGCGCGGTGTGCCCGGGCCCGGTGCTGGAGGCGCGGCGCGTGCTTGAAGGAATGAAGGCCGGCGAGGTGCTGCGCCTGCTGACGAGCTGCCCGGCCGCGCGCGACGAGGTGAACACCTGGACGCGCGCCACGCAGGTCCGGCTCGCCGACTCGCGCGAGATCGGCGCGGGCGAATGGGAGTTCTACCTGCACCGCACATGAAGCCGGTACGCGCCAAGACGGTCTGGTTCAGGAAGCAGGCGCCGCGCTCGGCGGGCGAGCTGGCGAGCGTGCTCGCCACCACGCTGTGGCGCCTCGCGGAGAAGCTCGTCGACAACCTGTCGCGCTCGGACTACGACATCGTTACCCCGGCGCGCGGTTACAAGATCATCGCCGAAGTGCTGGCGCTCGGCCAGCACCTGTGCGACCGCTGGGCCTACGGCCGCCTGGACGACGCGCGGCGCGGCGAGCTGGTGCAGGCGATCGGCGCGCAGCTCGCCGACATCATGGAGCGCAACGTGCGCGAGCTGGTCGGCGCCGACGGGCGCGACTACCGCGCCGAGCTCATCGGCATGCTCAACCAGCGCGGCGCCGACTACGCGAGCCTCGATATTCCCGCCACCGGGGCGGGGTTTCCGGCGCTGCGCCTCCTCGGCGCGCAGATCCGCGAGGCGATGGCCGAGCACGACCAGCACTGGGTGATGGACCAGGTGATGGACGTCGAGATGCCGGAAGTGCTCGGCACGCTGCGCAAGACCTTCGACGGCCTGCTCGCGCAGCCGAGCGCCGGCTGACGCCATGCCGGGACCCTTCGACC
>Ga0316624_10000897_pt1 | contig 11044 bp, 5 predicted proteins | sample OWC_Aug_N3_C1_D5_FD_207657 | JGI IMG/M metagenome (GOLD analysis project Ga0316624, IMG submission 207657) | Wetland soil microbial communities from Old Woman Creek delta, Ohio, United States - OWC_Aug_N3_C1_D5_A | ecosystem: Environmental > Terrestrial > Soil > Wetlands | place: USA: Ohio...
AGGATGCCCTTGAGAAATTACAGCTGAACGACGCCTCGCTGGTGTACGAGCCGGAGACCTCCCAGGCGCTCAACTTTGGCTTTCGCTGTGGCTTCCTGGGCCTGTTCCACATGGAGATCATCCAGGAGCGCCTCGAACGCGAGTACAACCTGGATATCATTGTCACCTCCCCCTCGGTGGAATACGAAGTGGTGCTCCAAACCGGTGAGACAATCCTGATCGATTCACCCGCTGACCTGCCCGACGAGATGCTTATCCAGCAGATCCGCGAGCCCTGGATGAACATCCAGATATTCAGCCCTACCGAGTTTTATGGCACGATCATGGAGCTTACCAAGAAAAAGCGCGGGGTATTTATTTCACAGGATTATCCTGCACCCAACCGCGTCCAGCTCAATTTCCAGATCCCACTCTCTGAGCTGATCGTCGACTTCTTCGATTTGCTCAAATCACGCACGCGTGGCTACGCCTCCCTGGATTACCAGTTTGCCGAATATCGCCCGGATGACCTGGTCAAGCTGGAGATCCTGGTCAACGAGGAACCGGTGGATGCCCTGGCGACCATCGTGCACCGTAATGATGCTTATCATAAGGGGCAGGCTGTCATCACCAAGCTTAAAGAAGTCATCCCACGCCAGCTATTTCTGGTGCCCATCCAGGCTTACGCCGCCGGGAGGGTCATCTCGCGGGCGAATATAAAACCCATGCGCAAGGATGTGCTGGCCAAGTGTTATGGTGGTGATATCAGCCGCAAGAAGAAGTTGTTGGAGAAGCAGAAGCGCGGCAAAAAGCGCATGAAGATGGTTGGGAATGTCGAAATCCCCCAGGAGGCTTTCCTGGCCGTATTACGCATCGGGGAGGAGTAAAATCGCTATCCCTTCGACCACGAGTAATTGGAAACGTATCCTGCCCGGCCTGCTGGTCAGCCTGGTGGCGATCGCCTTGGTCGTCTCCCGGCTCGACCTGCCCAAATTTGGCCAGGCCTTGCTGCAGGCCAAACTGGGTTACCTGTTGCTCGGCATCCTGGTAGCCCTGCTGTGGCTGGTGGTTCGCGCGTTCTTCTGGCGCACCTTATTGCAAAATAAGGCCTCCTATTCCGATGCTTTTTTCACGGTGAACGAAGGCTACCTGCTGAATAATATCCTGCCCTTCCGCCTGGGCGAGATTGGTCGGGCATTCCTGATGGGACGGAAGGCGAACCTCGATTTTTGGCAGGTAATCCCTTCCATATTGATCGAACGTGCCCTTGACCTGGCCATAGCCGTCGGGTTGTTTTTAAGCACCCTGCCCTTCGTGATCGGCGTAAGCTGGGCTAAGCAAGCCGCCATTGCCACGGGCAGTATCGTCCTGGTTGGCCTGGGAGCACTGTACCTCCTGGCGCGCAACCGGCAGAGGGTGATTAATTGGATCGAGCAGATGGGAGAACGCTGGCCCTGGGTGAAAAAGCTCGCCGGGCGCCGCGTGGCGGCCTTTTTCGATGGGCTGGAGATCATCACCGATGGGAAGCTGTTCCTGCATGCCTTGGGCTGGGAGCTACTCAATTGGGCGGTCAGCGTCGTTGAATATTATTTATTCCTGCGGGCATTTTTCCCTGACCCGAACCTGCTGTGGGTCCTTTTTACCCTGGGTGTGGCCGCGCTGGGGATCGCTGCGCCTTCATCTCCAGGAGCCATCGGTGTTTTTGAAGCTTTTTTGGTGGGTGCCTTGGCCGTGTTCGGGGTGGATGCCTCGCCTGCCACCGCCTTCGCTCTGACCGTGCATATCACCAATTACATTTTCTCGGGTCTGCTGGGGGGATATGGCCTCTATAAAGATGGTGAAACCCTCTCCAGCCTGTACACCCGGCTTGGCAAGCTGAAATCTCAAGGAGATGCGTAACTCGGGGGTGAAACTAATACCCGCTGGTGTACGTCATTGATCTAGCCATGCGCATTTTGACCGCCCTCACTTATTATCGCCCGCACTATTCCGGGCTAACCATCTACGCTGAAAGGCTGGCTCACGCCCTGGTCGAGCGCGGCCACCAGGTGACCGTCCTCACCTCGCGCTACGACCGCAGCCTGCCTGCCCGTGAGCTGCGAGAGGGTGTCCAGGTCATCCGTCCTGGCGTGATCGCCCACGTCAGTAAGGGTGTGCTCATGCCAAGCATGTTTTATTGGGCCTGGAGGCAAATTCGCCAGGCTGATATCGTCCACCTGCACCTGCCCCAGCTGGACGCAGCCTATATTGCCCTGATCAGCCGCATACTGCATAAACCGGTCGTGCTCACCTATCACTGTGATCTGCTCCTTCCCGCAGGGTTCATTCACAGCATTGCCAACCAGGTATCCCACCTGGCCAACCGCCTCTCCTTCGGCCTGGCACAGCAGGTGGTAGTAAATACCATGGATTATGCCGAAGCTTCCCCTTTCCTGCGCCATTACCTGGCCAAGACCCGCGCCATTCCTACCCCGGTCTTATTACAGCCCACCACCGAGCTGGATTTCGAGGCTTTGAAGCATAAAGCCAGGATTAAACCCGGGCAGCGTATCATTGGCATGGTGGCACGCCTGGCGGCAGAGAAAGGGGTGGAGTACCTGGTGGAAGCAATGCCGGAGATATTACAGCAATTCCCAACCGCCCGTGTGCTCCACGTCGGGCAATACCAGGACGTCATGGGTGAGGAAGATTATGCCAGCCGCCTGCATCCGTTGATCCAGGCCCTGGGTGAGCGCTGGACCTTCCTGGGGATCTTGCCACCCGCCGAGCTGGCTGCTTTTTACCGCTTATGCGAGCTGACCGTCCTCCCCAGCACGAACAGCACCGAGTCGTTTGGCATTGTGCAGGTTGAGTCGATGTCCTGCGGTACGCCGGTGGTGGCCTCCGACCTGCCCGGTGTGCGCCAGCCGGTGAAGATGACCGGGATGGGATGCGTAGTGCCTCCGGCCAATGCCTCCGCCTTGGCTCAGGCGATCAACCAGGTTCTGGCTGACCCCGAGCGCTATCAGGGTGACGTGCATGCTGTCATCCAGCGTTTTTCTCCCCGGCGCATCGCCGAGGAATACGAGGCTTTGTTTACCGAGCTAATGCCTCCCTTCCCACCCAGGAGCTAACTTGGCTGGTTGTCCGCCTGATTGACCAATTGCCTGAGTGACTTAACCAGTATGACCGACAAGGACTTCCTCTGGCTGAACCTGCGCGACCTGCCTTATTTCAGGGCCATGCTGCGCGCGGTTGAAGCGCAGTTTTACCAGGAGTATGATTTGCCTGCCCCCACCCTGGACGTGGGCTGTGGGGATGGTCATTTTGCCAGCCTCACCTTCGATCGCAAATTGGAGGTAGGGCTGGATCCATGGGCAGGGCCAATCCATCGAGCCGCGCGCTATGGTGGCTATCGCTCCCTGGTCCAGGCGGATGGCAGCTGCATGCCCTTCCCCGCTGCGTACTTTGCCAGCGCCCTCAGCAATTCCGTCCTGGAGCATATTCCCCAGGTGCAGGCTGTATTGGCGGAGCTGAGGCGCGTGCTGCAGCCGGGGGCGTTATTCATATTCTGTGTGCCGAACCCGCGTTATCTCAGCGAGCTTTCTATACCTGGCATCCTGGCAAGGGTAGGGTTGCATCGCCTGGGTACGGCCTACTCTGGCTGGTTCAGGCGCATGTCCCGCGTTGAGCACCTTGCCTGGCCCGAGCAATGGCAAAAGTGGCTGGAGCAGGCGGGTTTTGTGTTGGAGAAATGGTGGCACTATTTTTCGCCCGCTGCCATGCGCACGCTTGAATGGGGCCATTATTTCGGTGCGCCAACCCTGCTCCCGCATGCCATCAGCCGGAATTGGATCATTGCACCCTGGCGTTGGAATTTATTCCTTACCGAAAGGCTGGTACGCAAGCACAGCGTCGCTCAGCCCGATCCAAATGGTACATTTACCTTCTATGTAGCCCGGAGCGTGTGACCCTCCATGAGCCTGCCCAGTCCAAAGGACCACCCGTTCAACCAGGATTACTTCTCTACCGGCCCGTATGCCAGTGTGAACTTCGACCGCTACAGCCAATATTGGTGGTCGAACCGCTATTATGCCAAACTGGCCCTGCGTTTCGGCCCACCGCACGGCAGGGTGCTCGAGCTCGGTTGCGGGATGGGTCATTTGCTTGCCTGGTTGGCGGGTCGCTACCAGGTGACCGGTTGTGACATCAATCCCTGGGCCCTGGCACAAGCCCGGTGCAATGTGCCGGTTGGCCAGTTCTTTCTACTCTCCGCAGACGAGCCCTATGCCTTCCCCGCTGGGCTTTTTGATATCCTGATTGCCAAGCATGTCGTTGAGCACCTCCATCAACCAGAGCAGGCGGTTGCCGAGATGAGCCGCGTGCTTAAACCTGGCGGCTTGCTGATCCTGGCAACTCCCAACCTCAGCTCGCCGATGCGCAAGCGCAAAAAAGACTCCTGGATCGGCTATAAAGACCCCACCCATATCAGTCTCAAGCCTCCCGGCGAGTGGCACGCCATCCTGTGCCAGCATGGGCTGGAACCCAGGCGCACCTTCTCGGATGGTTTTTGGGATGCCCCTTATATTCCCCTCGTCCCCACCTCCTTGCAAAAGCTGTTCTTCGGCGCACCCGGGGGCTTGCAAGCTATTCTTGGATGGAGTATTATTCCCGTTCGTATGGGTGAAAGCCTGATCATCCTGGCGGGTAAAACATGAACCGAGAGCCATCGGTTCTGGATTTCCTTAAATCCCTCCTGCGCGGGAAACCAATTCCGATTCCATCAGCCGAAGAACCGCCCCAACCGACCCAACCGATGCCTGAACAGCCTCAGGTGGGACTCGTTGAATCTGAGGAGGAGCCAGCTCCCATTCAGCCACCCGCCAAACCACCCGCCAGGGTTACCCTGCCATGGCGTTCATTGCTGGCCCTGGCCATTGCCCTGGTAGCGCAAATCTCGTTGCAACCACGCCCGAACCGCACCTGGATCCCCGGTCTCATTCTATACCTGCTGGCAGCCGGTGTGTTGATCTGGGCCGCTTGGAGGCGGGAATGGTCCCCTGCTGACCTGCCCGACCAGCAGGTACACCCGGAGGATTATTCCGTGCATGCCAGGTGGCTCTATCTGAGCCTGCCCCTGGCCCTGGTATCCTTTCTGCTGCTGGGCGGTAACCGCTTCACTCCACTGAACGTCACCTTGTGGGTTTTGACCATTATTTTCACCACCCTGGCATTTTGGCAGGGGGCCTCGCCTTTCAGGCGCTGGGGAGCCTGGCTGAAGCAGCACCTGCACTTACTCTGGGTACCTTCCATTTCCGCCTGGACTCTGCTGGTGCTGGCCGTGGTGGCGTTGGTCGTGTTCTTCCGCGTGTATCGCTTGAACCAGGTGCCGCCCGAGATGGTCAGCGACCATGCCGAGAAGATGCTGGATATCTGGGATGTCACCCATGGGCAGACGAGCATTTTCTTCCCCCGCAATACCGGGCGCGAGGCCATCCAGATGTACCTTACCGCCGGCATCGTCCAGCTATTTCACACCGGTTACACTTTCCTGAGCTTGAAGCTCGGCACCATCCTGGCAGGCTTGCTCACCCTACCCTTTTTATACTTGCTGGGTAAGGAGCTGGGCAGTAAACGCGTGGGGTTATTGGCCGTGTTGTTCGCCGGCATCGCCTACTGGCCGAATGTCATCTCACGCGTGGGGCTGCGCTTCCCCCTCTATCCATTGTTCGTTGCCCCCGCGCTCTATTACCTGCTCCGTGGGCTGCGTACCTCGAGTCGCAACGATTTCATCCTTTCTGGGTTGGCTCTTGGGATAGGCTTGCATGGGTATACCCCGATCCGCATCCTTCCCCTGGTTGTCCTAGTGATCGTCGGGGTGTATTTGTTGCACTCCCAGGCCAGGGGCAAGCGTCTGCAGGTAATTTCCGCGCTATTGGTGCTGGTTTTGATCTCCCTGATTGTCTTCCTACCCTTATTACGCTTTGCCCTGGAGTATCCATCCCTGTTCGACTTCCGGGCCTTCTCCCGTCTGGGCACCACTGAGCGACCCCTGCCTGGGCCGGCGTTGGTGATTTTCATCAAGAACTTGTGGAATGCCGCCACCATGTACTTCTGGTCGGATGGGCAAATCTGGGTCCATTCGGTCACCAATAGCCCCGCCCTTGATATTGTTTCAGCCGCCCTGTATTTCCTGGGTGTGGTCTTATTACTGTTCCGCTATGCCAGACAGCGCACCTGGCAGGATTTGGCCCTGTTACTGTCAGTACCCCTATTGATGCTGCCTTCCATCCTATCGCTGGCTTTCCCGGATGAGAACCCGGCATTAAATCGGGCCGCCGGTGCATTCATCCCGGTATTTATAATTGTGGCCATCGCCTTGGATGGGCTGATGTCTGCGGTGGAGAAGCAGGCTACCTCCAGGGCCGGCGCCAGGTACGCCTGGGGATTAGCGGTCATCCTGGTATTCTTTTCGGTCTTGGGAAATTATGACCTGGTTTTCATCCAGTACCAGCGCAGCTATGAGCTATCCGCCTGGAATACCTCTGAGATGGGCAAGGTAGTGCGTGATTTTGGGGATATCTTTGGCAGCACCGAAACCGCCTATGTGGTGCCGTTCGATTATTGGGTGGATACGCGCCTGGTGGGGATCAATGCCGGCGACCCGACGCGTGACTATGCCATCCCACTCGACCAAATCGCCGGCACGCTGAACGACCCCCGCCCGAAACTATTCCTGGTTAATCGCCAAGACCAGGCTCACCTGGACTTGTTGCGCCAGCTTTTCCCCCAGGGTAATATCTCGCTGTATGCCTCGCGCGTCGGCAAGGATTTTTATATCGACCTGGTTCCTCTGGCAAATTCCTCATTCAGTGCTCCCTTGCCAGCTGGAATGTCGTCCAGCCTGGGTTCGCCATAACTGCATGGATTGCCAACGTGATTCTGCTATCTGCATGCACCTCTAGGATATGAACGACGTATTGCCTCCCTCCCCTGACCGACCCGCCCCGCCCAAAAAGCGGCGGCTGGTGGGCCCATTGATTTACGAAGTCCTGTTGCTGAACATCCTGGTCATCGGCGCTCTTTTCCGCTTCATTGGCATCGATTGGGGTGCCTTTCAATATCTCCATCCTGATGAGCGCTTCCTGGTGTGGGTTGGGACGGATATCCAGCCGGTCAGCACCCCACCTGAAGCGCTGGGCACGCCCCCCAATACGATTAATAACTCCTGGAGGGCCGGCACCTACCCCGATTGTAAGAGCTGGGGTGGCTATTTTGATGCCTCCTGCTCGCCGCTAAACCCTAACAACCGCGGGCATTCCTTTTACGTTTATGGCACACTGCCCATGTTCGTGACGCGTTACCTGGTGCAGTGGATTTACGGCCATTCGGGGTTCAATGAGATGACGGTGGTTGGCCGGGTGTTGTCAGCCGTGGTGGATTTATTATCCGTCGTCCTGGTATATGCCATTGGCTCACGCCTGTTTAGCAAGCCGGTGGGTTTGCTGGCGGCTGCTTTCTCGGCCTTCACCGTGCTGAATATTCAGCAGTCCCATTTCTTCACCATGGATACGTTCTCCAGTTTCTTCACCTTGCTGGCGGTGTATTATGCCGTCAGGGTAAGCCTTGTGGATCGTGATCCAGACATTGCCGCTTTAAATAACGTTGAAACTTCAGATCCTGGTTCCCCTGGCGAGGCTGGCGCTGCGCCCGGGGAGACCTTCTCGTCCGGCCTGGCTGAATTCATCCGCCACCCCTTCCTGCGTTTATCCGTCCTCTTCGGGCTTGCCCTGGGATGCGCCGCCGCTTCCAAGCTGAATTCTGCCCCCGTGGCATTCCTCCTGCCGGTGGCGTTTGCCCTGGTAATATTACGAAAACCTGCCGCCCAGCGCTCGCGCTGGCTGCTGAATGCCGTGTTTTACCTGGGCATTGCCGCCTTCATCAGCCTGCTGGTCTTTCGCTTGCTCCAGCCGTATGCCTTTTATGGTCCCGGGTTCTTTGGCCTGCGCCCTAACCCTCAATGGGTGTCGAATATCAGAGAACAGCGCAACCAGGCCGCCGGAGACATTGATTTCCCGCCCTCCTTGCAGTGGGCGCGCCGCCCCCTCTGGTTCTCTGCTCAGAACCTGGTGGAATGGGGTCTGGGGATACCCTTAGGCATCCTGGCATTCATCGGCTTCGTCTGGGCCGGCTGGCGCATGCTCAAAGGCGATTGGCAGATACATACGGTTTTGTGGCTATGGGGAGGCTTCTACTTCGTCTGGCAATCGTTGCAGTTCAACCCCACCATGCGCTACCAGATGCCCACCTACCCCATTTTGGTCATCTATGCTGCCTGGGGCCTGGTGGAGCTGTGGAATTTTAACAAACGTTGGAGACCGAAGCGGGCGGATGCAGCGGAGCAGGCCCATTCTCACCGTATGGGATGGGTGCGGCCGGCCTCGATCGCGCTGGGAGGTCTTGTGCTCATCGCTACCTTTGTCTGGGCCCTGGCTTTCAGCTTGATTTATGCCCGGCCCATCACCCGCGTGGCGGCCTCCGATTGGATTTACCAGAACATCCCCGGCCCGATTAACCTCCACCTTCAAACTCCGGCGGGGTCGTACAACCAGCCGGTATCGCTACCTTATGGCAGCACCATCACGGCACGCACACCCTACCAATTGACCTTCACTGCAACTGCCAGTGGGCTCTTGGATGAGGTTTACCTTGCCCACGTTGTCGATGCGACCGCCGCCCAATCCGCGGTCCTGAATATGATCATATCGGTCTCGCCCGGTGGCGATATTCCCTTGCAGTCGTCGGTCATGACTGTTCCTCTCCATATAGGTGCGCCTTCGACCAGTGCCGATTATCCGCTGAAGCTCACCACGCCGTTTAATGTAACTACTGGCCAAACCTATTACCTTACCCTGGCTGTCCCTTACGGCAATGAGGTCCTGGATCTGTGTGGGTCTCTGTCAGCTTCAATCCAGACCGAGTTTGAGCTGATCACGCAGGCCCTGCCTGCCGCTGAACCCTGCGTGATCAAGGTTGGCACACCATATGTGGCCGCCTTCACCCCGCAGCAAAATGGCACACTGGAGCAGGTTTCTCTGAGCCGCCTGGTCAACCAGACCCCGGGCTCGGAGCCACAAACCCTGGCGCTCACCGTCAACCAGGCTGGCACTGACCAGGCATTGGCCGCCGCCAGACTGACCTCCGACCTGGCACCAGGGCCAGGCGGGCGGGGTGCAGGGTACACAATGGTGCTCGATCATCCGCTCAACCTCGAAAAGGGTCAAAGCTATGGACTTTCCCTGACCTTGGAATCTGGCAACGGGGTGGTCGTGGTTCAAGGGAGTGCTGTCGCCAATGAAGGGGAATGGGATGACGGTTTACCCCTGCGCGTGGACGGTTATGATCCCTTCGGGGGCATTTATACCCCTGGTTTGAATTTCAACATGTATACCGATGATAATCCTGACAAGCTGGACCACTTCATCGATGTCTATGACCAGTCGGAATACCTGCTGATCAGTTCCAACCGCCAGTGGGGTTCGCTGCCCCGCCTGCCGGAGCGCTTCCCGATGTCCACTTTACACTACCGCTACCTCCTGGGCTGCCCTGCCGATCGCACCATCGGTTGGTGTTACAGCGTCGCCAAACCGGGCATGTTCCAGGGAGAGTTGGGCTTCGAGCTGGTGGCAGTTTTCCAATCTGACCCCGCGCTCGGTCCATTAAAAATCAATGACCAGTTTGCCGAGGAAGCTTTCACCGTCTATGACCATCCCAAGGTATTGGTTTTCCACAAGACGGACGCGTACAGCTCGGCTAAGGCACGCCAATTGCTCAGCCAGGCTAATTTCTCCGAAATCGTCCGCATCACCCCCAAGAAGGCGGCCACTCACCCTGCCAACCTGGAGCTCCCCGAGGAACGCCTGGCCCAACAAATGACCGGGGGTACCTGGTCGGAGCTCTTCAATCCCGAATCCTGGCAGAACCGCTTCCAGGTTTTGGGTGTCATCATCTGGTACGTGAGTGTGTTCCTGCTGGGATTGCTGGTCTACCCCCTCTTGCGCATCGCCTTGCCTGGCTTGCCTGACCACGGGTACCCCATCGCCCGTACTGCCGGGATGCTGCTGCTGGCTTACCTGACCTGGCTGGCAGGCTCGATCAACATCCCCTTCAGCCGTCTCACCATCAGCCTGGTATTGTTTATTATGGTTGCCGCTGGCGGCTACCTGGCTTATCGCCAGCGCCAGTCCTTGCGAGAGGAGTGGCATTCGAGGCGCACTTATTTCCTGGTCATCGAGGGGTTGGTGCTGGCATTCTTCCTCGTCTTCCTGTTCATCCGCCTGGGCAACCCCGACGTGTGGCACCCCTACAAGGGCGGTGAGAAGCCGATGGACTTTTCGTACTTCAATGCCGTGCTGAAGAGCACCACTTTCCCGCCCTATGACCCCTGGTACGCCGGTGGCTACCTGAATTACTACTACTGGGGCTTTGTCTTCGTGGGTGTGCTGGTCAAATGGCTGGGCATCGTCCCTTCATTTGCCTACAACCTCATCCTCCCCACCCTCTTCAGCATGGTTGCCATGGGGGCTTTCTCGATCGCTTATAACCTGAGCTACCCGCGCCATCAGGGGGACGACCCACCCGCACCAACGGAAGAGCATGGGCCTCCACCTGCGCCCAGGCACAGACCTTATCTGATCGGCCTGGCTTCAGCTTTGGGCATGACTGTGCTGGGAAACCTGGGGACGTTACGCATGCTCGCCAAAGGTTGGGAGCAGCTGGGGGTGCCGGGTGGGCTCACCGATAGCACGCCTTTCTTTGCCCGCGTAGCTGGCCTGTTCGCCGGGCTGAACCAGGTGCTGTTCCACGGTGCCAGCCTGCCATATGGCCTGGGAGATTGGTACTGGATCCCCAGCCGTGCCATACCAGCTCCCAATGACGTGGAACCCATTACCGAGTTCCCCATGTTCACCTTCTTGTATGCTGACCTGCATGCCCACATGATCGCCCTGGCTATCGCTATGCTGGCCTTCACCTGGGGTGTGGCAGTGCTGTTGGGTAAAGCACGCTGGCAGAGCCTTGGCGCAGG
>Ga0316624_10000898_pt1 | contig 11043 bp, 8 predicted proteins | sample OWC_Aug_N3_C1_D5_FD_207657 | JGI IMG/M metagenome (GOLD analysis project Ga0316624, IMG submission 207657) | Wetland soil microbial communities from Old Woman Creek delta, Ohio, United States - OWC_Aug_N3_C1_D5_A | ecosystem: Environmental > Terrestrial > Soil > Wetlands | place: USA: Ohio...
ATGGCATGCGCCGCATCCTCGATCACCCGCAGCCGGTGCCGGGCGGCGATCGCGTACAGGCGCTCCATGTCGACCGGCAGGCCGGCGAAGTGCACGGGCATGATCGCACGCGTGCGCGGTGTGATCGCCGCCTCCACCTGGTCGAGCTCGAGGTTGCGCGAATCCAGACCCACGTCGACGAACACCGGGCGCGCGCCGACGCGCATGATGACGTTGGCGGTCGCGACGAAACTTAAGGCCGGCGTGATGACCTCATCGCCGGCACCGATGCCGCAGGCGAGCAGCGCCATCTCCAGGCCCGCGGTCGCGGAGGTCTGGGTGCGCACCGGCCGGCCGCCACAATAGCGCGACAGCTCCGCCTCCAGCTGCGCCACCTTGGGGCCGCTCGCGAGCCACCCGGACCTGAGGACCTCGGCCACCGCGGCGATGGTCTCCTCGTCGATGCTCGGGCGCGTGAAGGGCAGCATGGGCGTGACTGACTGGGCAACGTCGTTCATGAGCGGGCCACCAGAATAACTCCTACCACGATGACACCGATCCCGGCGACCCGCTGGGCGTTGGGAACCTCCCCGAGCAGCCACCAGGCCAGGCCGATGTTGATGACATAGCCGAGCGACAGCAAGGGATAGGCCTGGCTCACCGGCACGCGCGAGAGCCCCACCAGCCAGACGATGACGCTCAGGCCGTAGGCGCCGAGCGCGTACCACAACGGCGGCACGGTGAGCAGCTGCAGCCCCCGGCTCCACAGGCCGGCATCGCCGGCCACGAGCGGCCCCGTCACGCGCGTCGCGGCCTTGAGTCCGAGTTGCGCGAGCGCGTTCAGCAGCACGCCGCAGCACAGGATCGAGAAGTCAGTCAGTTTCACAGGCGGCTCACGGCAACAGTGTAGTAATCGGCGCCGATCACCCGACCGGGCAGGCCCTGCCGGCGCAGCGCATCCCAGACCGAGGGCTCAAAGAATGCCACGGCCTCGCCCCCGGCGCTCCAGCGGCGCGCGAACTCATCGAGCGACAGGCGCCGGTCGGGCTCCTCGTTGAGGCCGAACTGCAGCTCGCCCTCGTAGCCGGCCAGCTGCAGCGTGCGCCCGAGATACGGGGAAACGCTCTCGCGGTACTGCCCGACACTGTACAGGGGCATGTGCGCGCCGATCAGGGGCCGTACCGTGTCGATGAGCTCGTGCGCCGAGCGCGCCGGGGGGATTGCCGCGTAGCCGCACAAGAGGAACTGCCAGCCGAGCACCGCCGTGACGCCGGCCGCGAGCAGCTGCCGACGCTCGCCGAGGCGCTCCCTGAAGGCGGTCAGCGCCACCGCTGAGAGCGCCGCGAGGATCCCCGCCCCGCTCCACCACAGCGCCGCCCGCGGCACGAAGCTGTTGCGGACGGCGCTGTAGACGAGCAGCCCGAGGGCGACGATCACCAACAGGGCGGCGCCCGTGCGCGCCACCGTGCGCGCCAGCGCGCGCAGGTCGCGGACGCCGGTGCCGGCGAGCACCGCCAGCGGCGGCACCATGGGCAGGATGTAGGGGGCGAGCTTGGAGCCGGAGGCGGAAAAGAACAGCAGTGTGAGTGCGGCGTAGACCTGCAGGAACTTCAGCGGCTTGAACGCGGCCGGCGCCTGCGGGGCCGCCGGGGCCGGCGCAGTGCCCGCGCGCAGCGCACGCACGAGGCTTGCGATCCACGGCAGCACCGCCAGCAGCAGCAGCGGCAGGAAGAACCACCAGGGCTCCACGCGCTGGTGGACCTGCGTGAGGAAGCGCGCAAAGTGCTCGTGCACGAAGAAGAAGCCCGGGAAGCTCCGGTTGCGCACCGACACGAGGATGAACCAGGGGGCGGCGAGCAAGAGGAACAGCGGCACCCCGGCGCGCAGGTGCAGCCGTCCCCAGGTGCGCCGGTCGCGCTCGATGAGGGTGTAGAGGATGAGCGCGCCGCCGGCGAGCACGCCCACGACGATGCCCTTGGACAGCACCGCGAGCGCCGCGCAGGCCCATGCCGCGAGCATCCCGCCGCGCTCCGCGGGGGAAGCGGGCGCGCGCGTCTGGGCATAGGTAAACGCCAATACGGCGGCGGTAAGCCAGAAGGTGAACGCCTGGTCGAGCAGGTTCAGGTGCCCGATGATGACGTAGTACGGGCTCACCGCGAGGGCGGTGACCGCGGCCAGCGCGGCGCGCTCGCCATACAGACGCCGCACCCAGGCGAAGGTGAGCGGCAGGCAGGCAAAGGCCAGCCCCACGCCCCACAGGCGCGAGCTCCACGGGCGCACGCCCGCCACGGCGTAAGCCGCCGCAGTCGCCCAGTACTGCAGCGGCGGCTTCTCGAAGTACTTCAGGTCATTGAAGCGCGGCGTGATCCAGTCGCCGCTCACGAGCATCTCGCGCGGGATCTCCGCGTAGCGGCCCTCGTCCGGGTCGAGCAGCGGGCGCAGCGGGAGCGTCGCGAACCAGGCCGCCGCCAGCACGAGCCACGGCCACCAGGAAAGTCCCCCCGCGCGCGCGCGGGGCCCCGGGTCGGTGCTCATAGCGGCACGCGGCTGCGGCGTGCGTCAGATCCCCGCCGCCATCGCCGCGGCACGGGAGCCGAAGCCTTCCTGGTTCACGTAGAAGGCGATGGTCTTGCGGATGGCGGTGTCCATGTCGGTGGTCGGCTTCCAGTTAAGCTCGCGCCGCGCCGCCTCGATGTTGGGCACGCGCACCTGGATGTCCTGGTAGTACTTGCCGTAGTACTCCCCGGCGGAGATATCCACGACCTCGGTCGACTTGGCGCTCTCGCGCAGCACCGGGAATTCCTGGGCGATGCGGATGGTGCGCTCGGCCAGGTCGCGGATCGAGATGCAGTTGTTCGGGTTGCCGATGTTGAAGATGCGCCGGCTGGCGCAGCCGTCCTTGTTCTCCAGGATGGTCAGCAGCGCCTCGATGGCATCGTCGATGAAGGTGAAGGAGCGCTTCTGGCTGCCGCCGTCGACGAGCTTGATCGGGCGCCGGTAGAGCACGTTGGAGAGGAACTGCGTGAACACGCGCGAGCTGCCCTCCTTGGGCTCCTCGACGTTGTCCAGGTTCGGGCCGATGAAGTTGAAGGGCCGGAAGAGCGTGTAGTCGAGGTTGTCGCGCACGCCGTAGGCGTAGATGACGCGATCCAGCAGCTGCTTGGAGGCCGCGTAGATCCAGCGCTGCTTGTTGATCGGCCCGTACACCAGCGGGCTCAGCTCCTCGTCCAGCACCGCGTCCGGGGACATGCCGTAGATCTCGGAGGTCGAGGGGAAGATGAGCCGCTTGTTGTACTTGACGCAGTGGCGGACGATGTCAATGTTGGCCTCGAAGTCCAGCTCAAACACCCGCAGCGGGTGGGTCACGTACTGCGCCGGGTTGGCGATCGCCACCAGCGGCACGACCACGTCGCATTTCTTCACGTGGTACTCGACCCACTCCTTATTGATGGTGATGTCGCCCTCGACGAAGTGGAAGCGCTTGTTCTTCGGCGAATCCCCCAGCTTGTTGTCCGCCAGGTCGATGCCGTAAACCTCCCAGTCACGATCCTTCAGGATCGCGCTGGTGAGCGCGCTGCCGATGAAGCCGTTCGCGCCCAGGATCATGATCTTCAGTGGCATGTGCGTCCTTCCGCCGGGGCAGCGCATCCGGTCGGGGCGCCCCAAGCTAAGCTTTCAATGTTAACATTTTCTAGCAGCAGCGGCTGATCCCGCTCCACTTGCGCCGCTGCTGCTGCGCGTAGAACTCACCCCGCCCCATCAAGCGCGCACCACCGTGGCATGCCGCGTGGTGGCTGCGGTAGCGCTCGTAGGCATCATCCCCGCTCAGCGCGCGCAGCCACGCCCATCCGGCGCGCACCCAGCAGCGCACGGCCCCGGCACGCTCACCGCCGGAACTCATGAGGCGCCCTGCACCGCCGCGGACTGCAGGCGGCTGGGCCGGTAAGGCGCCTCGGAGCTCGCCGGCACGGCAAGGCCGCGCAGCCGGCGGATGCTGATGCGCGCCATGTCGAGGATCACGAACCAGAGGATGGCGGTGAAGAGCATGGCGAGCCACGCATCCAGGCGCTGGTTGAAGATCAGCTGCGGCGCGACGGCCGCGCGTTCCGGCGACAGCGCGCCGGCGGCGAGCTTGAGCGCCAGGTCGTTGGCCGCGGCGAACAGGCCGATGCGCGGATCGGCACTCGTAATCTTCTGCCATGCCGCGGTGCTCGTGACGACCGCGAGCCACGCGAGCGGCACGAGCGTGACCAGCGCGTAGCGCGCCTTGCCCGACTTCACCAGGATCCCGGTCGCGATCGACAGCGCGATCGCCGCCAGCATCTGGTTGGAAATACCGAACAGCGGCCACAGGATGTTGACCCCGCCGTTCGGGTCGATGACGCCGATGTAGAGGAAGTACCCCCAGGCCCCGACGATCACGGCGCTGGAGAACAGCACCGAGGGGTACCAGGACGTGCGCCCGAGCGGCTCCCACGCCCGCCCGAGCAGGTCCTGCACCATGAAGCGCCCGACGCGGGTGCCGGCATCCAGGGTCGCCAGCAGGAAGACCGCCTCGAACATGATGGCGAAGTGATACCACAGCGCGAGCAAGCCCTTGCCGAAGGTCGAGCCGAAGATGCTCGCCATGCCCACCGCGAGCGACGGCGCGCCCCCGGTGCGCGCAAAGAGCGTCTGCTCGCCCATCGAGTTGGCGAGGTCGCGCATCTGCTCGACCGTGACCGGGAATCCCCAGCCGCTGATCGTGTGCACGGCCGCCTCGGGCGTGGCGCCGACCACGCCGGCACCGGCATTGATCGCGAAGAACACCCCCGGGTCCAGCAGCGTCGCCGCGATGAGCGCCATGATCGCGACGAAGGACTCCAGCGCCATGCTGCCGTAGCCCACCAGGCGCACGTCGCGCTCGCTGCTGATGAGCTTCGGGCTCGTGCCGCTGGCGATCAGCGCGTGAAAGCCCGAGATCGCCCCGCAGGCGATGGTGATGAAGACGAACGGAAACACCTTGCCGCCGAAGAGCGGCCCGCTGCCATCCACGAACCCCGTGACGGCCGGCATCTTGATCTGCGGATGGGTGATCACGATGGCGATCGCGAGCAGGATCACCGTGCCGAGCTTCAGGAACGTCGACAGGTAATCACGCGGGGCGAGCAGCAGCCACACCGGCAGGATGGCGGCGAGGAAGCCGTAGGCGATGACGAAGGCGGCCAGCTGCAGGCTGGAGTAGTCAAACAGGGCGCGCAGCTGCGGCTGGTGATCGAGCCAGCCGCCGCCGATGAGGGCGATGAGGATCAGCACGACGCCGAGCACCGTCCCCTCGAGCACGCGACCCGGCCGCCAGATGCGCAGGTACAGGCCGACGATGATCGCCGCGGGGATCGTGGCGAGCACGGTGGAGCTCGCCCAGGGACTGTGCTTCATGACGTTCACGATCACGAGGCTCAGCACCGCGCTTAAGATCACCATGATGAGCAGCGTGCCAATGAGGGCGGCAAACCCGCCCACCGGCCCGAACTCATCGCGCGCCATCTGGCCGAGGCTCCTGCCGTCGCGCCGCGTGGACAGCAGCAGGATCGTCATGTCCTGCACGCAGCCGCCGAACACCGCGCCGACCAGGATCCACAGCGTCCCGGGCAGGTAGCCGAACTGCGCCGCGAGCGTGGGACCCACGAGCGGACCGGGGCCGGCGATGGCCGCGAAGTGGTGGCCGAAGACGATGGCCCGGTGCGTAGGCAGGAAGTCGCGGCCGTTGTTCAGCCGCTCGGCCGGGGTCGCCCGGCTTGCATCGACCGCCAGCACGCGGCTCGCGATCCAGGCGGCGTAGAGGCGGTAGCCCAGCAGATAGACGCACACCGCGGCGGTGACGATCCACAAGGCGTTGATCGGCTCGTGCCGGTGCAGCGCGATGCCGCCCACGGCGAAGGCACCCCCGACGGCGAGCAGCACGCCCACGAGCTTCTTCAGCATCACCCCTCCCCTCTTTAGGGCCGCTCACGCCCGCAGGCGTTGCAGCGCCTTCGCATAGCGGGCGAGGATGGCATCGCGTGCGCGATGCCGCCCGCCGCTGACCACCTGGACGCCGGCGCGCCAGACGCCATCGATCGCGCCGCGGCCGGCGCAGAAAATCCAGCTGTCGAGCAGCTCATCCCCGCGCCGGCCGAGCAGCGCCGCATCGTGCGGCTTGAGCGTCACGAGGTCGAGCCATGCACCGACCCGCAGCCCTGCGGCCGTGCCGCCGAGCGCCTGCGCACCGCCGGCGAGCGCCGCCTCGAAGAGGCTGCGGCCGGTGGAACTGCCACCGGCGCCGGCCAGCATATTGCGGGCGCGGTGCGCGAGCCGCTGCGAGTACTCGAGCAGCCGCAGCTCCTCGGCCGCATCGAGCCGGATGTTCGAGTCGCTGCCGATGCCAAAGCGGCCCTGGTACTCCTGATACGTCACCGCCGGGAAGATCCCGTCCCCGAGACTCGCCTCCGTCATCGGGCACAGACCGGCCACCGCGCCGCGCCGCGCGATCCCGGCAAGCTCTGCGACCGTGGCATGGGTGGCGTGCACCAGGCACCAGTGCGGATCGACGGCGGCGTGCTCCAGCAGCCACTCGATGGGCCGCCGGCCGCTCCAGGCGAGGCAGTCCTCGACCTCCTTGAGCTGCTCGGCGATGTGGATGTGCACCGGCACCCCGGGCGCGAGCGCGACGACCGCGGCCAGTTCCTCCGGGGTCACGGCGCGCAGGCTGTGCGGGGCGACCCCGACGACGGCGCCGGGCAGTGCACGCACCGCCGCGCGGCTCGCCTCGAGGATGCGGCCGAAGCGTTCCGGGTCGCTGAGGAAGCGCCGCTGCCGCGGCGCGGGTGCTGCGGCGCCGAAGCTGGCGTGGGCATAGAAGACCGGCAGCAGCGTGAGCCCGATGCCCGTGTGCGCCGCGGCCGCGGCCACCCGCACGGCCAGTTCCCCCGGATCGGCAAACGGCGCCCCGTCGCGGTCGTGGTGCAGGTAGTGAAACTCGCCCACGTGGGTGAAGCCGGCCTCAAGCATCTCCGCGTAGGCGAGCGCGGTCAGCGCCTCGAAGTCCTCCGCGTCCAGGCGCCCGACGAACTGGTACATGAGCTCGCGCCAGCTCCAGAAACTGTCCGCGTGCGCGCCGCGCCGCTCGGTGAGGCCGGCGAGTCCGCGCTGGAAGGCGTGGCTGTGGAGGTTGGGCAGGCCGGGGATGCCGAGCCCATGCCGCTGATCCGCCGGGGCGGCCGCCACGCCGACCGCGACCTCCGCGATGCGCCCGGCGGCGGCGCGGATGCGCACCTGCGAGGCCCAGCCCTCCGGCAGCAGCGCGGACTCAAACCACAGGCTCGTCATCGGCTTATTATTGATGATTGGCTGCTTTGCTGCAGCGGCCGCCGAGACTTTCGAATCCCGATGAGCGATGCCACCGCAGACCCCTGGCTCACCGTGCGCCGCGGCCGCGTGCCGCTGCTGCTGTGCATGCCGCACACCGGCACCGACATCCCCCCCGCGCTGGAGGACGAGTTCCTCTCCCCGTGGCTCGCCCGCCGTGACACGGACTGGTGGATCGATCGCCTCTATGCCTTCGGCGAGGCGCTCGGGGCGGGGCTGGTGCGCACGGGCATCTCGCGCTCGGTCATCGACCCGAACCGCGACCCGTCCGGCGCTTCGCTCTATCCGGGCCAGGCCACAACCGAGCTGTGCCCGACAACCACCTTCGACGGGGAGCCGCTGTACCGCGCCGGGCGCGTGCCGACGGCGGCGACGATCCTCGCTCGCCGCGAGCGTTACTTCGAGCCCTACCACCGCGCGATCGCCGGGCAGATCGCCTACCTGCGCGCCCGCCACCCGCTGATCGTGGTGTACGACTGCCACTCGATCCGCTCGCAGATCCCGCGCCTGTTCCCCGGTACGCTGCCGCACCTGAACCTGGGCACGTTTTGCGGTGCGAGCTGCGCGGCGCCGCTCGCCGCGCGGATCGAGGCGGTCTGCGAGTCTAGCGGCTACAGCCGAGTGACCAACGCTCGCTTCAAGGGCGGCTACACGACGCGCCACTACGGCCGGCCGGATGAGGGAGTGCATGCCGTGCAGATGGAGCTCGCAGCGCGCGGCTACCTGCGCGAGCCCCTGGGCGCGGTGCATGAGGGCAACTGGCCGGTGCCCTGGGACGAGGCGTTTGCCGCGCCGCTGCGCGCGCTCCTCGAGCGCGTGCTCGGCGCCTGCCTGGAGTTTGCGGCTGCGTAGCGCGGGCGCGCTCTCAGCCCCGGCGGCCGAGTCGCCGGCGCACGGCGCTGAGGATGTCGTCAACTTCCGCGATGCCGAGTGCGTGCGCGCACAGGAAGAACCCTGCACCGCTGACCGCGATCACCAGCATGAGGCTCAGGCACTTCGGGCCGAAGGCCTGCGTGGCCCAGTGCGCGAGCAGGTAGTGTCCCCCGGTCCAGGCGAGGCCGAGCAGCACGAGTGAAGCCAGGGCGAGCTTCGACAGCAGGGTGAGCATGGCGCGCGACTCGAGCCTCCCCAAGTGCGAGCGCATCAGAAAGTAGAGAATGAGGAAGTTGCTCGTCGCCACGCATGCGGTCGAGAGTGCGAGCCCCCGGTGCCCGAAGCCCAGCTCGCGCGTGAAGAGGAAGTTCAGCGCCAGGTTCAGCGCCACCGCGAGGAAGCTCACCACCATCGGGGTCTTGCGCCGGTCGATGGCATAGAAGGCATTGACCAGCACCTTGAGGGCCGCGTAGCCGCACAGCCCGATCGCGTAGAAGCGCAGTGCGCCGGCGGACTCGGCGGTCTCGTAGGCGCCGAAGCGCCCGTGCTGGTAGAGCACCGAGATGATCGGCTCGGCCAGCACCATGAGGCCGACGCTCGCCGGGATTGTCATGAGGAACGCCAGGCGCATGCCGCGGGCGAGCTCGCTGCGGAACACCGCCACGTTGCCGGTGGCCGCCATGCGCGCCAGCAGCGGCAGCGCCACCGTGCCGAGCGCCACCCCGAAGATGCCGAGCGGCAACTGCATGAGCCGAAAGGCCACGGTCAGCCAGAAGGTGGGCCCGTCGCCGAGTTCCGAGGCAAAAACCGAGTTGATGAGGACGTTGACCTGGGTGGTGCTGGCGGCGATCACGGAGGGCCCCATGAGCCGCAGCAGCGCCTTTACGCCCGGGTCACGCCAGGCGAAGTCGGCGCGGAAACGGTAGCCCTCGCGCGCGAGGGCCGGCAGCTGCACGCAAAGCTGCAGCGCCCCGCCGACGAGCGTGCCGATGGCCAGCCCGAGGATGGCGTGCGGCCCGAAGTGCGGGTCGAGCCAGTAGCCGAGCACGACGCCGGCGATGATCGAGCCTAGGTTGAAGAAGCTCGAGGCCATCGCCGGCACGCCGAACACGTTGCGGGCGTTGAGCATGCCCATGACGAGCGCGGCGAGGGAGACCAGGAGGATGAACGGATACATGACGCGCGTCAGCGTCACGGTGAGCTGCGCCTTGTCCGCATCGAACCCCGGGGCCAGGGCCGCGACCAGCCACGGCGCCGAGAGGATGCCGAGCACGGTGATGGCGCTCAGGGTGACAGCGGCGAGCGTGGCCACCTTGTTGGCGAGGCGCCAGGCCGCCGCCGCGTCTTCGACCGCCGCCGTCCTGGTGAACACCGTGACGAAGGCCGTCGACAGGGCCCCTTCGGCGAACAGGTCGCGCAGCAGGTTCGGGATGCGAAAGGCGATGGTGAACGCGTCCATGACGCGCCCGCCGCCAAAGAGTGCCGCGAAGATCTGCTCGCGCGCCAGCCCGAGCACGCGGCTGCACAGCACCGCGAGCCCGACGACCCCGGCGGCGCGGGTATTCAGCCTGTCTGCGCGGTTATTCGCTCCGGTCGCGGCCGCCGGTGTGTCGCCTGGGGGCATGCAACCCCCAAGCTACCATCCGGCGGCACGACGCGCGAGTCAGTATCAGTGGCCGTGCCACGTAAACGTGAGACCGACGGTGCGCGGACGGAACGTCCACGCATTCTGCTGCGGCGTGTAGGTGCCGTCGGTCTGCCCGAGCGAGTAGTTGTTGACGGTGTGCGAATCAAACAGGTTGTCGCAGAACGCCGCCAGCTGCCACTCCCCGAAGTTCACGCCTCCGCGTACCGAGGTGAAGCTCGTCGAGGGCAGCGTGTACGAATAACCAAGGTTGTACGTCCCGTCGTTGTGCGGATCCTGCACGTTGGCCAGCCAGGGATTGCGGCTCTGGTACTCCCAGTCGGCGCGCACGAAGGCATCACGCTGCCCGAGGTGGAAGTTGTACTCGACCCCGAGGGCCACGGTCACCGGTGGTGTGGCACCGGGCGCGTAGTTGATCCCTTCCTGGCCGGAAATCACATCGCCGTTGCTCGTAAGGCAGGGGATCTCCGGGGTCGGGGCCACCTGCGTCTGGCAACCGATCGGTGCATCCTTGGTGAAGCGTGCGCTGGTGTAGCCAGCGGCAAGATCGACGTGCATCGGTCCAAACTGCATCTGAGCCTGAAGGTCGCCGCCCCAGGCGACGGCCTGCCCCAGGTTGTCGGTGAACTGCAGCCCGCAGTTGCCGGCCACGTACAGGCTCTGCTGGATGTCGTTCCACTTGATGTAATAGACGCTGGTCGCGATCTTCAGCCAGCTGCCAAAGCTGTTCTTCGAGCCTAGCTCGAAGTTCTGGGTGGAGTCTGACTTGTAGGTGAGCGGTGCGCCGTTCGGGTAGCCGGCGGCCGTCAGATCCTGCTGGCAGTAGTCCGGCAGGGGCGCGTTGCCGCCGCCGACCCGGAAGCCCTTCGCGTAGCTGAAATAGAAGAGGTTCTGCTGGTTCACCTGGAAGGAAAGGGTTGCCTTGGGCGTGTTCGGGGTTTCCGACTGGTTCGCCTGGGCGGGTCCGGGCCCGTAGTTCTCGTAGCCGTCCGCGTAGTGGTTGAGCGAGAAGGAGGTGCGGGCGATGCGCTCGCCCACCGTCAGGCGCATCCAGTCCGTGAAGGCGTAGCTCAGCTCGCCGAAGCCGGCGATCTGCCGGTCGTAGGTCGTATTGTTGTTGTAGTAGATGTCGCAGGCCGGGATCGCCGGGTAGGCGGCAT
>Ga0316624_10000900_pt1 | contig 11014 bp, 10 predicted proteins | sample OWC_Aug_N3_C1_D5_FD_207657 | JGI IMG/M metagenome (GOLD analysis project Ga0316624, IMG submission 207657) | Wetland soil microbial communities from Old Woman Creek delta, Ohio, United States - OWC_Aug_N3_C1_D5_A | ecosystem: Environmental > Terrestrial > Soil > Wetlands | place: USA: Ohio...
CGCCTTCTTCGCCTTGTCGAACCGCATGGCGAACCTCACCGACATGCGTCCGAACGACGAGTTCTACCTCCTCGGGCGCGTACCCAAGGGCAAGTGATCCTCAGGCCGCGATAGCGGGGCGGCGCTTCCAGACCTGCGTCGCCTGCTCGAAAGCCTGCGCGAGCTGCAACACGCCGAAGTCGTCGCGGTACCGGCCCACGATCTGGATGCCGACGGGGAGCCCGTCGTCGGTGAACGCAGCGGGCACCGAGATCGCCGGATGGCTGCTGATGGTCACGTAGTAGCAGCTCTTCATCCAGTCGAGGTAGTTGCCCATCGCGACGCCCGCGATCTCGCGCGGATAGTCGAGCTCGACCGGAAAGGGCGGGAGCTGGTTCACCGGCGCGACCAGGAAGTCGTAGCGCTCGAAGAAGCGCCGCATGCGCTGGAAGAGCTCGGTGCGCAGTCGCTCGGCGCGCGCGATGCGCTCGCCGTCCAGCCGCAGCCCCTGCTCGATGTTCCAGACCACGGTGTCCTTGAGCTCGCCGCGGTGCGTGCGCAAGAGCGGCGCGAGGCGCAGCGAGAACGACAGCGCGCGCAGGGTCTCGAAGGCCTCGGTCGCGCCGTCGAAATCGGGCTCGGCGTCCTCCATCACGCAGCCGATCGAGGCGAATACTTTGCGCTGCGGCGCGAGCGCGCGCAGAACGCGCTCGTCCATCGGCAGGCCGCCGAGGCTCGCGCTCCAGGCAACGCGCGCGCCGCGGAAGTTACGCGCGAGGCTCTTCGCAAACGCCTTGCCCGGCTCGGTGATCGAGATCGGCACGCGGGGATCGGGCCCGGCCATGCCGGCGAGCAGGAACGCTGCGTCGGCCACCGTGCGCCCCACGGGCCCGAGAACCGGCTGGGTGTCCCAGGCGTTGGCCGCGGGGTAGTTGGGCACGCGCCCGGGCGTGGGCCGGAAGCCGACCACGTTGCAGTAGTTGGCCGGATTGCGCAGGCTCGCCGCCAGGTCCGAGCCGTCGGCGAAGGGCAGCATGCCGCAGGCGACCGCCACCGCCGCACCGCCCGAGGACCCGCCGCACGTCTTGGACAAGTCGTAGGGGTTGCGCGTCGCGCCGAACACCGCGTTGAACGTCTGGCTGCCGGCGCCGAACTCGGGGGTGTTGGTCTTACCCAGCGTGATCGCGCCCGCCGCGCGCAGCCGCTCGACCAGGCTGTGGTCCTCCGCGGGCACGTGGTCGCGGTAGACGAGCGAGCCCTTGGTGGTGCGGATGCCCCGGGTGTCGATGAGGTCTTTGTAGGCGATCGGCAAGCCGGCGAGCGGACCGAGGCGCGCGCCCTTGCGCTCGAGCTTCTTCGCCTCCTTCAGGGCCTGCTCCGGCAGGAAGGTGACGATCGCGTTCACCTTCGGATTGACGCGCTCGATCTGCGCGATGAACGCGCGCATCACCTCGCTCGCCGAGACCTTGCGCGCGCGGATCATCTGCGCGAGGCGCCTCGCGCCGGCAAAGCAGAGCTCTGCGTCCATGCTTTCCTACATCAGAACGATGTCGAACTGCTCTTGCGTGTAGCCCGTCTCCACCTGCATCGAGATCGGCTTGCCGATGAAATCCGAGAGCATGGCGAGCGAGGCCGACTCCTCCTCGAGAAACAGGTCGTTCACCGGCTGCGAGGCGAGGATGCGGTACTCGCGCGCGTTGAAGGCGCGCGCTTCCCTCAGGATTTCGCGCAGGATCTCGTAGCACACCGTGCGCGCGGTCTTCACCTCGCCGCGCCCGCCGCACACCGGGCAGGGCTCGCACAGCACGTGCGCAAGAGACTCGCGCGTTCGCTTGCGCGTCATCTCCACGAGTCCCAGGGCGGTGAAGCCGTTTACCGTCATCCTGGTGCGGTCGCGCGCGAGCGCCTTGTTGAACTCCTCGAGCACCGCGGCGCGGTGCTCGAGGTTCTCCATGTCGATGAAGTCAATGATGATGATGCCGCCGAGGTTCCTGAGGCGCAGCTGCCTGGCGATCGCCTGCGCGGCCTCGAGGTTGGTCTTGAAGATCGTGTCGTCGAAATTGCGCTGGCCGACGAAGCCGCCGGTGTTGACGTCGACGGTGGTCATCGCCTCGGTCTGGTCGATGATAAGGTAGCCCCCGGATTTGAGCTCCACGCGGCGCGACAGCGCGCGCTCGATCTCGGGCTCGACGTTGTACAGGTCGAACAGCGGCCGCTCGCCCACGTAGTGCTCGATCCTGCCGCGCATCCTGGGCGTATATGTTTCGGCGAAGGCGATCAGCTTCTGGTGGTTCTCACGCGAATCGACCACCACGTGCTCGGTGCTCTCGATGACCATGTCGCGCAGCACGCGCTGCGCGAGCGACAGGTCCTGGTACAGGAGCTTCGGCGGTTGCGCGCCGAGCGCCTGCGCGCGGATGTCGCGCCACAGATGGCGCAGGTAGTCGATGTCGGCGCGCAGCTCCCCGTCGCTCGCACCTTCGGCGAGCGTGCGGATGATGAAGCCGCCGGTCTCGTCGGGCGGCAGCAGCTCCTTCAGCTTCTCGCGCAGCAGGTTCCTGCCGCTCTCGTCCTCGATCCTCTGCGAGATGCCGATGTGCGGATCCTGCGGCAGGTAGACCAGCATCCGCCCGGCGATCGAAACCTGGGTGGACAGGCGCGCGCCCTTGGTGCCGATCGGGTCCTTCACGACCTGCACCATCACCGGCTGTCCTTCGGCGAGAATTCTCTCGATCGGCTTCGCCGCCTCGCCGCCGTTTGCCGGCCCCTGGCGGCGATGCTCCCAGATGTCCGCCACGTGCAGGAACGCGGCGCGCTCCAGCCCGATCTCGATGAACGCCGACTGCATGCCGGGCAGAACGCGCGCCACGCGGCCCATGTAGACGTTGCCGACCAGGCCGCGGCTCGAGGTGCGTTCGATCAGCAGCTCCTGCACCACGCCGGCGGCCAGCACCGCCACGCGTGTCTCCTGCGGCGTGACGTTAATAAGGATTTCTTCGCTCACGCGGCGAGAGGATCTTCTCGATGACCTGCGCCGTCTCGTAGAGCGGCAGCCCCATCACGCCCGAGTAGCTGCCATGGATCTCCGCGACGAATTGCGCCGCACGCCCCTGGATGGCGTAAGCCCCCGCCTTGTCGTCCGACTCGCCGGTCGCGACGTAAGCCCGGATCTCCTCCGCGCCGAGCGCACGGAAGCGCACCTGCGTCACCGAAAGCGCGCACTCGAGCTGATGATCGTACTTTACCGCGACCGCGGTCAACACTTCGTGCCGCCCGCCCGAGAGCACAGCGAGCATCTGTGCCGCATCGGCCCGGTCGGCGGGCTTGCCGAGGATGCGTCCCTCGATCGCGACCGTGGTGTCGGCGGCGAGCACCGGCGCGCGCGGCAGATTGCGCTGCGTGAGCCGCTTCCAGCCCGCCTCGGCCTTGGCGCGCGCGACGCGCTCGACGTAGGCGCCGGGCATCTCGCCCGGCAGCACGTCCTCGTTCACTTCCGGCTCGGAGTCGGGCCGCGCGCGGAACAGCAGCAGGTGGAAGCGCACGCCGATCTGAGACAGGAGCTCGCGCCGGCGCGGGCTGCGTGAGGCGAGGTAGATGCTGCGATCGAGCGAGGTGAACATTGCGCCGGTGTCTCTCGGGTGGCCGCAAAGTGTAGCAGAGGGGGGCTAAGCCTATGCGCGGTGGTACGGATGGCCTTCGAGCAGCGACGCCGCGCGGTACAGCTGCTCGCACATCACCACCTGGGCAAGCGCATGCGGCAGCGTGAACGCCGAGACGCGCAGCAGGAGCGAGGCGTCCCGCTTCAGCTCCGGGTCAAGCCCGTCGGCGCCGCCGATCACGAATGCCACCGGCTGTGCGGCGCCCAGCCAGAGCTCGAGCTGCGCGGCGAACGCCGCGCTGTCGAACTCGCGGCCGCGCTCGTCGAGCGCCACCATGCGCGCCCCCGGCGGCAGCCTGTGGCGCAGCCGCGCGCCTTCGGCCGCGAGCAGTTGCGCCGGCGGCTTGCCCGTTGCGCGCGGCTCGGCCTTCACCATTGCGAGCTCGGTCGCGAAGCGCCGCGGCATGCGCCTCAGGTACTCCGCGCACGCGGCCTGCGCCCAGGCAGGCGGCTTAGTGCCGACTGCGACGATTAGCAGGCTTGCCATGCGCGACCTTGCCGGCGGCCTGCTTCAGGCGCACCGTCTTGCCGCCCCAGATTTCCTCCAGGTTGTAATAGCTGCGCACCGTGGGATGCATGATGTGCACGACGATGTCGCCGAGGTCGACGAGCACCCATTCGGCATTCGCTTCCCCCTCGACACCGTACACGCGGCCGCCCAGCTCGCGGATGCGCTCCTGAACGCGGTCGGCGAGCGCCATGACCTGGCGCGTCGAGTCGCCGCTGGCGATCACCACGCGCTCGAACATCGAGGCGAAGCGCGCGGTGTTGAACACGACGATGTCGCGCCCCTTGACGTCTTCGAGCGCGTCGACCACGGCGCGCTGCTTCGTGCGGATATCCATCAGCGATAAAGGCGATGAGAGGAAATGTACCGCAGCACCTCGGGCGGCACCAGGCGCGAGACGTCCTCGCCGCGCGCGATGCGCTGGCGGATCTCGGTCGACGAGATGTCGAGTGGCGGCATGTCGACGCGCTCGACCCGCCCGGCGGCGCGCACGGCATCGCTCGGGTGCGGCGCCCATCCGGGGCGCGCGACCACGGCGATCCGGGCGAGCGTGAACAGGTCCTGCCATCGATGCCAAGTCTCGAGCTTCTCGAACTGGTCGCCGCCCATCAGCAGCACCAGCTCGGCCTGCGCTCCGCGCTCGGCGCGCAGCGCGCGCAGCGTGTCGACTGTGTAGCCCGAGGCGCCAGGCAGGAGTTCGCGGCGGTCGATGACGTAGCGCCGCTCGCCCCGAATTGCCAGCTCGAGCATGGCGATGCGGTCAGAGGCCGAGGCCACGGGTGCATTGCGGTAGCCCGGGGCGCCGGTCGGGATCCACAGGACTTGCCCGAGCCGCAGCACGTCGAGCGCGAGCTGCGCGATGCGCAGGTGCGCGTTGTGGACCGGATCGAACGTGCCGCCGAGGATGCCGACTGCGCCCGACTCCATCTAGCGTCGGATCTCGCCGTGGCCGAATACGACGAACTTCTGCGTGGTGAGTCCCTGCAGGCCGACGGGGCCGCGCGCGTGCAGTTTGTCGGTCGAGATGCCGATCTCGGCGCCCAGGCCGTACTCGAAGCCGTCGGCGAAGCGCGTGGAAGCGTTGACCAGCACCGAGCTCGAGTCGACCTCGCGCAGAAAGCGCTCGGCGCGCGCGCGGTCTTCGGTGACGATCGCGTCGGTGTGCTGCGAGCCGTACTTGGCAATGTGCGCGATCGCCTCGTCCAGCCCGGCGACGACGCGGATCGACACGACGGGCGCCAGCCACTCCGTGTAGTAGTCCTGCTCGCTAGCCGCCCTGGCGTCGCGCACCAGCGTGCGGGTCGCTTCGTCGCCGCGCATCTCCACGCCCTTGGCGCGGAAGATCGCCGCGATCTCGGGCAGCACGCGCGGCGCGATCGCCGCGGCGACCAGCAGCGTCTCCATGGTGTTGCAGGTGCCGTAGCGCTGCGTCTTGGCGTTGTCGGCGATCGTAACGGCCATCTCCGGGTCGGCGCGGTCGTCGACGTACACGTGGCACACGCCGTCCAGGTGCTTGATCATGGGGATGCGCGATTCGCGCGCGAGGCGCGCGATCAGCTCCTTGCCGCCGCGCGGCACGATCACGTCGACGTACTCGGGCATCGTGATCAGCTCGCCGACCGCGGCGCGATCGGCGATCCGCACCACCTGCACCGCGGCCTCGGGCAGACCGGCGCTCTTCAGCCCGGCGCGCACGCAGGCCGCGATCGCCTGGTTTGCGTGCAGCGCCTCCGAGCCGCCGCGCAGGATGCAGGCATTGCCCGCCTTGACGCACAGTCCGGCCGCGTCCGCCGTGACGTTCGGGCGCGACTCGTAGATGATGCCGATCACTCCGATCGGCACGCGCATGCGCGCAACCTCGATGCCGCTCGGGCGGCGCGCGCGCTCGGTGACCTCGCCGACCGGGTCGGGCAGGGCGGCGACCTGCTCGAGTCCCTCGGCCATCTGCTCGACGGAAGCCGGCATGAGCGTGAGCCGGTCGATGAATGCCGCGTCGCAGCCGTCGCGCCGTGCCTGCGCCACGTCGGCGCTGTTGGCTTCGAGCAGCTCCACCGAGCGCGCACGGATCTCAGCGGCCATCGCGCGCAGCGCGCGGTTCTTCGTGCCCGTGTCGGCGCGCGCCAGCTCGCGCGCGGCGGCACGCGCAGCGAGCCCGAGCTCGCGCATGTACGCCCGCACGTCCACCGCCTTCGCGTCAAGCTTTTGATCCATGGGCCAATTTTAACCCCAGCTTGAGGAACTCATCCCAGGGCTCGCGGCGCGCCACGCCCTTGATCGCGCGGTCGACCACGGCCGCCTGGAGGAGCGAACGCTCGAGCGCCTCAGGCGCGAAGCGGTTGAGCGCGCCGCGCACGAGCGCCTGGCGCGGCCCCCAGACGCGGTTCTCGCGCATGAGCGCCTCGAGCGGCCGGCCGCCGGCGACGCCCTGCCTGATGCGCACGAGCGCCCTCAGGTCCTCGGTAATGGCCCACAGCACGTAGCTCGGCGCCTCGCCTTCGCCGCGCAGGCCCTCGATGACGCGCGCGTAGCGTGCCATGTCGCCGCCGAGCAGCGCTGCCGAGGCATCGGAAGCGTCGTAGCGCGCCACGTTCGCCACCGCTTCGCGCACGTCCTCGAGCGCGAGCTCGCCGGGCGGCGCGAGCAGCGCGAGCTTCTGCACTTCCTGGAACGCGGCGAGCAGGTTGCCTTCGACGCGATCGGCGATGAACTCGAGCGCCTCGCGGCCCGCGCGCTGGCCCTGCCGCGCCAGCCGCTCGCCGATCCAGGCCGGCAGGCGCGCGCGCTCGACGCGAAATACGTCGACCAGCGCGCCCGCCGCGGCGAGCGCGGCGAACCAGCCCGAGTTCTGCGCCGCGCGATCCAGGCGCGGCAGCGACACGAGCAGCAGCGTCTCCGGGTTGGGGTCGGCGCACAGCGCCGCGATCGCCTCCGCACCCTGCGTGCCGGGCTTGCCGCCCGGAATGCGCAGCTCGAGGATTTTTCTCTCGCCGAAGAGCGAGCGGCTCGCGCCGGCGTGCCTGAGCTCGGACCAGTCGAAGCCCCGCTCGGCGAAGAACACCTCGCGCTCGGTGTAGCCCGCCTTGCGCGCGGCGCGGCGCACCGCGTCGGCGGCTTCGAGCGCGAGCAGCGGCTCGTCCCCGTGGATCGTGTACACGGGCGCGAGCGACCGCGCGAGCTGCGCTTCGAGCTGCTCGGCGCGCAGCTGCATCGCGCTCTAGGCCTGCGGCCGCTTGGCCGCGGCGAGCCGCCGCATGATCTGCTGCACCATGTCGGTCTGCATGTCGCGGTAGAGCAGCTGCTCCTCGGACTCCTTGGCGAGCACCGCGCTGTCGTTGAACGTCACGTCGCGCGTGAGCTGGATAGTGCTCTGTGGGACGTAGTCTCCGCCTTTGCTGTCGCGCACCCTGAAGCTCACCAGGTAGCGCAGCTGGAACTCGCGCACCGCGCCCGTGCCGGTGAGTGACAGGATTACCTTCTGGCGCTCTTCCCTGCTGAACTCGAGCACGGCCTCGGCCTTCTTCGGATCGTCCACCACCTTCGCGTTGGTGCCTGCCTGGATGTTGCGCTTGAGATCGAGTGCGATGCCCCCCGCCGCGGCAGGCACGTATACGGAGTCGAACGGCAGCTCGGCGGACCCGCGCAGCTGGAAGCCGCAGCCAGCGAGCGCCGCGGCGAGCAGCATCGCGACGGTGCGCCTCATAGGACGATGTTGATGAGGCGTCCCGGCACCACGACGACCCTCTTGATGGCGTTCTGCCCGATCCAGTTTCCGACGGCTTCGCTCGCGCGCGCGAAGGCCTCGACGCCCTTCGCATCGAGGCCGCTCGGCACGGGCAGGGTGCCCTTCTTCTTGCCGTTCACCTGCACCACGTGCTCGATCTCGTCCTGCACCAGCGCCGCCGCATCCGGCTCGGGCCAGGCCGACTGCATCACGTCCTCGCCGAAGCCGAGCGCGCGCCACAGGTGGTGGCAGATATGCGGCGTGATCGGCGAGAGCAGCCGCAGCAGGATCGACAGCCCCTCCTCGGCCGCCGGCGTGCGCCCGGGCAGTTTTTCGAGCGCATTCAGGATCTTCATGGCGGCCGAGGCCACCGTATTGAACTGGTGCTTCGTCAGATCGTAGTTCGCCTGACGCAGCACTGAGTGCAGCTCGAAGCGCACCGATCGCTCGAGCGCCGCGTCGCCCGCGGCGCGGGCGGCCGCGTCGAACTTCGCGCCGTAAGCCCAAAGCCGCTTCAGGAACCGGAACGAGCCCTCGACGCCTTCGTCCGACCACTCGAGCGTGTTGGTCGGGGGCGAGGCGAAGATGATGAAGAAGCGCGCCGTGTCGGCCCCGTACTTCTCGATCAGCGCCTGGGGATCGACGCCGTTGTTCTTCGACTTGGACATCGTGCCGACGCCGGCGAAGCTCACATCGGCGCCGTCGCCCGCGCGCTTCGCCGAGACGATCTTGCCCTTGGCGTCGCGGTTGACGACGACGTCAGCGGGATTCACCCACTCGCGCCGCCCCTGCGGCGTGTCGCGGTAGTAGGTTTCGGCGAGCACCATGCCCTGCGTGAGCAGGTTGGTGAACGGCTCCGAGACCTCGAGCATGCCCTCGTCGCGCATGGCGCGCGTGAAGAAGCGCGAGTAGAGCAGGTGCAGGATCGCGTGCTCGATGCCGCCGATGTACTGGTCGACCGGCATCCAGTAGCGGGCCCGATCATCGATCATCGCCGCGTCGCTGCCCGGACTGGCGAAGCGCGCGAAGTACCACGACGAGTCGACGAACGTGTCCATGGTGTCGGTCTCGCGCCGTGCCGGCTTGCCGCACGCGGGGCAGCGCGTATCGAGGAACGCGGGCAGCTTGTTCAGCGGGTTGCCCGTGCCGTCGGGCACCAGGTCCTCGGGCAGCACGACCGGCAAGTCCTCGTCCTTCACCGGCACGTCGCCGCAGGCGGGGCAATGCACGATCGGGATCGGGCAGCCCCAGTAGCGTTGGCGCGAGATTCCCCAGTCGCGCAGGCGCCACTGCACCTGCTTCTCGCCCAGCCCTTTCGCCTTCAGGTCCGCGGCGACGGCATCGACCGCCGCCTGGTAGCCCAGGCCGTCGTACTTGCCCGAGTTGATGCACGTACCGTACTCGGCGTACTGCGCGCGCCAGGGCTCGGGCACCGCGTCGCCGAGCGGGTGGCGGATCACGGGCTTGATCGCGAGTCCGAAGTTGAGCGCGAAGGCATAGTCGCGCTCGTCGTGCGCCGGCACGGCCATGACTGCGCCTTCGCCGTATCCCATGAGTACGTAGTTCGCGACCCACACCGGAATCCTCTCGCCCGAGAGCGGGTGGGTGCAGAAAAGCCCGGTGGGCATGCCTTTCTTCTCCAGCTGGGCGAGGTCGGCCTCCATCACCGCGCCGCGTCGGCATTCCTCGACGAACGCCCGGATCTTCGGGTCGCGCTGCGCCGCCCAGGCCGCGATCGGATGCTCCGCCGCGACCGCGCAGAACGTGGCTCCCATCAGGGTGTCGGCGCGCGTGGTGAACACCCACAGCACGCGCCGCTCACCCTCGAGCTGGTACTCGAAGCCGACGCGCACGCCGTCCGAGCGCCCGATCCAGTTCTTCTGCATGAGCTTGACCTGCTCGGGCCAGCCCGGCAGCTCCTCGAGCGCCGCCAGCAGCTCGTCGGCATAAGCGGTGATCCTGAGGAAGTACATCGGGATCTCGCGCTTTTCGACCGGCGCGCCGGTCCTCCAGCCGCGGCCGTCGATCACCTGCTCGTTGGCGAGCACCGTCTGGTCGACCGGATCCCAGTTCACCACGCCGGTCTTCTTGTACGCGAGCCCCTTCCTGAACAGCCGCGTGAAGAACCACTGGTTCCACTTGTAGTAGTCGGGCTTGCAGGTGGCGAGCTCGCGCGACCAGTCGAGCGCGAAGCCGAGGCTCTTCAGCTGCGACTTCATGTACGCGATGTTGTCCCAGGTCCACTTGGCGGGCGGAACCTTGTTCGCCATGGCCGCGTTCTCCGCGGGCAGGCCGAACGCGTCCCAGCCCATCGGCTGCAGCACGTTCATGCCGCGCATGCGGTAGTGCCGGGTGAGGACATCGCCGATGGTATAGTTCCTGACGTGCCCCATGTGCAGCTTTCCCGAGGGGTAGGGGAACATCGACAGGCAGTAGAACTTGGACCGCGCGGGGTCTTCGAGGACGCGGAACGAGCCGCGGGATTCCCAGAATTGCTGGGCCTCGCGCTCCACGCTTAGCGCATCGTAGCGGTCTTGCATGCCGGCGGGCGGGTGTCTATGAAGGGACGGGGAGCCGCGGATTATAGCTTTGCGCTGCTGCTCGGCGCCGCGCTCGCACTCGCCGCGGGCGAGACCGTGGCGCTGCCCGCGGCCGTCATCGAAGGCGTGCAGATGCCCGCCTGGGTGCTGCGCGACGGGCGCATCGCGCCGCTCGCGCCGGGCATGGAGCTGCGCGCGGGCGACGAGCTGCGCACCGGCGGCAACGCGCGCCTGCTCGTACGCCTCGCCGAGGGCAGCCGCGTCAAGCTCGGCGCGGACGCCCGGCTCGCGCTCTCCGAGATCGAGCCCGACGCGGACGGCATCTTCAAGAGCGCCATGAAGGTTCTCGAAGGAGCGTTCCGCTTCACCACCGACGTACTCGCCAAGACGCGCCGCCGCGACGTGCGCATCACGGTGCGCCAGGTGACCGCCGGCATCCGCGGCACCGATTTGTGGGGCAGGTCGACCGAGGCGAAGCAGATCATCTGCCTGATCGACGGCAAGATCGAAGTGAGCCCCGAGCACGAGAACGCGATCGAGATGGACCAGCCGCGCCAGTTCTATGTGCGCGAGAACGGCATATCGCAGCCGGTCGGCTTCGTCACGCC
>Ga0316624_10000901_pt1 | contig 11014 bp, 6 predicted proteins | sample OWC_Aug_N3_C1_D5_FD_207657 | JGI IMG/M metagenome (GOLD analysis project Ga0316624, IMG submission 207657) | Wetland soil microbial communities from Old Woman Creek delta, Ohio, United States - OWC_Aug_N3_C1_D5_A | ecosystem: Environmental > Terrestrial > Soil > Wetlands | place: USA: Ohio...
GAGGTGGTACGCGCGCTCGACAACGTGCTCGGCGAGGTGCGGCGGGCGGTGCAGGACTGGCGGCCGATGCTGGAACGCATCAACGGCATCGTGGCGGACCTCAAAACCAATCCGCCGCCGCTGCCGGTGGACGAGATCGCGGAAGCGATCCAGTTCCTGCAATGGCTGCTGGCTGACAACTTCACCTTCCTCGGCCTGCGCGACTACCGCTTCGACGGCCGCGGGCTCGAGCCCGACTACGACAGCGCGCTCGGCATCATGCGCGACTGCGAACTAAAAGTGCTCAAGCGCGGCGACGAGTTGCTGGAATACACACCGGAGATCATGGCCTTCCTGAAGGAGCCGCGGCCGCTGATCATCGCCAAGGCCAATATCCACGCCCGCGTGCATCGGCGCGTCTATCTCGACTATATCGGCGTCAAGCGCTTCGACGCCGGCGGCAATCTGATCGGCGAATTCCGCATCGTCGGCCTGTTCACGTCCACGGCCTATACCCGCTCGGCGCACGGCATTCCCTATCTGCGGCGCAAGATCGCCGCCGTCGAGCGGCGCGCCGCCTTCGACCCCAACAGCCATTCCGGCAAGGCGCTGGCGAACGTGCTGGAGAATTATCCGCGCGACGAATTGTTCCAGATCGACGAGGAAACGCTCTATCGCTTCGCGCTCGCCATATTGCAGCTCGACGAGCGCCCGCGCGTGCGCGTGCTGGCGCGGCGCGACCGCTTCGACCGCTTTGTCTCGGTGCTGGTTTTCGTTCCGCGCGAGCGTTACGACAGCCATATCCGCGCGAGGATCGGCGACTATCTCGTGCAGGCCTTCCACGGGCGGGTATCGGCGTTCTACCCGTTCTTCCCAGAAGGCCCGATGGTGCGCGTGCACTTCATCATCGGCCGCTCCGGCGCACGCACGCCCGACGTGCCGCAGGCGACACTCGAGCACGAGGCGGCCGCCATCGTGCGCACCTGGACCGACGGACTGGCCGAGGCACTGACGGACGCCAACCCGCCGGCCAAGGCGAGTGAACTGTTCGAGCGCTATCGCGATGCCTTCTCAGCCGGCTACCACGCCGTCTATTCGCCTGAATCCGCCGCAGCCGACATCCACATGATCGAGGCGATCACCGAGCAGCGGCCGCTCGGCGTCGATTTCCACCCGCGGCCGGAGCAGGACGGACGTTCGGTCGGCCTCAAAGTGTGGAGCTTCGGGCGTCCGCTGCCGCTGTCGGAGCGCGTGCCGGTGCTGGAAAACATGGGTTTCCAGGTGGTGAACGAGCGCACCTACCGCATCGCGCCGGCCGGCTGGCCGCAGATGCTGTGGCTTCACGACATGCGGCTCGAACGCGAGGACGGCGGCGCGGTCGATCTCGCCAGCGACAAGGCGCGGCTGGAAGCCGCCTTCCTGATGGTGATGCGCGGGCAAGCCGAGAACGACGGCTACAATGCTCTCACCCTTGCCGGCGCGCTCGGCTGGCGCGACGTGGCGCTGATCCGAGCGCTGTCGCGCTTCCTGCGCCAGATTCGCGTGCCCTATTCGCAGGATTATATGTGGGCGACGCTGGTGAAGCACGCCGGCGTCGCCGGCCATGTCGTCGAATTGTTCCATGTTCGCTTCGATCCGCGCCCGGACGCCGCCGCGCGCCGCGCCGAGAAGCAAAGCGCAATTGCCGCGCGCATCGAGGAGGAATTGCAGAAAGTCGAAAGCCTGGACGAGGACCGAATCCTGCGCCAATTCGTCAATGCGGTGCAGTCGGCGATCCGCACCAACTTCTTCCAGACCGACAAGGATGGTCAGGCGAAACCGATCATCTCGGTCAAGTTCGAGAGCGGCAAGCTCACCGGCCTGCCGCTGCCGCGCCCGCTCTACGAAATCTTCGTCTATTCGCCGCGCGTGGAAGGCGTGCATCTGCGCTTCGGCAAGGTGGCGCGCGGCGGCATCCGCTGGTCCGACCGGCCGCAGGACTTCCGCACCGAAATCCTCGGCCTGGTGAAGGCGCAACAGGTCAAGAACGCGGTGATCGTGCCGGTCGGCGCCAAGGGCGGCTTCGTGCCCAAGCTGATGCCGAGGGCCGCGCCGCGCGAGGTGGTGCAAGCCGAAGGCGTCGCCACCTACCGGCTGTTCATCTCCAGCCTGCTCGACATCACCGACAATATCGCTCCCGACGGCACAATCATTCCGCCGGAGAACGTGGTGCGCCACGAGGGCGACGATCCCTATCTGGTGGTCGCCGCCGACAAGGGCACCGCCACTTTCTCCGACATCGCCAACGAGATCGCCATCGCGCACGACTACTGGCTGGGCGACGCTTTCGCTTCCGGCGGCTCGGCCGGCTACGACCACAAGGCCATGGGCATCACCGCGCGCGGCGCCTGGGAGTCGGTGAAGCGGCACTTCCGCGAGATGGACGTTAATATCCACGAGAAGCCGTTCACCGCGGTCGGCGTCGGCGACATGTCGGGCGACGTTTTCGGCAACGGCATGCTGCGTGAGAACACCACCAAATTGCTGGCCGCCTTCGACCATCGCGACATTTTCATCGATCCCGATCCCGACCCGGCGAGGAGCTTTACCGAGCGCAAGCGGCTGTTTGGCCTGCCGCGCTCGAGTTGGCAGGACTACGACAAGGCGCTGATCTCCGAGGGCGGCGGCGTATATCCGCGCACGTCGAAAGCCATCCAGCTGTCGCCCGAGGCGCAGGCGCTGTTCGGCCTCGGCCCCAGCGTCACGCCGCAGGAGCTGATGAAGTCGATCCTGAAGGCGCGCGTCGACCTGTTGTTCTTCGGCGGCATTGGCACCTACGTGCGCGCTTCGAGCGAGAGCGATGAGGCCGCCGGCGACCGCGCCAACGATGCCATCCGTGTCACCGGCGCAGATCTGAAATGCAAGGTGATCGGCGAGGGCGCCAATCTCGGCATGACCCAGCGCGGCCGCATCGAGGCGGCGCAGCAAGGCGTCCGGCTCAACACCGACGCCATCGACAATTCTGCCGGCGTCAACACCTCCGACGTCGAGGTCAATATCAAGATCGCGCTCAGCGGGCCGGTGCGCGCGGGCGCGCTCACGCTCAAAGCGCGCAACGCGCTGCTCGTTGAAATGACCGACGAAGTGGCCCGTCTGGTGCTGCGCAACAACTATCAGCAGACGCTGGCGCTGTCGCTCGCGCAGCGGCGCGGATTGGAGGATTTCGGCTTCCAACAACGCTTGATGCAGATCCTGGAGATGCACGGCCAGCTCGACCGCTCGGTGGAGTTCCTGCCCGACGAGATGGCGCTCATCGAGCGGCGCAAGCGCGGCGAAACGCTGACGCGCCCCGAGCTCGCGGTGCTCTTGGCCTATGCCAAGCTCTCGCTCTACAGCGAGTTGCTCGACTGCGCGGTGCCGGACGATCCCTATCTCGGGCGCGAGCTCAACCGTTATTTCCCGAAGGAGATGACGGAGCGCTTCCCCGACGCGCTGCAGGCGCATCGCCTTAGACGCGAAATCATCGCCACCCAACTCACCAACTCGATGATCAACCGCGGCGGCACGACGCTGATCGTGCGCATCGGCGACCAGACCGGCGCGTCCGCTTCTGCAATTGCCGCCGCCTTCGCCGCCGCGCGCAACAGCTACGGCCTGGTCGAGCTCAACAGCGAGATCGACGCGCTCGACAACAAGGTGTCGGGCGCGGGGCAGCTCGGGCTCTATGCCGCGGTGCAGGACCTGCTGCTCGACCGCATCGTCTGGTTCCTGCGCAATGTCGATCTGACGCAGGGGCTGGAGAAGATCATCGGCCACTACCGCGACGGCGTCGCGCAGGTGGAAGCCGCGCTCGATGTGACGCTGTCGAAGCCCGCCGCCGCTGCGCGCAGCGCGCGGGTGGCCGAGCTGGCCAAGGCCGGCGTGCCGGACGCGCTCGCCCGCCGCATCGGCAGCCTCTCCGCGCTCAAGGCGGCGACCGACATTGTGCTGGTGGCCGATCGCGCCGGCAAACCGGTAGGCGAGGTGGCGGCCACCTATTTCGCCACCGAGGCCTTCTTCCAGCTCGACCGCGTCGCCGGCGCAGTGGGTAACATCGTGGTGGCGGATTATTTCGATCGGCTGGCGCTCGACCGCGCGCTCGACTCGATCGGCGACGCCGAGCGGCGCTTAACCGCCACCATGGTCGGCAATGGCCACGCCGGCGCCGGCGCGGTGGAGGAATGGGTCAAGCCGCGTCAGGCGGAAGTCGAGCGCATCCGCTCCGCCATCCACGAGATCGCCGGCTCCGGGTTGACGCTGTCGAAGCTGTCGGTGGCGGCGAGCCTGCTGGGCGATTTGGCGAGGCAGTAATTATTGCGCGGGAGCCTCGCCACACGGTCATTGCCGGGCTTGACCCGGCAATCCATGATGCCGTTCCAGAATGAAAGAGTATTTTGTTTATATCCTGACGAACAAACCACGTGGAACGCTCTATGTCGGCGTTACCAATGACTTGGTTAGGCGCGTCTATGAGCATCGTGAAAGCGCCGTGCCGGGTTTCACGCAACGATACGAACTAAAACAACCCGTCCATTTCGAAAAGAACGATGACCCAACGACGGCAATACAATGCGAGAAGAACATTAAGCACTGGCCGCGCGCCTGGAAGCTCGATTTGATTGCCGGCGCCAATCCACAATGGCGTGACCTCTATACCGACATCACGCGTTGAACGGCGTCATGGATGCCCGGGCCTTCGCCCGCCGAAGGGCTGTCAGACTTAGCGAAGGCCGCTTCGGCCCGCAGGCGGGTCAAGCCCGGGCATGACGCCGCGCATGTGGCAGCGTCACCGCTAATGCCTGAAATGCCTCACCCCCGTGAACACCATCGCCACATTGTGCTCATCGGCCGCCGCGATCACCTTGTCGTCGTTGACCGAGCCGCCCGGCTGGATCACCGCGGTGGCGCCGGCTTCGATCGCCACTAACAACCCGTCGGGGAACGGGAAGAAGGCGTCGGAGGCGACCACCGAGCCCTTGGTCAGCGGCGACGGCAATTTCATCTTGCGCGCGGCGTCCTCCGCCTTGCGCGCCGCGATGCGCGCGGCATCGACGCGGCTCATCTGGCCGGCGCCAATGCCGACGGTGGCGCGGTTCTTGGCATAGACGATGGTGTTCGACTTCACGTGCTTGGCGACGCGGAAGGCAAAGCGCAAATCGGCCAGCTCTTTCTCGCTCGGCGCGCGCTTGGTGACGGTCTTCAATTGCATCTCGTCTACCACCGCGTCGTCGCGCGACTGCACCAACAGCCCGCCGGCCACCGACTTCACGGTCAGCCCCTTGGCGCGCGGGTCGGGCAGGCCGCCAGCCAGCAGCAGGCGCAGGTTCTTTTTCGCCGCGACGATCTTGATCGCCTCGTCGCTGGCGTCCGGCGCGATGATCACCTCGGTGAAAATCTCGGTGATGGCCTTGGCGGCTTCCGCGTCGAGCCTGCCGTTGAGCGCGACGATGCCGCCGAAGGCCGAGACCGGGTCGCAGGCGAGCGCCTTCTTGTAGGCCTCGAGCAGGCTCGCGCCTTCCGCCACGCCGCACGGGTTGGCGTGCTTGACGATGACGCAAGCGGGCGTCCGGCGCGGGTTGAACTCGGCCACGCATTCGTAAGCCGCGTCGGTGTCGTTGATGTTGTTGTAGGAGAGCTGCTTGCCCTGCAGTTGTCGCGCCGTGGCGACGCCGAAGCGCTCGCCCGGCGCGCGATAGAACGCGGCGCTTTGGTGCGGGTTCTCGCCATAGCGCAACGCCTCCATCAGCCGGCCGCCGAAGGCGCGGTAATCGGGCGCCTCCTCGTGCAGCGTATCGGCGAACCAGTTGGAGATCGCCGCGTCATAAGTCGCCGTGCGCGCATAGGCCTTGGCCGCCAGCTTCTGCCGCAGCTCGAGCGTGGTCATGCCGGCGTGCTGGGCGAGTTCGGCCAGCACTTTCTCGTAGTCGGCCGGCTCCACCACCACGGCGACATCGGCATGGTTCTTGGCAGCGGCGCGGATCATCGCCGGCCCGCCGATATCGATGTTCTCGATGCAGTCGTCGAAGCCGGCGCCTTTCGCCACCGTCGCCTCGAACGGATAGAGGTTCACCACCAAGAGATCGATCGGCTTGATGCCGTGCTGTGCCATGGCCGCGACGTGCTCCTTATTGCCGCGGATCGCCAGCAGGCCGCCATGCACCATCGGATGCAGCGTCTTCACCCGCCCGTCCATCATTTCGGGAAAGCCGGTGAGCGCGGAGACGTCGATTACCGGCAGCCCGGCATCCTTTATCGCCTTGGCGGTGCCGCCGGTGGAGACGAGCTCGATGTCGTATTCAGCGAGCGCGCGGGCGAAGTCGACGAGCCCGGTCTTGTCGGATACCGACAGCAGGGCGCGGGTGATGCGGCGCGGGTGGCTGGCCATGGTCACGGGCTAGCACATGACGCGGGCGAAAGTGTATGCGGCCGAATGACAACAGCTCTGCGCATCCACAAGCATCGAAGCCGTCATTCCGGGGCGCGGCGTCCCGGAATGACAGGAAAGATGCCGCGTCGGGGGCGCTGGCCCGCTACAACGGCAGTTCCGGCTCCTCGACGCGGTCGGGGCGGGCGCCCGGCATTGCCGGCGGGGTATGACGCAGGCTCCAGCGCACGACCGGGTTTTGGCGGGCGTGGCCGTAGATGACGATTTGCACCGTGCGGCGCGGCCCGTCGGTGCCGGCGAGATACACGCTCTCCTCGATCTCCACCGTCTCGCCGTAGGTACCGAACGACCACACGTCTTTGTCCGGCAGCAGCAGGATCACGCCGTGCCCGTCGGCCAGGCGGTTGGCCTTGATCGCCGGATGCAGATGAAAGCGGATGGCGTATTCATCGCCGGCGCGCAGCGGCAATTCGCGGCCGTCGGCCGGGGTGAAGTTGTCCTCGCCATCGAGCGCGCGGCCGTCCGCGCTCAGCCTGATGGCGCGATTGTGGATCACGCCGAAATCCGGTGCGTAGCCGTCATGCGAGGCGCGCAGGTGCACGCCGTCGGAGTCCTCGTCGCGCTCGACGCGAACATTGCGCGGGCCGCTGACGATGAGGATGCCGCCGAGCATCTTGCGCAAGCCCGACTCGAAGAAGCGGCACGACGACTGGTCGTTGAATGTGACGGTCGAATGCGCCGCCGTCGCGCGCGCCACCTGCCGCCAGTTCTCCTTGTTGACCGCCGGCAAGCCGCAATTGATCACCAGCCGGTGCGCCTTCCACGACAGCTCGAACGATAGGCAGCCGGCATGCGCCTCCTGGCTTACCGCCAGCGGCGGCGGCCGACCGCTGTCCATCAGCAGCGCGGTCTGCCCGGCGTCGATGCGCTGATAGCCGGAATGCGGCGCGTTCGACACCGGCGTGCCGCGCGCGTCGTCATAGGCGAGCACGGTGGCGAGCAAATCGACCGGCGTCGGCCCCATGCCGTTGAACTGCGCGAAGTTGCCGTCGCCGTGGCGGAAGAAGCGCAGCATCGGCATCATGCGGTCGATGGCGTTGTTGAGCGCGGCCGGCGGCTGCAGATGGCGCGCCGAGAACAATTGGCGCAGCGGCAGCAGATCGACCAGCAGCTCGATCAGTACGCCGGGATTGCGGCTGATGTGCCCGCCGTCCGGCAGGATCTGGCGGCGCAACTCCTCGATCAGCCGGCGCGCATTGGTGCGCAGGGTGCCGGACTGGCCCTGCAGGCAGAGCGTTGCGTAGTTGAGCGCCATGAGCGCCTGCAGCCGCGGCAAGCCATCACGCGTCTGCTTCACCGAGCGGCGCAGATAGCGCACCTGGCGCGACAGGCTGCGGATGAAGCGGCGATAGAAGCGCGCGTCGGCGTCCTGCAGCACGAACGGCGCCTGGCTCAGCCAGCAGATGATCCGGCGCGACAGGATATCGAGCCGCCAGCCGAGCGGATGCCAGCCGCCTTGCAGGTTGATCCATTCATCGATCAGCGAGCGGGCATTAGCGCGGTTGATGGCGGAATCGGCGGCGCGCAGGTGGCGCAGCCAGGAAAAGCTCAGCAGGATCACCGCCCATTCGTCGGAGGGCGGCGTCATCTCGAACGGCGACCTGCGGTCGCAGATCACCACCTTGCCGGCGAAGGCGAAGCGGCCGGCATAGATTTCGGCGGCGCGCGTGGCATCAGCGGTGCGCAGGTCCTGCGGCGCGATCGCCAGCCGGTCGGTCTGGGCGGAGCCGAAGCGCCAGCGCAACAGCGGATGGACGGTGACGCGGGCGATCAGGCTACGGAAGGCGCGCCGCCCAATGAGCAGGGAGAGCCTGGCTCGCTCCGCGACGGAAACCCGCATCATGAAGCTGCCCGTCCCCTGAGGGCGCGGCCCGATTCCGGCGCGCCGGCAGCACGATAGCGAAGGGGCGGCGCAGGGCCAATATGCCTTTCCGGTCCGTAGATTAGGCCTCCCGGCGCACGAGGCGGGCGGCGTAGAAGCCGTCGAGGCCGCCCCAGCGCGGGTCAGGATCGGGCAGATGCAGCGGCAGGGTGCGCAGATCGCCGTCGGGGGTGACGAATTCGCCGTGGCCGCAAACCTCCGCCGCCGTGACCGGCCGGCGGGTCACGCGCGCATCGCGCGCCAGCAGGGCCTCGATCTGCCGCTCGCCTTCCTCCGGTTCCAGCGAACAGACGCAATAGACCAGCAGCCCGCCGGCCTTGGTGAGCTCGACCGCGCGGTCGAGCAGGCGCGGCTGCAGCGCGGTCAGCGTCGCGATATCGGCCTCGCCCTTGAGCCAGGGCACGTCGGGATGGCGGCGGATGGTGCCGGTCGAGGAGCAGGGCGCGTCGAGCAGCACGGCGTCGAACGGCCCGGCCTGCCAGTCCAGCACGTTGGCGGCGACCATCTCGGCCTGCAGCGACAGGCGGGCGAAGTTCTCGGCGACGCGCGCAAGCCGCGCCGGCGAGCGGTCGAGCGCGGTGACGTTGGCGCCGGCGAAGGCCAGTTGCGCGGTCTTGCCGCCGGGCGCGGCGCAAAGATCGGCGACGCTCAGGCCGCGCACATCGCCGAGCAGGCGCGCCGGCAGCGCGGCGGCGGCGTCCTGCACCCACCAGGCGCCTTCGTGGTAACCGGGCAGCAGCGAGATCGCGCCTTGCGCCGTGGTGCGCACCGTGCCGGTCGGCAGCACGCGGCCGCGTAGCCGCTCGGCCCAGCTTTCCGCATCTTGTTTCACGGTGAGATCGAGTGCCGGCTCGTGGCCGTTGGCGGCGGCGATGGCGCGGGCGGTCGCGGCGCCATAGGTCTTGCTCCAGCGCGCAAGCAGCCAAGCCGGCGTGTCGCGCGCGGGGTTTTCGGCAGGCACGCCGGCGCGGTCCTGCGCCACGCGGCGCAGCACCGCGTTGACCAGGCCGGCGTAGCGCGATGCGCGGCGGTCGGCCTGCGCCAGCCGCACCGACAGGTCGACCGCGGCATGGTCGGGCACGTCGAGCCAGAGGATCTGCACGCTGCCGAGCAGCAGGATGGTCTCGGTGCGCGGCGCGTCAGCGGGGAAGCCTTTTTCGAGATAGCCGCCGAGCAGGTGCCGCAGGGTGCCGAGCCGCCGCAGCACGGTGGCGGTGAGCCGGCGCATCAGCGCGCGGTCGCGGTCGGATAGCGCCGCGAGCCCGGGATGGGCGCCTTTGCCCGACAGCTGCTCGTCGAGCGGAACGCGCCGCCGCAACACCCCGTCGAGAATGTCGGCGGCGATGCGTCGGGCGGCAAGGCCGGGGACTTCCGGCTGGGGAGACGTGCGCGGACGCGCCATGACCTCGATACTTGCCACGAAATGTGTCCGCGTCGCGAATCGGAGCGGGAAAACTCATCGATTCACAGGTTTACGGGCGCGCGGGCAGCGAGGCTCGTGGTTGTTAATAATTCTTACTGCTACTCATGATTGTGATTGTGCGAATCGCATTTGGGATTTATACCTAGGACCATGCTCCTTACGCTGCGGTCGTTTTCGGCTCCCGGGCGCGGCGGCGTGCTGCTCGCCGCCGCTGTTTGCTTCGCCGCCGGACTCACCGCCGGCGCGCTGATCGCGCCGGTGGCCGCCAGCCGCAACGTTGCGGCGCCCGCGCCAGCCTCGGTGGGCTATTCGCCGCGCGAAGCTCTGCCCGGCAGCCATCCGGCCGAGGTGCTGCGCGTCATTGACGGCGACACCTTCGAAGCGCGCGTGCGCGTCTGGCCGGGCATGGACATCACGACCCGGGTACGCCTGCGCGGTATCGACGCGCCGGAGCTGCACGCGCGCTGCGAGGACGAGCGGACGAAGGCGGTCGCCGCGCGCGACGCCCTCGCGCGCATCTTGCGCGAGGGCGCGGTCGGCGTGATGCACGTCGGCCAGGACAAGTATGGCGGGCGCGTCGATGCCGATGTGTCGACTGCCGCCACCCCCGACGTGTCGGCGGCGCTGCTTGAGCGCGGGCTGGCGCGGCGCTATTTCGGCGGCCGGCGCGCAAGCTGGTGCGTGTGAATCTTTTTTCACCTCTCCCCGCACGCGGGGGAGAGGGAAGTCACTGCAGCACGATCACTTCCGTGCCGATATGCGCGCGGCGGTACAAATCCATGACGTCGCCGTTATGCATCCGGATGCAGCCGTGCGAGACGAACTGCCCGACCGAGCCCGGATTGTTGGTGCCGTGGATGGCGTAATTGCCGCGGTCGAGGCCGAGCACGGCGGCGCCCATCGGATTGCGCGACGAGCCGCCTGGAATGACCGGCCCGTAGCGCCCGGCGATCTCCGGTGGCGCCTGCCAGGCGGGGCGTATGAGCTTCTGGGCCACTGCGGCGCGGCCGTGCCAGGCCATGCCGGCCTTGCCGACGCCGACCGGATAGCGGATGGCGCGGCCCTGGCCGAGCACGTAATAGAGCTGGCGTTCGTGAGTGACGATGACGATGCTGCCTGAGCGGTAGCCGGCATTGAACGGTACCATCTCGCCCGCGCGCGCGAATACCGGCAACGTCAGCAGCAGCGCGCCGGCGAGGAGACTCGTCAGCCAATGCCGATATGCGGGTTTCATTGCTCGACGATCACCGGCGCGCCGACGGGGACC
>Ga0316624_10000902_pt1 | contig 11013 bp, 6 predicted proteins | sample OWC_Aug_N3_C1_D5_FD_207657 | JGI IMG/M metagenome (GOLD analysis project Ga0316624, IMG submission 207657) | Wetland soil microbial communities from Old Woman Creek delta, Ohio, United States - OWC_Aug_N3_C1_D5_A | ecosystem: Environmental > Terrestrial > Soil > Wetlands | place: USA: Ohio...
CCGCATGCGGCCTCAAGTTGCTCGTTGCTGAGTGTCTGGCCGCCGCCCTGGCGGATGCTGCGGGAGGCGAAGATCTTTACCACGTCAGCGCCCTCGGCTTTGAGTTTGCGCACAGCCTGGCGGATCTGCTGCGGTGTGAGCTTGGGATCTTCAATCGGCTCCAGCGCGGTAATGATGCGCGGCCCAGGCAGCGATCCGCTGCCGATCGCGGCGCGCAAGTCTTTGTCTTCCGGCGAGCCCAGGCTCTGAATGGTGGTGAAGCCGGCCATGAGCGTGGCATAGGCATTACCCGCTGCGGCCAGCGCGGCTTGCTGCTGGGTTTCGCTCTTGTCTTCTACTCGTCCGTTCGGGCCGAAGTGCCAGGTAATGTGGTCATGGACATCGATCCACCCGGGCATTACGGTCAGGGCGCTGAGATTGTACGTGGGCTTCGACTTGCCGTCCTGATCCACGCGTACGATCTTTCCGTCTTCAATCACGATCTGCACGTTGTGCAGGACATGGCCTTTGCCGTCAAACAACATTCCGGCCTGGATCACGATGGGGTTTTGTTGAGCTTTAGCGACGATCGCCGCGCCAAGAACCAGAAGCGTCACTGCCAGCTGTCTCTTCATAGTCGCCCCGCATTGTATCCAATGTCCTCGGCGCTGGGTTATTTGGAAACAGCCAGCGCCTTTTCCTGAATTGTAAGTTGCTGGATATAAAAGACTTTGCTCCCATGGCGTGTTGGAACAAGCCGTGCATTAAACACGGGCAGCCGTGAACCCGATGTAAATCCGGTTACTTCGGGTCAACACATCAGGAGACATTGCGATTGTTTATTGGAACGGCCAGAATGCAGCAAAAACAAAACCGGAGCACCATGAGATTCTTTAGTTTTAGACATTTCGTCATCGTTGCGCTGCTCGCCTTGTGCGCACCCGTGTTCGCCCAGCAAAAGGGTTTCACCGAGTATGAGACCTTTCAGGGAACCATCAACTCTGACAGCCGGTTGCTGAAGCTCGACTCCACCGTCGGCTGGGACTTCAACAAGAATTTCGGCGTTTTCGGCGGCGTGCCGCTGTACTTCACCAGCGTTCCCTCCAGCACCACGACTACGGGAACCACCACCACGACGACCGCGAGCTCGAGCAGTCATGGCATGGGCAACGCCTATATGGGAATGGCGTTCCGCGCGCCTAACAAGGCGCTCGATTACGCCGGCGTGCTTACCGTCTGGGTGCCTACGGGCAGCACCACGAACGGTCTCAGCACCGGAAGCGCTGCGGTGGACTTTTCCAACCACTTTTCTCATTCGTTCAACAAGTTCACGCCGTTTGCGGAAGTAGGCGTCAGCAACACCGTGCCGGATTCGCAATTCACTACCCGTGCCTTCACTTCGCAGGGCACCATTACCCATCTGGAAGAAGGCGCGGACTACGAGATCATCAAGCACACGTATATTGGCGCCTCGGGATACCAGATTTTTCCCTTCGGCAGCCAGACGATTTTCAGCAAGCTGGATGGAAAGGGAAAGGGCGGAAACACGTTTGACAACGCCCCCCAGGCCACTGGCAACAATCTGACGCGCGAAAACGGCTTCAATGCCTGGGTTGGATTTGAACCTTCGCCCTACTGGCGCGCAGAAGTCGGCTTTACCCGCAGCACCACTTTCAACCTGAGCAGCCTTGCCTTCAACCTGCGTTTGAATGTGGGCAGGATGCTCCGTTCCAAGAAGTCTTCCTAAGGGAGGTAACAAACAATGAAAGTTAAATTTGCTCTGGCGCTGGTTGCGGCCTTCTGTTTCGCGGCTCTGCCGGTGTTTGCGCAGCATGGAAGCGGCGGCCACGGCGGTTCCGGTGGCGGCATGCATAGCGAGTCTCATTCGTCCGGCCATGATGCCAACGAGGGACACGGCGGCCATGATGGCGACCACGACGGTGACCATGATGCCAACGAACACTCGGGCAAGCATGGCAAGGACCATGACTCCAGCCACGGCAGTATCGCGGCCAAGCTGTCGTCCAACACCAAGCTCGCCGCCTCGCTGCAGGCACTGCTGCCTCCGGGAACCAACCTGCAGACAGCAGCTCAGGGATTCAAGAACCTTGGCCAGTTCGTGGCTGCGGTGCACGTGTCCAAGAATCTTGGCATTCCTTTTGACCAGTTGAAGGCCAAGATGACCGGCCCGAACTCGGAGAGCCTGGGCAAGGCCATCCATGATCTCCAGCCGACCGCCAATGCCAAAGCTGCGGCCAAGCAGGCCGAGCGCCAGGCCAAAGCGGACCTCAAGAGTACGGACGACGATCATGATGCCGGCAAACACGACGCCGATGCCGACACGCACGACGCCAACGCCGTTAAACATAAGGACACAGATACGAAATAGCCCTCCTGATTTCTGTTGCGTATTTTGCTGCGGCTCGACAACTGCAGAGGCGGCCTGATTTCAGGCCGCCCTTTTTTGCTGAGAGCACTTGGCAGCTGGCAATTAGTAATCAGCTCAGCTCAGCTAAGACAGTGGCGGGGTAACGGGTCATTTGGCGAGATTCATAAAGCAAAGCCGTGCGCGACAAAGGTCTCCCTTTCCATATGCGCTGGGCAGAGTCCGGTGAATGTGGCGGCTTTAGCTGGCTAATTGCCAAATGCGAATTGCAGCGAATTGCTAATAATTGCTAATTGCTCGAATTCAGCTCGCCATCCGCATTCCCGTCACCTCTTCCAACACGCAGAGCGGCGCCACTTTAGGGCTGACCAGAGCTTCCTGGGGAACAATGAAGGTCTGCTCCAGCGCGTACTTTCCCGACATGACGGCGTGGGGTACGCCATCGGTATAGACCATCCAGCAGCAGCCGGGCTTAAATGCCAGTTCGAACTTGGGCGAATGCGCCTGGAAATCGGCGTTTTCCTTCAGCCAGTCATGCAGGTAGAGCATGTATTCGTCGTAGCGCGAGCGGTCGGGCACGGGCAGGCCGAGCCTGGAGGCAAACGCCGCCACTGCGGCCGTAACCGGCCCGCGGCTCGGGGGGCGGATCGTCTGGTGGGCCAGGGTCTTGGGCAGAAACTGGTGGAAAGGCTCGCCGACGTTCCAAATCCGTGAGGCCGTGGGGTTGATATTGACGAAAACGCGCAGAATGCGCGCGCCCCGCGTGGGCCGGGTAGGGAAGGCGTCCACGTGGAGCAGGTCATTGCGCTTGTGCAGGGGAAGATCGCGGCCTTGTTCTTCCAGCGGGCGAAAGCTCGCGAAATCCAGCTTTAGCTTACCGGCATAAGGAGCCAGGAACCTGGAGACAAACTGCGTGACCTCGCCTGAAAAATGACGCAGGATGCCGTGCAGCCGCTCGCGGTCGCCTGAACCGGCATCCACGCCTTTCAACACATCAGACGAGGGCCGGTAGGAGATGTTCTTGTGAAACCGCGAGCCCGTCTGCTTCTGTGAAAGCAGAAACCGCGCGTCTTCTTCAGGAAAATCAAATGGCGTGCTGGAAAAGAACAACACCTTTCCGTGCTCGAGCTGGTCACAGTACCAGCGCGCTTGTTCCGGAGCGTACGACGTCACTTCGAGCAGTGCGGGAGAGGGATTCGTTTCCATGAGCCTCCATGATACGCCGAAGTCAAAGAGGCGTTGTTTACCAGAAAACGACTGCCGCCGGAGCCTGAATGCTTGAGGGCTTCCCGCGCGGGGTCGAACCGCACCGGACTTTGCGGTTTACGCCAAGGCGGGCGAATCGGCGTATCTAACGTCTTGAAAATGCAGAGTTTTTGTTTGCTAGCGCGGCTTGAAAAAAATGTAACCTTTAAAGCGACAAGCCCTCTATTCTGTTGTGGAGGCCAAGAAGGTGAGTTTCACCCCAGTGCTTGACGCAACTTTCCAGAAGGAATTGAAAGACGAAGAAGTGGTCCGCCGCGTGCTGGGAGGAGAGACCGCGCTTTTTGAGATCCTGATGCGGCGGTACAACCAGCGGTTATACCGGGTCTCGCGGGTAATTTTGCGTAACGACGCGGAAGCCGAGGACGTGATGCAGGATGCCTACGTGCGCGCTTACGAGCACCTCCATCAGTTCGCCGGAAAGGCGGCCTTTTCCACCTGGCTGACGCGGATCGCCATCCATGAGGCCCTGGCACGTAAACGACGCCGCGGAAGGCAGGATGAGCTTGACGCCTTGCCGATGAATGGAGAATCCATGTCCATCATGAAATCCTCAGACCCCACCCCCGAAGACGGGACGGCGCGCACGCAGATGCGCGAACTCCTGGAGCAAGCGATTGAACACCTGCCGGAAGCCTACCGGACGGTGGTGGTGATGCGCGAGGTGGAGGAGATGAGCGTGGCCGACACCGCCTCCAGTCTGGGCGTCACCGAGGCAGTGGTCAAGACCCGTCTGCACCGCGCTCATGCCATGATGCGCAAGGAGCTGTACTCGCGCACCAGAGGAAAAGCCACGGAACTCTACCAGTTCCACGCAGTCCGTTGCGATCGCGTGGTCAAGGCAGTCTTCGAGCGCATTCTTTCCCCAAGCCAGAAGAACTCGATTGTCAACTGACAGCGAGTGGTCCATTCCCCCAGCCTTCCGCAGAGCGCAGCCAGCAAGAAAAAGGAGCAGCCACAGAATGGGCTGCTCCAAGTGGATGGGTGGGCGAGTTCAAAAGATGAGCTGGGCTTTGATTTGGATCAGGCGCGGTGAAGCGTCTCCGCCCAGGAACGACCCCAGGACGCTGGTTGGATTGTTCGCCGTTGCGACGATATTTCCGAACTGGGTTGAAGTAATGTCATTTACCGGCAGATCGAAGTTGGGATGGTTGAACAGGTTAAAGAACTGTACGCCCGCTCCGATTTTTCCTCCTTCCCAACCGGGGATGCTGAAGTTCTTCATGACGGCCATGTCGGTATCGAAGTAGTTCGGGCCGCGGAACTGGTTACGCGCCTGGTTCCCGAACCCCGTGGTGGGCGAACTGAAGCCGTTGATGTTCAGGCAGGGCTGTCCCAGGGCCGCTCCCCGGCCGCAACTTGAGATCTTGGTGGGTCCCGTGACGTTGGCAAAAGTGATTCCAGTTACGCCGGCGACATTATCGAAGAAGTTGTTAGCGCCCAGTTGACTGGAAACAACTCCGTCAAAAACCGTGAAGGGCAAGCCGCTGCGGGTGAAGATTGTCCCGGAGAGAGTCCAACCCTTGAACACAGCGTTCGGCCCCCACTGAAACATACGGCGGAAAACGTCATCCCACACGTAGTTCATGCTGAAGTAATGGCGTACGTCGTAGTCGGCATTCCCGTAATTAGCCCTCAGATTGAAGGGATTGGTGGGATTGGCGATGCTGGGCGCCGTTCCAAGGTTGAAGCTGAGAAAGCCGCCGTTGGAAATTTCGTCCAAGGCATGACTCCAGGTGTAATTGGCCTGAAATGCCACGCCGTGGCTGAAATTGCGCCGCAGGCTTGCCGTGAGCCCGTTGTAATTGGAAACGGCGATGCTCTGGATCTGGTTGACCCCGCTGAAGCGGGGATCAGGGGCGGTTGCAGGCAGGCCCACAAATCCGGGGAAGCCAAAGGCGTTAACGCCGATGTTCTGCACCGGCAAAAAGATCCCGTGATTACCCACGTAGTTGACGGCCAAAACGGTGTTGCGGTCCAGGCTTTGCTGCACCTGGAAGTTCCATTCCTGGTAACGCGGCTGCCGGATCTCATTGTCTGAAGCTGTCACCGCAGGGGGCACAAAGCCGGGAATCAGGGCCTGAAGCTGGGCCAAAGTTGCGCCGCCGGCAAAGCCGCCGGTAAACGCAGAATTGGAGGCTGCCGCCGAATTAAACAGGTTGCCTTGCTGATTGCCGGGTGACTGCGTGGGGGAGAGCGGCAAATTACTCGGGGTGAAACCGGCAAGCAAAGGCGGGTTGCTGGCGAAGTTGTCCACGATCAAAGCGGGGAAAGCGTCACCGAAAATGCCGAAGCCGCCGCTGATCACTGTCTTATCGTTGGCGAACGGACTCCACGTGATACCGATGCGCGGCTGCCAAACCACTGCATCTGTGGAAGGATAGGCCTGGTGAAAGCCGCTCTGGAGCACCGCATTGTAGGGGACCGCCACATCATGCGGCAGGCTGGTGAACGGGGCCACCAGCCGGGAGAAGCAATCGGTCTGGCACACGGGGTTAGAGTTATGGTCAATCCGCAGGGCCACGGTAAGTTTCAGTTTGTTGCTGATGCGCCACTCGTCCTGGCCATAGAAGCCGATTCCATACAGGGCAATCGGCTGGCTCAAGCGCGTGGGGAAATTCTGCTGGAGCAGGTCTCCGGTGCCGCCGCCGTTGAAGAAGTCCTGTAAAGTGTTCACCGTGACCAGTCCGCTGGTGCCGATTCCGAAGTCAAAATCGGTTACGTCATTGCGGTGATAGTTCACCCCGAATTTCAGGGTGTGCTTTCCCTTGGTCAGCGCGTAGTCGTCCACAAACTGGTATTGCGTGACGTTGCGGCCCTGAGGAATGAGGTTGCCGATGACGCCGCCCATGTTGGTCAGCGAGTTATCCGCGAAGGTAACTGTGGTGGGGAACGCCGCCAGCGTTGCCGCGCGGTCGGCATTGGTGAATATCGCGCTATACCATTGCCCTGACATTTTGAATTCGTTTACCGCATTCGCGCCGAAAATATGCGTGTAACCCAGTTGACCCTGGTACTGGGGCTGGTCGCTCTCGATGTTGAATAGCGGGCTGATGGAGTCCGTAGCGGTCGCTTGCACACCATGGTCCGTCTCGAAGCGGCCAAAGACCCGGTCATTGTCTGTGAAGTTCTGATCAATACGGAAGCTTAGCAACCATTCATGCGTGAAGTTGCTCGCCGTAGACTGGAATTGCAGCACGCAAGGCGTAGCGGCGGGCAGAGCGGTCACGCCCGCATCGCCGCACGTGGTAAAAGGCGTTGCGCCGGCCGCACCTGCTGCATTCTGATAAAGCGAAAACATGTTCTGGTAAAAAGGCACCGACTGGCTCAGCCCCAGCGAGGTGAGATTGGCAATGGTCCCGGCAGCAAATTGCGGGCTGGGAATGAGCGTCTGAGCGCTGGTCGGGAGTATTACCCGCAGCCCTTCCGTGTTAAAGAAGAAGAACGTCTTGTCCTTTTTGATAGGCCCGCCGAAAGAACCCGCCCACTGATTGACGTTGTCAAAGGGCCGGTCTACGCCGTTCAGGTTGTTCAAGAAATTGTTGGCGTTCATGACCCGGCCGTTCCAGTAATAAACGGCGTTGCCATGCCAGTTGTTGGAGCCGGATTTGCTGACGTAATTGACTTGCGCGCCGGCGAGCTGGCCATACTGGCCGGAGTATCCGTTGTTCACTACGGTGGCTTCCTGAACGTCATTGGTCCCGAGCAGCAGGTTCGTGGCCCCTGAGTTGTTCAGGTTCAGGAACGGGTCGTTGTCGTTCTGTCCATTCAAGGTGAACAGATTTGAAGTGGCGGGCAGTCCGAAGGTGGAGAAGTTGCCCTGCCCGGCCACGGTGTTCATCACCGCTCCCGGCGCCGTCTGCGCCACGGCGCTCAGGTCGTTGCCCGGGTTGGGCACCTGCGAGATCTGCTGCGTACCAAAAGGGGTTGAGACTTCCGGGGTCACCGGAATGGCCGTTCCAGTTACCTCCACGGTCGTGGTTGCGGCACTGACGACCATTTGCAGATTGGCTGAGGTCACCTGCCCCACGGTCACCTGGACTGTGCGCGTGGTTTCCTGGAACCCGGTCGCACTGGTGCGCACCGTATAACTCCCTGGCGGAAGCAGTGAGAAACGGTAAGAACCTTGTCCGTTGGTGGTGGCAGTGACAACGGCCCCGGTATTCTGGTTGGTGGCAGTAACCTTCACGTTGGGCACGACTGCTCCGCTTTGGTCAGTGATAACTCCGGAAATGTCACCGGCCGTGGTGGACTGGGAGAACGCCGCAAGGGCAAAAAGAATCAAGCCGAACAGCATTATGGGAATACGACGAAAGGTGAGGTATCTCATTGATTGCCTCCAAAGGATTGAAGTTAAGGCGGACCAGGCCTGACCCAATCAACCCAGGGGCGGGAACTCTCCTCTTTTCCACGTGCTCGAGAGCTGGTTTTGGTAGAGCGATCTAACACTTAACTAGTGGGTGAGCATCTGCATGATTGATGCCAATGTGAAGGTGTCTCGCGAAAAAGATGAAAACAAATGAACCTACAGGAAAGGGAGAGATCCAGAAATCGCGTTTGACGAGTTTCTGGATTTCAAGTCTGAGATAAACAGCTTCTCGCGATATGAAAGCCCGTAGCCGAATTAATTAGTTGGAAACGGGCTTTTATTTCTTCGGAGGTCCGAGCGTCTGCTCCAATTGCGTCACGGCTTCCTTTACCTGAGGGGCAAGGCTCCCGTCGGGGTCGAGCTTCAGATATTCCTTATACTGGGCCAGCGCTGAGACTGCGTCACCCTGCCGGAGATAGATGTTGCCCATCAGGGCGTGCGGGCCGGAGTAATCCGGATTCAGATCGAGAGCGCGTTGAGCGTGCGGTGCGGCGGCCTGCCATTGGTTCGAACTTGCCAGCGTGCGCGCCAGTTCGTAATGGGCCTCGGCCGAATCTGGCTTCAGGTCCAGACTGTGTTGCAGCGCTTTCTGCGCTTCGGCGTACTTGCGCTGTTCGTTCAACGCCGACCCAACGCCGAGGAACGCCTGGGCATTGCCGGGCTCGACCTTGGCGGCTTCTTCGAAGGCATATTGCGCATCGCTCCAGCGCCGGAGTTGCATGTTGGCCAAGCCAAGCAGCATGTAGCCCGGGCCGTACCAGGGATCCAGCTTCACCGCCTTCTTGAAGTAGTCCACGCTTTTTGCCGCATCGTGCCGGCGAAACAGGATTTCCTGCCCCTGGTCCATGGCTTCCCGGGCCTGCGCATTGTTGGACGAGGAGCGGGACGGCTCCGGGGCAGCAGGCACCGCGCGGTGCGCAGCTGGCGCGTCGAGGTCCGGCCGCAGATCGAGCGCGGCTTCGCCTTGCGTGGCTTGAGTAAGGTCCACCACCTGGATTCCTCCTTCGAAGCCGGGCTGGATGGAACTGACCTCGAAGAAATTCTGTCCGTGGTTATCGCCCACGTTCTCCAGATGGTCAAAGGTAAAGCGGCCCTCTGCGTTCGTGGTGGTGCGGGCGACGACTGTTCCTGATGTTTTGGGATCACCGGTGAGAACGATTTGGAGAGCGACAGGAACGCCGGCGGGCGCGGGCTGCCCCGCCAACTTGATCTGACCGGTGATTTGCCGGGCCGGGGGAGCCTGCTGTGCCGAAGCCAGGCAGGGCAACAGAGCGAGCACAACGATGGTAAATAAGCCGCGCATGGATAAAGACAACTGCATTTCCTAAATGATATAGGAACGAGATGGGCGGCAGAGCTTGCACCGGATATGGCGCTATTGTTTGCTCAATTCGCGGCCTTTTGATTCCAGTTGGGCAGGTTGCGACAAAGAGAGCAAAAAAAGCCGCTGCCCTGGTGAGGGCAGCGGCTTGAAAACGGTCTGACTGGTATCAGAACGTAAGTTTCAGTCCGAACTCAACCACGCGCGGTCCGCCAAGGTCAAACACGCCGGACCCGGGCAGGACCCGGTTTGCGTTATGCTCCAGGCTGGTTGTGCTGTTGATGGTGCCGTTGCAATTCGGGTGAGCAGGATCGGACGGATTGCATGCGGCATTTGCCAAATTAAGAGTGGCCCCGATGGTGCTGCTCGGCAGGTCGAAGTTGGAATTGTTAAATGCGTTGTACAACGAGACGCTCGGTTCAACAGCGAAGGTTTCGTTGATCTTCCGGGGATAGCTGAACTTGAGATCGAAAGTTTTCAGCCAGCCCAGGCCCACTTGCCCCGCCGGCGGCAAGGCAACCTTCGGTAGAACACCGCCGAGAGCCTGCAGCTGTTGGAGCGTCATCAGCCCGTTACTGATCAACACCTGGCCGGCCGGGGTCGCATTTCCGGCCACCGTGTTGTTGTAATTGGTGAGGAAGTTAGCCAGGTCGCCGACTTTTACCTGGCGGCCAAATGCACCCAGATTGGTGCCTGGGAGCAAGTCGCCATCAGGATATACGCTGCTGCCGTCGCCCGAACCGTCACCGGTGACATCGGTTTGGAAAATGCCACCGGCGCCGCCACCGGGCAGGATAATGTTTTGCGGCAGCGGGCTATAGACATGGCCCACCGCGCCGAACCGGAGCCCGCCGGCGATATCGAATGTGCCGCCAAACGAGAACTGGTGCGTACGGTCCAGACCATTGGGGCCCAGAGATGCAGTGGGGTTGTTATTGTCAACCGCCGTATTCACAAAATCCAGATCAAGCGCTGATCCCTCGGTGCGGGAGAGGGCATACGATACGATCCAGTTCAGCGACTTGACTCCGGAGAAGGGGTTACGAACGTTGGCACGCAGCGAAGTCTGCAGTGCGTTATAAGTCGACCGTCCGGACGGGAAGAGCATCTGGTTTACACCAAGGTTCGGGTTCTTTCCGCCGAAAGCGGCTGTGGGGCAGGAAAATCCGAAGCAAAGGTTCGCGCCTGAATCGAGACCATTTCCTGCATAATCCGCGATACTGGCCCCCGCCGTAATGGCGCAATTGATGTCGGCAGCCGATGTCCCCGTTCCGCATCCGAATGCGGCATTCGTGGAAGAGATCGCATTTAGAGCGGCCGTCTTGTTGAAGAACTTGGCGTCGCCCACGTGGTTCACGTCTATTGCCAGCAGCGTGTGCGTGCCAACATTCCTCAGGTAGTCGGCGCTCAACACCACACCCTTGCCGAACCGGTGCTCAAGTCCAATGTTCATCTGGACAGAGCGCGGAGTCTGATAGTTGGGAGCGAACATGTTGATGCCGGTTACGTTCGCGCCGGCTGCCAGGGTGTTCCCGATAAAGGCAGAATTGCTGGCCGGGCCAACAGCGAGGGTTGCGGCCTGATAGGCAGCCTGAAGTTGTGCAAGCTGCGTATGTACAGAGCCAATTGGCTGTCCGCAGACGGTTGCGAGATTTACCGGTATAGGTGCGTTGCCGGGCATGACGAATTGGGGAT
>Ga0316624_10000903_pt1 | contig 11008 bp, 10 predicted proteins | sample OWC_Aug_N3_C1_D5_FD_207657 | JGI IMG/M metagenome (GOLD analysis project Ga0316624, IMG submission 207657) | Wetland soil microbial communities from Old Woman Creek delta, Ohio, United States - OWC_Aug_N3_C1_D5_A | ecosystem: Environmental > Terrestrial > Soil > Wetlands | place: USA: Ohio...
GAACTAGAATATCCTTATAGTTTTTGTATCGATCTAAATGACCTTATCTACATTCTTGATTTTATGGAGCAAAGGATCGAGGTTTTTGATTCAGATGGTGTATACCAAGATGCTATCAAACTGGACGTTCGTGCAGAAAATATCGCCGTCAATCCGGCTAATGAATTAATCCTAAATCACGACGAAACTATATTTGAGAATGAAAAAACCATGAAGCGTATAAGCAGGATTGGGAGATTACAGGTTGAAAAGGACCTTATTACAGATTTCTTCAGTCTTAACAAACCGGGCTTTAAGGCTATCCAGCGAGCAGAATATCGTGTGGAAACACCATATGAAAGGTTCGCTGTAGACTCTCGAGGCTACGTCTCTGTTGGCACCACAAACAAGTATGAAATTTCCGTCTACAACGCGGAGGGCCAACTTACCCGTAAGTTCGCGAGAGATTTTCGTCCTATTTCCCTTGAATCCGAGATCATGAAAAAAGTAATGGCCCAGCTCTCCCAATCCACGCCGGGGAATCAACTCGAAGAATACAGGCAATTACTTAAGAACTACAAGATATTCGAAAATATCTCCGCAGATGAAAGAGATAGGATATGGATAATAATGCACCAACCTCCGATTGAGAAGCTGATGCCCAAAGATACACTGATTGATATATTCTCAAGCGAAGGAGAATACTTAAATCAACTCAGAATCGCCAAAAAGATCGAACGCCAGGTTATCTTTAAAAACGGATATGCTTATGCCTTAATCCTAAATGAGATGGGATTTCCGAGAGCGGTCAGGTTTAAGATTATTGAGAAAATGGATCACTGAGCGAAATGTTCACTGCGTGAGTTAATTGATAATTATGCCACTCACCTGAACCACGAGTCGATGACCGGCCGACCCGGGCCTATCTCAACAGGATGGGCCTTTTTTATGCCCCGAAAAATTGTGCCCTTTTTTGTGCCCTTGTTTGACGATTCCAAACAGGACGTGACGGCTCGAGACTCCCGCAACAGGCGGGAACTCAGGGGGAAAAGGGTATGCCGAAGGGGGGACTCGAACGCCAACTTGATCTTATTATGTATCCTATTTAAATACAATAATATATTCATTTATACAACGCAGATGAGCCGAATGTCTCGATTTTACGGTCTATTCAAAACCGACCGATGGCCCCAAGAAGCTATCGTCTATCTTTCCAGACAACTTTGTAGCGCTTGACATATTGATAGCCGTCCTCATCCTCCTCAAGGGCATAATACTTGCCGCCGGAGATTTTCACGCCGTGGGACTTGAACGGCATTCGGGCGACCAGCCGTCCCTCTTTATCGAAGACATCATGGATAAATAGGCCGTCTTCTGTTTTCTCCCAGGTTGCAACGAATAGATGGCCTGTATCGCTCGTGAAAAGATTCCAGAATGCGGCGTGAAGTTTGGCGAAATCAAACGGCATAGAGCTGTATTCAGGCTTCTTGAATTGCCGGAGTTCTTCGTCGCTCATCGGGATTGGATCGAATTCCTTGCGGATCTTCATGAATAGCTTATGAATCCCTGCCTTGAAGACCTGTAACTCGTAATCCTCGGAGAGGCCAACGACGAGATTGTCATAGAAATCGAAGGCCCAGGACATATTAGGGAAACCTATGCCGATTCTGTCTTTGACTTGGCCCGGGGCACGGACCAAGACGCTGGAGGGCCTCCCCTCCGGATCGATGGCCGCCAAACGGGTTTCGTAATACGGTTTCCCGATCTCAAAACCTCCCCCGAAAGCGTAGATCCGTCCCTTTGAATCCATGCGAGCCACGGCGTAGTTGTGCACCTGGAGTCGAAGATCGCGAAGGAATGTTCCTTTGGTATTAAAAAAGGTCAGGCATCTCAGGCGAAGGTTAGCCACCACAAGTTCGCCGGTCGCCCTGACATAGGAGAGAGGTCCTATCCCATCGAATTCACCCGGCCCTTGGCCGTGGCGCCCGATGGTCCTCAGATAGCGGCCCGCCTTATCGAAGACCCTGATTTGATCTTCTTCGCGGGTAGCGCTGATATAGAAGTTGCCATCATCATCGACGACGAACTCCCCCATACGACCGAAGACCTCCTGCCCTTGCGCCTCCGGACCTCCTATCGACAGCTCTTCTTCGAGCTCGAGGATAGGGCCCTTGTGGATCGGCTCTTTGGGATTCTTGATGATTGTGACATCGCCCTCTTTGACGATTGATCCCATCCATTTGGGTTGGGATTGACCTCGGGCGGAGACAGACAAAATCAAGATCAGCAAGCCCAAAATGGGAAATCGAATTCTGATTTTGCTCATGTCCGGCCTCCCTCCATCATCAACTTAGCCGCATTTTATCATCAAATCATCCAAAAGGTAGTCCTATCCCCTTGCCCAAAGGAATACGGATTCTGTGTTATGATCCGGCTGCGGATGAGCTCATCCGAGAATTCCGTCGCGCGTATGAGAGGGTGAAACCGGAACCTCTTACGGGGATTGACAAGATTGGGAACATAAGGATCGGGGGCAAGCGCTATATCCGTCCTGAGCAAAAATATCAGAACGACGTGAAGACCATCCTGACTCGGGACAACGAGATATGGGCCGTCACGTCGACCGCGGATGAATCCAAGGGCGTGCTCATCGATGTCTTCGACGATCGAGGCATCTATCAGGATCGTTTCTATCTCAAGCTTCCCAGATCAGCGCTTCACTACATTGGCTATCCGCGATATTGCGCGCTTGATGGCGACTTCCTTTGGATCGTCGAGCAAGACGACGATGATATCTGCACGATAAAGAAATATCGACTCGTTATCTAGCCAAATCAGCTCCCTGTCCGACTTAGAAGACGTCAGCCTCTAGACGGGGCCTTTTTAACCAAAATTGCGCAACGATTTTGCAGCGCTGGTTGGCAGCTTGGGGCATGTCAGGGCGGCTCCAGACTCCCGCAACAGGCGGGATTTCTCGAGGAAAAGGGTATGCCGAAGGGGGGACTCGAACCCCCACAGCCTTGCGGCCACTAACCCCTCAAGCTAGCGTGTCTGCCAATTCCACCACTTCGGCATAAAACAGAACTATTTCTTTTCGACAGGTGCCGGGACGGCGGGCTTTTCAGCGGGCTTCTGCTCGGGCTTCTGCTCGGGCTGAGTGGCCGGAGCGGTCGCCGCCGCCTTGTCCCCGGGCTTGGCCTGGGGCACGGTCGTCGCGGCCGGGGCCTTTTCGCCCCCGACGACGGACGTCGTCTCGCGGCCGGACAGGATCCACAGGCCGAGCGATGTCAGCATGAAGATGATCGCCGCCGCGGTCGTCACCTTGGAGAGCAGGCTGGTATTTCCGCGGCCACCGAAGGCGGTCTGGCTGCCGCCGCCGCCGAACGCCCCTGCCAAATCAGCGGCCTTGCCCGACTGGAGCAGGACCACCAAGATCAGGATCAGACAAACGATGACGTGCAAGACGATGATTAAAGCGCTCACTTCTCTTCCCTGTAGGCTCGAAGGGCCTCCCGCACGATGCCGACGAAGCCGTCGGCGTCGAGGGAAGCTCCTCCCACCAAAAATCCGTCGATATCCTTCTCTTGGAACAACGGATAAGAATTAGCCGGCTTGACCGAGCCGCCGTAGAGGATTATAGCACAGGACGCGGCCTCATTTCCATAGGATTCTCCGAGACGCCTCCGGATATGGGCGTGGACCTCCTCCGCCTGTCCGGGGGAGGCCGTCCGCCCCGTGCCGATCGCCCAGACCGGCTCGTAGGCGATGACGACGCGCCCCATATCCTCCCTGGAAAAGCCCCCCAGTCCCCGGGCCAGCTGATCGTCGATGCGCTCGAGCGTCCGGCCGCCGTCCCGCTCGGCCAGGACCTCGCCGACGCAGACGATGGGGGAGAGGCCGGCCTTGAGGGCGGCCCGGGCCTTGCGGGCGACGGTCTCGTCGGTTTCGCCGAAGAGCTGGCGCCGCTCCGAGTGGCCGACGAGGACGTAGGAACAGCCGGTATCTTCGAGCATGGGCCCCGAGACTTCTCCGGTAAAGGCCCCTTGGTCCTCCCAGTAGAGGTCCTGGGCGCCGAGACGCACTTCCGAGCCGGCGACGGCGCCGCCAACAGTCGCGAGGGCGGTGAAGGGGGGAATGAGGACGACCGTGCTCGCTTGGAGCCCGGACCCGGCCTCGACGATCTTCCGCGCGAGCTCCGCGGCCTCCGCGAGCTTCAGGTGCATCTTCCAGTTGCCCGCGACGAACGGGGCCCGCGTCCGGACAGCCATGCTACATTTCCAGGGCGGTGATGCCGGGGAGCGTTTCGTAAGCGACGTATTCGAGAGAGGCTCCTCCGCCCGTCGAGAGGTGACTGATCTTGTCCTTGACGCCGGCCTTCTTCACGGCGGCGACCGAATCCCCGCCGCCGACGATGGAGATGGCTCCCGAGTCGGCCACGGCCTTGGCGATGCCGATCGTCCCTTTGGCGAACTCCTCGATCTCGAAGATGCCCATGGGACCGTTCCAAAAGATCGTCTTGGCCGTGGCGATGACGGCCGCGTAAGCGACGACGGTCTTGGGGCCGATGTCGACGCCCATCATGTCCTCGGGGAAGGGGAGGGACTCGACGATCCTCGAGGGAGACCCGGCTACCGCGGCCCGGGCCACGACGTGGTCCTGGGGGAGATGGAAGCTGACCGCGTTCGTCCGGGCCTTGTCCAGGATGACGAGCGCGATCTCGATCTGGTCGTCCTCGACGAGGGATGTGCCGACGCCGAGGCCCTGGGCCTTCAGGAAAGTGTAGGACATGGCGCCGCCGATCAGGATGTGATCGGCCTTGCCGAGGAGGCTCTCGATGATCTCGATCTTATCCGAGACCTTGGCCCCGCCGAGGATGGCCACGTAGGGCTTCACAGGCGTGTGGACGGCCCTTTTCAGGTAGTCGACTTCCTTCTTCATCAGGTAGCCGGCGGCTTTGACGGGGACGAAATCGGCGATGCCGACGACCGAAGCGTGGGCCCGATGGCTCGAGCCGAAGGCGTCGTTGACGAAGATGTCGATGTCCTCGGCGAGCTTCCGGGCGAATCCGGGATCGTTCTTCTCTTCTTCCTTGTAGAACCGGACGTTCTCGAGCAGGAGCGCCTCGCCCTCGCCCAGGACCCGCTTGAGCCGCGAGACCTCGTCGCCGATGACGTCGGGGGCCATGACGACCTTGTTCGGAATGAGCTCGGCCAGCCTCTTTGCGGCCGGCTTGAGGCTCATCGTCGGATCGACCTTGCCCTTGGGCCGCCCGAGGTGGGAGGCGATGACGAGCCGGGCGCCGTGGTCGAGCAGCCAGCTGATGGTCGGCAACGAGGCTTTGATGCGCGTGTCGTCGCGGACCTCGCCCTTGTCATCGAGGGGAACGTTGAAATCGACGCGCAGGAAGACGAGCTTGCCCTTGACGTCCAGGTCGGTGACGAAGTTCATGATCGGCTCACTTGGCCACGAACTTGGCCAGGTCGACGAGCCGGCAGGAGTAGCCCCACTCGTTGTCGTACCAGGCGATGACCTTGGCCAAGTTGCCGTCGATGACCTTGGTCGAGAGGAGGTCGACGACGCCCGAATGGGGATCGCCCATGAAGTCCACCGAGACGAGAGGCTCGTCGGTGACCCCTAGGTAGCCCTTAAGGGGCCCCGCGGCGGCCGCGTTCTTGAACGCGGCGTTGATGTCCTCCGCCGTTGTCGTCTTCTTGAGCACGGCGACGAAATCGACGATCGAGACGTCGGGGGTCGGGACACGGACGGAGAAGCCGTCGATCTTGCCCTTGAGCTCGGGGATGACCAGGCCCACGGCCTTGGCGGCGCCCGTCGTCGTCGGGATCTGGCACACGGCGGCCGCCCGGGCCCGGCGCAGGTCCTTGTGCGGCGCGTCGAGGATCTTCTGGTCGTTCGTGTAGGAGTGGATGGTCGTCATGAAGCCCCGCTCGACGCCGAAGGCCTCGTGGAGGACCTTGACGACGGGGGCCAGGCAGTTGGTCGTGCACGAGGCGTTGGAGATGACGTGGTGCTTGGCCGGGTCATAGGCCTTCTCGTTGACGCCCATGACGAGGGTGACGTCCGGGTCGGTGGCCGGCGCGGAGATGATGACCTTCGCGGCGCCGCCCTTCTCGATGTGCTGGATGACGTCGGGACGCTTGGTCCACTTGCCGGTCGACTCGATGACGACGGAGACGCCCAGGTCCTTCCAGGGGAGCTTGCCGACCTCTTTCTCGGCCAGGACGCGGATCTTCCGGCCGTTGACGACGACGGAATCCTCGGTCGCCTTGACGTCCTCCTTGAACGTGCCCAGGACCGAGTCGTACTTGAGCAGGTGGGCCAGGGTCTTGGCGTCGGTGATGTCGTTGACGGCCACGTACTCGATCGCCGGGTCGTTCCACGACGCCCTGAGCATGTTGCGGCCGATCCTGCCGAACCCGTTTATGCCTATGCGGATCGCCATGGGAACCTCCATTTCTCGGGAAAAAGCAAAGCAAAAATATCACAAACGGCCCGTGAATTCAAGGCCATCGGCCGGGCTACTTCGAGGGTCCGGGCGGCTTTGGGGGCTCTCCGCTCTTCTTTTCCTTCTTCTGCGCGTACATGAGGACATCGGCCCGGCTCAAGAGCTCCTCGACCGCCTCCGTGCCGTCCGGAGCGCGGGTCGAAACGCCCATGCTCAGAGACAGGGTGAAGCCGGCCTCGGCCGACGACCGGGTGTTGAAGTGTTCCAGCTTTTCCAGGAGCCTCCCGGTGAGGGCATCGACGTTCATCTGGGTCACTTCCATGGCCATGATGGCGAACTCGTCGCCGCCGAGCCGGCCGATGATATCGGACTCACGGAAGCTCTTTTTCAGGATGAAGGCGACCTCGACGAGGGCCCGGTCGCCCATCTTGTGCCCGCCCGTATCGTTGATCCTCTTGAGGTTGTCCATGTCCAGGTAGATCAGGGCGACCGCCTTTTTCAGACGGCTGGCCGTCTTGAGGGTGTGCTCGGCCAAGGTCATGAAACCGCGCCGGTTGCAGAGGCTGGTCAGCTCGTCGTGAAGGGACAGGGCCCGGATCTCCTCTTCCATCCGCTTGCGGTCGGTGATGTCCGTCAGGACGGCCATGGTCCCGCCGGCCTGGGCGCCCGCAAGGCGCGGCCCGCCGCTGACGAGGAAGGTGTGTCGGCTGCCGTCGCGGTGCAGGAAAACGAGCTCGTAGCGGTCGGAGATGCCCTTGGAGCGCTTTTCGTCGGCGTGGCGGACGATGGGGTGCTGGTCCTTGGGCACGAACGAGAGGACCTGGCGGTCGATCATCTCGCCGGGCGTATAGCCCAGCATGCGCGCGGCGGCCGGATTGACGAACGTGAACTTGCCCTCGGCGTCGGTCAGGACGAGGCCCTCGGTCATGGTCTGGACGGTGCTTTCGCTGAACCGGCGGAGCTGCTCGAGCTCCTCCTCGGTCCGCAGCCTTTGTGTGATGTCCTTGAGGATGCCGATGATCCCCGCGACCTTCCCGTCGGGCTGCAGGTAGGTCGTCTTGATGAAGATGACGTGATGCTCGCCGTCCCAAGCCTTGAGGGGGGCCTCGTAGACCTGATGTCCGGGGGTGGCCAGAAGGGCCTGGTCGTGCTCCAGGTGCTTTTCGACGATCTCGGGGGGGGCGACGTCGCTGATGGTTTGGCCAATGATCTCGCTCTTGGATTTGCCGAGGAGCTTTTCGAAGGCCGGATTGGTGCCCCGATAGCGCCCCTCCGTATCCTTGAAGAAGGCCGGGTTCGGCATGATGTCGATCATGACCTGCATGAACTCGGCCATGGACGCGTTCGCCTGGTCCCACCGAGCCCGCTCGTAGCTCTCGTAGGCGGAGATGGCCAGGCGCCAGAGCACGAGGAGCAGGGCGCCGCAGAGAACGAGGAACGGCATGGCTATGAACGGCCTTAAGCGGCTCGGCGCCAGGAATCCCCCCACGACGCCGGCCGCGAGGAGCAGGAGGACCGCGAGTAGCCGCCTGGGGGTCTTGCGGATCAAGGACGGGGTCTTGGGCGGTTCCCTCACGACGGTTCCCTTCGTTCTCATCCGTAATCCCTAACACAGGGAAAGAAGCAAAGTCAACAAACCCGGGATTGTGCTAAAATGGCCGCCGGAGGAGAGCCATGAAGATCCTGACCTCCGCGGAAATGAGGGAGATCGACCGGGGGGCGATCGAAGAGCTCGGCATCCCCGGGGTCGTGCTCATGGAGAACGCCGGGCTGCGGACCGTCCGGGCGCTCAAGACGCGGTTCCCGTCGATCGCCGGCGAAAGGATCGTCATCGCGGCCGGCAAGGGCAACAACGGGGGCGACGGCTTCGTCGTCGCCAGGCACCTCTTCAACTCCGGGGCCAGGCCCGAAGTGCTCCTCCTCGCGGCCCGGGACGAGGTCAAGGGCGACGCGGCGACGAATCTCGCCGTCGCGCTCAAGATGGGCATCCCCGTGACCGAGGTTCGCGACGCCGCCGAGTGGAAGAAGGCCCGGACCGCCGTCTCCCGGGCGTCGATCGTCGTCGATGCCCTGTTCGGAACGGGCCTCGAAAGGCCGCTCGAGGGCCTCTACGCCGCGGCCGTCGAGGACATCAACAAGTCCACCGCATTCAAGGTCGCGGTGGATATCCCCTCGGGTCTCTCGTCCGATACCTTCGAGATCATCGGGCCGAGCGTCAAGGCGGACATGACCGTCGCGCTGGCCGCCCCCAAGATCGCCCACATCTTTCCGCCCGCCGCCGATCGCGTCGGCGAGCTCGTCGTCGCGCCCATCGGCATCCCGGCCGCCCTGTTCGAGAAGTCCTCATTGAAGCTCGAGCTCGTCGATGAGGCGGCCGTCCGGCCGTACTTCGCCAGGCGGAAAAAGGACACGCACAAAGGCTCGTACGGCCATGTCCTCATCTTCGCCGGATCGCTCGGCAAGTCGGGAGCGTCCTCCCTCGCCGGCCGGGCCGGGCTGCGTATGGGCGCCGGCCTGGTCACCGTGGCCACGGCCGCGGGGGTCCTGCCGTCGATCGCCCGGGCCATGGCCGAGCTCATGACCGAGCCGCTCGCCGAAACGCCGGAGCGAACGATCGCCTCGGCGGCTCTGCCCCGGGCCGTCGCCCTGCTCAAGGGCAAGAACGCCGTCCTCGTCGGGCCCGGGCTCTCGACGCACCCCTCGACGGCGGAGTTCGTTCTCGGGCTTCTGCCGAAGATCAAGGTCCCGTGCGTCATCGACGCCGACGGGCTCAACATCATCGCTTCGCACCTGAACGTTCTCGCCGATCTCGAGGCCCCGGCCATCCTCACGCCGCACCCCGGGGAATTCGCCAGGCTCGCGGGACGGACGAATGAAGAAGTTCGCCGCCATCGACTCGAGCTCGCCCCGGAATTCGCGGCGAAACACGGGGTCATCGTGGTGCTCAAAGGCTACAGGACGCTCATCGCCTCTCCGGACGGCCGCGTCTTCGTCAACCCGACGGGAAATCCGGGCATGGCCACCGGCGGTACGGGAGACGTCCTGGGCGGCATGATCGCTTCTCAGATCGCCCAGAAGCAGGATGTCCTCGGGGCCGCCCTTTCGGCCGTTTTCGCTCACGGGCTGGCGGGGGACGTCGCCGCGGACAGGCTGGGCGAACGGTCGCTCGTCGCCGGCGACATCATCCGCTGCCTGCCGCCGGCCCTGAAAGCGTTGACCGGGGAATGAGCCGGCGGACGGTCGCCACGACACGCTCCGAGGAGGAGACCTTCGAGCTGGCCCGGGAAATGGCGGCCGGATTCAAGGGTAGGGAAGTCGTCCTTCTCGTCGGGGAGCTCGGCGCTGGAAAGACGGTCTTCGCCAAGGGCCTCGCCTCGGGCGCCGGTGTCGTGGATCCCAACCGTGTCTCGAGCCCGTCGTTCACGCTGGTCAATGTCTACGAGGGGGCGCACCGCGTCTTCCACATCGACCTCTACCGCCTCGAGCGTGAGGCCGAGATCGCCGATCTCGGCTGGGAGGACATGCTGGGTCAGGGGATCGTCGTCGTCGAGTGGGCCGAAAAGCTGACGTTCCCGGTCGGCGGGATACGCGTCCGGATCGAGACGGCCGGCGACGACGAGCGCCGCATCACGATCGACGCCTGAAGGTCCGGCTTTATTTCTTCACCAGTCCCGACAGCGCGCTCTTGAGCTTCGCGACGACGTCCGGCGTCATCTTGGCTCTTCCCGCGAAAATGTCCTTCGGCGTGATCTCGCCGCCGTAGAAATCCCTGTTGGCCTTGCGGTCCTCCTGGATGGACGATCCCTGTAGGGTCAAACCCACGTAGAGGCCGCGGCTCCGGGAGTAGGACAGGATCTCGGCCTTGAGCTCGGCATCCGTGCTGGCCTCGGCCGAGCGCCCCAGCGGCCCCGCGGCGATACCGGCATCGGCGCCCAAGGTGAACTTCCCTCCGGTGATATTCTCGATGCTCCGCGGGGTCCTGAAAACGAGGATGACGTCGGCCGACTGGACCCCGGCCTGCCAGCCGATGCTCCCGCCCTTGATGTCGATGAAAGCCGGGTCGCTCCAGCCCCTGTTCCCGGTCCGGACGAGCACGACGCCCCGGCCGTGGCGGCCTCCGATGATGAGCCCGGCCCGGATGACGTCGGGAATGATGGCGATCCCGGCGCAGTCCTTGATGAGGCTCTCCGGGATGCTCTTGTCCGATTCTTTCATCATCTCTTCGAGAACGCGGATGGCGTCCTCGACCTTCTTGATCTGGTCGATCGCGTCTCTCCCCGCGGCCTCGTCACTCCCGGCCGCGGTCAAGGCCAGGCCGGGGGAAAGCGCCAGAAGAACGGCCAGCGGCCATGCCGCCCATCTTCCCAAGGTCATATCGTCCTCCTTTTCTGACTTTGCATGAAGGTCCTTTTCAGCTCTTCGGCGGCCCGCCTCGCGTCCGGGGCGCCGAGGATGGCCGAGACGACGGCGACGCCGTCCGCGCCGGCCCCGGCGATCTCCGCGGCGTTCCACGGGCCGATCCCGCCGATGGCCACGACAGGAAGCCGGGTGGCGCGCTTGATGAGC
>Ga0316624_10000904_pt1 | contig 11008 bp, 9 predicted proteins | sample OWC_Aug_N3_C1_D5_FD_207657 | JGI IMG/M metagenome (GOLD analysis project Ga0316624, IMG submission 207657) | Wetland soil microbial communities from Old Woman Creek delta, Ohio, United States - OWC_Aug_N3_C1_D5_A | ecosystem: Environmental > Terrestrial > Soil > Wetlands | place: USA: Ohio...
GCGACCGCCTTGCTCTGCGCGTTCGCGTCCGGCGCGTTCTGGAGAAGCTGCGCCACCAGTTTTTCCCCGGCGGCTTCGAGCTCCGCGGCGGGCACGACCTCGTGCACGAGGCCGATGCGCCGCGCCTCCTGGGGCCCGAAGCGCTCGCCGGAAAGCGCGTAGCGGCGGACCTGGCGCACGCCGATCGCGTCGGCGAGCTGCGGCACGATGATGCCGGCCATGAGACCCCAGCGCGTCTCGGCGATCGAGAAGAGCGCGTCCTCCGCCGCGATGACGACGTCGCACGCCGCGACGATCCCGGTGCCGCCGCCGAAGCAGCCGCCCTGCACGAGCGCCACCGTGGGCACCGGAAGCTGATTCAGCCGGTGGACCGCGGTGGCAGTGATCCGGGAAGCATGAATGTTGGCCTCGGCCGACTGCGCGGCGACGCTGCGGATCCACTTGAGATCCGCGCCCGCCTGGAAATGCCGCCCGGCGCCGCGCAGCACGACGACTCGCACGCGGGACTCGCGGCCGAGCGCGTCCATCACGTCGTGCAGGCCGCGGATCAGGGCCTCGTCATAGGCGTTGTTCACCTCCGGACGGTTCAGCGTCACGGTCGCCACGCCCCGCGGGTCGACGGTCCACAGCACAGGCTGGTTGCTCATTGCGTTTTCCCCGGATAATTCGATTCGCTTGGAACGACAGGACTTTATAAGCCATACGCCCATGATGCAGCAGTACCTGCGCATCAAGGGCGAGCATCCGGACATCCTGGTCTTCTACCGGATGGGCGACTTCTACGAGCTCTTCTACGACGACGCCGAGAAGGCCTCGCGCCTGCTCGACATCACGCTCACCGCGCGCGGCCAGTCCGCGGGCGCGCCGGTGAAGATGGCCGGCGTGCCGGTGCATTCGGTGGAGCAGTACCTCGCCAAGCTCGTGCGGCTGGGCGAATCCGTCGCCATCTGCGAGCAGATCGGCGACCCGGCGCTCGCCAAGGGGCCGGTGGAGCGGCAGGTCACGCGCATCGTCACGCCCGGCACGCTCACCGACTCCTCGCTGCTCGACGACAAGGCCGACAACATATTGGTTGCCCTGTCGAGAGACAAATCGACCGTCGGCCTCGCGTGGCTCAGCCTCGCGAGCGGCACGCTCCGGGTGGCGGAGATCGCACCGCAGAACCTGCAGAACGAGCTGCGCCGCATCGGCCCGGCGGAGGTACTGGCGGAGGAAAGCGTGCACCTCGACGGCTACTTCGTCACGCGCCTCCCGGCGTGGCAGTTCGACGTCGAAGGCGGCAAGCGGCGGCTGCTGAAGCAGCTCGGCGCGGCTTCGCTCGCCGGCTACGGCTGCGAGGAGATGACGCTCGCGATCGGCGCCTGCGGCGCCCTCCTCGACTACGCCGGCAAGACCCAGGGGCAGGCGCTCGCCCACGTGGTCGCCGTCACCCCGGAGCGGGCGAGCGAGTACGTGCGGCTCGACGCGGCGACGCGCCGCAACCTCGAGATCACCGAGACGCTGCGCGGCGAGAGCGCGCCCACGCTCTTCTCGCGCCTGGACGCCTGCGCCACCGGCATGGGCAGCCGCTGCCTGCGGCACTGGCTGCACCACCCGCTGCGCGACACCGGAATCCTGGCGCGCCGCCATGAGGCGGTCGCGAGCCTTCTTGAATCGTTTCAGGAGATTCACAAGGCGCTGCGCGGCTTCTCCGACGTGGAGCGCATCAGCGCGCGCATCGCACTCAAGAACGTCCGGCCGCGCGAGCTCGCCGGCCTGCGCGACAGCCTGCGCCTCCTGCCGGAATTGACGCAAATCCTGAATCGGGGTCAGGCACCGATTCTTCTCCAGCAGCTCGCCGGCGATCTCGCGATGCCGCGCGATTGCCTGGAGCTTCTCGAGAAGAGTCTCCACGCGGAACCGGCGGCGCGGATCATCGACGGCGGGGTGATCGCGGCCGGCTACAGCGCCGAGCTCGACGAGCTGCGCGGCCTCGCTTCGAACGCCGGCGACTTCCTGCTGGAGCTCGAGAGGAAAGAAAGGGAAAGAACCGGGATCGCGAACCTGCGCGTCGCCTACAACTCGGTGCACGGCTATTACATCGAAGTCAGCAACGCTCAGGCGGAGAAGATGGGCGGGTCGCTGCCGGCGGACTACCGCCGGCGGCAAACGCTCAAGACCGCCGAGCGCTACATCACGCCAGAGCTGAAGGCCTTCGAGGACAAGGCGCTGTCGGCGCGCGAGCGCGCCCTGGCCCTGGAGAAATTGCTGTACGAGCGGCTGCTCGCACAGCTGGCCGTCCCTCTGCCGATCCTCCAGAAAATCGCCCGGGCGCTCGCCCAGCTCGATGTCCTCGCCGCCTTTGCCGCGATTGCCGCGCGCGGCGACTACGTACCGCCGCAGTTCGTCGCGGAACATCTCGTCGAGATCGAGGCCGGGCGGCATCCGGTCGTCGAGGCGCAGATCGACCACTTCATCGCCAACGACTGCCGGCTTTCGCCGACGCGCACGCTGCTCCTCGTCACCGGCCCGAACATGGGCGGCAAGTCGACCTACATGCGGCAGGTGGCGCTCATCGTGCTCATGGCGCATGCCGGCTCGTTCGTGCCGGCGCGCGCGGCGCGGATCGGGCCGATCGACCAGATCTTCACGCGCATCGGCGCGGCCGACGACCTCGCCGGCGGGCGCTCGACCTTCATGGTGGAGATGACCGAGAGCGCGGCGATCCTGCACAACGCCACCGAGCGGAGCCTCGTTCTCATGGACGAGGTCGGCCGCGGCACGTCGACCTTCGACGGCCTGGCGCTCGCCTGGGCGATCGCCCGGCATCTCGTCGAGACCAACAAGTCGCTCAGCCTCTTCGCCACGCACTACTTCGAGATGACGCGGCTCGCGCTCGAGTACAAGGCGGTCGCGAACGTGCACCTCGATGCGGTCGAGCACAAGGACAGCATCGTCTTCCTGCACGCGCTCGCCGAGGGCCCGGCCAGCCAGAGCTACGGGCTGCAGGTCGCTGCGCTCGCCGGCGTGCCGAAGGCGGTGATCCGCCAGGCGCGGCGCTACCTCCAGATGCTGGAGGACGCGAGCGTCAGCCGGGGCAATCAGACCGATTTGTTCGCAAAAACCCCGCAACAGGACCCCGAGCCCGCCGCAGATGCGCTGCGCGAGGAGCTGCAGAAGGCGAATCCGGACGAGCTCTCGCCGCGCGAGGCGCTCGAGCTCCTTTACCGCCTGAAAAAGCTCCCGTGATCGACATCGGCGCCAATCTGACGCATGCCAGCTTTCGCGAGGACCTCGAGGCGGTCGTCGCGCGCGCCCGCGCGGCCCGCGTCGACCCGCTCGTGGTGACGGGGACGACCGTGCTCGAGAGCCGCATGGCGGCCGAGATCGCCGATCGCTTCAACCTCTACGCGACGGCGGGAGTGCATCCGCACCACGCGAGAGACTGCAATTCAACGACTCTTTCTGAACTCCGACACCTAGCCGCTCATCCGCGCATCGTCGCGATCGGCGAATGCGGCCTGGACTTCAACCGCAACTACTCGCCGCATCCCGACCAGGAGAAGTGGTTCGTCGCGCAGCTCGAGCTGGCGCTCGAGCTCGGCAAGCCGCTGTTCCTGCATTCCCGCGATGCGCACCCGCGGTTTTCCCAAATACTCTCTCATTACAGGGTTCACGACGCGGTGGCCCATTGCTTCACCGGCGAGCGCGAAGAGCTGCACGCGTACCGCGCTCTCGATCTCTACATCGGCATCACCGGCTGGATCTGCGACGAGCGCCGCGGCCGGCATCTCGTCGAGCTGGTACGGGAGATCCCGCGCGAGCGGCTGCTCCTGGAAACCGACGCGCCTTACCTCACGCCGCGCGACCTGCACCCGCAGCCGAAGGCGCGGCGCAACGAGCCGGCCTATCTGCCCCACATCCTCAAGACCGTGGCCGCCGCGCTCGGGCGCCCGGCCGAGGAGGTGGCGGCCGAAACGGCCGGCAATGCGATGACGCTCTTCCGCCTCCATGAATCTCGCACATCTTCTAATCCGCAACGCGCGGCTTCGGCCTGACGCGCCGGCCATCGCCGTCGGCAGGACGCCCGTCGTTTCCTATGGGCAGCTGGAGGACCGCGTCGCCCGGCTGGCCGATGGCTTGCTCGGAAAAATGAAACTCGCGCCCGGCGAGCGCGTGGCGATCGCGATGAAGAACTGCCCGGAGTACCTCGAGGTGCTCTTCGCCTGCTGGCACGCAGGCCTCGTCGCCGTGCCGATGAACGCGAAGCTCCATCCCAGGGAGTTCGCCTATATCGTCGAGAATTCCGGCGCAAGCGCCTGCTTTGTCACGCCCGATCTCGAGGCCGCCATTCCGCAGGGCATGCCTGTGAAGGAAATCGAATCGTTGCGGGGCGAAGCGGCACCGCCCATCGATGCGGCGCCGCACGACCCCGCCTGGCTTTTCTACACCAGCGGCACGACCGGCGTCCCGAAAGGGGCCGTGCTGACGCACGGCAACCTGCTCTTCCAGGCGCACGCCTATTTCGCCGACATCGACAAGCTCGAGCCCGGCGACGCGGTCCTGCACCCGGCGCCGCTCTCGCACGGCTCGGGCTGCTACGCCGTGCCGAACGTCGCCGCCGGCGCCGTGAACGTCATCCCGGAGAGCGGCCATTTCGAGCCGGAGGAGATCTTCGACCTGCTCGATCATTGGTCGAACGCCTCGTTCTTCGCCGCGCCGACGATGGTGGTGCGCCTGCTCTCGAGCAGGGCGGCGCGGCCGCCGCGCGGCTTGCGCACGCTCATCTACGGCGGCGCGCCGATGTACGTCGCCGACTCGCTGCGGGCGATCGAGCTCTTCGGCCCCCGCCTCTACCAGCTCTACGGGCAGGGCGAAGCGCCCATGACGATCACGGGGCTCTGCCAGCTTTTCCACAAGGGAACTGCCCATCTGGCGAGCGCGGGCGTCGCCCGCACCGGCGTGGAGGTGAAGATCTTCGACGCCGAGGACCGCGAGCTGCCCTGCGGTGAAGTCGGCGAAATCGTGACGCGCTCCTCCTGCGTCATGCAGGGCTACTGGAAGAACCCGGAGGCGACCGCGAAGGCGCTGCGCGGCGGTTGGCTGCATACCGGCGACGTCGGAACGATGGACGCCGCCGGCTTCCTCACCCTGCGCGACCGCTCGAAGGACATGATCATCTCGGGCGGCTCGAACATCTACCCGCGCGAGATCGAGGAAGTGCTGCTGCGCCATCCCGCGGTCGCCGAGTGCTCGGTGGTCGGCCGGGCGCATGCGGAATGGGGCGAGGAGGTCGTTGCTTTCGTGGTTGCGAAAGCGATCGTTTCAAAAGAAGCGCTGGACCAGCTCTGCCTCGACAACATCGCCCGCTTCAAGCGCCCGCGCGAGTACCGCTTCGTCGCGGCGCTGCCGAAGAACAACTACGGCAAGGTCCTCAAGACCGAGCTGCGAAAGCTTCTCGCTACGCCCGGCTCTTGATCACTCCCCCTTGCCGGGCGCGTCCGAGAAGAACTTCTGGTACTTGTCCGTCTCGCCCTTGTGCGCGTCGGCATCCGGCGGCGGCGTGCCCTTGCGCGTGATGTTCGGCCACTTGACCGCGAAGTCGGCGTTGAGCTTGAGCCACTTCTCCGCCTTGCCGTCGGAGTCCGGGACGATGGCGGCGGGCGGGCACTCGGGCTCGCACACCCCGCAGTCGATGCACTCGTCCGGATGGATGACGAGCATGTTGTCGCCCTCGTAGAAGCAGTCCACGGGGCAGACTTCCACGCAGTCCATGTACTTGCACTTGATGCAATCTTCGGTGACGACGTAGGTCATCGCGCTATCTTTTTGTCTGCAGAGGCGTTTCGGGGACGCGAAATTATCGCACGTCGTGCTGCGCCTACGACGCCGTCCCCTTCCGGTCTACAGGGAATTACCTGAGGCGCACACAGAATAAACCCGTTGCCGGGCCCTGCCTCGGGCGCGATCATTCCCGGCTTCCATGAGGCGCCTGCTCACGCGGTCCGCACCGCTTGTCGTCACCGCAGGCGCGCTCGTGCTCGTGTTCGCCGCGGGCGCGGAGATCCTGCGCGGGCTGCGTGCCTGGCTCGCCGCCGGCGGTCCGCTGCCGCACGAGGTGATGCTCGACGCGCTGATCGTCGGCGCCGCCCTGCTGCTCACCGCCGCGGTGGTCATGACGCGCCGCTCGGCGCAGCGCACGCACGAGGCCGAGCTCGCCCTGCGCGAAAGCGAGGAGCGCCTGCGCCTCATCGCCGACAACGTCCCGGCGCTCATCTCCTACGTCGACCGCGAGCAACGCTACGCCTTCAACAACCGCACCTACGACCACTGGTTCGGCATCGCCTCCGAAAGCATGCCGGGACGCACGATCGCCGAGGTGTTCGGCGGCGACGCGTACGCACGGATGCGCCCGGACATCGAGCGCGTGCTGGCGGGCGAGAACGTGCAGTTCGAGGTCAAGATCGAGCTGGCCGGCCGCCCGCGCACGCTCCAGGTGGCGTGCGTCCCGCACCAGGCCGGGGAGAGCGTGCTCGGCTTCTACATGCTCGCGAACGACGTCAGCGAGCTCAAGCGCGCGCAGGAGGACCTGCGCTTCGCGGCGGTGCAGCTGCAGCACGACGCGCGGCGCCTCGAGTTTCTCGCGCACCACGACACGCTCACCGGGCTGCCCAACCGGGCGATGTTCTCCGAGCGGGCGCGCGAGGCGGTGACCCACGCGCGCCGCCACGAGAAGACCGCCGCGCTGCTGTTCCTGGACCTCGACAACTTCAAGCAGGTGAACGACACCCTCGGCCACGACGTCGGCGACGCGCTGCTCAAGCTCATCGCGTCGCGCCTGCGCGCCTCGGTGCGCGGCGACGACTTCGTCGCGCGCATCGGCGGCGACGAGTTCTGCGTGCTCCTGCAGGACATCGGCGATCCGCGCGAGGCCGCGGCGGTGGCGCAGAAGCTGATCCACGAGCTCGGCAAGTCCTACCGGATCGGCGAGCACCAGGTGAGCTCCGGGGCAAGCGTCGGCATCGCCTGCGTGCCGCAGGACGGCGAGGACGTGGCGACGCTCGTGCGCCTCGCCGATCTCGCCATGTACCGGGCGAAGGAGCTCGGGCGCAACGGCTACCAGTTCTTCTCGGCCACGCTCAACGAGGACGCCTCGGCCGCGGCGCAGATGGTCGAGGAGCTGCGCCGGGGCCTCGAGCGCGGCGAGCTTTTCCTCGTCTACCAGCCGCGCATCGACATCGCCACGCGCCAGGTCGTCGGCGCCGAGGCGCTGCTGCGCTGGCGCCATCCGCGCTACGGCGTGCTTTCGCCGGAAACGTTCCTGCCGCTCGCCGACGACTCGGGGCTCCTCGTGCCCATCGGCCGCTGGGTCCTGCGCGAGGCCTGCGCCCAGGGCCGACGCTGGCGGGAAGAAGGGATCTCGCCGCTGGCGGTGGTGGTGAACGTCACCGCGCGCCAGCTGCGCGGCGGCGCAATCGCCGAGCAGGTGCGCGAAGCGCTCTCGGCGAGCGGCCTGCCCGCCGAAACGATCGTCATCGAGGTTCCCGAGACCGCGGTGCGGCAGCCCCAGGAGCCGCTCGACGCGGCGCTCGACGCGCTCACCGCGCTCGGCGTGCGCCTGGGCGTGGACGACTTCGGCACCGGCTACGCGGCGCTGCCCGCCCTGCAGCGCCTGCGGGCGAGCTCGGTGTGCATCGACCGCAAGCTCGTGGCCGGCGTGCCGCACGACGCCGAGCGCGCCGGGCTCGCAAGAGCACTCATCGCGCTCGCGCGCGGCATGAATTTCGACGTCGTCGCGAAGGGCGTCGAGACGCACGCCCAGCGCGAGTTCCTCGCCGAGGCCGGCTGCCGAGTCTGCCAGGGCGATCTCTTCGCCGCGCCCAATCCGGCCGACATCGTCGCGCCGATGCTCCGCGCGAGGCTCGCCGCGTAGCGCGCGCCGCGTAGTATCCTCCCCGGCAGGGAGCGCAATGCAGACCGAGAAGATCAGGGTGCGCCTGACGAGCACCGCGCAGGAAATCGAAGTGAGCGTGTTCAGCAAGCGGCCCGAAGCGATCGAGGTGGTGATCGGCGAGGGCGTGCACAGCGTGCGCGGCACGCTCACGCCGACGCGCAACGGCCTCGCCTACGCGGGAAGCGTGCGCGGGCGCGAGATCGTCTACGAAAAGAGCCGCGCCGCGGTCGAGGCCGAGTGCAGGCGCCGATGAACCGCTGGCTCCTTCTCGCGGTCATCGCGTCGATTTCCGGCCTGGCGCGAGGCTCCGATCCGTCCTATTACGCCGGGCCGGTGAGCTGCACCGACGGACCCTACGGGCTGCGGCTGCCCGACTCGTACGACGCGCTGCGCAAGATCGGCACGTTGCGCGACGACCAGGTGCTGCCGGGGCCGATCCTGCCGACCCCGGGCGCCGAGCAACGGGAACTCACGTTCAACGGGCTGCGCCTGACGATCCTGCGCCGGAAGCTCGACCCGACGAACTACCAGGTGCTCTCCGCCGAGGTCACCGCGCGGGGCTGGAAGATCGCCGGGCCGTTCACCGTCGGCGGGCTGCTGCCCGCGAAGATCGGCGGCATCGACACGCGCCAGCTGCGCGGGCGCGGCACGGTGGAGTTCATCGGCGATGGGAAAGACGTGGTGCGGATGCGGCGCAGCGGGCGCAGGATCTCCTCGATCACCTATCTCTGCAACGTCGAGTGACCGCGGCGTTTCTCCCCGTCGCGGTTGTGCTCGCCGTCCTCGGGGCGCTGCTCGTGATCGCCGGCGCGGTGGCGCTCTTTCGCGCCCGCTTCTTCGCGTTTGCCGTGCGGCTCCTGCTCGGCCTCGTGCTGGTGTTCCTGGGCGCGACGCTCGGCCTCCTCGCGCTCGGCATGCAGGGCTACCACGCGCTCACCCGCGAGGAAGTGGCCGCGCGCCTCATCGTCGAGCCGAAGGGCGCACAGCGCTTCGCCGCGAAGCTCGCCTTCCCCGATGGCCGCGAGGCGGCGTTCGAGCTCGCCGGCGACGAGATTTATGTCGACGCCCATATCCTCAAGTGGAAGCCGTTCGCCAACGTGCTCGGCCTGCACACCGCGTACGAGCTCGGCCGCATTGCTGGGCGTTATCGCGACATCGCCCAGGAGCGCACCGCCCCGCGCACCGTCTACGCGCTCGGCCGCGACCGCGAGGTCGACCTCTTCGGCCTGCGCCAGCGCCACGCCTTCCTCGAGCCGCTGCTCGACGCGGAGTACGGCTCGGCCACTTTCGTCCCGGTCACGGCGCACGCCGAGCTCGAGCTGCGCGTCTCGACGACCGGCCTGCTCATCCGGCCGGCGCCCTGAGTTCGGGCTCCGTCCCCGAACTCATCCCCGAACTCAGGCTTCTTCGCCGGCTTCCTCGGCGAGCTTCGCGCGCCAGTCGCGGCGGCGCGAGAAGTAGCCGAACACCGAGAACGCGATCAGCCCGGCGCTGAGGAGCAGCAGGACCACGGACACCGGGCGCTGGAGGAAGATCGCCCAGGTGCCGTCGGACATGATGAGCGACTGGCGCAGCGACATCTCGAGGATCGGCGCGATGACCAGCCCGAGGACGAGCGGCGCCGCGTCGAAGGAGAACTTCTTCAGCCCGTAGCCGACGACGCCCATGATGAGCATGATCCAGACGTCGACGATAGAGTTGTTCACCTCGTACACGCCGATCACGCAGAACATGATGATCAGCGGATAGAGGTAGGCGTACGGGATGCGCAGCAGGTTGACGAACAGGCCGACCAGCGGCAGGTTGAGCGCCAGCAGCATCAGGTTGCCGACGTACATCGAGGCGACGAAGCCCCAGAACACGTCCGGATGGTCGGTCACCAGCGTGGGCCCGGGGGGCACCCCGTGGATGAGCAGCGCCGCCATCAGGACCGCCGGCACGGGACCGGTCGGGATGCCGAGCGCGAGCATCGGCACGAACGCGCCGGTCGACGCGGCGTTGTTGGCCGACTCCGGGCCCGCGACGCCCGCCACGGCGCCCTTGCCGAACTCCTCGGGCCGCTTCGACAGGCGCTTCTCCAGCGCATAGGACATGAAGCTCGAGATGATGTGCGCCGAGCCCGGGATGATGCCGACGAGGAAGCCGAGCACCGAGCCGCGCGCGATCGGCGCCGCGGCGGCGCGCCACTCCCCGCCAGTCGGCCACAGCTCGCGCATCCGGGGCCGGAGCACGTCGCGCGGCGCCTGGTGGCTCGGCGTGGCGAGGATCTCGCCCAGCCCGAACAGCCCCACCGCCACCGGCACGATGCCGAGGCCGTCGCCCAGCTCGTTGATGTCGAACGAGTAGCGGAAGTGGCCCGTCATTACGTCGATGCCGATCGTGCCGAGAAAGATGCCGAACGCCGCCATGAGGAGCGTGCGCACCAGCGAGGTGGTCGACATGTACGCGAGGAAAATGAGCCCGAGCACGAGCAGCGCCGTGTACTCGGGCGGGCCGAAGCCCAGGGCGAACGCGGCGAGCGGCGGCGCGACCACCGTCAGCGCGAGCACGCCGAGCGTCCCGGCAATGAACGAGCCGACCGCGGCGATGCACAGCGCGGCGCCGCCGCGGCCCTTCTTCGCCATGGCATTGCCGTCGATGCAGGTCATCACCGAGGACGCCTCGCCCGGGATGCGCATCAGGATCGAGGTCGTCGAGCCGCCGTACTGCGAGCCGTAGAAGATCCCGGCGAGCATGACGATCGCCTTGGTCGCGTCGAGGCCGTAGGTGAGCGGCAGCAGGATGCTGATGCCGGCGAGCGGCCCGATGCCGGGCAGCACCCCGACCAGCGTGCCGACGAGGCAGCCGACGAAGGCGTACCAGAGGACGCCCGGCTGCAGCGCCACGCTGAAGCCGAGGAGCAGGCTGTCGAAGGTCTGCAACGCTAGAACCAGAGCACGCCGCGCTCGAGCGGCGAGCGCAGGGCCTTGCCGAAGAGCCAATAGGCGAAAAGCGTGAGCCCGACGCTGTAGGCGGCGGCGATCAGCGCATTGCGTCTTTCCACGATGACCAGCAGCAGGAAGACCAGCAGCGACA
>Ga0316624_10000905_pt1 | contig 11006 bp, 9 predicted proteins | sample OWC_Aug_N3_C1_D5_FD_207657 | JGI IMG/M metagenome (GOLD analysis project Ga0316624, IMG submission 207657) | Wetland soil microbial communities from Old Woman Creek delta, Ohio, United States - OWC_Aug_N3_C1_D5_A | ecosystem: Environmental > Terrestrial > Soil > Wetlands | place: USA: Ohio...
GTGACGGCGCCCCAGGAAGTCGTCGAAAAATTGGGCGCCGATATCCTGCGCCTGTGGGTGGCGTCCTCGGATTATTCCGACGATCTCCGCATCGGTCCGGAGATCCTGAAAACGCAGACCGACGTCTACCGCCGCTTGCGCAACACGCTGCGCTATCTCTTGGGCGCTTTGGCGGGATTTAGCGAATCCGAGCGGATCGAGGTTGGCGAAATGCCCGAGCTCGAACGCTACATCCTTCATCTTCTCTCCGATCTCGACCGGCTGATGCGCGAAAGCCTGGAGGAATTCGATTTCCACGGCTTCTTCGCCAGGCTGCATCATTTCTGCGCCGTCGATCTCTCCGCCTTCTATTTCGACGTGCGCAAGGATTCGCTCTATTGCGACCGCCCGGATGCCTTGCGCCGGCGCGCCGCGCGCACCGTGCTCGATACCTTGTTCTCCTGCCTCACCGCCTGGTTGACACCCGTCCTGTGCTTCACCGCGGAGGAAGCCTGGCTGACGCGCTTCCCGGACGCCGAAAGCGTCCATTTGCGCCCCTATCCCGACGTTCCCGCCGGATGGCGCGACGAGAAACTGGCGGCGAAATGGGAGAAGCTGCGCGAACTGCGCCGCGTCGTCACCGGCGCCCTGGAATTGGAGCGCGCCAACAAGAAGATCGGCGCCAGCCTTCAGGCCGAGCCCACGGTTTTCGTCGAGTCCCAGTGGTACGACGTATCGCGCGATCCCGATCTCCTCGCCGAGATCTGCATCACCTCGACTCTCGCCGTGAAGGATGCGCGCACCGATTCGCCGAACGCCTTCACGCTTCCCGATGTCCCCGGCGTTGCGGTCGAAGTTTTTGCCGCACCGGGCTGCAAATGCGCGCGCTGCTGGCGCGTTCTTCGCGAAGTGAAAGAGGAGGGCGGCATCTGCATCCGCTGCACCGGCGCGGTCAAGGATCGCATGCCCGCCGCCGCCGGATTGGGCGAATAGCATGCTCGCCCGCGGACTCAGCATCGCCGCCTTCGTCACCGCCCTCGATCAGCTGGCGAAATGGCTGCTCGTCAACCGGGTGATGGTGCCGCCCCACACGGTCCGCGTGACGCCTTTCTTCGACCTGGTGTTGAGCTGGAATCCGGGCATCAGCTTCGGCCTCTTTCGCGACAATCCGGAAATGGGCGGCTGGCTTTTTATCGCCGTCGCCGGACTCATCACGGTCACGCTCGTCGTCTGGCTGGCCCGGGTCGAACGCGGCTTCTTGATGCTCGCCATCGGGCTCATCATCGGGGGCGCGGTCGGCAACATCATCGACCGGCTGCGCTTCGGCGCCGTCATCGATTTCCTCTACTTCCATCTCGGCGAATACGGCTTCCCCGCCTTCAACGTGGCCGATTCGGCGATCACCGTGGGGGTTGCCTTGATCCTCATCGATTCCTTGTTTGGCGAAGGCCAATCGCGTAAATAGGGCCGATGATCCAGCGAAATCAGGGGAGAGGGATACCGCGGCCACGGGTCTTGGCCGGCGCCCTCCTGGCCGCCGCGGCGCTGGCCGGATGTTCCGATCTCCGCCAGGCGATCGGGGTCGATAAAGCGGTCCCCGACGAAAGCAAGGTCACCCAGACCCCGCCCTTATCGATCCCGCCCGATTTCGCCCTGCGGCCGCCTCGTCCCGGCGCCACCGGTCCCGATCAGAATGTCGCGATGATGCAGCCGCCCCAGCAGGCACCCCAGCAACAGGGGCAGCAGGCCGCCCAGGGTGCCGCCCCGGCACCGGCCGCGCCCGCCGCCTATCCGGCAGGTTATGCCGCCAATTCAAGCCCTTACGGGGCGCCGCCGGCCTATCCACAGAATTACGGCTATCCCCCGCCGGCCCAATATCCGGGCACGACGGCCCCGGTTCCCGGCTATGCCGCGGTACCCTCGGCCGCCTATGGCACGGACGCTTATTTCCAGAGCGCCCTCCAGCAATACAATTCGGCCCAGGGCACGGGCGGCTATCCGGGCTATTCGCCCTATCCGGCCTACAATCCTCCGGCGGCCTACCCGGGTTACGCCGCCAACGCCGCCCCGGCCTACGGATATCCGGCTCAGCCGGCCTATCAGCCGCCGGTGTATCCGCAACCGGCCTATCAGCAGCCGGCGTATCAGCCGCAGCCGGCCTATCAGCCCGGTTATGCCCAGCCGGCTTATGGCGCGGCACCTCCCGCTTATCCGGCCCCGGCCTATCCTGCGGCTCCCGCCTACGGCGCGCCGCAGCCGGCCGCCTATAACCAGGGCCTGCCGCCGGCCCCGGCAAATCCGCCGGCGAACCAGACCGGCATACCGCCGGCACCCCCCGGCCAGGCCGCGCCCCCGCCGGCTCCGGCCGCTCAGGCGGCGCCGCCGCCCAAGAGCTGCGACCACGTAACAGTGGACGCCTGGGGTGATTACACCTGCCAATAGTCCCGTTCGGACCGGCGCGTTGCCGGATTCGCAAAGAGGGAGGCTCGAGACGATCATGACCGCGTTGCGCCTTTTCCTTGTCTCCATCGCCGCTCTCGCCGCGTTCGCCTTGGCGCCGGCGCAGGCGGGCGTGTTCAATCCCGAAACCTTCAGGCTCGACAACGGGCTTCAGGTGGTCGTGGTCGAGAACCACCGCGTTCCCGTCGTCACCAGCATGGTCTGGTACAAAGTGGGGGCGGCGGACGAAGCGCCGGGCGAGACCGGGCTTGCCCATTTCCTCGAACATCTGATGTTCAAGGGAACCGATACGGTGAAGCCGCAGGAATTCTCCAAGATCATCGCCAAGAACGGCGGCCAGGACAACGCCTTCACCACCCACGATTACACCGCCTATTACGAGAACGTCGCGCGCGACCGCCTCGATCTCGTGCTCAAGCTCGAGGCCGACCGGATGCAGAACCTGCGTCTGACCGACGACGTGGTCCTGCCCGAGCGCGAAGTCGTGCGCGAGGAGCGCCGCTCGCGTGTCGAGAACGATCCCAACGCGCTGCTCTCCGAAGAGATGGCGGCCACCACCTATCTCAATCTGCCGTACCGCCGCCCGGTCATCGGCTGGGACCACGAAATCGTCCAGCTCGGCACCGACAAGGCCTACGCCTTCTATCACACCCATTACGCGCCCAATAACGCGATCCTGGTCGTGGCCGGCGACATCACCGCCGCCGAACTCCGCCCCATGGTCGAGAAATATTTCGGCCCGGTCCCGCGGCGCGACATTCCGCCCCGCGTGCGTCCGAAGGAGCCGCCGCATCACGCCGAAAAGCGCGTGACGCTGAAAGATGCGCGCGTCAACCAGCCGCAATGGACGCGGAGCTATCTGGCGCCCAGCTATCACGAGGGCGAATCGAAATACGTCGATGCCCTCGAGGTACTGGAGCAGATCCTGGGCGGCGATTCCAGCAGCCGCCTCTACCGCGCCTTGGTGGTGGACGAAAAAGTGGCGGCCGGAGTCGACGCCGATTACCAGCCGACCGCCGTCGACCTCTCCACATTCACCCTGTCCGCCTCGCCCGAACCGGGTGTGGCCGTCGAACGGGTCGAGACCGCGATGGACGCCGAGATCGCCAAACTCCTGGAAACGGGCGTCAGCGAGGACGAGCTGGCGCGGGCCAAGAAGCAGCTGCTCGCCACCGCCACCTACGCCCGCGATTCGATGTCGGTGGCGGCGCGGCTCTTCGGCATGGCGCTGGCCACCGGCGGCACGGTGGACGAAGTCGAATCCTGGCCCCAGCGCATTTCCGCCGTCACCGTGCAGCAGGTGAACGAAGCCGCCGCCGCGGTGCTGAACCGCGAGAATTCGACCACCGGCGTCCTCCTGCCGCAGCCTGCCAGTTGAGGACCGTCATGAGACGCGCCGTCCCCCGCATCGCCGCTTTCGTCCTTCTGATCCTGGGCGCACTCCTGGGCGGCCCTTCGCCTGTCTACGCCGTCAATGTGGAAAAGGTCGTGAGTCCCGGCGGCATCGAGGCCTGGCTGGTCCGCGATCCGACCATCCCGATCATTTCGGTCCAATTCGCCTTCCGCGGCGGCGCCGCCCTCGATCCCGGCGATAAATTGGGCTTGGCGCGGATGGTTTCGGGTTTGCTCGACGAAGGCGCCGGCAATCTCGATTCCAAAACCTTCCAGCGCAAGCTCAACGATTACGCCATTCACCTCGGTTTCGACGCCACCCAGGACTATTTCATCGGCCGCCTCAAGACGCTGAAGGAGAATCGGGACACCGCTTTCGACATGCTGCACATCGCGGTGACCTCGCCGCGATTCGACGCCGAGCCGGTCGAGCGCATCCGCAATCAGATGCTTGCCATCCTCGCCCAGAAGTCCGAGGACCCCGATCACGCCGCGGCCCTCGCCTGGTCGCGCACCGTCTTCCCCGATCATCCCTACGGCCGCCCGATCGACGGCACGCCGGAAACGATCGCCAAGATCACCGCCGCGGATCTCCACAAATTCGCCAAGGAGCGCCTGGCCCGCGACAATCTGCTGATCGGAGTCGTCGGCGACATCACGCCCGAGGAGCTGGCGCCGCTGCTCGATTCGACCTTCGGCGAGCTTCCCGCCCATGCCGCGAAGGACACGGTGGGCGATGCGACGCTCCGCGGCTCCGGCGAGACCGTCGTCTCCAACCGCGACATCCCCCAATCGGTCGTCGTCTTCGGCGAGGCCGGGGTCAAGCGCGACGATCCCGATTACTACGCCGCATACGTCATGAATTACATTTTGGGCGGCGGCGGTTTTTCGTCGCGGCTCACCGAAGAGGTGCGCGAGAAGCGCGGGCTCGCCTATTCGGTCTATTCCTATCTCAATCCGCTGGAGCACGCCGGTCTCGTCAACGGCGGCGTCGCGACCCGCAACAGCAAGGTCAAGGAGTCGATCGATCTCATCCGCGCCGAATGGCAGCGCATGCACGACAGCGGGGCGACCGACGTCGAAATGGTCAACGCCAAGGCGTATCTCACCGGCTCCTTCGCGCTGCGTCTCGATACCACCGACAAGATCGCCGAGACCTTGGTCGCGATGCAGATGGACCATCTCGGCCTCGACTATCTCGATCGCCGCAACGCGCTGATCGAGGCGGTGACGAAGGAAGACGTCGATCGCGTCGCCAAGCGCCTGCTCGACGTCAAAGCCCTCACCTTCGTCGTCGTCGGGCAGCCGGAAGGCGTGGTCTCCACCAGCGCGCCCGCGGGCGATGCGCGGCCGGCGGCCGCGGCCGCGAAGCCGGCCGAAACGGCGGCGCCCGCCCAATCGATGAGCAATCCCGGCGAAGCCGGGTCGCGGCCGCCCGCCAATGCGCCGGCCCCGGATCCGCAATCCGGCGCCAAGCCGTCCGGCGATACGGCCCCCGCGCCATCCAACTAGCCGATCCGGCGTCACGGTCCCGACACCGGACCGGCTCTGGTGGGCGTCTGCCGAGTTTGTTAGGCTCGTTTCCCCGAGTTCTTCCTCCATCGACCGAGGTTTGTCTTGAGTGCGCTTTACAGCCATGTGACCGACGCGTGCATGGAAGCGGCCATCGGCGAGATGGGGCTCAAGCCCGGGGAATTCGCCGAGATGCTCTCGCCTTGCTGGCCGGCCATGGAGGCCCTGCGCCGCGCCCATGAGACCATGCGGTTGCCGCTGCTGCGCCTGCCGGCGCGCCGCGACGATCTCGAGCCGCTGGGCCAGATCGCCATGCGCTACCGCCAGGAGTTTTCCGACGTCGTGCTGCTCGGGACCGGCGGCGCCAGCCTGGGCGGGCAGACCGTCTCGGCCTTGGCCGATTCCGGCTACGGCCAGCGCCCCGGCGCGCCCCGCATGTGGTTCATGGACAAGGTCGATCCCGCGAGCTTCGGCGCCTTGATGGAAATGCTGGACCTGAGCCGCACCGGATTCCTGGTCGTCTCCAAATCGGGCAGCACGGCGGAGACCATCTTCCAGATGCTGGCGAGCCTGGGGAATATGCGCGCCGCGGTCGGCGCCAATAAGCTTGCCAAGCATTTCACCGTCATCACCGAACCCAGCGGCAGCCCGATGCGCGAGGTCGCCAAGCGGTTCTCCCTCAACGTCATCGATCACGATCCCAAAGTCGGCGGCCGCTATTCGGTCCTGTCGGTCACCGGCGTTCTTCCGGCCATGATCGCCGGTCTCGATCCGGTCGCGCTGCGCGAAGGCGCGCAATCGGTGATCGACGGCCTGCTTCGCGCCAAATCCGCCGATGACTTCCCGCCCGCGGTGGGCGCGGCCATCAACGTCGGCCTGTCCCGTCTGCGCGGCGTCGCCATCACCGTGCTCATGCCCTATGTCGACCGGCTCGCCCATTTCGGCCAGTGGTACCGCCAGCTCTGGGCCGAGAGTCTGGGCAAGGGCGGCCATGGGACGACGCCGGTGCGCGCCATGGGCCCGGTCGATCAGCACAGCCAGTTGCAGCTCTATCTCGACGGCCCGCGCGACAAGATGTTCACCCTCATCCAGCTCAAGGTCGCGGGCACCGGCCCGCGTTTCGATCCCACCATGGCCGACGAGCCGGCGCTGTATTATTTGGCCGACCGCACCATGGGCGATCTCGTCGAGGCCGAGCAGCGCGCCACCGCCGAAACCTTGGCGCGCAACGGCCGCCCGGTCCGCATCTTCCGCCTCGAGCGCCTCAACGAATCGGTGCTCGGCGCGCTGTTGATGCATTTCATGATCGAAACCATCCTCTGTTCCAATCTCGTCGGCGTCGATCCCTTCGACCAGCCGGCGGTGGAGGAGGGCAAGGTGCTCACCCGCGATTATCTGCGCCGCCGCGACAGCTGACGGTGAACATAAGGACCGCTCCTTGACCATCCGCCGTTTGCCGGACACCCTCGTCAACCGCATCGCCGCCGGCGAGGTGGTCGAGCGTCCGGCCTCCGCCGTCAAGGAATTGGTGGAGAACGCCATCGACGCCGGCGCCACGCGCATCGAAATCGTCTTGCGCGACGGCGGGCGCAGCCTCATCTCCGTCGCCGATAATGGTTGCGGCATGGATGCCGGGGAGATCGCGCTCGCGGTCGAGCGCCACGCCACGTCCAAGCTTGCCGACGACGACCTCACCGACATCCGAACCCTCGGCTTCCGCGGCGAGGCGCTGCCGTCCATCGGCGCGGTGAGCCGCCTCACGCTCGCGAGCCGCCCGCCGGGTGCAAGCGAGGGCTACGCAATCTCGGTCGAAGGCGGCGTCAAATCCGCGGTCGCGCCCGCGGCGCTGTCGGGCGGAACCCGGGTCGAAATCCGCGATCTTTTCTTCGCCACCCCGGCGCGGCTGAAGTTCCTGAAGCAATCGCGGACCGAAACCGATCACGCCGCGGATGTGGTGATGCGCCTCGCCATGGCCCATCCCGGCATCGAATTCACCTTCTCCGCCGACAACCGCGAGACCAAGCGCTTTGCCGCCGCCGGCGGCGATCTGTGGGACGCGCGCCTGGCGCGCCTTGCCGCGGTCATGGGCCGCGACTTCGCCGCCAACGCGCTCAAGATCGACGCCGCGCGGGAAGGCTACCGCCTCACCGGCTACATCGGCGTCCCCACGCTGAACGCCGCGACCGCGGCAAGCCAATATCTCTTCGTCGACGGCCGCCCGGTGCGCGACAAATTGCTGTTGGGCGCGCTCCGCGCCGCCTATCAGGATTTCCTCGCCCGCGACCGCCATCCGCTGGTCGCGCTCTTCTTCTCCGCCGAGCCCGGGCTCGTCGACGTCAACGTCCATCCCGCCAAGGCCGAGGTGCGGTTCCGCGATTCCGGCCTGGTGCGCGGCCTCGTGATCGGTGCCATCAAACACGCGCTCGCCGCCGCCGGCCACCGCGCCGCGACCACGGGCGCCGCCGTCGCCCTCTCCGCCTTCCGCGGCGGCGGCACTTATGCGCCCGCGCCCGCCCATGCACCCGCGCATCTGTTCGAGGCGGCCGCCGCCTATCAGGCGCCGCTCGCCTCCGCCGCTCACGCCGGGACCGAAACCGGCGCGCGCCCGGCGCCCGCGCCCGCCCAAGTCGATCCGAATCTTCCCCTCGGCGCCGCCCGGGCGCAGTTGCATGAAACCTATATCGTCGCCGAAACGGCGGACGGCATCGTCATCGTCGATCAGCACGCCGCCCATGAGCGCCTCGTGCATGAGAAGCTGAAAGCGCAGATGGAATCCGGCCAGGTTCCGCGCCAGGCCCTGCTCATTCCCGAAGTCGTCGAGCTCGCCGATGACGCCGCAGCGCGCCTCGCCGTCCGCGCCGGGGAATTCGCGAACCTCGGCCTCGGCCTCGAGTCCTTCGGTTCGGGCGCCATCGTCGTGCGGGAAATCCCCGCAGCACTCACCGGCTTCGATATCGCGGGGCTGGTGCGCGATCTCGCCGACGAATTGGCGGAAGACGAATCGGCGCCGCTCTCTCTCGCCAACCGGCTGCTCCATGTCTGCGCCACCCGCGCCTGCCACACCAGCGTGCGCGCCGGCTGCGTGTTGAACGAGGCCGAGATGAACGCGCTGTTGCGCCAGATGGAGGTGACGCCCCACGCTGGCCAGTGCAGCCACGGTCGCCCGACCTATATCGAGCTCAAGGTCGCCGACATCGAAAAACTTTTCGGCCGCCGCTAGGCCATGACTCCCGCCAAATCCACGCGCGTTCCACGCGGCGTCTGGATCCTCGGCTTCGTCTCGATGCTGATGGACACCAGCTCCGAGATGATCCACTCCGTCCTGCCGATGTTCCTGGTGAGCGGGCTCGGCCTGCCCGTCGTTTCGGTCGGCCTCATCGAGGGTTTGGCCGATGCGACGACCCAGATCACCAAGGCCTTTTCCGGCGCCGTCTCCGACCGCTTGGGCAAGCGCAAGCTCCTCGCCGTGCTGGGCTATGGGCTCGCCGCCGCCAGCAAGCCGATCTTCCCGCTCAGCACCGGCTTCGTCTCGGTGCTCTCCGCCCGCCTCATGGACCGCTTCGGCAAGGGCATCCGCGGCGCGCCGCGCGATGCGTTGGTCGCCGACATGGTCGAGGACGGCGGGCACGGCGCCGCCTTCGGCCTGCGCCAGGCCCTCGATTCGATCGGCGCCGTCGCCGGCCCGCTCGCCGCCGTCGCGGTCATGGCGCTGACCGCGGACAATTTCCGCATCACCATGTGGGTCGCCGTTCTTCCCGCCATTCTCTGCGTCGTGCTGCTCATCAAGGGCGTCGAGGAACGGGCGGTGTCGAAGATCGAAGGCGCCGCCGCCCATCCCCTGCGCCCGCGCGATTGGATGGCGCTCGGCCGACCGTTCTGGATTTTCGCCGCCGTCGCCTTCACCCTTTCGCTGCCGCGCTTCTCCGAGGCGTTCATGCTGCTCCGCGCCCAAGGCTTGGGCCTCAGGGAAGATTTCGTGCCGCTCGTCTTCGTGGTGATGAACATCGTCTATGCGCTGGTCAGCTTCCCCGCCGGGCGCCTCTCCGACCGGGTGGGACGCCGCGCCCTCATCGCTATCGGCTTCGCCGTGCTGCTCGTCGCCGACGTCGTGCTCGCCCTCGCGCCGTCGCCCGCGCTCGTCTTCCTCGGCGCGGTCATCTGGGGATTGCACATGGGGCTGACCCAGGGCGTGCTCTCGGCCATCGTCGCCGATGTCGCCCCCGCGCGCCTGCGCGCCACCGCCTTCGGCCTCTTCAACATGGCCATCGGCTTCGCCGCGCTATTCGGCTCCCTCGCCGCCGGCGAAATCTGGGACCATATCGGCCCCGCTTATGCGTTTTGGGCGGGTGCTGTGGTTATGGCGCTGGCGCTCGGCCTCTACTTCGTCTCGCCGCTCAAGAAAACCTGACCGCGGCCGCGATCCTTGTGCCGCTCACGCGGTCCCGGCCGTCACGCAGCCCTTTGATCGCGCGAACCGGCTCCGGCTTGCGCGCCCGGGGCCGATGCTTTCTGTGATTCGCGAGACCCGAGAAGGGTGGCGTAAGCGAGGACGACGCCGAAGCCAGCGAATGCGGCGATCACCAACACGAGATAAAGAGTTTCACCGGATGTCATGATTTCCCTCCCTGCGAACAGCGCGAAGCTAGACATGCCGGGGACTCCCCGCTTTGATTTGGATCAAAACGGAGATAACCCGTTCGGGTGATCTGGCGCGAGAGAATGATAATCGGTCGCGAGGCGTTCGCGGGCCGATCCGGGCGCGGAGCGGCGCCGGACAGCGACTTCACCCGAAACCGAATTCGAAGATTCGGTAGCCCAGCATCATTCGGCGCAGCACCGTCCGCGCGAGGATGTGCGGGATCGGGAAGCCGAGCAGGCGAAGGGCGGTTTGAACGATGGAGCGCGCGCTCAATTCGCGATAGCCGTTGGCGACGAACAGCTCGGCCGGCGCATCCCTGAGCTTCGCGAAGGATGCGCCGAGCTCCTGGATCTTTTCGTAGAGCGTTCGGCTGTACCTCTCGAAGAAGCTGCGCGTCATCAGGTCGCAAACGAGCCGATGTTGCGGGAATAGGCGCTGCAGGGTGCGCAGCAGATCGACCGTGGTCTTATCGTCGAGATACATGAACACGCCCTCGATGACGACGGCGACCGGACGGCGCCCCGCGTAGGGCCGGAGCTTCGCTTCGAGGGAATCGCTGGCGAAGTCGATGGCGATGCGCGTCAGCGGATTGGGTGCGCTTGCGGCGGCGAGCCGTGCGTTCTTGTATTCGATGACCGCCGGCTCGTCGAGCTCGATCCAGAGTCCGCCGGACAACCGGAAGGCGCGGGTATCGAAACCCGCGCCGATGATGACAACGTTGAGGCGGGGGTCCTCGGCGAGCCGGGAGCGCAGGATGTCGTCGATGATGCGGTGGCGCGCCGCGTTCGAAATGGCGGAGGCCTTCTCATTTCTGAATTTTTCGAGGATGGCGCGGCCGCGCTCGTCCATGAACTCTTTGGCGAAACAATCGCCGCAGATCGGCCTCGGGCGAGCCGCGTCCTCCATGCGCACGCCGCAGCAATAAAACGCCGTGTCAGAGATCGGCTTCATCGTTCCACCCGGTCGAAGTCGGATCGAAAGTCTACGCGAGAATGGGCCTGTGCGGCAAAGTCGCGGGCCGCCC
>Ga0316624_10000906_pt1 | contig 11004 bp, 10 predicted proteins | sample OWC_Aug_N3_C1_D5_FD_207657 | JGI IMG/M metagenome (GOLD analysis project Ga0316624, IMG submission 207657) | Wetland soil microbial communities from Old Woman Creek delta, Ohio, United States - OWC_Aug_N3_C1_D5_A | ecosystem: Environmental > Terrestrial > Soil > Wetlands | place: USA: Ohio...
CGACAACGCACAGCACGCTTAAAATAATCGATATGATTTTCAACAAGGCCTTTTCAGACATGTCCACATTTTACACCTACTATGGCAGCGATTTCTACACGCACCCTTCGCCACTCTGTGAGAAAATAGGGACACACAGCCCATTTTCCCTGTGGGCAATTGGATGCACAATGAACCTGTTGGGATGTGTCCCTATTTACCGCCAAAGGGTACAACAAAAAATGAAGGGAATTCGCGAAAAATGCAGCTTTTTCCTGATATAGATCTTTTCCACATCTTTCCTCCCGGATACGACTGAATAGCTGCCCACACTAAGTAGTTTCAGAGTTGCGCATATAATAGCACTCTTCTAAATTTTAATTAAGAAGAACGGGAGTTTCGTTGTAAGAAAGGAGGTGCTCCCATGAAAGAGAAAAGACTATCTGTGATGACGATTCTGGTGGCTGCGCTGGCTTTGGCGGGCATGTTGTTTATCGCGGCCGCGCCGGCAACAGCCTCAGAAATGACAAACGCGCAGGGCATAGTCGACAAGGCCCGGGTTACCTTCAATGACTTCATGAATGACCAGCATTACACCTGGTTTCACGAACACCTGAAGGATGCTAAGGGCTTGTTGATTTTCCCGGAGGTCCTTAAGGCGGGATTCATCCTCGGCGGCTCCGGCGGAAATGGAGTGCTTGTGCTGAGGAATGAAAAGACATGTGACTGGAGTGAGCCTGCTTTCTATACCGTAGGCTCGGTAACCTTCGGTTTGCAAGCCGGCGGTGAAGCGGCGGAGGTGATCATGATGGTCATGAGCCAGAAGGCGGTCGATTCGCTCCTTGCCTCATCGTTTAAACTTGGCGGCGACACATCTATCGCGCTCGGCCCGGTGGGTGAAGGAGCAAAGGCCAACATCAATGCTGACTTCATTTCGTTCGCGAAAGCGAAAGGCATATACGCCGGCATCAACCTTGAGGGCTCGGTAGTAAAGGTAAGAGACGGTCTCAACAGCGCCTATTACGGCAGGGAAGTGAGACCTGCGGACATTCTCGTCAAAAAGGATGTTGCCAGCAAGGGTTCAGACGAATTTCTCGGTACACTGAAGAAGATGTCGATCAGCACCGGTCAGTGCACCTCATAGCGGAAATTTCGCGCCAGCCGATGATTGCCCCCTTCCTTCAAAGGAGGGGGGCAGCACCGGCGTTTCTCGGTTCTCCTGCAGATTTCGGGAATCTACCACTGCATGTCCCGGCCCGCCCGCGGGCAATGTTATAATAATGGGATGAATGAAGATCTTCTCAAGAATGAAGAAAAAAAGATCCGGCGGCTGCGGTTTCTTGTCGACCTTGCCGAGGCGGTGCTGATGCAGTCCGATCTCTCACTGCAGGAATCTCTGGACCTCATGGAAAACACAAAAAAGGCCGCGCTCGGACTATTCCCGGACAAGGAATCCGTCTACGACCTTGTCTACGCCCCTAGGTTCAGCAGGATCATGCACGAGAGGTTTATGATCCCCGGGAGTCTTTCGGGAAGAAACTGACGGCGGGTTCCGGTTTTTGCCTTCCGTAGGGTCAACGGAGGCTGTTTCCCATGTCGTATACGATCTCCCCGAAGAGTATCCTGTCGACTTTCCCTATTGACCTAACGGGAGCCAGGATTGCAACCGCAAGAGGATACGCCCTTGTGACTGCTCCTACCGCCAACGTGTTCCCGCCGTGATTTAGCCCGACTAACGAGCCTCCATGGACGCTCTCTTCTTCGGGGGAAAAGGGCCTGTCGCCGCGAAGGAAAATTACCTTGTTACCCCGCAGCAGGAATGCGGACAGGGGCTGCCGGAAGTAGGCATCGAACTTTGCCTGCCGGTATCTGACCCGCTCTGCCCTGCTCCGGGCCCTTGCCTTTTCTGATACCGCCAGACGATGGATCCTGACACCAGACAGCACTCCCAAAATATGCTCGAGCTCATCGTTTCTCTGGAGAGCAATTACGTGGCCTGGTGCTACCGCCTGTATTTTCCGGACTTTCAGCACCCTGCCCACTCCTCCCGTGACGAGCCCGGTGGTATCGACAAGGACTGTGCCGGATGCCTTCCTGCAGAGTTCCACCATCCGCTTCGTCCCGGTAACGACCGATGCTATCCTCCTGACTGGGTTCGTCACGCCGACAAAGAACATCTTTTGAAAGCTAAATCTCCCGAGGCCTTTCGGGCTGCGAAATACCTTCATGCTGATCGTGCCGGGCAGCCCGAGGGAGGACTGGCCGATGTCGGAGTCGACAAGTGAGACCTTCTCGTTTTCGCAAACCAACCTACGGACGAGGTATTTCACGAGAGTGGACTTCCCCGAATCCACGCCGCCGATAACGATGACAGTCCCGGGGAGACCGATCAATTCCCGCACAAGTGCTTCCCATCCAGGTTCCGGAACGGGTTCCATGCCGAATTATAGCAGAATTCTTTCTCTAAGATTTCCGCTCATTCTTGTCCAAAATAGAAGGGAGAAAAAGTCAGGCGTGGATTAACACTGTAGTTGCAAGAATGAGAAGACAAATATGCCGAAAAAGTCCATAAATTCGGTCTTCCGATGCAGTTTATGTATCCCCTTCGAAAATTTAGGTGAGCACGGTCACCCGCAGGGTTAAGCATTTTCCCGTGTTCGAGCACCGATGTTAGGGGCGAGTTGGAAAATGTACCGAGGACGGCCAGCGCAGCCGTTAAAATTTTCGTTGGGGCGGACTTCTTTACGTTAGCTTTCTTATCCGCTAAGAAAGGTAACTGGGGCGCGGGGCAAAGCCCCCGCTTCAAGAAAGATTTCACGCAAGCTGGAATGACAATCACAAGGAAGGAGACTAAAGAAGTATAGATTTATGCTGTAATTTCGACGGCAGGCATGCAAAAATAGATTATGGCAGCGCGGAGAAGAAAGATATGCTCCATTGTCTCGCTGATAGTCCTGACGGTCGTCGTCTCGGCTGTCTTTTTTTCTTATCTCTACTACCGAGACCTCAAAAAAACTCTTCTCGCGGAGCTGAGCGGAAAGGCGTCTGCCTTTGTCGGGCAGCCGGTCGCTGTCGGCGACATATCATTCAGTCTTGTTCACGGGATAACCATAACCGATGTGCAAATACGAAATCCGGAAGGGTTTCCCCCCGGCCGGCTCCTCGCGGTGAAAAAGGTTTTTTTCGATATCGACTACCGCGCACTTCCGGAGGGCGAGATTCATATGAGAAAAATTCTCCTCTCCTCACCCGAACTGACTATCGCGAAGGACAGTAAAGGAAGGCCGAATATCTCCGATGAACTGATGCGCCTCCTGTCGAAGAAGGGCACCACCCGGTATAGGATCGATGAGCTGAGCCTGACCTCAGGCAGCATTACAGTCGGGAATGATCCGCTTCTGAAAAACGGGGAGATCGATGTGACCCTGAAAAATCTTTCTTCGTTGTCCGGCACAACGACCGCCATCGAGGGATCGACGCTCTGGGCCAGCAGCAACGAGGTGCGGATAGAAGGATGGGCATCCCTGAGCGCCGAGCCAAAAAAATTCGGGATAACTCTTTCCGTACCGGATCTGAATTTTTCACCTTTCAGAGAATTTCTCTCCAAATATCGCATCGATGCAGACAGGATACAGGGAGAAATACTTGTCAGTGCCGAGGGCGATACGGCGCAAGGGATTGCCGTCTCATCGGCACTACAGCTGAAAAGTCCCGCCGCTTTTTACCGGAAGAGGCTGCTGGATATCAGGATGGAGGCCGATGTTTTCTACGACGTACCTTCGCATTCGGCTGACATACGGACGCTCACCATGAAAATGGGCGATACGCAGGTGATAAGCGCGAAAGGGAAAATCAAAAACCTGTCTGGGAGTCCGCTGTACGATTTTGGGATGAAAGTCGAAAACCTCGACCTCTCAGTCTTCGACTTTGTCGCAGGGACCACGGTGGAAGGGATTGTGACCTCCGGCCCCTTGCGCGTAAAGGGGAGAATGACCGGTCCTCTTCCCGAGGTCTCGGGTTCGGTAAGGCTCAAAAACGGCTCGGTCAATGCCGATGATCTGGATATCAGAAATGTTGATGGGAGGATAACGTTCTCTTCCGGCAGGGAGATGTCGACCGATATGGATGTATCCGCGTTGCTCGTGAAGGTCGCCGGGCATGGCTTGCCGAAGGCGGCGGACGCGCGACTTAGCCTGTCGGCACACGGCCAGCGCCGAAATGTCATATTGTCTGCCGGTCTCACAGCCCTGCCTTTTGTTATTGAGATCGGCGGTAACGGAAACGCTTCCCTGGGGGACCTCCGCGTCTCGCTGGACGGGACGCTCCGGGAAAAGAATTTTTCGGGAAAAAGTTCTTTCCAGGTGGCAAAGATCAAATATGAAGATTACCTGTTGAAGGGCCTCAAGGGTGAAGTCGTGATTGGATACGTCGGGCGTGTCCTTACGATAGGAGCGCCCAAGATCAAAACGGACATTTTTTCGTTCGGGGGAGAATCGGTGCGTGTGAAGCCGCTTGGTCCCAGGGAGGGCCTTCTGCTTGAGGCGAAAGGGCTGAACGCGACATATCCATCGGAAAAGGCGGCGCTGAAAGGGTTGGCTTTTTCCGGCAGGCTGCATACGGCCGGGAGCATGTCGGGCGACTTCGACTTTTCGCTTGCGGGGGCGACCCTCAGGGGTGCCTCCGCCAACGGAATCTCGGGAAAGACGAGTTTTTCTGACAAAAAATTCTCTCTAAATGTCCCTAGTGCCGGTATTGCAGGGGGCAGGTTAAGGATCGTCGCCGAGGGGCCTACTTCCGGGGGACCTTTCCCGGTGAAGGCGGAAATGATCGCGGAGCATGTTGATATAGGGGAACTCTTGAGACCTTTCATGAAAGAGAAGCCCGCCTACCGGATATCGGGGGATGCGGAAAAGGCCGCATTCTCCGGGACGATCGACTCGGCTGAATCGCTTCACGGGAAGCTGACGACTGACCTTCGGAAGGTTTCCGTGCTGGATGAACAGACGAAACGCCGGCCCTTGAAAGACGCAACATTGCGCTCGAAAGTCGAGTTTCAGGGCGATACCTGCAGCTTCACAGCAGACGCATCCGCAGGGAAGGTTGGGGCAGCATTCACCGGCACTGCAAAGAATTTCCTCGGGAAAGGGCGTTCTGTTAATCTGCAGGCACATCTTGCGGAGACTCCTGCGGCGGAAATAAGGAACGCCTTCTGGGACATTTTTCCTGATGCGCTTCTCTATTCCGGAATGGAAGGTTCCCTGTCATCTGACTTGCGAATCGATTATCAAAGAGGGGGCATTGTATTAGACGGAGATCTCCGTTTGAAGGAATTCACGCTTACAGGCGAAAACGATGAGTATTCATTCGGACCCGTCAACGGGACTGTTCCGATTGTCTATGGTCATGCCGGCGAGGGCATGTCTCTTGATATGCCTCCATTTGAACGCGCCGACTTCGACAAGCTGAAAAAGTCCTATGCCGCAGAATTTCCCGCGGACGGCTACCGTAGAATAAATGTCGGGTCCTTCAGATACGGGTTCAGGCTTCTCAGGGACATCACCGTCTGGGTGAAGCAGGAGAAAAGCGGTTTGAAGATAGGGAGATTTAGTGCTAACATATTTGACGGAAGGCTGAGCGGATCGGCAGTTGTAGACCTTGCCGATGGGCTTCGTTACCGGGCCGGTTTTGTCCTTGACGGCCTGAGTCTTACGCGGCTCTGCGATGACATTGAAACAATCAAAGGGTACATAAGCGGCAAGGTCGACGGCGTAGGTTTGGTGAGAGGTTCGGGTACAGACCTTCGGCAACTCATCGGTAAGACCGATTTCTGGACCTACAGCACGAAAGACGAAGAGACAAAAGTCAGCAGGGAATTTCTTCAAAAGGTAGGAGGGCCTTCCCTGAAGGCATATATCGGAGACAGACGCTTTGACAAAGGAGAGATGATTCTCTATCTCCAAAACGGGTTCGTCATATTCCGGGAACTCGAGATATCGCACAGGAACTTTTTAGGTATGCAGGACCTTTCGGTGAAGGTCGCCCCGCTTAGCAACAAGATTTCGCTTGATGACCTTATGTGGTCGATCGTGGAGGCTGCGAGCAGGGCGGAGAAGAAAGGGCAGTAAGGGACGCCTGGAAGGGGCGCGGCACGCACCACGGAAATAACGCAAAGGAGGATGAAACGATGAAGAAGAGGGTCAGGCTGATCGCATCCGCATTGTTGTTCATGGCCGCAGCATGCGCAGTCATTACGGTGAATATCTATTTCCCGGAAAAAGACGTGAAAGAGGCATACAAGGAGCTCGAGAAAGAACTGATGACACCCGGCGAGAAGCCGGAAGAGAAGAAGCCCGCGACAAGTCCTGAGGAAAAGGCCAAACCCGAAAGCTCGATACGGTTCGATCTGGTCGCTACAGCATATGCGCAGGAAGCCGGCCTCGCAGGGAAGATCGCAGACCTGGTAAAGAAGATGCCTGATGTGGTGAACGCATACAAGGAGATGGGGGCAAGGATTGCAGACACCGACAGGCTGAGAGATTCCGGCTCGGTCGGGGAGGCCAGTGAGGGGCTCCTGGTCCCGCGCGAAAAAACCCTCTCTCCGGCCGACAGCAAGATCGTCGAGATGGAGAACGCAAACAGGAGGACGGTAATAGGGGGGATGGCGAAGGCGATTGTAAGGATCAACAGGCTCCCTGAAACTCCCGACAATCTCAAGCAGGTGACGCCGCAGGCAGCGGATCAGTTCGCGGCGATCAGGAGGGACGCAGCTAAAAAGGGATGGTGGATACAGACGCCGGACGGCAACTGGAGAAAGAAATAAAGGAGAAGGAATTGGCGGGAAGAATGACGACTGTGCCGACCGAATTCAGCAAAGGGGTACAGGCCGCCTTGAAAGGGCCGGCGGCATAAATATTCCGGAGCGGTTAAACGTACTGGATGGAAACTTCGTAGACTATCGCGGAGTGGCTTGAAGAGGGGTTGTCGCCTTCGCAGCAGAGTTCTCCTTTAGCCACCTGTTTGCGTTTCCCGATCATTGTCGTGATCACCGGACTGAGATCGAAGCCACCGTCAAGACAGTCTTTGCTCAGACAGTCGACCCGAAAAAAGGCATAGCTGCTCGGGAAGAAATTGACTGTACGGGCTAGCGATTTCTTTATCCCCTTCTGGTTGTACATCATATTGACGACGATCTGGGCAACCTCGGGATATTGCGCCGCGACAAGGCCGGCGTCAACTCTCTGTTTTTGTCTTTCCGTTCTCGTGGCGTTCTTTCTGCTGTTCCTGGTGTTGTTCATTTTCCTCCATAATGAAAAGGCCCCCTCCGGAGGGAGGGGGCCTTCCCGGCTAATTACAGTTTGACCACATTGATCGCTTTGGGACCTTTGGGGCCTTTTTCCGTATCGAAGCTGACCTTGTCACCTTCGGCCAGGCTTTTAAAGCCGTTGCCCTGGATGGATGTATGGTGGACAAACACATCGCTTCCGTCTTCACTGGTGATGAAGCCGAAACCTTTGCTGTCGTTAAACCACTTTACAGTTCCTTGTGCCATTTCTTTTACCTCCTTCTCTGTAAACTGAAATCTCAGAAGGCCTCAAGAAAAAAAGGCCACAAAGTCAAAAGTCTTTGTGGCCTTCGCAATCGCAAAAACTTCTAAAATTCTATAATTAGGATATCATATCCGGCGGAGTTAGTCAAGGGAAAATGCACCGGTCAGCGCCGCATCCGGGCAGTCCAATTTTCTTTGCAAACTTTGTGTGAACAATGCACTGTTTATATCAAAACACCGGCGTCGGCACCGTTCCCCACCCGCTCCCGTGCGGAAGGTCCTTGATGTCTATCAGTTTCAGATTATGGACATCCACATCGACCATGAACTGCGGCACACGCAGGGCATTGATCGAAAAGAGATCGGCGGGAGAATTCACCTTTACATCTTCTATCGACAAAAAAATGAGCCTCCGGACTAAGCCGTCCCCCATCCCCGGACCGTTCTGATGCGGAGGGTGCATCCCGCCGTGCATGGCATGGTGACCTTCCCGCAGGTGCCTGAACGGATGGAATATCCAGTCCGTGATCATCGAAATTGAGTGATGCTGCTCATATAGTTTCCACTGCCCGCCTGTGTCGGCGATCATTCCTTGCATGATGTAGTCCCGGGGCAGAAAATAGACAAGATAATGTTTATTGTCCCGAATTCTCTTTTGCACTTCGGGCAGGGAGAGGATATCGCCCATACGGTGGTCCATCTTAAAATCGTCCTCCGGAAGGATTGCTATGGCTGTGACGTTTCCGGCCTTTGTCCAGAGAGTAAGCGTGCTGATGGTGTATGCCCGCAGCAGGAAAGCTCCGCCCAGGAAAAAACCGACAAGCCCGCATGCAAGGGCGGCCTTCCCGATCCGGGAGGAGGGCGAAAGCAGTTTTTCAATTCCTTTCGGCAGAAACATGCCCGTCTTTTTCATATACGGGTCGTAGGTTTCTTTATGGGCTTTCAGCATCCGGCGCTCTTCGTCCTTTGCAAGGGCAAAATAGACAAATATCATGACGAGCCACAGCACGATGGTCAGGAACCTCGGCCAAAGAATCGCAAGTCCCAGGCCTGCCATCCCGAGGGCGAGATACTGGGGATGCCGGATAAAGGAGTACAGTCCGCCATGCACAGCACCCTTTTTCGTAAGCTTGGCGGTGTATATCTGGGCGGCGGACAAGAGAAAGATCGCCGCGCCCAGGACGAACATAACTGAACCCATGACCCTTACGAACTGAAGGAACCAGTTCTGCGGCAGCACCATGTGGGGCAGATAAAAGGCGCTGAGCCATCTCGTTGCCGGATATTTTGCAGTTTCGAGCAGGAAAGGATTGAATACGGAATAGAAGAATCCGGCGAAGGGGCTTATCATTATCAGGACTTCGAGCGCAATGATAAAATAGAGTACGATCGCGCTGTTAAAGACCGCCCTGGCCTTATTCACCGACGGACTCCGGAATAACATTCCGTTCGAGGCAGCCGTCTTTCAAGTGATACACGTGGTCGAAACCCTCGATCATCCGTTCGTCGTGGGTCACCACTATTACCGCCGACTGATTTTCCCTGGCGATCTTCTTTAACATGTCCATCACCCTCGTTCCTCTTCCGGTGTCCAATGCGGCGGTGGGTTCGTCGGCCAAAATCAGCCTGGCATTATTGGCCAGGGCGCGCGCAATGGACACACGCTGCTGCTCGCCCCCGGAAAGCAGGGCCGGCAGGTAATCGGCCCGATCTGCGATTTCCATGTACTCCAAAAGCTCCATCACCCGGGTCTCAGCCTCTTTTCCCTTGATACCTATAAGACTCAAAGGAAGAAGCACGTTCTGCCTGGCGGTGAGAAAAGGGATCAAATTGTGAGACTGGAAAATGAAACCTACTTTTTCCCGGCGCAGGCGGCGCATATCAACTCCCCCCTCCCAGCCGTCTTTTTGAAATATAGTTTGACCGTCAAAGACGACCTTGCCTGCCGTGGGCTCAAGGATCAGACTGATGCACAAAAGCAGTGTGGTCTTGCCGGAACCGCTGGGGCCAAGCAGTGCCACCAGCTCGCCCTTTGAGACCGAAAGGTTTATATCCTGCAGCGCACGAACTTCCAGACGGCCGGAGCCGAAAACCTTGGTCAGGCCCTCAATTCGGAGGATTCCCATTATCCACCCAGGGCCATGGCAGGCTGGGTCTTCAATGCGTGCCAGAGCCCTAAAATACTGGCGAGAATACCGCCTGCAAAAGCTATGATAAAAGTAAACAGGGTATCTCCTGAAACTAACAGGATGGTCCTGGGAAACAACTGATATGTGTTCTGGATCAGAATCAGCCCGAACAGGAAGGCGCCAATGGTCAGAAGCAATGACTGTTCCATGACCATTCTGATGATTACCCGGTCGGGGGCCCCGATGAGTTTCATGACAGCAATGCTGCGGATTTTTTCCATAGTAAAGGTATAGACCACCAGGGAGACTATGACTACGGAGATGATCAGCAGCAAGGTCCTGAAGAGCAGAAGCTGCTTGGCCATGCTGGCCAGCCTCCCTTTCAACATTAACTGCAGCTCATCTTCCGTACTGTAAGCCGAGAGGTACAGCCATTTGTCGATCAAGCGGGCTATCTCTGCCCGATCCGCTCCGGGCTTCAGCCGGACAAGAATGGCATTGATGATGTGGGTGTCGGACTGCAACGGCGCGAGCAATTTGTCAGCCTGGTTCGGGGATAAATAGCTCTGTGAGGAAAGGGTCCGGAGCAATCTTTCGCGCTGATTGCGTATTTCTTCGTTATCTCTTTGATATAGCACTTCCTGGGCATCCGGCAGGGAGAGATACACCAGAGCTTCTCCATCGGAAGAGATCGCCTCTTTTGTCAAACCCACCACCGTATAGGTATGGAGGCCCAATGGGACCCTGTCTCCTACATGCACCCCCAATTTCGGGTGGGCGACCATTTCATAATGGGCGTGCTCGATATTCCTGCCGGCAAAGATCTTTTGCGGTCCTCCCAGTCCTCCAAAGACATCGTAGCCGATAATGCTGAAATGTCGGCTTTTACCGGCGACCGGTCTTTCAACGGTATAGTAGATAAAAGGACTGGCTTTATCCACTCCGGGGATCGCCTTGACGCCGTAATGGTAAAATTCCGGAACGGTAGACTGTTCGTTAAAAGGCCCTCCCCTGTATCTTTCCACAGCCCAGAGATCGGGATTGGTAGCGTTGATGAGGGCGAGGCCCTCGTAGATGTTGCCGCGATACAGGCCGTTCATTGCCAGTACTATGGTAAACAGCAGCCCAACGCCGAAAACTGTGGCGATGAAGCGGCCTCTATGTTGCTTTAGATCATAAAATGCTAAGTGCATCGGTCCTCCGGAACTGTCGTTGCGGCTTGACCGCAATCAAACTCATGGGTTCCTCTTCATGCCAGACTTTATTTCGGGCCGCACTTTTTTGCCCTGTTCAATCCCGGCGGGATTAACTATTACCATATCGCCCTCCCTCAGGCCGTCCAGGACCGCA
>Ga0316624_10000907_pt1 | contig 11000 bp, 10 predicted proteins | sample OWC_Aug_N3_C1_D5_FD_207657 | JGI IMG/M metagenome (GOLD analysis project Ga0316624, IMG submission 207657) | Wetland soil microbial communities from Old Woman Creek delta, Ohio, United States - OWC_Aug_N3_C1_D5_A | ecosystem: Environmental > Terrestrial > Soil > Wetlands | place: USA: Ohio...
GCTTTCGGCAATGAGAATCTTCGGCTTGGACATGGCCAACTCCCGCTGGTGGTTGGTGAGGATCGCGCTGCTTTCTTTGGCAGTTTATCAGAACTGAAGTTAATTTAATACGATATTTTTAAAACACTGCGGCAAAGAAGAAGCACTACCCGGCTCTGTTACTCTGCTACCGGAGCTGCTGCCTTCGGTTTTTTCTTCTTCCTCGTCCCCTCGTACAGCTCATACTCAAGCAGCCTGCATTCGATGCCGCTGTTAAAGAATGGAATGCTCTGCTTCGGCTTGAGGCTCACTTTCTTTGCGAGACCCGGATTTCCCGTGAACACATAGCCCGTGTATCCCCTGCACTTCTGCTTGAAAAAATCTCCGATGCCCTTGTAGGTCTCTTCAAGCTTTGCCGCTTCTCCCATCCGCTCTCCGTAAGCCGGGTTCAGCACGATAACGCCGCCGCCGTCCGGGAGCGGCGTGTCGGCATAATCGCACACGCCGAATTCTATCAAGTGCTCCACACCGGCCGTTGCCGCGTTCTTCCTCGCCGCTTCCACGGCATCGGGACTTATATCCGTTGCAACGATTTTACCGGAAAAGGATTTCTCAGCCTGCTTCTTTGCCTTCTCCCGAATTTCGTTCCAGCGGGAGTCGTTAAAACCCTTTATATGCATGAACCCGAAATTAGTGCGCAACAGGCCGGGAGGCCGGTTCAGGCCGATGAGCGCAGCCTCGATGGCAAGCGTGCCGCTGCCGCACATGGGGCTGATGAAATTCCCTTCGCCTTTCCAGCCCGTGGCCAGCACGACCGCTGCGGCAAGCGTTTCCTGCATGGGCGCCGTAAGCGGGATCTTGCGGTACCCCCGGCGGGAAAGCGTTTCTCCCGAGGTATCAAGATACGCGACGCAGTGGTCGTCCTTCCAATAGAGATGCACCACGGTCCGGTCGCGCTCCGGGCCGGAGTCGGGCCGCTTGCCGCGTTTTTCCTTGATCCGGTCCACAATGGCGTCCTTGCTTTTCAAGCTTGCAAAGCGCGTGTCCCTGATGCTCGGATTGTCGACGCTCGAGGTCACGCAAAGATAGCCGTCCTCGGGCACATACTCTTCCCATGCGACAACGGACAACTCCCGGTAAAGCTCGTCGGCGTTATTCGCCTTGAATTCCGCCACCGGGAAGAGCACGCGATGCCCGGTGCAAAGAAACAGATTGAGGAGAAGCGTGTCCTCGAAGGCACCTTCAGTTTCGACGCCCGCAACCAGTTCGGAACAGACGGGGAAGCTCAGAGCGTGAAGTTCTTGCTTTAAATAGGGAGGGATGCCTTTGGCGCACGTGATGAGGATTTTGGATTTTTGCATTTCAGGGAATCGTGAAGAACGTGAGAAATGATGCTTTCACCGCAAAGACGCGAAGAACGCCAAGAAAACTTAAGTCTTGTTCGGGCTTATTTTATTCTTAGCGACCTTCGCGCCTTCGCGGTAATGATGTTTTTTTAATTCGCCGACGCCATCAAGCGTTCCTTGTCCTTGAAGAGCACATCGCACTTGTTGTAATAGAGCTTGCGAACGACGCCTTTGCCGAAGGTATTGTGGAGCACGACGTCCCCTACGCGGAACTTCCCCGACATATCGTACGCGCGCTCTTTCCCTTTCGCCTCGGCTACGCATGTCTCCCAGAGAACTTCCGCCGTTCTTGCGGCATCCTCTTTTTTCTTGGGTGTCCGGGCGGGCTTGACGTCCGCAGCGCTCCGATACTTGTGCGCGCCTCCGCAGGTCTTGCACTTCACCTTGGCGATCGTCTCGCCGTCCATGGCCACGATAGCATGGTCGATGACCAGTTTGCACTTCGTACAATACGAGGCAATATTATCTCCGGCCGCTAGTTTTTCCAACATATATCCTCCCTTGGCTTAACCCTGTCATGCGTACATCCGAAGTTCTTGAGGCGGGCGGGCAGATTCGCATGCCGTCTGAATCTGCTCTATTTTTGTTTGTTCAAACATGATATTGTACACCTTATGCAAAAAAAAAGCTCCTATTCATTTTAAATAAAATGAGTTCTGCGGAACAACGGTTTTTGGTTCACCGTTCTTTCCCTCGGCGCTTCGCAATTTACTCATTTCCACATACTCTCATCCAGGCCGGCAACGTCTTTCAGCGGAGTTTCACCTGCTTTGGAGACGCTCCGGCACCCACTTTTACCCTTGAAATAGATTTTTTATTCTGTTATCATGTATCGTTTAGGAGGCTCATGCAAAAGGCAGACCGCACCACAAGAGCTGTCGCGGGCTTTGTTGATCTCCTGCTCATCATCGGACTTGCGAGGCTGCCGGATGTCCTCGGATTCCTGTCCGCCTCAGGCTATATCCTCATCAGGGACGGCCTGTTTCAGGGACAAAGCGTGGGTAAAAAATTGATCGGGCTCAGGGTGGTAACCGAAGGCCTCCCGGAAGGGGCGCCTGCATACCGGGAGTCGATCATCAGGAACGTTCCGCTCGCCGCTGCCTATATTCTTTTTTTAATACCCTACGCGGGCTGGGTGCTCGGTCCGCTGGCGCTCGGCATGGAATGCCTGGTCTCCGTTGGCGATGACCAGGGAATGCGGATCGGCGACATGCTGGCGAGGACCTGCGTTGTCCAGCCGGACCGGACCGCAACAGAGGCCGTTCAAGAGCCGCAGCAGCCGGAGCAGCCTTCGAGCGCAACAGGGAAGCAAGATGCGGCGTAACGCAATGCATAACACATTCCGCGATATTAAGAATAGACATGAATGAAGCTGACGAGTTCGTCACGGTGAAGGGCTCGCGGAAAACTCGCTGGTTCCATAACAATTCCGTACCGGACGTCTTCTTCCTGAACCTGCAAGAGCGAAAGGAGTTTCCACAAGACAATGTTTATTAACACTATCATGGGCTGGTTTTCAAACGACATGGCCATCGATCTCGGGACGGCCAACACGTTGGTTTACGTCAGGGGAAGGGGCATCGTATGCAACGAGCCGTCCGTCGTCGCCATCTCCTCCAAGACAGGCAAAGTGCTCGCCGTGGGCGCGGAGGCGAAAAAGATGCTGGGCCGCACTCCCGGCGGAATCAAGACGATCCGGCCCATCAAAGACGGCGTCATCTCCGATTTCGACATCACCGGCGAGATGCTGAAATACTTCATCCGCAAAGTGCACAACCGCAAGTCCTTCATGCGACCGCGTATCGTCATCGGCGTCCCCTCGGGAATCACCCAGGTGGAACAGCGCGCGGTCAAGGACGCGGCCATCACCTCAGGCGGCCGCGACGTCTATCTGATCGAAGAACCGGTGGCGGCAGCCATCGGGACCGGTCTTCCCATCTCCGAACCGTCGGGCAACATGATCGTCGACATCGGCGGTGGAACAACCGATATCGCCGTCATCTCCATGGACGGCGTGGTCTACAGCAAGGCCATCCGGGTCGGCGGCGACAAGATGGACGAGGCGATTATCAACTACATCAAGCGTAAATATAATCTCCTCATCGGCGAGATGATGGCCGAGAACATCAAACTGGAGATCGGTTCCGCGTACAAAGCGGACAGCACCCGTCTGACCATGGAGATCAAGGGACGCGACCTCGTGTCCGGCATTCCCAAGACCCTTATCCTCGACGACGATGAAGTGCGCGAGTCACTCTCCGACACCGTCAGCCAGATCCTGAACGGCATCAAGCAAGCGCTCGAAAACACGCCCCCGGAACTCTCAGCCGACATCGTTGACAAGGGAATCGTTTTGGCAGGCGGTGGCGCGCTGCTCAAAGGCATGGACGTATTTCTCCGCGAGGAGACGTCGCTGCCGATCATCATCGCCGAGGACCCGCTTACCTGCGTTGTACTCGGCGCGGGCAAGGTGCTCGACGATGAGGAGATCCTGAAAAAGGTCATGATGTAAACGATGCCCGGGTTTATCGCAAAGAACAAAAAAAAAATTTCCCTGGTTTTCCTCTTTACGCTCTTGTTCTGGCTGGTCACCGTTCAGGTGAAGACCGGACGTTTGCCGTTCATGGAAAAACCGGTCCTTGCTGTTTCCGGTTTTTTCGAACGGTTCATAACAGGCGCGTATAACGCTGTCGAGTCGGCTGGCCAGGGCTACGCGTTCCTCGTACGTACTCACCGTGAGAATGAGCGCCTGAAAAGGGAGTTGGAGCAGCTCAAGCTCGAAACTGCCATCACGAATGAACTACTCATCGAAAATGAACGGCTCCGTGATCTGCTGGGCTTCAAAAAACTTCAGTCGCTGAATTCCGTGACTGCGCAGGTCATCGGCAAGGAATCATCGCCGTCTTCACGCACGGTCACGATCAATAAAGGCGCCGAAGATGGTATAGACAAGGACATGGCGGTGATCACCGCGGCGGGCGTAGTGGGTAAAGTCCATGCCGTCCTTCCCGGCATCGCCAAGGTCATTCTGCTCACCGACCCCGGCAGCACGCTCGCCGTCAGGGTGCAGCGGAACCGGGAAGAAGGACTGCTCGAAGGTAAGCTCGCGAGGTGCGCTCTCAAGTATGTCTCCTACTATGCGGACATTCAGGAAGGCGATCTGCTCGTCACCTCCGGACTCGATGGCATCTACCCCAAGGGTCTTCCCGTAGCCAGAGTGGTCAAGGTAACGAAGCACGAGGCCAGTGCGTTTCAGACCGTGGTAGCTGAACCGACCGTAGGCTTATCCCGCCTGGAAGAAGCTCTGGTGCTGAGGAAATGAAACCCCGCGTGTATCTCATGATACTCCTGCTCATCATTCCGGTGCAGGCGAGCTTGTTCAGCCCGCTCTCCCTTTTCGGTGTCAAGCCGGACCTCTCCCTGGCGCTTATTTATATTATCGGGTTGCTGACCGGCCCAACCGAAGGGGCGCTGGCAGGCATAGGCCTCGGCCTGGTACAGGATGTAAGCTCCGCCAGCCTCATCGGGTTGGAAGGATTTACGATGGGCCTGTTCGGTCTCTGCGCCGGAGTGCTCGGCGGAAGGGTCCTTAACATCGCGAGTCCATCCAATATCATTTTCCTGACGGTCTTTTGCCTGGCGGAAGGGATTGTCATCTCTTTATACATACAGATTTTTTACGGGAACGTCCCCTTTATCAGCATGCTCTTCAACCTCATGATCCCCCAGGCGCTTTACACGGGGCTCCTCGGGACCCTCATGCTGCGGGTCCTCAATGACAAGAACGTCACCGCGATGCTGTTACGCCGTTCCCTGCAGAAGGAGTAGGAGATGTTCCAGCAGGACAACCCCATCGACATCCAGAGAAGGCTCCCGTTCCTGGCGGGATTCATCATCTTCTTCACTGTGGTCATCCTGGTCCGGCTCTGGTATCTCCAGGCGATCAAAGGCGATTACTATCATGAACAGGCCGAGAACAACCGTATCCGGCCGGTGAAGCTCAGGCCGCCGAGGGGTATAATCTACGACCGCCACGGCAGGCCGATCGTCGAGAACGTCCTTACCTTCGATATTTCCCTTGTTCCCGAAGACACGACCGATATCAATGCAACGATCGACAAGCTGGCGGCCGCCATCAAGCTCACCCCAGCGGCCATACGCGCGGCGCTGGACGATGCGGCTCCGATCAGGACAAAATACGAGCCGGTAAAGATCCTTGAGGAGGCCCCCTGGGACGATGTCGCCCTGATCGAGGCCCACCAGGAGGATATTCCCGGAGCGATCATCGAGCCGGAGCATCGCAGGCATTACCCCTACGAGGGGCTCGCTTCGCACCAGCTGGGTTATATCGGCAAAGTATCGCCGTCGCAGCGAAAGAAGGATCAGGACATCGGCCTCCTCACAGGCCAGGGCGGGCTTGAAAAGGTTTACGACAAGTATCTCCGCGGCATCGCCGGCAGGCGCATGATCCAGGTGAATGCCGCAGGCAGGAAAGTAAAGGACCTCGGCATCGAGGAGCCTAAGCCGGGCACGGACATCTATCTTACCATCGACCTCGACGTGCAGAAAGTGGCAGAGGATGCGCTCGGCGACCGCGGCGGCGCCGTGGTCGCCATGGACCCGAACTCGGGCGAGATCCTCGCGCTCGCAAGCCATCCCAACTATGACCCGAACCTCTTCCCGCGGGGCATCGCCCCGAAGGATTGGGTCCGGCTCATGAACGACCCCTCTCACCCGCTTTACAACCGGGCCATCCAGAGTGTCTATCCGCCGGGCTCTACGTTCAAGATCATCGTCTCCCTCGCAGGCCTCGAATCGGGCATTATCAAGCTCGACGACAAGGTCAACTGCAAGGGCTCGATCAAGAGCGGCAAGCACAGCTTCCGGTGCTGGAAAAAAGGGGGGCACGGCCCTATCTCGTTTCACGATGCGCTGGTCCAGTCCTGCGACGTGTACTTTTATACCATGGGAGATCGGATCGGTTGGGACCGGATCGCCCAGTACGCAAAAGAGCTCGGCTACGGAAGCCTGAGCGGGATCCTCCTGCCCGACGAAAAGCCGGGGCTCATTCCCACCACGGAGTGGAAACGGAAAAGAACGAAAGAGCCGTGGTATGCGGGAGACACCTACATCAATTCCATCGGGCAGGGCTTCGTGCTGGTCAGCCCGCTCCAGGCCTGCCAGATGATCAGCGCCATTGCGAACGGCGGCATTTTTTATCGGCCCAGCCTCCTGAAGCAGACCAGGAACCGTGAGACGGGCGAGATTAAAATGATCGCCCCCGAACTCAAGAACAAAATCGCAATCGATCCAGTAGCGCTTGAAGAAATCCGCCGAGCGCTTGTCGGCGTGGTCAACGAGCCGGGCGGCACGGCCCATGGGGCACAGAGCCAGCTCGCGATCGTGGCCGGCAAGACCGGTTCATCCCAGGTGGTCGCCCAGAAGGTCGCAGGAAGAAAACTCGCGGAAAAAATCGCTGACCACGCATGGTTCGTCGCGTATGCACCGGCTGACAACCCGAAGATCGCCGTTGCCGTGATCGTGGAACACGGCGTCCACGGCGGCAGTGCGGCGGCGCCGGTGGCAAAACGCGTCATAGAGGAGTACTTGAAAAATGTTGGACCAGCGTCGGTTCGCTAATTTGCCGTGGGGCATGGTTGCCCTCATATTCGTCATCGCACTTATCGGCCTCGCCACGGTCTACAGCGCCACCTATACGCCGAAGGGACCGTCATCTTTGTATTACCGGCAGATGGTCTGGCTCGCGATCGGCGTGATGGTAATGCTATTGGCGATCGTTGTGGACTACCACACCGTGGGCCGCTACGCCTATGTGCTCTATGCGGCCTCGCTGGTACTCCTGCTCCTCGTCATGGCGATCGGCAAGACCGGCATGGGCGCCCAGCGCTGGCTTGCAATCGGCCCCTTTGCCTTCCAGCCATCCGAGTTCGCCAAGCTCTCGCTGACGCTCGCACTCGCACGGTACTTCGCAGAGGACCCCAAGGGCGGAGGCTACGGCCTGCGGGACCTGGCCATCCCGGGGGCCATGGTCATGGTCCCTCTGGTGCTCGTACTGAAACAGCCCGATCTGGGCACGGCGCTCATGCTGCTCCTTACCTCTTCCCTGATCGTCATGATCGCGGGGATACGGGTCCGCTCGGTCATCGTCGTGCTCCTTATCGGAGCGACCATAGCGTCCGCGGTGTTCCTGGTCCCGCCGGTCCGGCATAAGATCTGGGGAAAGTTCAAACCATACCAGCAGAACAGGATCAAGGCGTTCGTCGACCCGGGCTCCGACCCACTCGGGAGCGGCTACCACGCCAACCAGTCCAAGATCGCCGTCGGCTCAGGCCAGATCACCGGCAAGGGCTTCCGCCAGGGCACTCAGAGCCAGATGGCCTTTCTGCCCGAGCGTCACACTGACTTTATCTTCGCGGTGATCTCTGAAGAGCACGGTTTCATCGGGTCCAGCCTGCTCGTCATCCTCTACCTTGTGCTGCTGCTTGCCGGCGTGGACACGGCAACGAACGCCAAGGACCGTCTCGGCGTGCTTATGGCCGGGGGGATCGTATCCATGATATCGCTCTACGTGTTCATCAATGTGGGCATGGCCGTAGGCATCGTTCCCGTCGTGGGCGTCCCCTTGCCCCTCGTGAGCTACGGCGGGACGTCTATCATTACCACCTTCCTCGCCCTTGGATTGCTCCTGAATATCCAGACGCGGCGCTTTATGCTGTTTTATTAACATCAGGGTCCGGGCGTCAGGGTCCAGGGTTCGGTAACAGCCTTTGCTTCACTGGCCCCCGGCCCCTGTATCCTGGTCCCTGCCTTTAAGGAGTTTCATGTACGAAGACTTTCTCCCCCTCGTGGCCAAACCGGCGCGATACATCAACAATGAGATCAACAGCACGCGCAAGGACCTCTCGAAGGTAAAGACCAAGATCTGCCTCTTTTTTCCCGACACCTACGAGATAGGCATGTCGCATCTTGGGCTGCGGATACTCTATTTTATCTTGAACGACAGACAGGACACGGCCTGCGAACGCGTTTTTTCACCCTGGCATGATTATGAGAAAAAACTGCGCGCAGCGAATAGGCCGCTCACGAGCCTGGAATCCAATCTTCCGCTCGCGCAATTCGACATCATCGGCATCACGCTCCAGTACGAGCTGTCGTACTCCAACATCCTCGCGGGCCTTGACCTCGCCCGGATCCCCCTGCGCTCCGCGGGGCGCACCGACGCCCATCCGGTGATCATTGCGGGCGGTCCCTGCGCCGTGAACCCCGGGCCGCTCTCTGATTTCATCGATGTTTTTTTCATCGGCGAGGCGGAGGAGGCGATACAGGAGCTCGTCGAGCTGAAACAAGCACACGCAGGCAGGCGGAATTTCCTGGAAGCGATATCGAAGCGCGACGGCTTTTTCGTCCCTGCTTTTGGAAAAGCAATGGTGCGCAGACGGCACCTTACGAGCATAGAATCCGCACCGTACCCCGACAGGCCCATTCTTCCGCTCATGAAACCGGTCCATGACCGCGTAACAGTGGAGGTCGCACGCGGCTGTATCAGGGGCTGCCGCTTCTGCCAGGCGGGGATCATCTACCGGCCATTCCGTGAGCGGAGTCCCGAGCGGGTCAAAAACATTTTGCAGGAGTCCCTCGCATGCACGGGTTACGAGGAACTTTCCCTCGCGTCCCTGAGTTCCGGCGATTATTCGGCCATTCAACCCCTTGTCGTCGAGCTCATGGAAAAATACCGGGACGGCCGCATCTCGGTTTCCCTTCCCTCGCTGCGCGTCGGCACACTTACACCGGAGATGATCGAGGCCATTGCCGGCACGCGCAAGACCGGATTCACCCTGGCGCCCGAGGCAGGCACCGAACGGCTCCGCCGGGTCATTAACAAGCCGGTAAGCGACCTGGACCTCCTGGGTGCCGCGGAAACGATCTTCAAAAACGGCTGGAGCGTCCTCAAGCTCTACTTCATGATAGGCCTGCCGACTGAGACAGATGAAGACCTGGACGGCATCATCAGGCTCGGCCTTGAGCTGCTTGCCTGCGGTAAGCGATTATCAAAGCGTCAGGTCCAGATCAACATCAGCGTGTCCACCTTCGTGCCAAAGCCGCATACCCCCTTCCAGTGGCTGGGCCAGGCTTCGCTCGAAGAGATCAGGAGAAAGCAGGCGTATCTCGATAAAGGTCTCCGGAGACGCGGCATCAGCCTGAAGCCCCACAACCCGGAAACAAGCCTGCTCGAAGGGGCCTTTGCCCGGGGCGACCAGGCCCTCGGCCGGGTGCTCGAGGAGGCGCTTGCCCTCGGCTGCCGGTTCGACGGGTGGAGCGAATCCTTCGATTTTGCAAAGTGGACCGAGGCTTTCAGGAAGTGCGGTCTGGACCCCGCGGCCTATGCTTGCCGCACCTTCGGAGCGGACGGCGGGCTTCCGTGGGACAATGTGCATAGCGGTGTTACAAAGGAATTCCTGAAGCAGGAATACCGTCGCGCGCTTGCAGCTGAGCTCACGGAGAATTGCCGCGTGGAATGCGGGCATTGCGGCATCGGGTGCAAGGACGGGGGAACAACTGAGTTCGGAAAACCGGCTGCTCCCGGTGCCGGCCTGGAAAAAAAACAGGGGGTGCCGCTGCAGCCGCCGATAAAGCACCCTGGCCCGCAGGAGCTTACGACCCTCATCAGGATGAAATATTCCAAGACCGGCAGGGTCCGCTTTCTCTCCCACCTCGATTTGATGGCACTTTTTCAGCGGGCCGCTGCACGCGCCGGCATACCGGTCACTTTTTCGCAGGGGTTTAATCCTCATCCTAAAATCTCTTTCGGCCCGGCCCTTTCCGTCGGCATGGAAAGCGAGGCGGAATACCTGGATATGGAGACCGATCCTTTTGTTGATTTACCCCAGATCACCGGGAATCTGAACGACACGCTTCCCGAAGGGATCAGGATCGTCGAGTCGCGCATGATACCCAGAAAATCCTCGTCTCTTTCCGGCAGCATCAGCAGGTATGTTTACGAGGTCAGCGTGCCGGGTCCGTTCGCCGCGGATATCACGGAGCGGGTGAAAAGTTTTTTATCGCTCACGTCGGTGATAGCGACACGGGAGGACCGCCAAAGGGATATCCGGCCATGCATTGAGACCATTGTCACGCAAGGACCGGATCATGCCGGGGGACTGTTGATCACACTTCAGGATAGGGACCAGATCAAGCCACGCGTTCAGGACGTGATCAAACAGCTCTGGAACATGACAACAGAACAAGCGCTGCTGACCGCGATCAAACGCGTTGCTGTGTATTGCAGAAATAACGGCCAATGGACTAGCCCCATGGACGTGTAACGAGAGCATCCCGGTGGCAGGGGCTGCAATCATCCCGATGCTGACCCGATCGGGCGATTGCGGTCACTCGTTCCAATCACAAGTCACGGGATGGCCGCTTTTCTCCTCCCGCCTCAACCGGAATAAGGAATAGCTACCAGAAAAGCGTCTTTTTACTCTTGTATTAAACAGCAACCTATTATATATTTAGTCTTAAGTCGCATTTATCACATACAGCAGGGTAAGGAGACATCATGTCCTCTGAGATCATCGTCAATGCAGGCCGTGAAGA
>Ga0316624_10000909_pt1 | contig 10994 bp, 9 predicted proteins | sample OWC_Aug_N3_C1_D5_FD_207657 | JGI IMG/M metagenome (GOLD analysis project Ga0316624, IMG submission 207657) | Wetland soil microbial communities from Old Woman Creek delta, Ohio, United States - OWC_Aug_N3_C1_D5_A | ecosystem: Environmental > Terrestrial > Soil > Wetlands | place: USA: Ohio...
TGGTGCGAAATCCAATCTACTCGACCGGTGTGGGACTATTACTGTTCGGTGCTAAGAATCGTGGTTCAGGTGTCAGTGGAGATAATGGACAGGAAGGTGGGTTGCAGGATGTATGGCGGCGCATGAAAGGTTGGTTTCAAGGCAATTTCTAACAACGAATTCGAATTGAGTAAAACATACAATAGCGGAACCGGAGGTGTGGCATGTTCGAACTGATGGATACACAGGTGCAGAGCGCGGTCATCAAGGTGATCGGTATCGGTGGTGGCGGTGGCAATGCCGTCGAGCACATGGTGGTGTCGAATATCGATGGAGTCGATTTCATCTGTGCCAACACAGATGCCCAGGCGCTGCAGAAATCGAAGAGCCGGACCGTGTTGCAGTTGGGCGGCAGCATCACGAAGGGACTTGGAGCCGGCGCTAATCCTGAAATCGGGCGACAGGCGGCGATTGAGGACCGCGAACGTATCCAGGAGGCCATCGAAGGGGCCGATATGGTGTTCATCACTGCAGGCATGGGGGGCGGCACAGGAACCGGTGCAGCTCCCATCGTGGCACAGGTGGCACGCGAAATGGGCATTCTCACTGTTGCCGTGGTGACCAAGCCCTTCCCGTTCGAAGGGAAGAAGCGTATGGATGTGGCCTTGCGCGGTATCGAAGAGTTGCGCCAGCACGTGGATTCGCTGATCACTATTCCCAACGAGAAGTTACTCACCGTGCTGGGCAAGAATGTCTCTCTGCTCTCCGCTTTCAAATCCGCCAACGATGTTCTGCTGGGAGCGGTACAGGGGATTGCCGAGCTGATCACCCGCCCCGGCATGATCAATGTGGACTTCGCCGATGTGCGCACCGTGATGTCCGAAATGGGGATGGCAATGATGGGTACCGGTTCCGCTCGCGGTGACAACCGCGCCACGGTAGCCGCCCAGGCGGCCATTTCCAGTCCTCTGCTGGAAGAGATCGATCTCTCTGGTGCCCGAGGCATTCTGGTCAACGTGACCGCTGGCGAAGATATGTTGCTGAGCGAGTTCGAAGATGTGGGTAACTCCATCCGGGAGTTCGCCTCGGAAAATGCCACTGTAGTTGTCGGTACTGTGATCGATCCCGAGATGGATGGCGAACTGCGCGTCACGGTGGTGGCCACTGGCCTTGGGGGAAAGCCACAAGCACAGGTTGAACCACAGCCAGTGAAACTGGTGGTGAACAAACCGGTGACGGGTGATGTGGATTACGGTCAACTCGATCGGCCAACTGTCCTGCGCAACCAGCCGGAGCAGAGCCGCTCCGTGAAGAGCCATGAGGGCAATCTCGATTATCTGGATATTCCGGCATTCCTGCGGCGCCAGGCGGATTAAGCGCCGCCGTTTGCCCGCTGATCGGGTATTCAGGAGAGGGGGGTGTGACACGCGTCACTAGGCATGCCAATTGCCATTATGTTATTATGCGCCGCACTATTGGGATAAAACTTCCTAAAATCAGTGGGTTGCGATAGCAGAACATGGTTCGGCAAAGAACGCTAAAAAATGTCATTCGTGCCACCGGGGTTGGCCTGCACTCTGGCGAGAAGGTCTATTTGACCCTTCGCCCGGCCCCGGTGAATACCGGCGTGGTCTTCTGCCGTGTCGATCTCGATCCTCCGGTCGAGATTCCGGCGCTTGCTGAACTGGTGAGTGACACCACCATGAACACCTCCGTCACCAGGGATGGGGTGAGGGTTGGTACCATCGAGCACTTGATGGCAGCCCTGGCGGGTATGGGAATTGATAACGTCTATATCGATATCAGCGCCCCCGAGATTCCCATCATGGACGGCAGCGCCGGTCCATTCGTTTTTCTGCTTCAGTCCGCCGGCATCGTGGAGCAAGGCGCGCCGAAGCGCTTCATACGAATCAAGCATCCCGTAGAAGTCCGCGATGGTGACAAATGGGTTCGCTTTGAGCCGTTCGACGGCTTCAAGGTCACCATGACCATCGACTTCGATCATCCCGCCTTCAAAGGTCGCAGCCAGCGCGTCGACCTCGACTTCTCTACTGCCTCCTTCGTCAAGGAAGTAAGCCGTGCCCGCACCTTCGGATTCCTGAGCCAGGTGGAGGCGATGCGTGCGCGCAACCTCGGCCTCGGTGCCAGCATGGACAACGCCATCGTCATCGACGACTACCGTGTACTGAATGAAGATGGACTCCGCTACGAGGATGAGTTCGTCAAGCACAAGGTGCTGGATGCCATTGGCGATATCTATCTGCTTGGATCGAGTCTTATCGGTGCCTTCAGTGGATACAAATCAGGTCATGCCCTGAATAACCAATTGTTGCACGCCCTGTACGCAGATCAGACAGCCTGGGAAATGGTAACCTTCGACGAGGAGAAGGGTGCCCAGCCCATCGCCGGACAAATTCCGGTCGTTGCGTTTTAAACATCCCCTTTGCGTGCCAGGCGCATGAGCGCATCGCGCAATTGAGGATCCTGTGTGGCTTCGGCGGCACTTGCAAGAACGGCGGCTGCCTCTCTGGACATATGGGCACGCCGTGGTGTATTAACACGAGGGCGCTCGTGTTGTGCGATGCGGATTTGAATATCGCGCAGTTGCTGCAGGCCTGGGGTGGCACGCAGCTGCTTAAGCAGTGCAGGTAGCTGAAAGCGCAGGCGCGCAGCCCACGACGAGGCTTCTGTCTGCAAGATGAGGACACCATCCCGCAGATTCTGGATATAAAAATGGGCGGCCATATCCGCTCCCAGAATCCCCTCCAGGCGAGTCTGGAGTTCCCGGTGAAAACGGGAGCGTTCGATCAAGCGGCCATATGGGGTGGCTGCATCAATCAGTAGATCGGACAGTGTGCGGGTAGTGGACAACTCAGTCTCCTCATGGGCTGAAAAGAATGATAAATAGGATTTACGGGTTAAGCGAATGAATATTCTTCTTGTATCTGAACGGCTGGGCTGCTCTGGTTGTATCAACCTGACCCGGCGCACTCTGCTCTCGGTTGGTCTCGGGCTCTTTCTGGCGGTCCCTCTGGTCTCCGGCTACGTCGGCTATCGCTGGGCATCGAATGGCAGTTTTACTGGCGGCAACCTTCCTGCGAAGCTGCAGGCCGAATTAATGGAGCAGCGTAAGGAAGTTGAACAGGCCAAGCGTACCGCCGAGGAGAATCTGGCGGCGCTGACCATGCGTCTCGGCCAGATGCAGGCACACGTCATTCGTCTGGATGCCTTGGGACAACGCCTGACCAAGGTCGCCGGCCTCGACAAGGGAGAGTTTGATTTCAATCAACCCCCCGCGCAGGGCGGCCCCGAATCCGGAGAGGGAACAGCCATGCAACTGCCTGATTTTCTCAAGCAGCTTGATGCGCTGTCGAATCAATTGGATGATCGCGGGCAACAGTTGAGTGTGCTGGAGACGATGCTGGTCAATCAGTCTGCCCAGGCTGAGTTGAAGCCCAAGGGAGCCCCTACTGACAGTGCCTACATTTCTTCCACCTTCGGCGTGCGCACTGACCCTTTCACTGGCAAGCTCGCCTTCCATAAAGGTGTCGACCTGGCTGGCAAAGAGGGCACGCAAGTTGACTCCGTCGGCGCCGGCGTGGTGACCTGGGCGGGCGCGCGTCTGGGCTACGGCAATCTGGTCGAGATCACCCACGGCAACGGTTATGTCACCCGTTATGGGCACAATGAAAAGGTTCTGGTAAAGGTCGGTGATATGGTCAAGAAGGGCCAGGCAATCGCGTTGATGGGTAGCACCGGACGCTCGACGGGGCCCCATGTCCATTTTGAAGTCTACTTCAATGGACAGGCAGTCGATCCGATGAAATATATCCAGGCGCGCAACTGACGCAGAATCTGTCTGGGCTGGTTGGCGGCAGCGTCGAAGCCGGAATCGATAAAAGGGTGGCGACCAACATCGCCACCCTTTTTTTTAGGCGTAATTGAACACAGGAGCTGAAATCTGATGGCAACGATATCCCTCAGAAGCTTGAGCATGGTGGCGCTGCTGTCAGCGGCACTGCTGCAAGGTTGCGGAACCGTACCCGTGACACCTCAAGAAAAACCGGCCGGGGCGCCGCACGAATCGACCACCCCCACCCCCATTCAAACCGAAACTGGCGAGCTGCCAACCCAAAAGGCTCCGCAGCCTTCCGCTGAGGCTGCCGATCAACAACGAATCACTGTCGCTGCCGTCGGTGACATCATGTTGGGAAGAAATTATCCCGAAGAAGACCTGCCCCCCGATGATGGCAAGGAGATGCTCGAAGCTGTGAGCCCGATATTGCACTCGGCTGATATCGCAATCGGAAATCTCGAAGGGGTGTTGAATGACGGCGGGCAGCCTTTCAAGAAGTGCCAGGAGAGCGGCAGTTGTTTTCTGTTCCGTACCCCGAGCCGTTTCGTGCACCGTCTGGCTGAAGCAGGTTTTGATGTCGTCAGTCTGGCAAACAACCATGCACGGGACTTTGGCGAGGAGGGGCGCAGTGCCACCATGGCAAATCTCGATTCCATGGGAATTCGCCATTCGGGACGCATTGGGGATGTGGCCAGTTGGACTGTCGCCGGCCGGCGCGTGGCTTTCATTGCGTTTGCCACCTCGGCAGGTTCGTATGATCTCCGCGATATTCCGGAAATGCAGCGCCTGGTGAGCGGGTTATCTGCCAAGAACGACGTCGTGATTGTAATGTTTCATGGTGGCGCGGAGGGGAGCGAGATGATCCACGTACCTTTCTCAACGGAGATATTCCATGGGGAAGATCGTGGTGATGTGGCGCGCTTTGCGCGTGCTGCTGTCGATGCAGGGGCCGATCTGGTGATAGGCAGCGGACCCCACGTGCCGCGCGGCATGGAACTGCGAAATGATCACCTCATCGTCTACAGCTTGGGGAACTTTGCGACCTACCAGGGTATCAATGTTTCAGGACGTAACGGGCTTGCCCCAATCTTGAGCGTGACCCTGGATGGTGAGGGCCGCTTTGTTTCGGGGCATATCTACTCCAACAGGCAGGAGAGACCTGCCGGTCCGCAGCCCGATCCGTCATTTTCGGCCGCTAAATTGATGGCAAAAGTAACGGCTGAGGATTTTACCGAACCCCGACTGAAAATTAGCGAGGATGGTTCAATCGAGAAAATCGATGGCTTGGCCGCTGCGGTTGCTGCGCCAGCGGGAAAAATGGCTCCTGCTCGGGTAGAATAGCCATTTAGCCTCTCGGCCGGCCGGATTTGCTGGAATAACAAGGTAAGCGAGCGCACACAGAGACATGGTCACTAAATTTCTTAACAAGATTTTCGGCACGCGAAACGAACGCATCGTAAAGATGATGCGTGGCAAGGTTGAACAGATCAATGCTCTTGAGGCAGCCATGCAGGCCCTCAGCGATGATCAGCTGAGCGCCAAGACGGCCGAATTTCGCTCCCGCATTGCGCAAGGAGCGACACTCGATGATCTGTTGCCCGAAGCTTTTGCTGTCGTTCGTGAGGCAGGCCACCGTGTGCTTGGCATGCGCCACTACGATGTCCAGATGATTGGCGGCATGGTGTTGCATAGCGGCAAGATTTCTGAAATGCGCACCGGTGAGGGCAAGACCCTGGTCGCGACACTGCCCACCTATTTGAACGCATTGAGCGGCAAGGGCGTCCATGTGGTCACGGTCAACGACTATCTGGCCCGCCGCGACTCGGCCTGGATGGGACGTCTCTACGGTTTCCTGGGCATGACCACCGGCGTGGTCGTGCCAGGTATGGATTCTCAGGAGAAGCGCGAGGCTTATGCCTGTGACATCATTTATGCCACCAACAATGAACTCGGCTTCGACTACCTGCGCGACAACATGGCCTTCCGCATGGAAGAGAAGGTGCAACGCGAACTCAATTTTGCAGTCGTGGACGAAGTGGACTCGATCCTGATCGACGAAGCGCGTACCCCTCTGATCATTTCCGGACCAGCAGAAGACAGCTCGGAACTCTATTTTCGCATCAACCAGCTGGTGCCGCGCCTGGTGCGCCAGGAGCAGGAGGAAGGCCCCGGTGACTTCTCTATCGATGAGAAGAGCAAGCAGGTTCACCTCACCGAAGAGGGACACCAGCATGTGGAGGAGATTCTTGCCGAAATCGGTCTGCTCGGCGAGGGCGAGAGCCTCTATGACGCAGCAAACATCGGCCTGATGCATCACCTCAACGCCGCACTACGCGCGCATCACCTGTTCCATAAGGATGTGGATTACATCGTCAAGGATAAGCAGATCGTCATCGTCGATGAGTTTACCGGCCGTACCCTCGCGGGGCGCCGCTGGTCGGATGGTCTGCATCAGGCTGTCGAGGCGAAGGAAGGTGTGCCCATCCAGAACGAGAATCAGACGCTGGCATCGATCACTTTCCAGAATTACTTCCGCCTCTACAAAACCCTCTCCGGCATGACCGGTACGGCGGATACCGAGGCCTATGAGTTCCAGCAGATCTATGGGCTGGAAGTGGTGGTGATTCCCACCCACCGGCCGATGATCCGTAACGACATGGGCGATCTGATCTTCCTGACCACCGAAGATAAATACGCGGCCATCATCGAAGACATCAAGGAATGCGTCAAACGTCGCCAGCCGGTGCTGGTCGGTACGACCTCGATCGAGGTCTCGGAATACCTGTCGCGGCTGCTCAAGAAAGACGGCATCAAGCATGAAGTGCTCAATGCCAAGCAGCATGAGCGCGAGGCTGAGATCGTCGCTCAGGCGGGACGCCCGGGGGCGGTGACCATCGCCACCAACATGGCAGGCCGCGGCACCGACATCGTTCTGGGTGGCAGCCTGGAAGCCGAACTGGCTGCATTGGGTGAAGAGGCAGACGAGGAGGCCAAGCGCCAGGTACGCGAGGCGTGGAAGCAGCGCCATGACGAGGTACTGACTAACGGCGGTCTGCATATCATCGGTACCGAACGTCACGAATCGCGCCGTATCGACAACCAGCTGCGTGGCCGTTCAGGGCGTCAGGGGGATGCGGGCTCATCCCGTTTCTATCTCTCGCTGCAGGATAATCTGATGCGCATCTTCGCCTCGGATCGCATGGCTGGTCTGATGCAAAAGCTTGGCATGCAGAAGGGCGAGGCGATCGAGCATCCTTGGGTCTCGCGCGCCATCGAGAATGCGCAGCGCAAGGTCGAGGGACACAACTTCGATATTCGCAAGCAATTGCTTGAATATGACGATGTGGCCAACGACCAGCGCAAGGTGATCTATGAGCAGCGCAATGAGGTAATGGCGCAGAACGACATTTCAGAAACCATCAAGGCGATCCGCGACGATGTGGTCAATGGTGTCGTCGATCTCTATATCCCCGCCGGCAGCATCGAAGAACAGTGGGACATTCCCGGTCTCACCGAGGCGATGGCACAGGAGTTCGCCCTCGATCTGCCGATACAACACTGGCTCGACAGCGAACACGCTCTTGATGAAGAAGGGCTGCGCAAACGTCTGGTAGCCGAGGTAGTGAAGGCCTATGACGACAAGGAGACGCAGGCGGGTAGCGACGTCATGCGCCATTTTGAAAAGGCCATCATGCTTCAGGTACTCGATTCACTCTGGAAGGAACATCTGGCAGCGATGGATTATCTGCGCCAGGGGATTCATTTGCGTGGTTATGCCCAGAAAAATCCCAAGCAGGAATACAAGCGTGAGGCATTCTTGCTGTTCAGCCAGATGCTGGATCGCATGAAACACGAAGTGACCACCATACTTGCCAAGGTGCAGGTGCGGGCCGAATCCGATGTGGCGGCTGTGGAGGAGCAGCGGCGCACACATGCTCCCATGGAATTCCATCATGATGAGGTTTCATCGCTCGCCGAAGAGGAGACAGAAGAAACCTTCGAGCCGCAGCAGGAGACCTTTGTGCGGGAAGGCCGCAAGGTAGGCCGTAATGAGCCGTGCCCGTGTGGTTCGGGCAAGAAATACAAACAGTGTCACGGTCGCCTGAGCTGACCGATATCCTCATTTCTTGGAGTAACTATCATGGCAGTGGGTTACAGAGGGTTGCCGGAGTTGCCGGCCATCGCAGGGTTTCGTTTGGGTATTGCATCGGCCGGCATCAAAAAGCCTGGCCGTCGCGACATAGTGGTGATGGAGATCGCGGAAGGGTGTGAAGTGGCAGCGGTATTCACGCGCAACGCCTTCTGCGCGGCGCCTGTGACGCTGGCAAAAAAACATTTGGCCTCAGGACCGGTTCGCTACCTGCTGGTCAATACCGGTAATGCCAATGCCGGAACCGGAGCGGCCGGAATGGCCGCAGCGGAAGAGTGTTGCAGTGCACTCGCCGCCGTGACTGGCGCCAAGGGTGAACAGATTCTTCCATTCTCCACGGGTGTGATAGGCGAGCCCCTTCCCGTGGAAAAAATCCGTGGGGCGCTGCCCGCCGCGTTTGCCGATCTGCGTGAAGATGGCTGGGCCGATGCTGCCCACGCCATCCTCACCACCGATACCGTACCGAAAGGCGCGACACGCACCTTACAGATCAAGGGGGCCAAGGTGACCGTGACAGGTATCGCCAAAGGCTCGGGAATGATCCGCCCTGATATGGCGACGATGCTCTCCTACGTAGCGACCGACGCAAAGGTGCCCGCCACGCTGCTGCAGCAGATCCTGAATCGTGCGGTTGCCACCTCGTACAATCGCATCACCGTGGATGGCGATACCTCCACTAACGATGCCTGTGTACTCGTGGCAACGGGGCGTAGCGGACTCTCCATAGAGGCTGGCGATAAGGAACTGGCAACGCTGCAACAGGCCATCACCGATGTCTGTGAAGAGCTTGCCCAGCTCATCATTCGTGATGGAGAAGGGGCTACCAAGTTCATCACCGTCGACGTGCGCGGCGGCAAAAGCGAGGAGGAGTGCGAGCAGGTCGCCTACACCATCGCCCACTCGCCACTGGTCAAGACGGCCTTTTTCGCCAGCGATCCAAACTGGGGCCGTGTCCTGGCGGCGGTAGGGCGCGCCGGTGTAAAGGAGATGGATCTCGATGCCATTACCATCTTCCTGGGCGATGTCTGCATTGTGCGTAACGGTGGCCGCGACCCCTCCTATCGCGAAGAGATGGGGGCCGCCGTCATGAAGAAGGAAGAGATCACCATTCGCGTGGAACTGGCGCGCGGCGGCGCTGCGGCGCGTGTCTGGACCTGCGATTTTTCCTATGACTACGTGAAGATCAACGCAGAATACCGTTCCTGATCGAAGCATGCGTTGTCGACACCCCACCGCTCGTGAAGATTATCTGCATGTGGCGGCTGCGGTAGTGGTCAATGGTGCCGGGCGAATATTGATCGCCCGGCGTCATGATCACCTTCATCAGGGGGGGCTTTGGGAGTTTCCCGGCGGGAAGGTCGAGCCGGGAGAATCGGTCCCTGCGGCGCTCAGCCGCGAGCTTCTTGAAGAGCTGGGGATTCGTGTCAAACAGGCTCGGCCGCTGATCCGCATTCCCTACCGCTATCCTGATCGTAATGTACTGCTCGATGTTTGGCGCGTGGAGCAGTTCGAAGGTGAAGCCCATGGTGCTGAGGGACAGCCATTGCTCTGGGTAGAACCAGATAATCTGCTTCAGTACGAATTTCCAGCGGCCAATCGCCCCATCGTCACTGCGGCACGCCTCCCTTCGGCTTACCTGATCACTCCTGAACCGGATCTCACCTCGGGCTTCGATGCGTTTTTGAGCGCTTTGCATAAAGCTCTTGAGCGAGGGATTCATCTGGTTCAGCTGCGTGCCAAGTCACTCTCGAAGATGAAACTGATGGAACTGGCGAGTGAAGCTGTTCAAGTGTGCAATGACGCAAATGCCTCACTACTCGTCAATTGCGATATTGCCTGGGCGGATGCATTGCCGGAACGGGCAGGTCTGCACCTCACAAGTTCACGTCTATTCCAGCTGCAATCCCGCCCACTAGAAGCAAGCCGCTGGTTGGCCGCCTCCTGCCACACTCTCGATGAGGTGATGCAGGCACAGAAAATAGGCGCAGACTTTGTTGTGGTTTCTCCGGTCAAAGCCACCACTACTCACCCGGAGGCGGCTCCGCTCGGATGGAGCGGTTTGCGAACGATCACTGAAGAAGCATTATTGCCGGTCTATGCGTTGGGCGGACTCACCCACGATGATCTCGCCCTGAGCTGGGCGCACGGCGCTCAGGGTATCGCCGCCATCCGCGGAATTTGGGATGACCATGAAGTGCGTTGGAGTTGAGGCGGAACGATGCGTCCTGTTTACACTGATGCGTGACCGTCGACCCATGTGTGATTTACCGACGGCAGAGTGATTTCAGGCATCACTCATCCTGGTGATGCTGGCCTTCTGATGAAGCGAGCTCCCAAGGATTGGCGGGCTCACATGGGATCCGGTTCGACTCGCTGGCCCACTCCCCGAGATCGATTAACTTGCAGCGTTCGCTGCAGAAGGGGCGCCATTTCTGCTGCGAGCTCCACTCCACATTACGCTTGCAGGTCGGGCATTGAACGATACGGCTCATAGGTTGCAACAAGATACTTGAAATTGGACATTCTCGTTGATTTGCTTCGGCCGCTTGTTTTCATCAAGTGAAAGGAAGCGGATAGTGAAGCGATGGCGTCCGCCGCTCACTTCAGGATAGCAGGCGGCATCTGCAGGCAGCTGGATGCGAATGATTTGATAGGGTTGATTCGGATCGAGTGCCTGCTGATAAGCCCCTGCTTCGGCGGTCTGCTTCATTGGCTCGGCACTGCTGCGGATCAGCTTGAGAACCAGTTCTACCGTCTGGCGCACGGCTTCGAGTGAGGAAAACCATTCCGCCTGAGCCGTGGCACGCTGCTCACTGGGGCGCTGCAGCCACTGATGAAAGGCGGGAAGATCGAAATCACAGGTGCCGCCCGGGATGCTGGTGCGCTGACGAATGCTCGCCAAAAAATCATCCTCACGGAGAGATTGTCCCAGCTGGGTATTCAATGCCTGCAGACCGTTGTAAACGTGATCGAGCGCGCGCAGGATGGTCTTCAACCGCGTGTGATCGA